>JGI24723J26617_10001925_pt1 | contig 17417 bp, 19 predicted proteins | sample Cruoilmetagenom6_FD_26617 | JGI IMG/M metagenome (IMG submission 26617)
AGTGCCAATAATTAAAGATGCTGAAATACCAACTGTCTTGGTTCCCCACATTAAACCATTGGCTCTAGCCTGTTCGTTTACAGGTATCACATCTACAGCCATTCCATCGGTTGCTACATCCTGAAATGCTCCAAAAAAACTGATGAAAAATCCGGCGGCCATCAATCCAAATGCATTGTTCAAAGGATCAGGAATTAGTCCGATACACAAAAAACTAATGATTAAACCCAATTGCCCAAATATTACCCATGGCCTTTTTCTGCCCATTGCCAAGAAAGTCCAGCGGTCCATTAACGGTGCAATCAAAATCTTAAAGCTCCATGGAATTCCAATTACACCAACATAGGCTGCAATTTCCATAGCAGACTTACCATTCATCGCCAACCAAGCTGGGATAGCAAAATAAGTAATTCCTTCAGGTATTCCTTGAGCAATATAGAGGGCGGAAAAAGTAACATAACGCGTTAAAGCGTTGTCTGTCAGATTTCGGCCTACTCCTTTTTTTTGTCTATTTGTTCCTTTTGCCATGAGCTTGGGTTTTTAAAAATTGGTATCTTCATATTGCTGAAAGATCAGCTACCTTGCATCCAATCCAAAGGTATTTTGCACGGCTTCATACCAATCGTCATCATTGACTGCACTCCAATCCACCCATTCTTCATCGGTCAATGACTTTCGCCATTGAATGAAGGGTTCAGCATCAGGACCCACAGGATGTCTTAACTTCCATGTGCTGCTTCCTGCAATTTCCAAAATCTTGTCTGCAACGAGTGTTGGTGATGTTGGAGTCTTAAGTGATGCTGAAAACAATCCAGCCATCCGTTTGCTATGTGGATATAGTGATGTGTCATCTACTGAAATATCACTAGCCATTTGGGTGTTGATAATTCCCGGTTCTACTATGGCCACCTTAATATTGAATGGTTTTACTTCCCCAGCCAAGGCTTCACTAATGGCTTCGAGTGCAAATTTACTGGCGGCATATGCACCCAAAGGACTGTTGGAAATATGCCCGGAAACTGAAGCGACATTTATGATACAACCAGCGCGATTTTCACGCATTTGGGGAAGCAAAGCCTTTGTACAGCGAAGTACTCCAAAATAATTTGTTTCCATAATGGCTTTAAAATCATTCATTGCCATTTCTTCAATGGAGCCATGGCGTTCTATACCTGCATTGTTTACAAGCACATCAATTTGACCGTAATTTTGAGTTATGGTAGCTATACATTTTTTAACTGAAGCATCAGAATCCACATCCATTTCAGAAATATGAATATCGAGAGATTCAGATTTTATTTTTTGTTTAAAATCTGAAGCCCTTGCTGGATTTCGCATCGTGGCAAAAACCTTATAGCCTGCACGACCAAATGCCAATGCGGTTTCAAGGCCAATGCCTTTGCTGGTTCCTGTGATTAGTGCTGTTTTCATAATTTTATATTTGGTTACTATTTTTTATTAGATGCTGTGTTAATTATAAATCATATTTCAAAAGGTCATTTCCTAAATTCGTTATATAAAGTGTTTGACCCTCATTAGAATAGAACATACCTGTGAGTAAGCCGGGAAGAGGACTGAACAAATTTGGAGAGAGCAATTCAAGCCGCTCCATGCCCAAATGACTTCTTCGATTCCATTCGTTCGTTTGTTTTAAATTATCTTTTGTTGAACCATCAAATAGTATGTGTTGGGAATGATTTTTAAAATCTACAGCAATCACTTGGTTATAGAGCGGAGACGCCACAATTAATCTGCCCTCTTGATCTATTAATATATTATCTGGTGCCCCGACATTAACCGCCACACCAATATAATTTGCTTCACCAGTTTTAGTGTCAACTTCTAATTTATGAACTCTATCCATCATAGTTTCAGAAACAAAAAGATGTTTTTCATCTTTATCCATCGTGATACCGTTAGCAAAGTAAAGGCTATCCATAATTTTAACAGGAGCGCTTTTTAAATCTTTCATTCTAAAAACGGCACCACTTGGGACAGGTAAATTGACGGCCTGAAACATTTCCCTCAAATTAATACTCTCAGCGGATTGCGAAAACCAAAGAGCTCCCGTTTTATCTCTATAAATGGTATTCACACCATACGGATGATCATAAATCATTTCCACTTTTTCTGTGGAAATATTTATACGGTAAATTTTGCCGTCAGCCACATCAGACATTAGTATATGTGCGCCATCGTGTTCCAATACCATCCCGTTGGGAGATGCAATTTGCTCGGGCGGAAGATGTACAAAACCAGCATCAGCAAAATTGCCAAATGGGCGATGGGAACCGTCTTTTTCAATTAATCGGAGTCCTTTGGCTTGGTCAACTACAATGATACGCCCATCCTCCAAAGCAACCCCATCTTCTGCTCGCAGTAAACTGCCATCACCAGGGAAAAGATTTTCTTTTTGATACCTGAAATATGGCAATTGCTCTATTTCTGTTTCCGCAGGACTGATTTTATTATTTGACTTTGGACTATTACAACAAATAAATGTGAAGGCAAAGAGTACTAAAAAGTAACTTGAAAATTTCATATTGTAAGTATTAAAGGTTGGTTGGTGAAGTAAGTTTTTTATTTAAAAAAATCTTTCGGTTTTTTAATTGCGTCTACTATATTGAAATTTAATTCTCAGCCTCATCAAGTTTCTTAGTATCCACATATTGCTGAAAACCAATGGCTTTCCCGTATTTTAAGGTCCATAAGTGAGCCACCTGTGCGTCATAAGCTTTGCCATTTTTGAATTTGCCATCATAGCGCAAGGTTGCCAAAACTTGGTTGTTGTTCATTTCGTGTAGTTTTATATCAGCCAATTTGAAATACTCGTGGTCAGCGCCAAGACGTACAAACACTCCATTAAGTACCGCATCTGGACCGATGTAAGGATTGCCATCGGCCAATTTGTTCCCTTCGGCTTCATTCCATACAATTTTAGCATCGAAGTTTCCCAAAACCGCTGGGATATCGCCAATAGCAAAAGCTTTGTACATAGCGTCAACTACATTTAAATTTTTGGGGTCTGAAACCAAACCCAGTTGTTGCATCATGACGGTGTTGTCCATAAAATCCTGCTCTTGCAGAATCCTTCCATTTTTCATTTTGACCAAGGTGACACCTTCAATATTGACACTTTTTCCAGTTGGCGGAATACTAAAGAAATCACCCGTGTGTTTGCCCGTAAATCGCCAATGTTTCATGATGTTGTCATTTTGTCCGAATACCTTGATGATTTCGAAGTTTCTATCCGAGAATCCTGTCAGGAAGTTTTGGTAATACCCTTTAAAGGCTGCAATGCCAACTATGTTTTCCGGACTTGAAACACCTGTTATGTTTTCATCAAAATGAGTGGCATTTATTTGATTAATGTCTCCTTTATTGATGACTTCATCCCAAACCTGGGTGTACATTTTGATGTCTTTGTCAATGTTGCTTTTTTGAGCAAATACTGTTGAAATGCTTAAAAAAGCGAATACGAATAGTAATGTTGTTGCTTTCATATTAAATTGGTTAATAGTTAATGTGAATATGTTTTAATTTACTGAATAGTGAATAGTGAATAGTGAATGGTGAATAGTGAACACTGATTACTTCCCTTTATGCACTTCCAGTTCTATCTCAATCATAAATTCCGGTAGTGCCAGTTCTTTTACACCCACCCAAGACCCAGTTGGAAAATGGTTTTTATAGACTTCGGCTCTGTAAGCCGCTACTTCCAAAAACTTGGGCATATTGGTAGTGAACACATTTTCTACCACAACGTCATTAAAAGTGCAGCCGTAGTGTTTTAGAATTTCGTCTAAATCTGCATAACAGTTTTTCATTTGCTGCTCTAGATCGCCCACTGCGGTTGGGTTACCTTCATCGTCCATACTTACTGCACCGGAGATTTTTATATTGTTACCAATTTTTACTGCGTGTGAATAGCCAAAAGCTTTTTCGACTTCGGGACGTAGCAGAAAATAATCTGGAGTTTCATCTGCTACAACGGTTTCAGTTGCTTCAGTTTTTTCTAGGGGAGTTTCCGTTTTGGTTTTTTCGTTGCAGCTTAATATTGAAATTACTGCCACTATAGCGATTGCTAATATTGTAAATTTTGTAGTTTTCATTTTTTGAATTAATTTGAATAGTTATTAAGATTAGTGATATTCCTTTACAATAATTGATTTTGTAGTTGCTGAATTTTCCCGAAATTTCGCCACAGTTTTGTATTCTTCGGATGTTGTAAAATTTTGAAGTTGCTCCAAGGATTCCCATTGAATGATGATAAACCGGTTTGGATTCCAATTTCCTTCCACTGGAATCACTTTTTGTTTTGGGTCCGGATCGAAAGCCATTCCGCCCGAGCGTACCAAATAGATTCCGCCGAATTTTTCAATAAGCGGTTCCACTTTTAACCGATACTGTTGGTATTGAAGTGAATCGTTCACCGTAATATCCAAAACCAACAGTACTTTTTCTGAAGGCATTCCCGTTATATGTGAATCAGCACTTCCATGGGGGTCACTGTTTTGAGCCTGTATCGTATATACGCCTATAAACAGAAAGATTAGAAGTTTAAGTATTTTTGTTTTCATCTGATTTCATTTTTTGAGATAGGCATTTTTTTTCTTGCCTCTCTGCTCTTTTTTCTCAATAAATAATATTTTCCAAAATCCTGCCCAGATTGCTCTCGGCCATTGGTATCTTTCGGTCTGCGGCAAAGATTTGTTGAATTTCATTTTTAAGCTCACACAGTTCCAGTTCAGAATAATGGTGTATTTCTAAGACATCTTGAATTTTTTCAAGACTTTCATCTTCGTCATCATTTTGAAATTCTCGATTAATCTTATCAAAAATTTCGTCAGAGGTTTTCACTTTTATTAACTGTCTTTCCTCTTCGGACTCTATTTTATCCGCTTTAGCGCAGAGTAACAGAATATAGATTTTAAGTTCTTCCTTGCTCCAATGTGTTTCGGCAGTTTTCATAACTTTACTTTTAGATCAATACTTTAAAGTGTAAAATGTACGGTACAGCTTAGCCGCACCGTACATTTTTTATAAAAGTTTAATTTTGTGGAATTGCTTTTACATCACCACTAATACCACTTAAATCTGGGCGATAAACCCATATTTCAGTTTCACCGCCATCGGTTACATCCATCCAATCTTTTATAAATTGAGCCCAACTTCCGGCACCATTCATTTCATCATACTTTTTTGCTATGCTATTGTCTTGGCCCAACCAAGCAGATTTATCAAAAAACGAAATGACTGCTAAGTCTCTTCCTTCCTTGGTACTTCCAAATTCGTTGGTATAGATACCCCAAATTTCATCTTGCGCTTTTGCGGCATAAACGTCATGTACTTTTTTTACCAACTTCATCGCATCTTCATATTTTCCTCTTTTTATGTCCCAATAATCAACTGACATTTTTTTGATTGTAAAATCCTTTGGAAAACGCGAAAGTTCAGGATGACTGCGCCAGTAACTCCGGGCACCACTATTTACGCTGGAGTATGGAGCAATATTTTTATTCCAGTCAGCTCCGTGAACTTCATTTTCACCGGGTCCGTTGTCTAAGGAACTCCAAGGAAAAGGTCCCATGCTCCAGTGGTAACTGCCTGTATTTGGACCGTTTGCTATCATATAGACTCTTACTCCGTAAGGTCCTTCGCCATGATACTTCTTGTTGTGTTCTGCCAGTCCTTTTTCAAATTGGCTGATTTGAGTAGGATTTGCAATTAAGTTTTCCGTTTCGAATACACCGTATTCGGCGCTGTTTTGTGATACTGCCAATAGCGGCAATAAAAACATTGTAAAAAATAATTTTTTCATGATTTTTAATTTTGTGTCTCGGCCTTGGGCAGAAACGGGTTGGTAGTAAATTGTTACTCTTATTAAACTGGGGAGTTCATTGCAAAAAATTAGTTGACTAATCCAATAATTTTGCGTTGTAATAGGCTGTTTCTGAAGTGATTTTCCCCTCTTCATTAAAATTCATTTGATAATGAATTGGCATGCTAATCGCTTTTTTGTCAGCCTTGCGGATAAAATTTATATTCCACCAAGAAAGAACTACCCCCATATCACCCATTTCATAATGTAAATAGTCTGGATAGCCTACCATATCTATACTGGAAACATCATATTTCTCCAAAATCTGCTTGTCCATGGCTTTTTGTTCCGTTAAGGAAATGCTTTCCATAGTGGGAGAGCTTGAATCTACAAATGCTACATCTTTATCATAAAAACTGTATGCTTTGTCCCAATCATTGTTCTCAATGGCATATATCATTTTTCGAACGGTGTTAATGTTTTCGTGGTGGTTGTAGATGGTGCCATTCTTCCTGTCGCTATAACTTTGGCGAATTTCTGAACCAATATTGGCGTTGCTATAGGTTATAATGGTTTGTATCTTATTGTTTTTATTAACAATAAACAAGCGGTGCATAGGTTGGTTTATCTTGACCCCTGTTTTTTTGTGGACCCCTTTCATATCTTCCCAAGTTTGAACCCAAATCACATCTTTTTGGTTGTCGTCTTTATATTCCAATGCATCAGGATAGGCCCCTGGGGATCGGCTTATTGAAAAATAGTCAAGGGCGTCATTCCATCCTTTTGCAGAATTTGAAAAACTTTCTTTATCCTGTCCCTTGTCGTTTGGGTCTATGCTCGTGCCGTTATAGGCCATAAAGTCATCTGCCAGATAACCGGCTACCTTGTCTGAATCTCCACTTACAAAAGCTTGTGTCATCGCCTCCACTGTGTTAATAGCAGGATGATCAACGTAAATAGTTCCATTCTTTTTTTGTGCATAGTTGATGAATGTACATAGCATCAATACTACAAGTACTGCTTTTTTCATAATGTTTAAATTTTGTGTCAACCTAAGGCCGACTGGTTAGAATTAATTTGTTTTGTTAATTTATAGTTGCTTCCTCTAGTTTACTAGGGTTACATTTTTTTCAGTAAACTGGTAACTGGCATGCTAATAACACCTGCATTTTCCATTTCTTGCTGAAGTCGTGGGTCGCTGGTAAAAGTGTGAAAGACCTCTTCACTGGGTGCTTCAAAAATCATAGTTACATCGTTTGGGTTTTTAACTGAAGTATAAACCCCCAATTGTTTAACACTCACTTTGGAACGGTTGGGCTCATCTGCATCAAAAATTACTTTCCATTTCGAAAAGTCTTTCACTTGGTGTTGCATAATTACTGTGATCATTTTTTTTGAATTTAATTGGTTAGTAATCTGTTTGATTTTATTTGGAATAATTATTTAATGTTTCTTGAACGGGCCTAAATTTTATTCCCAGATCTTTTTGCGCCAACCCATTTTTATAGATAATACCGGCGTTATTTTTAGGCGATTGTTGGTTCAGCATTAGGCTCACATCACTTACTGGATAGGTTTCGCTGCTCAACAAATAGTTTTTTTTGTGAGTTCCTTTTATTGTTGCCGCTTTGAAAATTGCTTCGGCAACGTCTGCCACATCCACAATGGCCATAGGCACATCTTCGTCATAAAACATTTGTATGAATGGGTTTGGTGCTATTTTGTTTTTAAATAGAAACTGTATTCCTGTGGAAGTTGAATCTTCACGGTTGCTCAACGATTTGCCCATGACCATAACTGGTGAAACTGAAGTGATTTCAAAAGGGAGTACTGGGTTTTCACTGATAAATTTTTCCACAATTTGATTTGCAATAAATTTTGCCTGTGCATATGGATGGCTTTCTGGAGTAGTAAACTTTATGTCTTTTTCATCAAATACATCTGTCATCTTTTTGGTGCCGGCCGGCAATGGAAAGTTGGTGTTCCATACAGCTACGGAAGCAATAAATACAACTTTGTCAATCAATGGAGCATCTTGAATGGCTTTCAAAAAATTTTCGGTTCCTTTTATAGTTGGATCAAAAAGCTCTTTTTGTGGATCATCTACATCTAATTGAAAGGGTGTGCCGCCGTGCACAACGATTTCGCAATCACTAATGAAGTCTTTCAGCATTTCTGAATCTTCTACCTTCAATGCGCTGATGTTTAGGTTGTCTGAATTTTCAAAATTGAAAAGATGTTGGTACTTTTCACTTTTCTTGATATCGGTAACAGATACTTTTACATTAAACCCTTCCTCCAAAAATTTTTTGGTTGTATGGCTTCCTATAAAGCCCGAACCACCTACAATGCCTACTGTTTTCATAATGTTTGAATTTTTGTTAAATACCTAACAGGCTAATTGCTTCCTCACTTGCAACGCCTGTTAGGCTAACATAATTATTAGGACTGTGTGTCTTCGGGCACGGCAGTTTCATCAGTCTCATTTTGCTTTAAGTATTGCAATTCCTGGATATCGGCCATAATTTTTGAGAGATCCCAATAGCCAAACTCTTTTACTACTTTGCCATTAACAAATTGTGCGGTAATGTGGACGGGGATTACGTATTTTTTTTCATTGGCTTTGAGCGTACCTTCCCAAATACCCCAAAAGTTTACCCAAGTTTGGCCCTTGTCGGTAACTACCATTTCATATTCAGATTCACCGTCCACATAGTCCCAACTGGTAAAAAGTGCAGCATCCTCTTTGCCTGTTGCTAGCTCTTCGGCTATGGTCTTGCCTTCTTCCTCAATTACATTGTTCATTATTTTGGCAGTATCTGCATAATGGCTCGTCATGGCTTCCCAATCTTGTTTTGAGTAGGCATCGATAACTTTTTTGTAGGTGTCAATTTCTGGCGATTGTTGGGTGTAGCGCTTTTCCTGTTGTTGGCAGGCGGTAATGGAAAGGGCTATTGCAAGTCCTAAAAAGATTAGTTTTTTCATGATCTTAATATTTAAATTGGTTGGTTAATTTTTAGTTTATTCAGCTTGAACGTAGTTGGGATGGCTTTGCAGTACTCTTTCATAATTGGAAGCAATTACCCAGTTGTCATCTGAAGCTTTTAAGTCTGGCTTTACATCATTAGGAAAAACCATTACCGTGATATCTCCCACTGGTTTTGCCTGGTCGTTAATTCTAAACCAGGAATAGTTCTTACCGTTAAACTTATAGTTTACGGGCGCTTGGTTAATTATGAATTTATGGAATTCATAACGTGTACATCCGCCTGGGACCATTTGGGAGATTTCAGTATTTTGTTCAGTAGACTGTGTTACATTGTTGCTTTGTGAATTGCTCTCACTATTTGTAGTGGTGCCTCCACCCCCGGCAGTCACTTCAAGTTCAAAGGAAACTATGGCATAATTTACTGCAGCCTTTGCTGTTGTAGATAATGACCAATGTTTTTGGTCTTCAGAGCTAACGGTTCTATTAAAATCCATTCCTTCGGAAACACTGGTTGTGATAGATGATTTTATAGAGTTTTCAATAGGAGTAACGTTTCTGAAAATACTTACTTTATACATTATGTTTGATTGTGACTCGCCTTCACTTAAATCGCCAATCTCAGTTCCAAACACCTTTACTTCTGCTAAACTTAGGGCGTTTGAATTTTTAAGTTGAACCCGAACATAACGCCCCACTTTTTTACCGGTATATGATTTGTTTGTTTCTGGAAGAAAATTAGTTGGCTCCTCAGCAAACGGAACTTCACGCCCTGTAGTTTGGTCAAATGGTCTGTTGGTTACCCATATATTAAAATTGTTCAATCTATCACTACAGCAATCAATCCTGTTGTATAGTTTAACCTCATCTATCAAAAATTTCTTACCTAAATCTACTTCCCAAAATGGTCTTGCTTCACCCTGCGTATGGGTTACAGAGCCATACCCCCAATGGCCTTCGGTAACACCATCATTTGCTCTATTGGAAACGCCAAATTCGTGGGTGCTCGATTGTCTTGTTTTTTTGCCAAGGGCAAGGTTTTCATCTTTACCGATAGCGGGTTCAGTCCACACGCCATCACTTAGCACTAACACGGGTTCGCCCCTTACAACTACTTCAGCCAGACTTAATGCGTCAGGCCCGTTTAAATGTATGCGAATATATTGGCCAGTCATGTTGCCGGAAAATGTTTTATTACCTTGAAACCATTGGGCTTCGGTGCCAAAAACTTCACCGCCGTAGTTTCCGCTAAAGGGTTGGTCCGAAACTCTGATCGTAAAATTTTTCAGTCGTTCTGGGCAACAATCTGTACGATTATATATTGTTATGGAAGAAATCTTATACTTTGCAAGTAGATTTACTTCCCACCACGGGCTGTCCTCTCCTTGGGTATGCGTTACTGTTGCGGCGCCCCAATTGCCATTAATATTGCCATCTACAGCTCGGTTTGCTGCTCCACCGTTATGAACACTGCTTTGCTTTGTTGGTTTTAATTGAGCAATGTTGCTTGGATCTAACGAAGTCCATTGTTGTTGTGCAACAATAATAGATTGTATTAATAGTACTGAAAGAAAAGCTATCACATATTTTATTTTAAATAGATTGTGTGAAATAGCCAAAATCGAAATCTCCTGAAGTGTTTTCATGATTAATTGTATGGTTTGGTTAGAATAAATGTTCTGGGGGGAGCATCTAAATAACTGATAATCAAAAAAAAATGAAAACGGTTTAGGACGAACACACTGAATTTGTGTCCGAAGGGAAAGATTGATTTACCGAAGGGTAATTAAATGGTTTGCAATCGCTTAAGAAGTTCCGTGCGCATCGCTTTGCTCATCGGGATTGCTTTTTTTGAAATAACAACATGGGTGCCGGCCACTTCGTCTATCTGGGAAATATTGATAATGTATGAACGGTGTATTCTGAGGAAATGGTTCTGCGGAAGCTTTTCGTCAATATCCTTTAATGTCATTACCAAAAGATATTCCCTGCCTTGCGAAAAAATGCGGCAATAGTTGCGGTCTGCTTCAATATAGTAGATGTCCTTAATATCTATTTTCAGCATCTTTTCGTTATGGCGAACGAAAATGCGGTCGTTCAGTATGAAATCTGTAGCATTTCCATTAATTAATGCCGAATCATTTTCGTTGCCGTTTCCGTTGCCATTTTCTGAAGATTTTTCTTGTGAAATTCTATCAACGGTTAATTCAATAGCACGCTGCAGATCCAATTTTTTGAAGGGTTTTGAAATAAAAGCATACGGATGTGTTTCCTTGGCACGTTTAAAATGTGCTTCATCTGCATTAGCGGTTAAATAGATAATTGGGATGCTGTAAAGTTTTTGTATTTCATGGGCAGTTTCTATACCATCCAAATCTCCTTTCAGCCGAATATCCAAAAGCACTATGTCCGGTTTGTCTATTTGTATATGAGCGATGGTTTCTTCACCACGTGGCAAAATTCCTGTTACCTCATAGCCAAGTTCGCTTAGTTGTAAAGAAATGTTTGCCGCTATGACCATTTCATCCTCCACGATCAATATTTTTACGGCTCTTTTCATTAAGCTATCTTAAAGTTTTTAAAATTGAAAAATACTGCAGTTCCGTTTTTATGATCTTCGGAAATGGTGCCGTTTAGTTGTTGCGTTAGCAGTTGTATCAATTGGGTGCCGAAACCTGTTCCTTTGGGTTTTGAACCTTCCGTTTTGCCAATGCCGTTGTCTGAAACTTTTAATAACAGATTGTTATTTTCTTGAGTAAGACTTATTTTTATCTGCCCTTTCACTCCTTCGGGGAAAGCGTATTTCAAGGCGTTTGTTAAAAGTTCGTTCACTATAAGCCCAATGGGTACGGCTGTGTCTATGTCTAAATTAAGATCGTCCATGGCGCATTCTATTTTTACTTTTTCTTCTGCATTGAAAGTGTCCAACACGCCTTCACCTAAATTGATAAAATAATCCTTCATTTCAATACTTCCCAAGTTTTCACCTTGATACAGTTTTTGGTGAATAATTCCCATACTTTGTACGCGGTTTTGGCTGGCGAGCATGGCCTCTTTGCTGGCGCCGTCTTCCAATTTTGCAGATTGTAGCGCGATGAGGCTTTTCACCATTTCCAGATTGTTCTTTACGCGGTGGTGAATTTCTTTCAGCAGCAGTTCGTTCTGTTTGTTTTTAACGTCCAATTCTGCATACAAAACGGTAAGTGCCTTTCTTTTCTTCCGAATGTTTTTCAGTGTAAAATACATTCCGAAGAGAATAACGCCAAGCAATCCAGCAATGCCTATGTAGAGCCATTGCGTTTTTCGTTGTTGCGAAATCTTTGCCTCTTTGTCCAGAATTTCTATATCCTTTTGAGCGGTTTCATATTTTACCTGCAGTTCGCTATCCTTGCGAGCTACAATGGTATTGAGGTATTCTGAATGACCTTCTTCATAAAGCTCATGATATTCCAAAGCATTTTTATAATCACCTAATTGCTTATAAATATTGGAAACGTGCATATAGTTTTCCCAAAGGTTTTTGGTATTGCCTATGCGCTTCATAATTTCTATTGCCCTGAGATTGTAGGGTAGGGCTTCAGCATATTTTCCTTGTAAAATATAAACGTGGCCAATATTTGCTGTAGGTGGCATCATATAACGGGTAAACCCAATTTTTTCGGCCCCGTCATAGCAACGGTTGTAATCTGCAATGGCTTCGTCATAGCGCTCCATATATTTAAAGATATTGCCCCGACCATTATAGCAAGCCAAAAGCGGTGGCCCCATTTCACCAATTTTTTTATAGAGATTGATAGCGGTGTTCATGCTTTCCAGGCTTTCATCAAGGTTTCCCAAAAACAATTGATTTTCTGCAAGACGTCGATAGGAGAGAGCCATATCATCTTCATAACCAAACTTTTCTTGAATGGCAATTGCTTTTTTGCAGTATTCTGCACCTTCGGCATAACTGTCTGAATAATAAAGCAGGTCGCTTATTTTTGTGTAGCATTGTCCAATTCCGCGCTGGTCGCCTGTTGTTTCGTAGAGTGCCAATGCTTTGTATACGGCATCGGAGCCTTTGTCATATTCTGCAGTTCCGCTATAGTTGGTCACCAACAAAAGGTAGGTGTCTGCCAGCTGTTTTGTCATTTCCTGTTTATCATAAACGGAAATGGCCTTTTTCAAATAAACGATAGAAGAATCCAGCACAGTGTGGTCCTCGTGCCATTTTGCCAAACCGATGTAAGCTTCCCCGAGGGTTTTAAAATCCTTGTTTTTTTGGGAAAGTTGAATGTTTTTTTTGAAGTTTTTATATTCCTGAAGGGTATCCTTAATTGTCGAAACTATTTCCGAAGCGGAATTTTTTAGCGTGTCATCTTGTGTTTTGGAAGGAGTTTGGGGAAGACTACTCCACGAAACGCAAGCTAATACTGCAGCGAGTAATAGTCGTTTCATTTTTATGATGATTGGTTGTTAGTTGATTATAAATATAGGAAGATTAATTATATAATCAATTGCATTATTCACCCCAATGCACAAAAATGGTCTTCACTTCTTTGATGTCTTTATCGTTTGGGAACTGTTTTTCTAGTTTGTCAATGAGTTCTTTTCCTACTCGGCAATCTTCAAAATTATACTGGCACCTGTAACTGTAGCCTAGTGCTAGTCTGTAATTGGCATCAAAATCGTTTGGGAATAGTTCAACTGCCTTTTTATATTGAAATACCGCATTGTAGTAATTTCTTTTTGAAAGCCATTGGTCTCCATCTTCCAAATAAAACAAATACTTTTCTTCATTATTTTTTTCATTGGATAGTTCAGTAGCTTCATTTATTTGTGGAAAACCAAAACTGAAATGTTGGAATGTTTTAAACAAACCAAAACAAATTAACGGTATTCCTACCCATAAAAGAATTACAAAATTGCGAGCTTCCCGCTTACGCTTATTGATTATTGTTTCCCTAACAAATTTTAATTGTTCTGGTGTTGCTTTTTTTATATCAAATGAATCGCCGGCAGCTTTGTAATATTCATTTTTAACATTTGTGTAATCCTTATTTTTAAAATACGATCGTTTGACAGGAAGAAGATTCCTGTTGTTACGCAGTGTAACAATCATATGGTTTATACTCCCAAAGCCACCAATCATACAAATAATTTGATATTCAATGATACTATTTTTTTGACAATACTTCCCGATTTGAAAATAAAATCTCCGTGGAGAAAATTAGCCGTACCTTTGCCGCTTATTAAAACCGTCTTCTTAGTTTTAATGGTTTTTAAAAAGACCGAATTCTAAAAGCGCCGCGATATACTATCTCCAAGCGCAGCGGTCTAACAAAATATAAAGCGTACAATTCAAGATTCTAAAAATCGAAGAATCCAAAAGCGAAGCGCTTCAATAATCTAAAATACTATATGTCATTTAAATCTCTTGGGCTGTCCGATGCCCTGTTGAAAGCAATCAGCAAAAAAGGATATGAAACGCCTTCGGCAATTCAACAAAAAGCAATTCCCTTAATCTTAGAACGCAAAGATGTACTTGCCTCCGCCCAAACTGGAAGTGGGAAAACAGCGGGTTTCGCTTTGCCAATGTTGCAAATATTAAACAATCAACCCCCTTTGCGCCAACGTCCCGTTCGTGCATTAATACTTACCCCAACCCGCGAACTCGCCGCACAAGTTCAAGATGAATTCCGCGAATACAGCGAATTTACAGAACTGCGTTCCACCGTTATTTTTGGTGGAGTTGGTGCAAATCCACAAATTAAAGCATTGCGAAATGGGGTGGATATTTTGGTTGCCACGCCTGGCCGATTGCTGGATTTGGTGGATCAACGTGCGCTTTCACTTTCAAAAGTAGAAATACTTGTTTTGGACGAAGCCGATAGAATGCTCGATATGGGTTTTCTGCGCGATATTAAAAAAATACTTGCTTTGTTGCCTTCCAGAAGACAGAACTTGCTTTTTTCGGCTACTTTTTCAAAAGAAATTAAAAAGCTGGCCAACGAATTTTTGCACCATCCCGTTTTGGTGGAAGCTACGCCAGAAAATACTACTGTTGAAAAAATTGACCAAACAGTTTATAGAGTTGATAAAGCTCAAAAGACAGATCTAATTATAAAACTTATTTCTGAAGGGAATTGGCAACAAGTTTTGGTTTTTACGCGAACCAAGCACGGTGCCAATCGCTTAAGTGAAAAGCTTGAAAAAGCTAAAATCACTTCTGCGGCAATTCACGGAAACAAAAGTCAAGGGGCGCGGACTAGAGCCTTGTCTGGATTTAAGGAAGGAAAAGTAAGAGTTTTGGTTGCGACAGATATTGCAGCTCGCGGACTGGATATTCCGTTATTGCCGCACGTTATCAATTTTGAATTGCCTAATATTTCTGAAGATTATGTACACCGAATAGGCCGTACCGGAAGAGCTGGAGCCAGTGGTGAAGCACTTTCTTTGGTAAGCCTTGATGAGGTTGGCTATTTAAAGGATATTGAAAAATTAATTGGTGAAAGACTTGAAGCCAAAACCCTTCCAGATTTCAAACCCACCGAAACTATGGCTGATGTTAAAGCCGCAGAGGAAGAGAAGAAAAAAGAAAAAGCACAGCGCCACAGCCGTGGGCGGAATGCTGGCACAAAAGTGAATACACACGCAAAAAGCAATAATAACAATTCCAACAGGAACAGGGGCAGAAGGTAATTCTCTGCCCTTATACTGAATTATAACTTATCCAAATCTGGTACTGTAAGTTCCTCAATGTTCCAATCAGCAAGTTTTGCGCCAGCCTGATAGGCACTTTCCAGAAAATCCAAAACAGCCTTTCTTGGGTTACTTGCATTTTTGACAGTTTCGTAGCTCAACAGCGCCATCGGACTTCCATTGCTATCTTGCCATTTTGCCCCTTCGGGTTGCAAGGTTTCTTCATCGATGCCTTTTGGAGCTGGGTAAGTGTATGAATAATACATCGGTTCCCGAACGTTTGGATCGCCCGCCCAAAACCCAAAACTAATTTGTTCATGCGAGTAGGTGTCTTTTTCCAAAATCCTGGTGGCAGCATCCATTGGAGGTAATTTCTTTCCAGAAAACCTGGTTACAACCAAATCCAAATGATGCCAATAAATATGGACGGGACAGGATTTTCCGTAGAATCTACCGCTGAATTCCTCAAGAATGCTGTTGTTCCATTGCATAATTTTCCAAAATTTTTCAATGTATTCCCAATCAAAATGATGGTATTCGGTTATGTTTTTAAAAGGTTTTTCAATTTCAACATCAAAAGGATTTTCCACAAAATCAAAACTTAAACCTGTGCCTTTCAGTTTTGAAGTGTATTCTTTATAAAAATCGGCAATAGTAGGGTTTTCGGCAAGGGAAATTATAATTTCTGAACCTGAGCTTTGTGATAATATGACCGCTTTTCGGGAGATATTAAATTCTATTTCAACGCTGTCCAATCCATCATTTACAGGAATTCCTAATGTGCTAAATCCTTTTGGGGAAACGTAAAGTGTTATATACCACCAATGGTTTTTTCGAGGCGTGGAAGCAAGCCGCGTTTTTCCAATAATTTGTAGAATGATATGTACCGTAACTCGTGTGTCGTTCCATTTTTCAAACGGTAAATCAGGTAGTTTTTTAGAATTCATGAGAGCTGTTTTAGTTGGATTAGTTATCAGTAATTTCAAAGATATCCAAAAAATTATTGGTTTTACTCGAAACAGAAAAGACCAAAAGATTTAAATGCCAATGGATTAATATTCAATAAATCTTAAAAAGTAACTTAATTATCTTCTAATAATCATCAAAGTTAAAACTGTTACTATCATTATACCAACGGAAACCATGGCAGATGTTAAAGAAACTGAAGAAGAAAAGAAACGCCAAAAGACCCAGCGACATATTCGTGGGCGGAATGCTGGTAATAGAGGAAATCCATCTTCTAAAGGGCGGAATAGCAACGGTAGAGGAAAGAGGTAAATAAAAACAATTATTGTGTATAGTTTAAAATACTATTTTAGAAAATAGTAAACTCCTAATCTATATAAATTGTATTTTTACAAGACAACCAGTCTTTTCCTAAAAATTTTCGATATGAAAAATCTCTATTATCGCTCCTTTTTGTTGCTTGTAGTCCTTTTCATAAGCCTGCAAACTGCGCAAGGGCAAAATTTTGGCTATGTCAACTCACAGGCAATCCTGGCTGAAATGCCTGAAGTAAAACAAGCTGAGGCCAATCTTGAGGCACTGCAAAAACAACTTCAAAAGCGTGGACAGGATATGTTAACCCAATTGCAAGCCGATTATCTCAAGATTCAACAAAAAATAGAAAGAGGCGAATTGAGTCCCGCCCAACAAGAACAGGAAGCAGCAAAATTACAAGAACGTCAAAATCAAATAGCGAAAGAAGAACAAGATATGGTCGCTCAGATACAAAATAAGCGAGCTGAGTTACTTGAGCCTATTTATAACAAGATAAATAATGCAATCGCGCTTGTTGCAAATGAAAATGGCTACAAAATGGTTTTTGAACAAGGAGTATTGCTATATGCTTCAGATGCATTGGATGTTTCCCGTCAAGTAAGAGCAAAACTTGGTTTTTAAAAAAAAAGTGGCAATCATGAAAAAAAA
>JGI24723J26617_10001926_pt1 | contig 17414 bp, 19 predicted proteins | sample Cruoilmetagenom6_FD_26617 | JGI IMG/M metagenome (IMG submission 26617)
TGAATTACTCACCAAACTAAATGAATATGGCCGTGTGCATGGCATTGGACGACTTGACTTGGTTGAGAACCGGTTTGTTGGCATGAAGAGCCGCGGTATTTATGAAACTCCTGGTGGCACCATTCTTCTCTCTGCTCACCGGGGTATTGAGAGCATTACGCTTGATAGTGGGGCTGCTCACCTTAAAGACGACATTATGCCTCGTTATGCAGAATTAATTTATAACGGTTTTTGGTTCTCACCTGAGCGTGAAATGCTGCAAGCCTTGATCGATACGTCACAAGAATATGTTACTGGTTCTGTATCAATTAAACTTTACAAAGGACGCGCTGACGTGATTGGCCGGACTTCGCCTTATTCGCTCTATAGTGAAGACCTGGTGACCTTTGAAGAAGGGTCGGCAGCTTATGACCATAAAGATGCAGAGGGCTTTATTCAACTTAATGCACTTCGCTTGAAGACACTTGGTCGCAGGAAATTAAAATAATCAGCTTTTTAGAAGATGATTTTAAACAAGCTATTTGTTAGGAGATTTTGTAGTTATGACACGGCGTACTTTAAAGAGACAAATTCGCAAATTTGTAAGTGTTATGATGTTGCTTATTCTCATTGCTGGTGCTGCAAAATTTTCTACCGAATTTGGTTGTCCTTTAAAATGGCTTGAGAGTGTTTATAAATTCATTATCGATATGTCCTTGTTGATTTTTACAATCGGCGCGGCCTATTTGGCGAATATTTTTCAACAACGTTCAAATTTCATCACCAACCTCAAAGATGAGTGGCATGAGATTGTGCGAGCTAAGTCTTCTTTGATTGTTTATCTTGATAAGCCAAACAGATCAGTTGATGATTATTTCCACGCCTATCAGCAACTTTCTCAATGCATTGATTACATGCGCATTGTTTATCGTAATGTTGGTGAGACCGATAAGTATATTGGCAAATACCCATATGAATCTTTACATGATATGCGCCGTTCGATTGAAAGCGTTGATCCACGCAAGGGACAGGTCACTGAAGATGCGCTGCTTGTTGCCAGAGCTGATATCTGGGACACCTTTAATGCTTTGCGTGAGCGGTTCCTTGAAGAACTCGATTTAGAAACTCCTGAACGCCCTATCATTGCATCAGGTGTCAAGCGCAAGAAAAAAGAAGGAGCGGCATTATAGAAACGTACTATATGCCTTCTTTTTTGTGGCCCCTTCAGGTTGCCTACTAGCAACCGGGGCTATTTTGTGGCCCCTTCAGGTTGCCTACTAGCAACCGGGGCTATTTTGTGCCCCCTTCAGGTTGCCTTTTTTAGTGTGCCTTCAGTTGCCCACTAGCAACCGGCACGAGGCATTCGTACTTTTTAATAATGTGCTTCAGATGCACACGAAGCATCCGCACTTTTTGATATGCTTCAGATGCCCACTAAACATCCGCACAAGCTTCTATTATTCACTGTTTTGTAAATTGGTGTAAGCGTCTAGTGCGACCTGACGACTGGTTTTTAAATCTACAATTGCTTTGGGGTATGTTTTCCCTAATGTTACACCTGCTTCTTTTAAAACTTCTTTCGGGGCAGATGAGGGGTTGTGGATATATTTTTNGGGTATATTACTCAGCTCTGGAACAAACTCCCGGATAAATNCACCGTCTTTATCAAACTTTTCGGATTGTGTTACAGGATTGAATATTCGAAAGTAAGGTGCAGCATCGGCGCCGGTGCCAGCAACCCATTGCCAGCCGCCTGTGTTATTTGCAAGGTCGGCGTCTAGCANTGTATCCCAAAACCAGGNTGCGCCGTGGTGCCAATGCAGGCGCAGGTTTTTCACGAGGAATGAACCTACTACCATACGTAAACGATTGTGCATCCAACCTGTTTGCCAGAGCTGGCGCATGGCTGCATCAATGATAGGGTAGCCTGTTTTCCCCTGTTGCCACGCTTTGAGAAACTCCTCGTTTTCTTCCCATGTAAAATTTTTGAATTTTTCCTGAAAAGGCTCTTCTATCATTTCAGGCCAATGGGATATGAGATGATAACAAAATTCTCGCCACCCTAATTCTCTTTGATAAAAATCAGCCCCTTCATGCCCTTCTACTTTGTGCCAAAGCTCACGAATGCTGATATTTCCGAATGATAGATAGGGTGAGATTTTTGACGTTCCTTTTATAGAAGGGTAATCTCTCATTTTCTTATATGATGCAATGGGGTCTTTGATAAATACATCTAAAACATCGCTTACATGCTCTTCACCTGGTTGCCAAAGCTCATTGAATTCAGCGGCCCAATTTGGTTTTTTTGGTAACAACTCCCAACTTTCTAGTGTTTCAGTTTTTGGGAAACGCTTCGGACCTGGAATGGCTTTGGGAGTTGCAATTGGTTTTGATGGCCTTGTCTGACTAAGACATGTACGCCAAAAGGGCGTGAAGACTTTATAGGGTGTGCCGCTCGCCGTTGCTATGTTTTTGGGCTCGAAAAGCAATTCCCCTTTAAAGCGTTTGCATTCTATTTTTCTTTGCTGGCACAACTCGGCAAGATCCGTTTCTATGTCTCCTTCTCCTGGTAGAACTGAGTGATGAAAATAAATGCTCTCGATGTTAATTTCACTGAGTAGCTCTCTTATGACATCAACTGTTGGCCCAGAGCGCAGCAGCAATTTAGATCCTTTGTTCGCAAGTGAGTTGATTAAAACTTCCAGGCTATGATGCAGCCACCAAAGACTGGCACTGCCATATTTCGTGATGTTTGGTGAATGGTTATCCAAAACATAAAGCGGTAATATGGTCGCACCTTTTTCTTTATGTTTTGTCTCCTTATATTTTTTCAGGGCTGCATTTAACGGAGCGTGATCAGAGATACGCAAATCTCTTCGAAACCAGAGAAGAGTGATTGGCTCTGAGGTTTTTCTTTTCATACTTTTTTCTCACAGGCTATTCTACTGCTGTAGCGGTAGGCCCTCCGAAAGGCGGCGCTCGCGCCGGACAGCCTTGCTGCCATGTCCTGACGCCAGTGTGGCGTTACTCCTTCTTTGGGCTCTAAATTAAAACCAATCTTCAAATACTTACCAGAAACCTAGCTAGCGCACGACATACCATTGGTCGTTGATTTTGGACCAATATTGTCCGGTTAGGATGATTTTTCCNCCGTTTCCGTATCTGAAATAAACTCTAATGGGAGCTAGCCCATCTTTATTTGTTATTNTTACTACTTTGCCATCTGCATANGGGATGACGCGTAACTGCCCTAAAGGTTCTGGCTCACCTTTTAAAATAATCTCGCNTCTATATTGGCGTCGCTCCAACCCTTCACGGCCGGTTAGCTTTACCATATCCTCAAAGAGGTATTTTTCAGTTTCTCGTATTGCTGCTAAATTTCTCTTCTTAAATGCGCGGTGCAGTTTATAAACGGCGGCTTTAATTTCCCTTACGTCATGAAACTCAGCTTTGCCCTTATGCCACCCCCATTCAGGTAGTTCTGCGGCCTGAATATAGTAGGTTTTTGGCGCAGGTTTCTCAGCTGTATTTACTGAGGGTATGTTTCTCTGATCGAATAATTGATTTTTTGCAATCGCACCCAATTTGGGTTGGAAATGAACCTCAGCTTTTAAAGTCATTGTATTTGGTGACTTTGTTTCCTTCGATTTGTTCATTGTGATTTGAAGTTTGTTTTCACCGTTTAAAAGCCAGGGCGTTAAAGAGACAGTCGTGCTTCTCTTGCTTTCACCTAGTTTGTAATTGGTAATTGATATTCCATTCAGGATGATATTGCCCTGTACATTAAGACCTACAAGATGGAGATTGTGCAGAGGGAATGGATTTGGGCGCCCAGCATTGGGGTCTTTTGGCTTCATGTACATCATGAAGGCGGCCACCAATGTAAATGGTACGACCACCCATAAAAAGCGCTTAACATCAAATTTAGGATTAATTTTTCCCATTTGATTTTTTTATCGTGATTTGCACGAAACTCAAAGGGTATTCTTTTATGTTTTTGTCTTATTTAAGAAGCTTGTGCTTCCCCTGTTCTTATTTTTCAGGAACAGGAGGAGGCAACATTTCCATTTTACCTTCAAGTTGTTTNTAAGCTGAGTTTAAGCCTTTGTAACTTGTATCAAGGTAATCCAAAATTTCGTGAAAGTTTTTAAGCTGACGTTGGTAGGCTGCTGAAATCGCCTCACTGTCAGCTTCTTTATCAACACCAAGAACCTGATGAGGATCTGTTCTCAAGAAGTTTTTTAATTTGTTTGGCAGGCTTTCTTTTTCAGGAACCTGAACAGGACGCAATGAACGCAAGCTATCTTTTGAGATGTAATGAATTTCATTATCATAAGTATAGAGTTCTATGAACTGATTTAGACCATTTAAAATACAAGCTAGGCCACCATCTACTGGCACTTCTATACGCCCCTTGATGATGATGCCATCATCCATTACCAGTTCGACTAACATTTTAGCTTTTTGGGGCTGATCATAGTGTGATTTTAACTCAAACATGATTTGCACTGTACTTTCTGTTTCAAGATGAAACATTCGAATTTGACTAACCTAAGTCATTGCAGCTTCCTTGCCAAAATGTTCTAACTTCTAACTTAATAAGTGAATTTGCGACAAAACGGCCCTAATTTTATAAATAAATCAGCTGTTTGTATTTTATCTCCACTTAAATCTGAGCATATTTGCTTTTTCTGTGGTGTTTTTCCTATTTTCGTGTTAATTCGCCGCTTTCCCTCGTCTATTCCATTTTTGAGCAAATTCTTAAAATATAGACGATGTCACAAAAATTTACGCGTCATTGTCTCATTCCGGTAATCCCTTTTTATTAAGAAGACCGGTAATCCCTTTTTGTTGAAGAGGGAGGAATTAATGATGCGTATCATGCCCAAACTTGGGTTTAAAAAACATACATGTTTTTTGGTCATGTATTTTATGTATAGATTTAAGAAAGAAGGTCGGGTCAATGGACTTGCGCAACATCGCTATTATCGCTCACGTGGATCATGGAAAGACGTCNCTTATTGATGTTTTGTTGAAACAATCTGGTGCCTTTCGTGACAACCAAAAGGTTGAAGAACGTGCCATGGATTCCAATGACCTCGAACGTGAGCGAGGCATTACCATCCTTGCTAAAGTGACGTCTATCATATGGAAAGATACACGCATCAATATTGTGGACACACCTGGCCACGCCGATTTTGGCGGCGAGGTTGAGCGTATTCTAAATATGGTTGATGGTGTTATTGTTTTGGTTGATGCTGCAGAAGGCCCTATGCCTCAGACTAAATTTGTGGTTTCTAAAGCTCTCAAACTTGGCCTCAACCCAATTGTTGCTATCAATAAAATTGATAAGCCTGAAGAGCGCCACGAAGAAGTGGTTGATGAAGTTTTTGACCTCTTTGCTAATTTGGATGCAAATGAAGAGCAACTTGATTTCCCAATTCTTTATGGTTCAGCGAAACAAGGCTGGATGGCGGCCAACGCTGAAGGCCCTCAAGAGAATATGGAACCTTTATTTGATTTGGTGACTAAATATGTACCTGCGCCCGAAAAGAAAGAAGGTGCGTTTTCTATGCTNGTGACAACCATTGCATCTGATCCATTTCTTGGTCGCATATTAACTGGTCGCATCACTTCCGGTACTGCGACACCCAACCAAACTATTCATGCTCTTTCTGGCGATGGCAGCATTGCTGAAAAGGGTAGAATTTCTAAAGTGCTTGCATTCCAAGGCCTTGATCGTGTGCCTGTTGAAAGTGCAAATGCCGGTGACATTGTTTCTATTGCTGGCATGACCACAGCAACTGTTGCTGATACTTTATGTGACCCTGAAGTTACAACACCAATTGCAGCTGACCCAGTTGACCCACCNACACTTTCTATGACTTTCCGAATTAATGATGGTCCTTATGCCGGACAGGAAGGCTCTAAAGTACAGAGCCGTGTTATTCGTGACCGTTTGATACAAGAAGCTGAGGGTAATATTGCTCTTAAAATTACCCTTAATGATGAAGACAGGGATAGTTTTGAAGTTGCTGGGCGCGGAGAATTACTTCTTTCAATCTTGATTGAAACGATGCGCCGTGAAGGGTTTGAACTAACTGTATCTCGCCCTAAGGTGGTTTACCAAACCATTGATGGCAAACGTCATGAACCGATTGAAGAAGTCACAATTGATGTTGATGAAGGTCATTCTGGGGTTGTTGTTCAAAAGCTATCTGAGCGTAAAGGCGATTTGATTGACATGCGCTCTTCTGGCGGTGGTCGTCAGCGCCTTGTTATGCGGGTACCAACACGTGGCTTAATTGGTTATCACTCTGAGTTGTTATCTGACACTCGAGGAACTGCTATTATGAACCGGGTGTTCCATGCGTTTGAACCTCACAAAGGGAAAATCCAAGGGCGTCACACTGGTGTTCTTATTTCAAACAATATGGGTGAAGCTGTTGCTTTTGCTCTGATGAACCTTGAAGAACGTGGCCCGTTGATGATTGGTCATGGTGTGAAGGTTTATGAAGGTATGATTGTTGGTGAACATACCCGCGGTAATGACCTTGAAGTCAATGTCATTAAGGGTAAGAAACTAACTAACGTTCGTGCTGCTGGTAAGGATGATGCGACAACCTTAACAACACCTATGCAAATGAGTTTAGAGCGGGCTCTTTCTTACATTAACGATGATGAATTGGTTGAGATNACACCAGAGAATATTCGTTTACGTAAACGTCATCTTGACCCGAATACAAGAAAAAGAGCGGCGAAATCAGCTGAAGCTGTTTAAGAATTGAATTTGATCATTTTGTTATAAAATTAAAAACAGCCATTCATCTGAATGGCTGTTTTTTTAAGCTTAGTGTGAACCACGTGTATCTTTCACACATCTCTTTTTTGATGAACTCCAAGTATAACCATCTTTTTGTAGGCATTGGGCTTTCGTAAGCTTCTTACCGTATACAGCTGACTGCGATGTCATCACTTTGTAATTAGTATCCGTTGCTGCTGAAGCTTGCATTACACCCATAACTGAAACAGCGCCAAGAGATAGAGCTATTACTGCAGATTTGATCATTACTCATCCTTTCAAGAATTTTACCGAACATTAAATTCGTTTTGGAGCTTATGTTCAGCACCAGGAAATTAGAAATAATATTCTTGTGAGCCATTTGTGATCTTTTCTGATTTTCGTTTTATTGGCAAAACTTTCTCAAGTGCTATTCTTAGATTTGGCGCATTAAATTTAAAACCAGATCTAATTATTTTAGTATTATCAATGTTTTGACTGGCCAATAAAAGTTCTTTAGCAAAATCACCCAATATCAATTTCAATATAATTTCAGGCATTGGCATAAAAGATGGTCTGTTTAACGCTTGCCCTAACATTTTTGTGAAGTCCTTATTTTGAAGAGGTTCGGGAGCGACGGCATTCAAAGCCCCATGAATTTCCTCGTTAGATAAACAATGTGCAATTAACCTTACCAGATCATCTCGTGTTATCCAGCTCATCCAGTGTTGCCCATTACCGATTGAACCTCCTAATCCATATTCAAAAGGAACAAGTAGATTTGCAAGCATTCCTCCTTCAATGTCTAGTACCAAGCCAATTCTCAAATTGATTACGCGGCAATTAAAGTTTCTTAAGCGATTGCTTTTTTGCTCAACAAGCTCGCAGACTTCATGCGTAAAGCAATTTTTAGCAGGTGTTTCTTCTGTTAGTTTTTCGTCACCTCTAAGGCCATACCAACCAATGGCTGATGCTGTGATTACAACTTTTGGAGGGACATAGAGCCGTTCGCAAAGTTGATAAATTTCATCTGCAATTTTTTCTCTTGAACTTAGAATTTCTTGCTTTTTTGCCTTTGTCCAAAAGCCATTTGCCAAGGGTTCACCGGCAAGGTTTATAATCGCATCAAGCGGCGCATCATCTCTTATTTGTTTTAAATCTGTGATGATGTTAATTGGTGTTCCTAGTTTTGATGTCTTTTCAGGGTTACGGGTTAGAACCGTTATGTTTTGACCTTTTGCAATGAGCGCTTGTGTCAACCTTTTACCAACAAAGCCGGTTGCGCCTGTAACAAGAATATGTTGATTGGCTTTTAGCTTATCGATTAATTCTCCGCCCGGAATTTCTCTTAAATTTTCCAACCTAAGGGCTGCGAAATAATCCCTTAACCCGAAGAGGAAAACACCAATACTAGCGATCACCAGAGCGTAAGAACCTACACCATAATCAATGAATTTATAGCTGGTTGGTTCTTTTGAAAAATTCCAGAGTTCTGGTAGTAGCAAGATTAATATTGCGCCATAGTTGAGAGCGAGTAATGTATGAAGTACTCTTTCTGTTGCGGGTAATTTTCGACTTAAATCTTCTTCTACAAAATCCCAAAGGGTGATTATGACCTCAGCTATAATGAAACCCAGAGCTATTAATGCAAACGCACCATTTGGTACTCCCCAGGCAAAGCTCGCAAATAGCCCTGCATAAATAAAATTTCTAAGGGCATGTAGTTTTAATTCTTTTTGAGCTGAAGGTTGCCATGCCAGACGTTCTGTGAACTCGTGATGTAAGAGCGTATCAGTGCCGCCCATCAATATTTGCATAAAAACAGTGAGCCATAATAATTCGTTTGTCATTGCTCTATCTCCTCAAAAATTGCGGTTTGAAAAATTAACTCCCCCCAAATGTTATGAGTTAATGTAAGGCTAAACCGGAAGCGCTTTGGACCTGCTTCCTTGTGACTGACACAAAGTCGGCCTGGTGTTAGGATTTTTGGTATTTTTAGTTTTTTCTTCCCTAGTTTTACAAAATAGTGATCTGATATAAAATTCAAACGATCTGGCTTTGCTTCTAGCGTGAGAGCGATACCAATTGATTTTGTGATCATCTCTTCAAGCCCTGTTTCTCCTTCAAACCGTTTAATTGATTGAATGACTTGGGGTACTCTTTTTTTTCTAGGGTAGATCCGTGTCCAGATTTGACCGTTTNTTTTGCGGCACTCTCGAACGATGACTGTTGCAGGTCCGCGCACATTGTTTTTGTCTGGAAGTGGATTGCCTATTAACCAACAAAAGCTTGAGAGTAAGCGTCCTAATTTTGAAAACCGTGTCTCCAGCAATCGACCTTGATACAGAATAACCTTTCTGTTCTGGGTCCATTTCACAAATCTGTTTTGAATTGACTTAGGTAAAGTTGCCCACTGATCTCCGACCAAAATTGGGTATCTTAATGTTTTACACACAGCAGAATTTAGTGAAGGCTTTGCTATGGTCTTCAACAGGTTTGTTTTATCTAGTTGATTATTTTGATTTTTAGCAATTAATTCCATAACACTCCACCATTCACTGTATTCCGTTATTTCTGTACAAAGAGAAATGACTAGTTAAAAAATTTGCTAAATCCTAATATGGTTTAGCCATTCTCTTGCAGCCAACATTATTTTTCTCCTGTTCAAGTTTTAACTTCACCCTCTAAAGATGGTTTCTTATCCCGTTTATTTCTTAGAACTTCCTATACCTACAAAATTAATGATTGTTTTGCCCATTTTCATCATGGCAAACATTTTACTCTTTGGGACGGTTGCCATGTCCATGTACCATTTATCCATGGTAACCAGGAATTCGAGCATCTCGTTAATTCGCTCTTTTGCTAAGGGTGTTACTTTTGTGTCCTCATCAGCTTCTTTTGCGCATTGACGCATCATTTCTATTGTGGGGTCTATCTCCCGATGCTTGCGACCAACTGCGATTTTCATCAACATTTCCCACAGATCGGCTTCAGCTTCAAAGTGGTCTCTTCTATCACCTAGCACATGTACTCGTTTTATTAATTGCCATGTTAATAGCTCTTTTAATGAATTAGACACATTGGACCGTGCCAATCCCAATGTTTCAGAGATTTGTTCAGCTGTTTGGGCCTTTGTACTCACAAAGAGGAACGCATGAACTTGGGCTACCGAGCGGTTTACGCCCCAGCGTGTCCCCATTTCACCCCAGTGCAACACAAAGTGTTCTATTGCTTCTGGTAGCTGACCGTCTGGTTGATCTGTATTTTTCGTAATTTCTGTCATGAGAGAAATGTACAGTTTTTTATTGGGTAATGTCAAGCGGCTCAATCTTGCTTTTTAAAAAATATTTTGGGTTGGTAAATTTTTTTATTTTAAAGATGGGAGGGCGTTTATGAATGCTATCACAGAAACCATTCTTCGGCACCACTGCGCGTAACGCCATTAAATGGCGGCCAAATTGGATTTAAATCTGAACTTAATTCCTTTTCAAACCTCAACCCTGCCTGTTCAAAATGAGTTAAGAACGTCTTATCTTGCCCCAATGCCTCAACACAGGCGTTACAAAAATCATGTAGTTCTCCGTCCCTGATATTCACGTCATAAACATCAGAGAAACAGTTGCTATGCAAGCTTTCGGGGAGATGATCAGCTTCTGATAATACAAATAAGTTAAAACAATAAAGACTAGCTATGTAGACAGCATCGTGAAACCACCGCATTTCAGTTTCAGGCTCCCCTGTCACCCGCATTTGTCCCAGAATATATTCCATACCTGGCGTATAAATCGCCTCNGCCCAACCCAACTGATGAGCTTCATCTTCGTCGTAAATTACGTTTGGCAGTAANGGAGGCCGACGACCATAAGTCCAAAGATTATTTAAGAAAAGATGAGTGGATGGTGGGACTGGCGACAGTCTATCAGCTACATAATCAATTGATGCCAATAGAAGTGCAACTTTTGCTGTTAGAGGGTGCATATTAGGAATCATATTTAGGCCCCTTCTGCCAAAGTTACTTTACCGTTTTGGGTGCAGTAAAATCATAGGGAACAAGCTTAAATGATGATTTAAAAGAAGATGGTGGGACGTACTGGGATTGAACCAGTGACCCCTTGGATGTCGACCAAGTGCTCTCCCGCTGAGCTAACGTCCCGCTTCGCTATAACTATGCTATTCTTTTCAATAGATCAATATTAATTTTATTGAACTGAACATTGTTTCCATTCATTTTTCAGGCGTTTTTTAGTCGTTTAGTGCAGGAAACAATTTTAATTATAACCAAAGTAAATCTCTTATGCCGCTAGCATCCGGTCGACTTCATTTACAAGGTCACGTAAGTGAAATGGTTTTGAGAGAACTTTTGCGTCTGGTGTTGAATTTTCTGCATTCAATGCAACAGCGGCAAAGCCAGTGATGAACATAATTTTCAACTCAGGGTCTACTTCAGCTGCTTTTCTTGCCAATTCAATGCCATCCATTTCAGGCATTACGATGTCTGTTAAAAGAAGAGTAAAGGGTTCTTCTTTTAAACTCTCAAATGCTTCAATTCCTGTACCGAAGGATTTAACTTCATATCCGGCTTTGCTGAGAGCTTTTTGCAAAAAAATACGCATGGATTCATCGTCTTCTGCAAGCAGGATTTTTTGTGTTTTATTCTCTGATGGCTTGTTTTCTGACATTGAAATCTTTCCTTAAAACGGTTTCGGCTTTCTTAGTTTAAAATTTAAGAAAGCAGCACTCCCTGCACCTTAATTATTTTAACTGAGTTTATAACCTTTAAGAGATGGCTGCTGGTTTTGAGCATTTTCCATTCTCTTAGTTCTTTTCAATCGTATTTGGTTAATTATAACTTAATGCTCTCAAATTGACCACGCTTTGATCACATTCGCTGTCGTTTTACCGTGTATAATTGATAAAATTGAATGTTATTTATAAAAATTAAGTCCTCATTATATTTCAATCTTTTTTCATAAAAACTAAGTTCGCTTTAAATACGTTCTTCTTTTCAAGTAATTAAGACCGATTATTGAAGACCTCCTTCAGTTTCATTCTATACCAACATATATTAGCTGTGGGGAAAGACGCATAGAACGTGCCAATAGCTCATAATTTGTATATTTTGCCTAAACAGAGTTATTTTAACGGCGGTTATGGGAATTGCGTGTCTGAATGGACGATTTTCAACTACATTTTACAGATCAACTAAAAGTACCAGCGTTTATTGTATCAAATCCGGACCAGATTACTGTGCCATTTGTGTTCAATTCTCCTCATAGCGGTCGCCATTACACACCTTATTTTCTCAATCAATCAAGGCTAAGCCCTTTATTATTGCGCAAATCAGAAGATGCTTTGGTTGATTATATCTATGAATTTGCCACAGNCCTTGGCGCCCCTTTACTTGCGGCAACGTTTCCTCGTGCTTATGTCGATGTGAACAGAGANCCTTATGAGCTTGACCCTCATTTGATCTCTTCTCCGCTTCCTTCCCATGCAAACAGTGAAAGTATTCGGGTGGCTGCCGGGCTTGGTACCATTGCCCGGGTTGTTGGAACTGGGCTTGAGATATACAGGCAGCAATTAACTCTTGAAGAAGCGCTGTGGCGTATTGAAAACTTATACCACCCATATCATCAGGCTCTAAAATCTTTGCTTGATGAGCAGGTTTGTCGCTTTAACCAGGCAATTTTAATTGATTGCCATTCAATGCCTTCTAGTTCACCGAGCTATTCGANCTCAATTCGTCCTGATATTGTNGTGGGGGATCGTTTTGGTCATTCTGCTAANAGTGAGATGGTTGCATTCCTCATAGAGCTTTTAAGCGACAAGGGCTTTAATGTGGCTTACAACACACCTTATGCTGGTGGCTATATCACTGAGAACTATGGTAAGCCAAATGCCTCAATTCACGCTATTCAAGTCGAAATAGATCGCTCTCTCTACATGGATGAAGTTTTATTGGAACCGCATAGTGGATTTAGTGAATTAAGTGAAAAATTACAGAGCGTCTTTCAACGNTTTGTNTCGGATGTCACACATTCGCTCATTCATAATAAACATGCTGCTGAATAAACATCTGTTCGAATAGAGCGCAGGCTCTCTTTGATTTGTTTTCTTCGAAAAAATGGCCGTTCATAACGAACGGCCCAAGTTAAAAGGGAGGAAACGCCCACATATGGGCATTGCTGGATATCAGCAACCCTTTCAATATGTCAGTGGAGATTATGGGTTACAAGACGACAAAACAGGGATAAAATTATTTGTGCCTTTTTTGCCACGCGTCATGTTGCCAATATATCGCTTATCTTTTGTGTTCTATAAATTTAAATTTTGAGCTTGCTCTTTCTTAATAGAATAAGGTATTTGCAAGACAATGAATGGCTTAGGCCAAATGAATGGTGAGGCCATGACTGACAACTCCATTAACAACATCGAACTTTTCCTAGCCTCTGCTCATGAGATGGCTGATTTGTCAGCAAGTGAAATTTTACCATTTTTTCGCCGTGAAATTTCAGTTTTACACAAGGATGGCAAGGGAATATTTGACCCTGTCACAGATGCTGACCGTAAATCTGAGCAAGTGATTCGTTCCTTTTTAGCTGAAAAATGGCCTAAACATTCCATTATTGGTGAAGAATTTGGACAAGATATCAAGGATGATGACCACTGTTGGATCATTGATCCAATTGATGGCACACGCGCCTTTGTACTAGGCAGCCCTTTATGGGGCACTTTAATTGGGTTGAATGTTCAAGACCGCCCTCTTATTGGCATGATGAACCAACCTTTTACTGGCGAACGTTTTTGGGCATCACCTAATGGCGCATTTGCCCGCTGGGGTGGCTCAGATCATGTCCTTAAAACCCGTGATGGCCAAAACATCTCAGAGGCTGTTATCACCACCACCTGCCCAGATTTATTTGCTACAGATACTGACCGTGAACGGTTTGATGAGTTACGCTCTCACTGCCGGATGACGCGCTATGGTGGAGATTGTTATAACTATTGTTTGATGGCAATGGGGCATGTTGATTTGATCGTTGAATCTGGCTTAGCAGCTTATGATATAGCCCCGCTCATTCCGTTAATTGAGGGTGCTGGCGGTGTGATAACAACTTGGTCTGGTGATAGCGCTGCCAATGGCGGTCAGATTATAGCTGCAGGCTCGCAACATTTACACGAAAAAGCTCTTTCTCTTTTAAACAAGAGCTCCAATTAAAATCACTTTTTNTTAGGCTGATCTTTTTAAGCTTGAAACGGCTTGATCTTCGCCTGGTATAAACGCGTCAAAGCCAGCCCAGAACTGATCTCGAACGCTGTCGACTTCTTGCAAGATCTCATGCCGAGAGTTTGGTATGATGACATTACTGCCATTTTTCATACGTTCAGCGAACTCTCTTGTTGCAAAGTTTGAGACAATTCTGTCTGACCCAGCGCCAACGAGTAAAATTGAAATTTTTATGTTTTGTGTAAATGATGGCTGCATGACCAAACTTGTTGATCGTAGCGCTGCTAATAGCCATGCGTACGTTGGTGACCCTATTGATAATTCAGGTGCGGCTTCTAAAATTTCTTTGTTTCTTTGGAACCGTTCTTTGTCTCTTGTTAGTTTGTTTTTCCGAAAGCCTCTTAGGTTCATATTTTCATCTTGACCATGAAGAACATAAGACTCTCCAAGACCACACCACCCGGCTAGTGTTGCTGCTAAGCTAACGACTTCATGTGGGAGCCCTGTTATTTCTCTTGAGAGACGCAGCATTGGTGCCGAGAGGACAATTCTTTCAAACTGGCAAAGCCCCATGCCGGCGTTACGTAAAAGGTTATGCCCTCCCATCGAATGGCCAAGAGCGTAATATGGCTTTGGACAATCTGGCAGCACAACTTCAGACATGAAATGTTTGAGGTCATTATCATATTGTCCAAAATCCCAAATATGACCTTTATTCGGATTGTTTAGATCACGGCTAGACCCACCCTGGCCACGCCAATCAAACGTGGCGACCCAAAAACCTCTTCTTCTTAAATCACTCACCGTTTCAAAATATTTTTCAATATATTCTGAACGCCCTTGGACAAGCACAACTGTTCCACGCACATAATGCGTGGTAGGTGCCCAGCGTGCATATCTAAGATATACCCGATCATCTACCTGGACTTTGCCGGAATGAGCCCCTTCTGGGATTGGGTTTTTATATAGACTGACAAGTTCCACGGGCTTTGCCTTTTAGTTAGAAAGCGTTTTATAGAAGTTCAAATCGCATCACGATACATTTCACTACACTTTATATTGTTGAATTCAGTATAGCTAAATATTAGTGCAGCTTTGAAGCTTAAACTTGAATTTAGCCCGTTTTATAGCCTCTTGTTCACCATAAAAAAACCAGCCCCTTAAAGAAAGAGGCTGGTCTTCTATCTTTCAGCCAGAGTTTGGGATATGGGGGGCTGTAGTAACTGACCGAAAGATATTCTTAAAACTGTTTTACATTTAAATTTATTTGAGCTGACTTTAATTCCAGCCCCAATACTTTCTCATTGGCATTCGGCGAATTATGTCACCTGTACAAGCATTTAAAACCAACTTAAAACGTCTGCCATTATAATTTGTTGCTAGTAATTTTATACGTCTTGGGCGTTCTTTTATGATATGAAAATCATGCCAACCACGCTTGATTAATACGCGACGAATTTTGCGCTTTGGTAAGCAATCGCGCTGCCAACGCCTTTTATTATTATAACCCTCGTGCCTAAACCTTTCAGTTTTATACTCTTGATCTTTATAGTTTTGACGATCGTTAAAGTTATGTTTTCCTTCATCGTCATTATAAGATGGACGTTGACCCGTTCTTCTTTCAAAGTCATCCAATGTTTGGTCGATATAAGACCGATCTTTTGTTTCGTAATATTCAAGGTCTGCAGCTTGAGCGATTGCTCCACCAAGTACCGAGCACATAAGAGTGGTCACTGCGATAATTGAAAGTTTGTTCATCTTTTTGCTCCTGCCTTAAAAATAAATTATCAGGTCTACTGAGTTCATCGTTCTTAACTATATAATTGCATAGCTTAGCTGAACCAAACTGGAGTGGTGCATTCAGCCTACATTCATCTTTCGTCTTGATTGCTGATAGACGTATTATCGGGTNCTTTTTTCAGCANCGTTTNGATCAATTTTTGAGACCATGGTTTACATAAAAAAACCGCCCTATTTTCATAAGGCGGTTCTCTANATTGGATTTGANTTTTAACTTAGTAATCAAGTGGTATTCTTTTGATCAGTCTACCAGAACACTTATGGACCACTAATTTATATCTTTCATTATAACGGTTTGAAGCGAATAAGCTTGCACGGTTTGGACCTTGATTGATCATCTCAATACGTCTCCATCCATTTTTCTTCAAGCGACGAAACACTCTGTGTTTTGGGATACAATGGTTATTTGAATATCCATAGTTCTTGTTATTGTTTCTATAGCCACGTGGTCTATCATCATATCCGTATTGTCTTCTTGGTTTTGCGTAATGATTTGGTCTATAAGCATCTTCAGCAAGTAATTTTAAAGTTTTTTTGAANAACTTTTTAATTTTAGCGTTTTTCTTTTTCTTNCTGTGATGCACTTGTGGTGCTGGTGGGCGATACCCTTTATTAGCAACCTTAGGTTTTTTCTTAGCTTTTTTAGGCTTGTTTTTCTTAGCTACGGCTTTGTTTGTTTTGTTCTTCTTGCCGGCTTTATTTTTCTTATTTTTACGTTTCTTTTTCTCAGCCTTTTCAATAGCGTTTTTTGGTTTATAACTTCCGTCTTGTTGTTTTTTAGCATAAGCATTCGCTGGCAATACAAACGCACCAACAAGCACTATTGTCATTAGAAAATGTCTATTCATCTTTACACTCCAGCTTTTTTTACTCACCGCAATTTTTTTTGTCGGCTGTTTTTGTTGTTCTTGGAGTTTTTATAAGCCTTTAAGGCTGAATGAATTTGGAATTTGATATTCATTTTCAGTTCATTTTTTTCTTTTTTTACGTTTTATCCCCTTGAAAGACAGGTTTTTCCTCCCAAATTTATAATATGCACGCCGCTTTTGGGTGCATACCGCTGATTTTGAATTTTAGTGAGAAGTAACTTTCACAAATGTTCATCCAGCCATAAACGCCATTTAATGGCGCTATTTCTTTGCCATGTCGCTTATATGAAAGGATATGATATGCAACACCTAGACTTTACACCGCTTTACAAATCAACCGTTGGGTTTGATCACCTGTTTAATTTACTGGATAATACCGGGCATATTGAAAAAACCACAACGACTTACCCTCCCTATAATATTCAGAAATTTGATGAAAATAGTTATCGCATTTCTATGGCTGTTGCCGGATTTACAGATGAAGAAATCGATATTGAGATTAAAGAACAATCACTGCAGATTGTTGGCGATAAGACGCCGCCTGAAGACATTGAATATCTACATCAAGGCATTGCTAACCGTGCTTTTAAACGGAATTTTCAATTGGCTGATCATGTTGAAGTAACTGGTGCCAAGCTTGAAAACGGACTTTTACATATTGATTTAAAAAGAGAAATTCCTGAGAAAATGAAAGCTCGTAAAATAGCGATTATTAAACAGGAAACTCCTAAAACTATACAAGCAGATTAGAGTGGTT
>JGI24723J26617_10001930_pt1 | contig 17404 bp, 18 predicted proteins | sample Cruoilmetagenom6_FD_26617 | JGI IMG/M metagenome (IMG submission 26617)
GCGTCATAGGTCTCAGCCTCAAGCGTCTCGTCATCCAAGGTCGTGCGGACAAAATCCACATTCTCAATGTTTTGTGCTGTGGCTTTATCTTTAGCTATCTCGATCATGTTGCCGGAAATATCACTGCCGGTGATGTGCGCCACATTTTCAGCCAGCAACAAGGCCGTTGACCCGGTGCCACAGCCCACTTCAAGCACACGGTCACTATTGCTCAAATGAGCACGCGTCTGGTCCATAGTTTGATTGTAGGCATCCATGTTGCTGATGGGCGACGCGGCATAGCCTTCAGCTTTCTTGTCCCAGAAATTCTCTGAACTCACCATCGCGTATACCCCTAACTATTATCACCCAAGGCCACGACAGTGGCCCGGCGCAGCTGCGCCGCCCTCGCGGAGCGCGTCACCACAGGTGATTGCCGTGAGCTCTAAGTGAGGCTTGCACAGAAGCGTTGAATGCGTTGGCACGCGTCCGTCAAAGCTTCTGTCGATGTCGCGTAGGAGATGCGGAAGAAAGGAGACAGGCCAAACGCCGCCCCATGCACCACAGACACGCCTTCGGCTTCGATGAGCGCAATTGCAAAATCTTCGTCGCTCTCAATGAGTTTGCCTTCTGGCGTCTTCTTGCCGATGCAGCCTTCGCATGACGGATAGACGTAGAACGCGCCTTCCGGGGTTGGGCATTTGAGGCCCGTTGCCTGATTAAGCATGGAGACCACCAGATCACGACGCTCTTTGAACACAGCCGCACGCTCAGGGATGAAGTCCTGCGTGCCGTTCAATGCTTCCACCGCTGCCCACTGGCTGATGCTGGTGGGGTTTGAGGTGGACTGGCTTTGTACTTTGGTCATCGCTTTGATGAGCTCAACCGGCCCCGCGCAATAGCCAATGCGCCAGCCTGTCATGGCATAGGCTTTTGACACGCCGTTCATCGTCAACGTGCGGTCATAGAGCTTCGGCTCCACCTGTGCAGGCGTCGTAAATTCAAAATCATCATAAACAAGGTGCTCATACATATCGTCGGTCAGCACCCAAACGTTCTCATGTTTCACGAGCACGTCGGTCAGCGCCTTCAACTCATCACGTGTATAGGCCGCCCCAGATGGGTTAGAGGGCGAGTTGAAAATCAACCATTTGGTCTTGGGCGTGATCGCCGCCTCAAGATCAGCCGCTGTCAGCTTGAAGTTGTTTTCCAGCGTCGTGTTGACCGTCACCGGTTCACCACCTGCCAGCAGCACGATGTCTGGATAGCTCACCCAATAAGGAGCGGGCACAATCACTTCGTCACCGGGGTTCAGCGTCGCCATCAAAGCGTTGAAAAGGATCGGCTTGCCACCCGGCGCCACAAAGGCCTGCTCCGGCGTGTAGTCGAGACCATTTTCGCGCTTAAACTTGGCACAAATTGCTTCTTTCAGCTCTTGAATGCCGCCCACAGCGGTGTATTTGGTTTCGCCACGACGGATCGCGTCAATCGCGGCTTCTTTGATGTTGTCTGGCGTATCGAAATCAGGCTCACCNGCACCAAGGCCGATGACATCACGGCCCTGCGCTTTCAAATCGCGTGCTTTTTGGGTAGCAGCGATCGTCGCAGAAGGTTGAATGCGGTTGAGAGCGTCTGAAATAAAAGCCATGACTAGTCTCCAATTAGAGAAGTGAATTGAGGCACAGACTTTCTAAGCTTCTCGCGCCCGCTTCGCAACCACACTCATGCGATTTGTGTCCCTAACCACGCAAATAGGAGAGCCGGTTTCTGCCGAGTTTTAGGACAAGGGTTTAGGGCGGTTGGGCATAGGCCACAGCACCCGCGATACCCAGCACCACAATGCCCACATAATCGATCATAGCCAATCGCGTGAGGGCTGCGTTTCCCTCGCCCTCCAAAAGGCGAATGATGACGAAGCTGANCATGCTCACCATACCGGNGGTGAAAGCGGCGACCCGAAGCGATGGCACGAAGGCCCCCGCCAGCAACAAGCCACCGACCACGCCAAATAGTACAGCACGATGCCGCAGCAACACGGCCATATCAGGCCCCTGCACGCTCACGCCATACGCCTTTTCCAGCTGAGGGCCACCGATCACGCCAAAAACCGGCAAGAGATTGATGATGGCAGCAAAGAGAAATCCGCCGATGATAATAATCTGGGTCATGTCGCACTGCTTTTTTGAAATTGGGCCTTTTTGAAAAGGGGACCTTTAAGAGCGGGTCGTCCGGCATCGCTCACCGAAGGATCATGCTGGCGCGGCTCACCAAACACCGTGTCGACCGGCACGATGCCCGCCCACACTGGCCAATCGATGTCCTCTGGTTCTTCATTTGGCGCATCGCCTTCACTGATTTTTGCAACCACGTCGCGCAACGGAAGCCGCACCACATGTGTGGCTTTGAGTTCCTGATCGTTCATTGGGCGCAAGTGACCTGAACGTCCCGGCTCCAGGCGATCAATCATGAAATCAAGCGCTTCAAGCTTCTCATCACCGGTCAACAGAGAAACCGGTCCATGCGCGCTCACGGACCGAAACTTCATAGAGTGATGAAAGCCCGAGCGCGCATACACAATGGATCTGATGAGGGTCACCGTGGCGCACATTTCCACACCCGCTTGGGCCGCCAGTCCCAACCCGCTCTTCGACGAGGCATGGAACAGGATGTCCTCTCCCCGTCGGGCATAAAAAAGAGGGATCACATGCTGAACCGCTTGGCCCCCAACAGGGCCGACATAGGCAATATGCGCGACCAGCCCTTCATCCAGAATGGAATGAACGGTCGCACGATCATAATGAGCCCGCTCAGGCGCGCGCCGTGCCCGGAACGGTTTTACAGTTTGATAGTCCTCAGCCATTTGCCACCCTCTTAGGCCGCGTCAGCAATTCACCACCGCAATTGGGACAGACACGGTCCATATCGTCTGCACAAGGCACACAAAAAGTGCACTCATAGCTGCAAATGCACGCCTCACCTTCATTCTGTGTCAGCGCTGCGCACTTTTCACAACCCTCTTTCATTTCCAGCATGGAACCACCTCCATTCGAGCTTTAAAATAATTGGCCCCACCCTTTCGGAATAATGGCCCCTAGATAAGTTCCATTTTGAGATTATGTTAGGGTCCATTGAGGAATTGGCCCTGNGANCGAGAGGGATCACTGTCATGCNGCAATCCATTGCCCTAATCGAACCACATGATCTGGACCGCGAATCCGCTCGCCCACTTCAGTGGCAGCTTTACGAAAGCCTGCGCCTATCCATCCTGGATGGTCGACTGATTGCAGGGCAGCGTCTGCCTTCAAGCCGCGCCCTCGCCAATGATTTGAACCTGGGTCGCAACACGGTGGTTGCGGCGTACGAACAATTGGCCGCCGAAGGCTATGTGCTGTCGCGCACAGGGGCCGGGACGGAAGTCGCCGCCCTGCCGCCGGAAACAGTGTTGGAAGTGGGCCGATCAGAAAACAATGAAAGGCGGCCGGACCCCCGTCGCCAATTGTCCAAAAGAGGCGAAGCCACAGCGAAGGTCAAACGCGCCAGCCCCAGATATGAAAAGCTGGCAGCGCTGCCGTTCCAACACGGGCTGCCTGCGATGGATTCATTTCCGCGTGATACATGGGCAAGGCTCTTGGCACGCCGTGCCCGCCAACCACAATCAAGGCTCTATGACTATCAGTTTGGTCCCGGTTTCCCAGCCCTGCGCGAAGCCATTGCGGCCTACCTAGGTGCCGCACGCGGCGTTGTCTGCGGGCAGGAAAACATCATCGTGACGGCAGGCGCACAAGCAGCCCTCGACCTTGCCGCGCGCATGACAGTGGATCCCGGTGATACCGTCTGGATCGAAGACCCAGGTTACTTGGGTGCCCGCGGCGCTCTTCAAAGTGCCGGTGCAAATCTCATCCCCGTGCCGGTGGATCAAGAAGGCATGAACCCAGAAGCGCTCGGCNCCAACACTGACACAGGCACCGAANATCCAAAACTGATTTACGTGTCGCCCTCTTACCAGTTCCCCCTTGGCGTCACCATGAGCCTCAACCGCCGACTTGCTTTACTCGAACGCGCAAAAGAAACAGGCGCTTGGATACTGGAAGACGATTACGACAGCGAGTATCGCTACACGGGTCGCCCCCTTGCCGCATTGCAGGGTCTTGATGGCACTGGCGGTGTTATCTACATGGGCACCTTTGCAAAGACGCTCTTCCCAGCATTGCGTGTCGGCTATCTCGTCGTGCCCGACAGCCTGATAGACGCTTTCACCTCGGGCATCCGCATGACCGGCCAAAGCCCGCCCCCTGCTATTCAGGCAGCCCTTGCTGACTTTATGGATGATGGTCACTTCACCGCGCACATCAGACGCATGCGCACACTCTATGCCGCACGCCAGGAACACCTCATCAAGGCACTCGAGCGAGAGACCGGCGATCTGTTTCGGGTGCCAAAACTAGAGGGTGGCATGCAGCTGGCGGCCTATCTGCCAGACGGCACAGATGATGTGGCAGCGGCAGAAGCCGTGCATGCAGCCCGTGTGCTCACCACACCTCTGTCTGGCTATTACCTAAATGAACCAGACAAGCGTGGCCTCTATCTGGGCTACGCCGGTGTGCCGGAACACGACATTGACCGCGCAGCAAAAAAACTGGGAACAGCTATGCGCGATGCAGGGTTCTAACAAACATAAATATGAGACACACACATGAAGCTCCACCAAATGGCCGACGGCGGAAATTGTTACAAAGTGCGCCTCGCCAAAGATGGCCGCATCGATCATCTCCATCGCTGTCTTCGGGGTTTCAGCTGCACACACTTTTCAGCTTGATCAATCACACCTTGCAATCACATTCTCGCCCCATTGCAGGCAGGTTTGCCTTGAAATAGCCCCTGCCCCGGCACAAAGCCCTACAAGTCTCGCCGCAATACACTCCTAGAAAGGCAGTCTACCGATCAACGCTGCCTACTTAGGGGAAAACCATGGCCGCTCTCACCCTCGATACCAATCAACGTCTCATCCGCGTTGCCTCGCTTCTTCCACTCGCCCTCATCTGTCTGGTTTTAAGTTTGCTCGGTGCCCGCGCTGAGGTTTCTTTCGTCAAACCGAACGACATGCAACACGGTGGCCTTCTCCTTAAAGGCAAAGAACCCGGCACATTCATTGAAGCGCCCGTTCTCGCAACCGATGTCGACATTCAGGTGACGGGGCCCATTGGTCGCACGCGGGTCACCCAACGTTTTGAGAATCCGAGCGACGGCTGGGTAGAAGGCGTTTATGTCTTCCCACTTCCAGAAAATTCGGCCGTTGATACATTGAAGATGATCATTGGCGACACGGTCATAGAAGGTGAGATCAAGCCGAAAGTTGAAGCGCGTCAAATTTATGAAGAAGCCCGCGACGCTGGCCAACGCGCCAGCCTGATTGAACAAGACCGCCCCAATCTCTTCACCAATTCAGTTGCCAACATTGGCCCCGGCGAAACGATTGTCATTCAAATCGAATATCAAGAGACCATTCGTCAATCCAACAGCACTTTCTCTCTTCGTTTCCCCATGGTCGTCGCCCCACGCTACAACCCGCAACCAACCGTGGTGCACACTGTCGATATGAACAACAACGGCTGGGGTGTTGTTGACCCCGTTCCTGACCGTGATCGCATCGAACCGCCTGTACAACACCCTGACGAGGGCCCCATTAATCCCGTCACCCTCACACTGTCACTTGATGCAGGTTTTGAGATCGACCGGATTGTCAGCCACCACCACGACGTACGCATTGAACGTGGTGAACGCAATGCAACGCTCACTTTGAAAGACGGCGACGTGCCTGCCGACAAAGATTTTGAGCTTACCTGGACACCAGCCGCAGGCGCTGAACCAACCGCCGCACTCTTTCGCGAAACATGGCAGGGCGAAGACTATCTGCTGCTTATGGTGACCCCACCTTATGGTGACGAGGTTGCCACGCCACCGGCGCGCGAAGTCATTTTTGTCATCGACAACTCCGGTTCTATGGCAGGTGAGAGCATGCCGCAGGCAAAAGAGAGCCTGCTTAAAGCACTCAATCGCCTCAAGCCGACTGATACGTTCAATGTTGTCCGTTTCGACGACACCCATGAAGTATTATTCGACAATGCAGTACGTGCGGACAGGGAAAATCTGGACGTCGCTAGACGTTTTGTGCGCGCCCTGGAAGCAGATGGTGGCACAGAAATGTTGCCCGCCCTAAAAGCCGCGCTCAACGATCCCCTTGATGACACATCAAGGTTACGCCAGGTCATTTTCCTCACCGACGGCGCGATTGGCAATGAGCAACAGTTGTTCGAAGCCATTGTTGATAAGGCCGGTCGTTCACGCCTCTTCACTGTTGGCATTGGCTCGGCTCCTAACTCACATTTCATGACACGCGCGGCTGAAATGGGTCGCGGCACCTTCACCCACATCGGCTCTGAAGCACAGATCGCTGACCGGATGAAAGAACTGTTCTTGAAGTTGGAAAATCCAGCCATGACGGATCTGGCACTTGTCTGGCCTGATGGCGTGCAGGTTGAAGCGTGGCCGACACCACTGCCCGACCTGTACCGTGGTGAACCCATTGTCCTGTCTGCAAAGGTTGATGAAGGAACAGAAGGCCGGTTGCGTCTTACCGGTCGCTCAGGCGGCGATGTCTGGGCTGTTGACATGAACATCACCACTGACGCGCCAAACCGTTCAGGTGTCTCCCAGCTTTGGGCACGACGCAAAATTGCATCTCTGGAAGCAGCCCGCACCATGGGCGGTGATTGGGAAGCCTTTGACAAGGAAATCACAGACGTCGCCTTGACGCATCATTTGGTAAGTCGCTTAACAAGTCTCGTCGCGGTGGACAAAACCCCTGCACGCCCAGGCAGCGAAGGCCTGACACGTACAGATGTGCCACTCAATCTGCCATCGGGCTGGGAGTTCGACAAAGTATTTGGCGAGGCAGAACCAGCACCTGTAATGCAGCGGGCAAATGCTGGCGCGATGCGATCCATGCTCGCCATGGCACCGGCCCCAACGATGATGGCCGACGCGAGTGCAAATGGCGGTGTGGTTCTGCCGCAAACAGCAACAGATGCTCCGACGCTCATTGCCCAGGGCCTCATCACTCTCGCCTTGGCGCTATCACTGCTCTTCATCTGGGCGTTGTGGCAGTACGGCAGAGCAACTGGTTATACAATCGAGCGGAGGCGGTGATGCGTATCACACCTCACCTCCTGCTTGCCGCCGCCTTGGGCCTCACGGTCCTTGGCGGTTGGCAGGCCGGCCAAGGCCTTTACATGAACGCCAAAGCAGAAGTCGCCCAGGTGCTGCTTGAAGATGCTTGGGCCGACAGCAAACGAACGGGCGAAACAGTCAAGGCTTGGCAGTGGGCCGACACGTGGCCCGTCGCCCGGGTGACAGTGCCCCGCATTAACGGTGATGCAATCGTGCTGGCGGGCGCCAGCGGAGAGGCCTTGGCCTTTGGCCCCGGTCACCTCGCCAACACTGCGCGACCAGGCACAAATGGAACGGCTGTTATTGCCGCTCACAGAGACACGCACTTCGAGTTTCTAAAAGACGTGGAAATTGGGGATGCGGTGCGTCTGGAAGCAAACGACGGCAGTCTTCACACCTACATTGTTGACGAACTGAAAGTCGTCGAGGCCGATGCCTCAGGCATCGACCCCAATGAACCGGGCAAAAGACTTGCGCTTGTCACCTGTTTTCCATTTGACGCAACAGAGCAAGGATCGCTGCGCTACGTTGTTTTCGCCAGCGCAGAAGAAGACTTGATCTGACGATACCTACTACGCTGCTTGAGCAGGAGGAGGCCCGGAATGGTTGCTTCAAAAACTGGGCCGCCCAGCCATGTTTTGCCACCAACGTCCAATGTTCTCTTTTCCTTCGAAGAAACGCATGCCATTCGCGCCGTTCTTACATAATTGCTGTCACTCGCCCCTAAAATTTCAAGATTGTTCATTTTCGTCCTCCACAAGATTTGTGATTCCATAATGCGCCTCCTGGCTTTAATTTAAGTATTTTCTTAATTAAAGAATAAATTCCATTTTGCCCAAAAACCCACCAATCCGCTAAGCACCTGGCATAAATTTGTCTCATTACTAAATTTCACGCTGAAATCACCAAATCTCCACAAACTTATTCATGGAACAATCTAGTATTACTTAAAATACTTTTTGATTTTTGCTTGCCTAAACATATTCCGTGTGACAAAACTATGGTATAAAAATTGGGCAAACGGAAAAGCACCGGTTTGCATAGTAATAAATTTAGGCAGGAGATCATGACGTGGGACTAGAAAGCTATCGTCGTAAAGTCAGCGAATCCAAGCGTCGGTCAATCTTGACCGCAGCCCGCGCTGAATTTCAAGGCAATGGGTTCACACACGCCGCAATGGCGGAAATTGCACGCAAAGCGGACGTTTCAACAGCGACGCTCTACAAGCACTTCGGTTCAAAAGAAGATTTGTTCGCTGCAATCGTAGAAGAATCCTATTCAATAATTGGCATTTCTCAAGAGCCTGCCGACCAGTCTAAGACGGCAAAAGAAGCTCTTAAAGCGGCAACAAACGANTACCTCAATGTTCAATTTGGTACCGGTTTAAACGANCTGATCCGCGCGGTCATTTCCGAAACAGCNGGCGACCCTAAAGTTGGACGTGAGTTTTTGGAACGTGGCTATGGCCACCGGGTTGAAGATTTAAAGATCTTCATCGACCGTCTTGTTGCACGCAAATTGCTCAAACAACATGACACAGAAATGTCCGCNNGGCAGGTAGCCGGCATGATCAAAGAAAANTTCATTTGGCCTGCCATGTTTGACCCAAGCGTTCAAACTGCCAGCAAACAAAGACAAGATCATCTCAGAAGCATTAGACACGTTTTTGGCGCGCTTTGGCGCCTAACGTCTAAGCCTCACAGTCCGACGAATTGACACCCGTGTGCGCCAAGCCCACGGGTGTTTTTATTTGCTCGCAAGAAACAGATATCTGTTCACGCTAAAGAAAAATGAACCTCGCTCTGCCAATCGAAGTTGATCGTCATACCAGGCCTGAACCTCTTCCGCCGACAGTCCGTGGCTCTCCCCCACCTTCCTGACGAACGACAGAATGGCTTTCATCATACCCGCCGCATATGAATGAGGTTGAAATCCAACACTCATCAGAGGAACAACGTCGACCCTTTGAACATGAAACCCGGCATTGCGGAGTTTAGGCGCCAACGTCATGGGCAAATGAGGATCCGCCAAATGCGCATCCCAACATTCAAGGACCCGGCGCATCAAATCCGGGTCACTTGAATGCCAGACAATGGAATCCCAGTCGGTGTCCAAGATCAAAGCGCGCGCATCTTTTTTCATCACACGGTAAAGCTCTCTCAATGCAGCAGGTACATCCTCCACATATTCATAGACTTGGGTGGAGACGGCGACATCAAAACAGTCATTGGGAAAATCAAGTTTCGTGGCATCCGCGACACTAAATTCAGCCTGGGGAAGCGCCGCACACCGGGTCCGCGCCATCGTCACCATAGCCTCACTTATATCGATGCCGGCGACACTGCCGTGTTGCCCCACCATCTTCGCAGCGTCCTCTGCCAGAAGCCCCGGCCCCACACCAATGTCGAGAACGCGCTCTCCGGGCATGAGTGATAGAGCGGATAAAACAGTCATGCGTTGCCCCACGACATCTGGTGTTTGGTACATTGCTTCGGTGGCTTTTGCCGCACGTGCATCAAATTCAATTTTCTGAACCATCGTCTCGTCAATGTCCTGCTTGGCTAGATTTGGCAGCGGCAGCGGTAATGGCATCCGCGATCTGGTGAGGGGCACTCATATCGTCCAACACGAACCGCCGTCCACCGGTCAACAGAATTTCAATGCGTCCTGCATTCACGAGACGTTGAAGAAAAGACTGTGCAACACGCACTTGGTCAACGAATGCCAAGTCAGCACCAATCTTCTCTGGGCGACGCCCACCCGTAGACACAAAAAGGCTCTCGGTGGTCACTCTCACTTCAGCATCCCGACCCCGAAAAAAGGCCCAAAGAAAAAGCGACGGAACAACCAAACCTTCGACGATCAAGGCAAATAGCCTCAACGTCAGCAAAGGCGGTTCATGCCTATCTGCCCAAAAGAGCAGAGCCGCCCAAAGAACTGAAATAGCCAATGCCGGTAGATAGATCGACCAGTGCCTTTCAGATTGCATGCGCATTCCCCAAAATATCATCTTGTGATAGTGATCAACATAGTGCCACAGAACTTCTTTGGCTTGTTAAGCCTTGAAGGTCTGCCACCCATTGACACAAACGACACTGTAACCATTCCGCCTTGAGATTGCATACGCTGATGACCAGATTGCGCGCCGATTTCTTGCTCCTTTTGACAGCACTTGTCTGGGGAGCGGCGTTTGTTGGCCAATCAACAGCGATGGAGCATCTGGAGCCCTTCACCTTTACCGGCATTCGCTTTTGTCTGGCCACATTGGCAGTGCTTCCATTTGCAATTACCGAGGGTAAAAGCGGACACACCCTCCAACGCCATCAAATAAAACCAATGTTGGCCGTAGGTCTGGTCTTCTTCATCGCCAGCGCCACCCAACAAGTGGGACTGCTGGCAACGACTGTCACAAACGCGGGCTTCCTGACAGCTCTTTATGTCGTGTTTGTTCCCGCCGTGGCATTCATCGCCCTTCGACAAAAACTACCCTTCATCATCTGGCCAGCAGCAGCCCTGTCACTCACCGGCACATGGTTCCTGGGTGGCGGGTTCGAGGGCCTAAATTGGGGCGATGGTTTTATGGTGGTCAGCGCTCTTTTCTGGGCGCTCCAGGTGATCCTCATTGGCGCCGTCGCCAAGCGCAGCAATCGCCCGGTCACCCTTGCCACCATACAATTTGCTGTAGCAGCCATTCTCAGTCTCTCGGTTGCAGTCATTGTGGAAACCCCATCTGTCCAGGGTATGCTCACCGCTTGGCGCGAACTTCTTTTCACAGGATTGCTATCCGGTGGCCTTGGTTTCACCCTCCAGGCAATTGCACAACGTCACACGCCCGCGTCGGACGCCGCCATTATTATGTCATCGGAAGCCTTGTTTGCCGCGCTCTTTGGCATGGCACTTCTTGGTGAGAGATTGGACACGTGGGGATTGGTCGGCTGCGCACTGATCTTCAGCGCGGTTCTCATTGTCCAATTGGTTCCATTTTGGCGGGAGAGAAAAGCACAAGACTGACCTAACCCGTCAGCGTTGCTACCAATGTCACCATCGCCATTAAGGTCAGGGTCAAACATACCGCGGCCCAGGCGGGTCCGCCATCAGTCGCTACTTTCTGTCCCATTGTCATCTCTCAAATTTGCTCTGCAATGGTGCCAAATTACGCTTGCATCCCCAAGTCAGCAATGACACGCTTAGGACAATTTCTGCCAATTTGGCTGTTTTAAGGATCAGCATATGTCCGCTCCCCACAAGACCCGCAACATCATTTTGTTCACTTATGAAGACGGTATGATGCTCGACGTTGTTGGGCCTGCCGATGTATTTGCCGCAGCAACGCAATATGCAACAGCGCGCAAACCAACTATGCCCCCCGCCTACAAGGTGACAGTGATCGCACATGAAGCAGGCCCGGTGACCATGTCGAATGGTGTGCAGCTTGTGGCCTCCCAAGCCTATAGAGATCTCAAAGACCCTATCGATACGCTGCTTCTATGTGGAGGGAACGAAGCTGGCATGCGCGAAGTTGAAAGGGACCCTAACTTTTCGAACTGGCTGAAACGCAAAGCCGACACAGTCACAAGATTAGGCTCGGTCTGTTCCGGCGCTTTCTTTCTCGCACGTGCCGGACTTTTGAACGGCCACCGCGCAACAACTCATTGGATGGTGTGCGGACAACTGGCGGCAGAACATCCTAAAGTGGATGTGGTGGAAGACGCGATCTTCGTGAAAAGCGATGACATTTACACCTCTGCCGGCGTATCGGCCGGAATTGACTTGGCACTCGCCATTGTTGAAGAAGATTTGGGTCGTGATGTCGCGATGCACGTCGCGCGTCACCTAGTGTTATTCTTGCGCAGACCCGGTGGGCAATCTCAATTCAGCGCCCAACTCGCCGCACAAAGCGCCAAGACCGACAAATTCGACACCCTTGTCGCTTATGTCGCAGACAACCCCGAGGCAGACCTAAGCGTCACGGCACTTGCCGACAGAGCAGCCATGAGCCCACGCAACTTTGCGCGCCTGTTTCGCAATGAGGTCGGTGAAACACCGGCGAAATATGTTGAACGCGCAAGACTTGATGCAGCACGTCGCAAGCTCGAAGAAGATGATGACAAGGTTGACGCGGTAGCGGCCGCAACAGGCTTTGGTACGGCCGAAACATTACGGCGCACAATGAAGCGCCACATGGCAACGACACCCGAAGCCTACCGCGCAAGCTTTGCCGGATAGCGCTACACATCCACCATCTGCAAAGCCCCTCGAAGCGTCGTTACGGCATTGCACCGGACCCGGTCAATATCCGTCGTAGGATTGACGATGGATTGAATGGTCATACCCAAAAGCAATGCCCCAATACTAAGCGCCGTCGCATCTGCGTCGACCGAAGAAGGAATTGATCCCTCCTTTTGAGCGCGCTCGACAAAGTCGCGCAACTGGTCGCGAACAGTATCGTGAACCTCGGCAAACAGAGGTCGCAACTGAGGTTGCGCGCTGATCGATTCAGCAAGCAACACATGATAGGCACTTTGTGTTGGGTGTTGCCAAAGAGCAGAGAAATAGAGATCAACAAAACCGATCAATGCTTCGTGCGGAGATAATTCATCCAGTTGGCGCTCAGAAATTTCCTGCTCAAACTGTTCTCTCAAGTCAGTCACTAACGCGGCGATCAGTCCATCCTTCGAGCCGAAACGCTGGCTCACCAACCCGCGACTACAACCCGCTCGCTCACCGATTTTTTCAAAAGTCGTTGCGGCGATTCCACTCGACGCCACCAGATCAGCCGCCGCATCCAGCAATCGGCGTTCCGACATCGCCTTGCGCTCAGCCTGCGTTTGCCGCCGCGTCATCAGTCCATTTGGTCGCGAGTTCATGCCCATGAGTCTAACAAGAACTTATTTGTTCGACAACCAATAACATTCATTGTTACGCTCACCGCCAGCACAAGATGAGACTCGCCGGAGGTAAGATGAGCGCAGAACTAGATATCCCGAAAGAATTCGCCGAAACCATCGTCGACCCGAAGGCATATGCCGAAGAAAACCACCTACAGGATGTCTTCACAAAACTGCGCGCAGACAACCCATTGGGCATTGCACGGGCAGAAGGCTTCAACCCGTTCTGGGCAATCACCAAATTTGATGACATTCAACATGTGGAAAAGAACAGTGAACTTTTCCACAATGGTGATCTGTCCACCACGCTGACCACCATCGATGCTGACAAAGCCGTGCGCGAAATGATGGGCGGCTCTCCGCACCTCGTGCGCTCTCTGGTGCAGATGGACAATCCCGATCATCGCAACTATCGCATGCTGACCCAAAACTGGTTCATGCCTCAGAACATCAAAAAACTGGAAGTGCGCATCCGCGAGATTGCCAAGACATTCGTCGATCGCATGGCCGACTATGGCAATGAGTGTGATTTTGCCCGCGACGTGGCCTTCCTCTACCCCCTCCATGTCATCATGGAGATTTTGGGCGTACCTGAAAGTGACGAGCCACGCATGCTCAAGCTCACACAGGAATTGTTCGGGGCTGCCGACCCAGACCTCAACCGCTCAGGCGAAGTGAGCGAAAACACAGAGGAAGGTGTCGGGTCGATCGCCGAAACGGTCGCGGAATTCATGGAATATTTCAACGCCATCACCGAAGACCGCCGGGCCAACCCGACGGACGACCTGTCCAGCGCCATCGCCAACGGAAAGATCAACGATGAGCCGCTCGATCATTTCGCGGCCATGTCTTACTACATTATCGCCGCCACGGCTGGGCACGACACAACCTCCGCCACAACCAGCGGCGGCATGTGGGCACTGTGTGAAAACCCTGATCAGTTTGCAAAACTAAAAGCGGACCCAAGCCTCATTCCCGGTCTCACGGAAGAATCCATTCGCTGGGTAACGCCCGTGAAGCACTTCATGCGCTCGGCCACCGAAGATACGGAACTGCGGGGACGCAAAATTGCCAAAGGCGATTGGATGATGCTTTGTTATTCGTCCGGCAATCGCGACGAAGAGCGGTTCGAAAACCCCTTCAAATTTGATGTAGAACGCATGCCTAACAAACATGTGGCTATGGGTTATGGCGCCCATGTGTGTTTGGGCCAACACCTCGCACGCATGGAAATGAACATTTTCTTTGAAGAATTATTTTCCCGCCTGGAAAGCATAGAACTGGCAGGCGTTGCCAAACGCATGGAAGCCAATTTTGTCTGCGGGCCAAAGAACGTGCCCGTTCGCTTCAAGATGGCGTAATGGCGGATGGCTGACACATTCAAAAACTGGCAATGCCGCACCTGTGGCTACATTTACAACGAAGCCGACGGCGACCCGATGGAGGGTCTCGCCCCCGGCACCCGCTGGGCTGACATCGCCGACGATTGGGAATGCCCGCTTTGCGGCACACCAAAGTCAGATTTCGACATGGTGGAGCTNTAAGCTAACCAACTCTGCAAAAAAAGTTGAGGCAGCCCATCTAGCTGCCTCAATGCCGGACATCTTCGCTCAGTCTTTGAGGGACACAAACCACACATTCATGGGGTCGTGCGGTAGAACATGACGTTCTAATGTTGGAAAGCCAGCAATCTTCAACATCTCCAACGCGGTTTCCCATCCCCACATGGTGCCAAGTCCTGCGCCGCCCTGCCCGAGCGACACGGGCATGCAATGACCGAAAGAAACCGAGTAGAGGAATGGCGCCATAGCAAAATCGAGATTATTCTCAAGCACAGCAGAGCCGCCAATATCTTGCATCAAGTACGCTCCGCCCGACCTCAAACATCCATAAAGGCTGGTGAGGAGACCTTGCGGGTCTTTCTGATCGTGCACAGCNTCAAATGACGTCACGAAATCGAACGCATCTTTTGCGTCATATCCCGTCAGGTCTTTAGTTTCGAACCGCAAATTGGGAAGACCTTTGGACTGGGCCAAAGCACTTGCCGTAGCAATTGCATCCGGGCAGAGGTCATACCCGACAAAGCGGCTCTGCGGATAGTGCTCGGCGAGAGCCACGAGAGCTTTGCCTTCACCGCACCCGGCATCCATCACGTCAATGCCACCCTTCAATCGTCCTTCGAGGCCTGGCACCAGTGGCACAATCACGTCGAACAATTGAGCAACCACAGTCTGTCCACTGTCTTCTGCCATGACTTTGTGGAAGCAGGGATAGTCCTCATATTTTGTCCCATCCCCTGTTCGAAAACAGTCCAGCAGTTGCTCTTCGCTGGCCGCAATCATAGACACCAACTGTGCTGTCGAGGCGAAATTGCCCATGGGTGCACCTCGCGTCAGCGCTGCCGCATGCTCTGGCGGCAAGTGGTAGAGTGTCCCATTTGGCTCATAGCGAACAATGCGACCGGTCACCATCGCAGCAAGCCATTCACGGACATACCGTTCAGCTAGGCCCGCCGCATTCGCAATCGCATTGGACGTCGAGGGGGGCAGAACCGCCATATGATCAAACAACGATGTGCGATGACCATAAGACATCATCACCGCTAGGGCGCCAGCATTGATAATGCCCGCCATGTCGCCAGCAAAGCTTTCCGCGGCAGCGGCATCAAACTGGCGAGTGGGATCGGTATGTACGTTCATGAGAAACTCCAAGAAAAAAGGGGGAAGGACAGGCCCATCGACCTGCCCCGAAATTTCACCGCATAGTGCTCGCATAACCCCTTGCTCAAAAGAGCGAATTCATCCAAAAAAGAGGCAAATCGGCCACCCGCACGCCTTGTGAGATATCGACATGACAAAACCGACCCATATCAGCCTCCTCGCCACCCCCGAAACCAGTAGCTCCGTGCTATATGGCATGCACGATGTCCTTAGCACCGTCGGGCTAGCTTGGCCGATGCTAACCGGAACACCCCAGACACCCATCGCTGGCTTTGACGTTGAAATCATCGCGGAGACCTCAGAGCTCTTCCACTGCAGCGGTGGGGCGCCCGTCCATTCCAACGCCACCTTCGCCAATACGAAGACCCCCGATGTGCTCATCATCCCTGCGCTCGACTTCGCCCCCGCCCCCGACGCAGACCTCAGCACCCGATGGGCAGCAGCTATTGAATGGGTCCAGTCACTCGACCCGGAACGCACGACCATCTGCACCGTGTGCACCGGCATGGTTCTCCTCGCAGAAGCAGGAATGCTGGACGGTGCGGAGGCGACCACCCATTGGTCAGTGGTCGATTTCTGTCGTCAGCGCTACCCGATGATGAAACTGGCGCCCGCGCGGGTGCTGGTACCAACAGGTGAAGGCCATCAGCTCATCACGGCAGGCGGCGGCTCCTCGTGGCACGAATTGTCGCTCTATCTCATCAGCCGTTTTTGCGGCGAACCGGCAGCCATCCAGACCGCCAAACTGTTTATGTTCGGTGATCGCTCCGACGGCCAACTCTCCTATGCCGCCGCAACACGTCCGCGCATCCATGATGATGCCGAGATTGCCAGTTGCCAGGAATGGATCGCCGATCATTATACACTCCCCTCACCTGTCTCGCAGATGGTGGCGCTTTCGCGTCTGCCCGAGCGCACATTTACCCGACGCTTCCGTGCCGCGACGGGTCTTTCCCCCGTTGCCTATGTGCAGACACTGCGCATGGAGGAAGCCAAACAATGGCTCGAAACCTCCGACACCCCAAGTGGCGATATTGCCAGAGAAGTAGGGTATGAGGACCCAGCCTCCTTCCGCCGCCTGTTTAAGCGCCACACAGGGATCACACCCAGCGCCTACCGCCAACGCTTCCGCACCATCGGTCAGTTGGGTGCCTCCTGACAGCTCCTGTCAGCTATCCCCCATTGCCCCCTTTGAAAGTCACGCGAACCGGGCCATATTGCACCCATGAGTGACGAGAGCAGCAAAACGGATCAGCCGGGCTTCGCAGAAGCGCCAGGGGCATCATTTGTCCCCGAAGCCGCCGTTGCGTCTCCTGTATCCAAAGCCACCACGGCGCCTAATGGCGACCCGCTCGAGCCCTTCACCCCGCATCGGCCTGACCGGCCAGAAAAATCCGAAGGCGGCATCTCCTTCAAGCTGGTCTCGGAGTTTGAGCCCAAGGGCGACCAACCCACCGCGATCAAGGAACTTGTCTCTCAGGTAAATGACGGTGAGCGCGACCAGGTGCTCTTAGGCGTCACGGGTTCAGGCAAAACCTTCACCATGGCCAAGGTAATCCAGGAAACACAGCGCCCCGCCATCATCCTCGC
>JGI24723J26617_10001936_pt1 | contig 17345 bp, 11 predicted proteins | sample Cruoilmetagenom6_FD_26617 | JGI IMG/M metagenome (IMG submission 26617)
CCCGCCGCGCCATCCGATCCGCCTTCCAGGCCAAAAGGAGCAACCCGGCGGCGGTTGGACAAAATGCCCGCTTCCATTGCTTCAAGAAAGCGAATGCGGCGCACCGCACCGTTGCCGCCGCGGTGCAGCCCCCCACCGCCAGAGCCCTGCCGAATCGAGAATTCCTCCAGCAGCACCGGAAATTTTGATTCAAGCACTTCAGGATCGGTCAGACGGCTATTGGTCATGTGCGTCTGGACGACATCCGCACCGCTGAAATCCGGCCCCGCGCCTGAACCGCCCGCGATCGTCTCATAATATTGCCGCTGCCCGTCACCAAAAGTAAGATTGTTCATCGTTCCTTGCGAAGCGGCCATGGCACCGAACGCTCCAAACAGCGCATCGGTGACTGCCTGGCTGGTCTCAACATTGCCCGCCACCACGGCCGCCGGCGCGCGCGGATCAAGCATTGAACCTTCGGGCACGACAACCTCTATCGGGCGCAGGCAGCCTTCATTCATGGGAACNTCTGCATCGAGCAAGGTNCGCACAGCATAAAGCACGGCGGCCCGCACCACTGGCAGCGGTGCATTGAAATTGTCTGGCAATTGCGCGCTGCTGCCGGTGAAATCGATCGCCGCGCACTGCAGATCCCGGTCAACCCGGATCGCCACCTGTATGCGCGCACCATTATCCATTTCAACAGTAAACGCACTGTCCTGTAGNTGCCCNATCAAACGCCGGACCGCCGCTTCAGCATGGTCCTGCACATGGCCCATATAGGCATCNACGCTTTCGCGCCCCTGCTCTGCGGNGATCCGGCGCAGTTCCGCAGCGCCTTTCATACAGGCAGCCAGCTGCGCCTTGAGATCGGCGATATTCTGGTCCGGGTTGCGGGCAGGATATGGCCCCGATGCCAGCAAGCTGCGTATCTCCGCCTCCAGCAATGCGCCCCGATCAACCAGCAGCACATTGTCAAGCAGCACGCCCTCATCCCTTATGGTGCGGCTGTCAGGCGGCATCGAACCGGGCGAAATCCCGCCAATATCGGCATGATGGCCGCGCGCTGCAACAAACCATGCCGGCTCGGCATCACTCTCAGCGGCAAAGACCGGCATGACCACGGTGATGTCGGGCAGATGGGTTCCGCCATCGTAGGGCGCATTGAGCACATAGGCGTCACCCGGCAGGATACCTCTGCCATCGCGCGCATCGGCGCGGCGCCTGAAGATTGACCGCACGCTTTCCCCCATAGAACCGAGGTGAACAGGCATATGCGGCGCATTGGCGATCAGATTGCCGCTTGCATCGAACAGGGCACAGGAAAAATCGAGCCGCTCGCGAATGTTGACCGAGCTGGCACTATATTGCAGCGCCGCGCCCATTTCCTCGGCAATGGCCATGAACAAAGCGCTCATAATTTCCAGCCGCACCGGATCAAGCGCGGTCAAGGATTGCCCGGAAGGCTGGAGCGCTGCCTGCCGTGTCAGCATCAGATTGCCCAAGCCGTCAACATGCAGCCGCCAGCCCGGCTCAACAACCACGGTCGATACCTCGTCTGCCACCAACAGCGGCCCGGCGGCCTCAAACCCGGCGGCCAGATCGCCGCGCCGAAAGATCGGAATGCTGTGCTGCGCCCCGCCTGTGAAAACCTGAACCTGCTCGCAGGGCGGACCACTTTGTTCCGGCAAGGCCATGGCAATCATTCCGCCTGCCGCACCGGGAGAAACAGCCTCAACTCGCAACGTTTCGGCCACAAGTTCTTCACCTGCGGAAAACCCGAAGCGCCGCTGCCAGGCCTTGTGAAACGCTGCTTCCATCGCCGGAAGCGTGCCATGGTCAACCAGCACGGCGTTGTCACTATCGGCTGGCCTGATCGCCACCGATGCGGTGCAGGCAATATCCGATGTGTCCACGCCCTGCGCCGCAAGCTGTGCCGCCGCCTGAGCCTGTGCAGCGTTTACAGCCCTGGAAAGCGCATCCTGGCTCGCAGGGCCCAGCGGCATGGCCAACGTCAACTCCTGCAGGACGCTGCGATCGGCAAGCCCCATGCCATAGGCGGACATGACGCTGGCAAGCGGGTGACATTGCACCTGCGTAATCCCCAGCGCATCGGCAACCTTGCAGGCATGTTGGCCGCCGGCACCGCCGAAACAGACCAGCGCCGCGCGCGTCACATCATGCCCCTGCCGCAGCGACACCGCCTTGATCGCATTGGCCATATTGGCAGCCGCAATGTCCAGAAAACCTTCGGCCGCTTCGCCGCGCGAGGGCCGGGCGCCCGTTGCCGCCTCCACCGCGTCAAGAATGGCATCAAGCGCGTTCTGCGCCGCTTGCAAATCAAGCGTGTCGCTGCCCCCCGGTCCAAAGACCGGCGGAAAATGCTGCGCCTGAAGCTTGCCAAGCACGAGATTGCAATCGGTGACCGTCATCGGGCCGCCGCGGCGATAGCAGGCGGGGCCAGGCACCGCGCCGGCAGAGTGCGGGCCAACCAGAAAGCGCGCGCCATCGAAATGGCAGATCGAGCCACCGCCCGCCGCAACCGTGTTGATCCGCATCATCGGCGCGCGGATGCGCACGCCGGCAACGCGCGTCTCGCTATCCCGCTCATAACTTCCGGCATAATGGGACACATCGGTTGATGTGCCGCCCATGTCGAAGCCGATGATATGGTGCAGCCCCGCTTCGCGCGCGGTCGCGGCCATGCCAACAATCCCGCCCGCCGGGCCGGACAGGATTGCATCCTTGCCCTTGAAGGCTGCCGCGCTGGCCAGCCCCCCGCTCGATTGCATGAAGTGCGCCTCAACCTGCGGCCCAAGCCCGGCTTGCAAGCCAGAGACATAGCGGCGCAGCACCGGCGATAAATAGGCATCGGCAACGCTGGTGTCACCGCGCGCCACCAGCCTGATCAGCGGCGCAACCTCATGGCTGGCCGAAACATGCGTAAAACCCACCTCTCGGGCGATTCGTGCCAGCGCCCGCTCATGCCGGGTGAAGCGAAAACCGTGCATCAAGACAATGGCAATGCTGCGCAAACCACGCTCGAAATGCTGCGCCATCTTCGCACGTGCAGCATTTTCATCGAGTGCAGCATAAATTGTGCCACTGGCGTCGATCCGCTCATCAATTTCGATCACGGCATGATACAGCGGATCAGGCAGCACAATGTGGCGCGCGAAGATATCGGGCCGCTCTTGCGTGCCAATGCGCAGCGCATCGCCAAAGCCCCTGGTAATCGCAAGAAGAACCGGTTCGCCCTTGCGTTCCAGCAGGGCATTGGTGGCCACGGTTGTGCCAAGGCGCAGTTCGCAGGCGGGCAATGGCCCGTCTGGTACACCGGTGATGCGCCGCATGGCTTCAACCGCAGCATCTGCGTAGCGGCCGGGATCCTCAGACAGAAGTTTGAGCCGTTTTACCGCGCCATCGGGCGCGCGGGCCACCACATCGGTAAAGGTGCCGCCGCGATCGACCCAGAACTTCCAGCGGGTTTCAGTCATCGCACAGCGCCTGCCAGCTCATGCAAACCCGTGCGCCAGAAATCTCTCGGCAAGCCCGGCCAGCATCGCGGCTCCGCGCGGCATAACGCTTTCATCGATCATCATCCGGGTGGAGTGGATACCGCAGCATTGCGTCCAGTCTTCGTCTTCATGGCTTACGCCCAGGAAAAACATCGCGCCGGGAATCTTTTCCAGCACGTAGGAGAAATCCTCGGCCCCCATGATGGGATCTTCCAGGCGCAAGAAGGCATCCTTGCCAAAAAGATCGCCTGCCACGACTTCGCCAAAGGCAACCGCTTTCTCGTCGCACACCGTCACCGGAAATCCCTCAATGATTTTGATGTCAACCGTCAGCCCATGGGCTCCGGCGATGCCAGCGGCGGCAAGGCGCACATGTTCGCGCAGCCGCGCGCGATTTTCGGCAGACAGGGACCGCATTGTTCCTTCAATTTCTGCGCTATCGGGCACGACGTTGAAGGTCGTTCCAGCTTCGATCCGGGCGACGGTCAGCACCACGGGATCAAATACGCTGAATTTGCGCGTGACGATGGCTTGCAACGCACTGACGATTTCACATGCGACCGGCACCGGGTCCATGGTTTCATGGGGGAGCGAGGCATGCCCCCCCTTGCCTGCCACGGTAATCTGAAACTGATCGGCGGCGGCCAGCAACGGCCCCGCGCGCCCGCCAATCATGCCATGCGGCGCGTTTGGAAACACATGCAGCGCAAACGCCGCATCTGGCAACGGGTGATCCCCACCGCCCAGCAAGCCGTCTTCAAGCATAAACCGCGCGCCGTGATGGCCTTCCTCGCCCGGCTGAAACATGAAGCGCACTTCGCCCTTGAGTGTGTCAGCGCGTTGGGCAAGCAATGTCGCTGCTCCGGCCAGCATGGCAGTATGCGCATCATGCCCACAGGCGTGCATCACGCCTGCAGTCTGCGAAGCAAAATCAACCCCCGTTTCTTCGGGCATTGGCAGCGCATCCATATCGCCGCGCAGCAGCACACTGCGGCCCGTTCCGGCACCGCCCTTCAATGTTGCCACCATGCCCGTGGTTGACGGGCCTTCACGCCAATCAAGCGGCAAGTGGGCGAGCGCGGCGCGCACCTTGGCACAGGTTTTCGGAGTATGCAGGCCCAGCTCAGGCTCGGTATGGATTGCACGGCGAAGGCGGACCATTTCGGCGGCGATTTGCGCGGAGTTCTGGCGCAGCGTTTCAATCGGCATGCAGGAAAGCTCCTCTGGCATGGCCCATATGATAGGCCGCAGGCCAGCCCTGTCGAGGACCGTTCGGCCCTAGGCCGAGGCCGCCGCTCGTTGTTCCAAAACCATCTCGGCCACCTCATAGGTCCGCTCGTTATCGACATCGACAGCCTGCCCACCATCAGCCGGCACCAGTGTTGCGACCTTGACGCCAAACCGGCGCGACATACGGCGCGCAGCAGCTTCAAGCGTCAGCAGCTTGAAACGAAACAGCAGGATATTGAACAGNCCAAACGCGGTTATCAGCCGCTTCGGGTTCTTCATGAACTGGCCACCCTCACGGAACACTTCGGCTGCTCGGAAAGCGTGCGGCCCGGCAATGCCGTAGAGGTTGCAATTCGCGTATCCCTCATCGCGAAATTCATAGAAGCGGCGCTGCGCCTGCGGATGGATTGCCTGCACGCTGGGTTTGGCCGCCAGATTCATCGCCGCATCATACTCTTCCAGCGCGCCCAATGTCGCAGCGAAGGATGTGCGCGTCAGCAACACATTGTCCGCCGTTGTCACGATGAACGGGCCTTGCTCGTCCTGCGCGCCCAGAAGCACACTTTCGACGATATTTTCAGAAGACGAAACCAGATCGATGGCCAGCCCCCGCGCGCGATAATCTTCAAGCAGGGGGGCCAGGGCTTCCTGCCCATCCGGCTCTACCATAACGCGCACCTTCACCGCTTCAGGCGACGCCGCAATCACATCCATGACATGCGTTATCAGCGGGCGTCCGGCGATAGGCACCAGGCATTTGTGGCTCACCCCAGCCCGCTGGGCCAGCGGATTGACCACGCCAGTGCGCTGCGCGGCAAGGATGATGACAGTGCAACGCGATGTGTCAGCCATATTATCGCTCCAGTTCCATAAGCCCATGACGCGAAAGGCTTTGCGCCACAATTGTTTCGATCAGCTGTTCCTGTGTCCAGCCCAGCAGCTGCGCCGAACGGCCATAGACCTTCTGCGACCATAGATTGCACTGCAAATTAACTTCAAGGAGATTGACCACGCCAGTCTCTTCATCAAAGCGAAATTCGAAACGTCCATAATCGAAAGGCCGGAAAACCTCGGCCAGCCGCAGGGTCAGATCCCTGATGTGCGGCCATACATCGTCTGCTTCGAACGGTACCAGCTCATATTTTTCAGAGCGATCGACAAGATCGCGCTTTTCTTCATGCGTACGCAAATGGCTTGGGTCTGCCTGGCGGAACAGCATTGGCGGCATTACCAGCAAATCGCCGCCCATTTCGATGACGGGCACTTCAACGTCGCTACCCTTCATGAAAGGCTCGACCAGCGCATCATACCCTGCGGCATGAATATCAAGCACGGCCCGCTTCACACCGTCCCAGCTTGCCGCATCGCTCAACCCCCAGCTGGCGGAGCTGTTGTTGGGTTTGATGACAAAGCGGTCAGCCTGCGGGCAGCGATCTGGGTCAAGCGGCGCGCCCGCCCGGTAAACTGCCCAATCGCAAGTCCCCACGCCGCGCGCCCTGCCTTCAAGCTTGGTCAGGTGCTTGTCATCGGCCAGCCCCCGCAGGATCGGGTTTGCACCCAGAAATGGAATGCCCAGCCGATTACAAAGCAATGGGCACAGCATTTCGGAATTGAAGAATCCCCCGCGATTGAGAAGCGGGAACACGAAATCGACACCCGGATCGGAAAGCAGGGCATCGAAGGAATTGGCAACCGAAAGCTGATCGAACAACCCCTCCAAAATCACCCGCATCTCGTGATGATAGGGCGAGTGATTGCCATCTATGTCGTCCAGACCGCCGCCGGCCATCGCGTGCTTGGCAATGAAAAGCAGCTTAAGATCACGCTTCACCTGCGCGGTCAGTTTGAGCGGTGCTGTCATGGGCTCCCTGTGGAAATACGCACCGGAAACGGCACCTTTCGACGCGCTCCCATAGCGATTGTGCGAATCTTCGCAATTTCCTATTTGCGCAAGCACGCCTATACCCTCTGCAATTCAGCAATAGTTCCGCAGGAAATTTTGACCCAAATCGCCGAATTCACGCTGAACGACTGGATGACGAGTGGCGGCGATTCGCGGATCCTCCTCGACCGCACAACCGGGCTGAATCAGTATTACAGCGCGCCATTGCCAAGCGACGTTCTGGCGTTTGCATCCTCGACCGCCAACGATCTTAGTGGTGAGGCTGATACATTCTTGAAGCAGCAATTCCCGCAGGGCGCGCGGGCGCTTGAAGATGGCTCTGCCTACGCAGAAGTGCTGGCCCAGCTTCGCCGGGATATCCGCGCTGCCTACGGCCTTATGCCCGACATTGATGTTTTTTTTGCGCCGTCGGGAACCGATCTTGAATATGTCGGTCTGCTTGCAGTCGCAGGGCGCAAGCCGGGCGGCATCGTCAATCATCTGTTGGGTGCTGACGAGGTTGGCTCTGGTTGCATTCACAGCGCCGCTGGCCATTATTTCGCTGACAGGACTGCCTTGGATGTGGCGGTTCGGGCAGGCCAGCCCGTTAAAGGACTGCCGCCCACCACCATGGGCGATTCGCCAGTGCGGTGCGAAGCGGGCGAAGCGCATGAAAGCGATTTTCTGACCTGCTCGCTCGAACGATCTATCGCCGATGCGCTGTCGGCGGGCCGTTATCCGCTGGTCCACGTTGTTCACGGCTCAAAAACCGGCCTGGTGCTGCCGCATCTGGAAGATGTTGACCGGCTGAGAGCCCGATTCGGATCGGATGTCAGCTTTGTGGTTGATGCCTGTCAGGCACGGATCACCAATAAGGCCATCAGCGCTTATCTTGAACGCGGCATCATCATTTTCATCACCGGCTCGAAATTCATGGGTGGCCCGCCCTTCAGCGGCTTTGCACTGATCCCGCCTGGGATCGCTGGCCGGGCCGCCCCGCTGGCCTCAGGCGTGGCAAACATCTTCCGCCGCGCGGAAATTCCGCAATGCTGGCCAGGCCGCGACATTTGCCCGGACACTGGCAATCCGGGCCTGGCACTGCGGCTCAGCGCCTCGCTGTTCGAACTGGTGAGGTTTCAGGCACTGGGNCTTGAACGCGCCNCTCGCGTTGTGCGCGCCTTTACCGCGGCAACCGACCGGCTTTCTGAAACGCTGAACGTGCGCAAGGTTGCCAGCGCCCCGGCAGGAGACGCTGGCGAGCCCGAAGAACACCCGATCGAAATGTTGACATTGGTGACCCTGGATCTGTGTCATGCCCCGGATGGCCGCATTGTTCGGTCGCAGACATTCGACGATGCGGCCCGCNTCCATAAAGAGCTGGTGGCGAAAGGAATTCGGCTCGGCCAGCCGGTCCGCTGCGTCAAGCTGGCTGACGGCAAGTGGGGCGGAACCTTGCGTATTGGCCTGTCCATGCCACAGATTGTGCGGCTTGACGCATATTCGGATGCCGAATTGCAGGACTGGCTGGAGTCAGCCATGAATGCTATCGCGGGCCAACTGGCACCGCATCTTTAACGCCGCTCTGCGGTCAAATTGCCCTGCGCCCATCTTGAGAATTGGCCATAGGTAGTCCACACCAAGCCGTGCGAGGTGTGGAATGAGGAAAGTTCACAAGAATTGAATGCGCTAATCCTCAGATTGCGGAATGCCCCGCAAGCCGTCCGGTCTGTGATGCAGAACTTCGGCTGGATGCTCGCCAGCAGGGGCTTGGCGGCAGTGTTTTCGCTTATCTACCTTGCCATCATAACCAGAACGCTGGGCGTTTCGGGCTTTGGTAAATTTGCTCTGATTACCGGCGCGGCGCAATTCCTAACCCAGTTGCTGGCATTCCAGACCTGGCAAATTATCATTCAGTACGGTGTCGGCCATATCGAAAATGGCGACGAGACCCGTTTGGCCCGGTTGTTCCGCAGCGCGGTGGTGCTGGACGTTGTCAGCGCAATTGTTGGCATTACGGCCTCAGCGATCATTCTGCATTTTTTTGCAGAGGCGTTGGGCATGACCCCCACGCTGGCGCGGGCCACGCTGATTTTCAATATCATTATGCTGCTGTCGTTGAGATCCACGCCGCTTGGCATCATGCGGCTGCGCGATCGCTTTGATTTTGCTGCTGCGGCGGACAGTTCCACCCCCACCCTCAGGCTGATCGGGGCTTTGGCGGTCACATTCATTCATCCCAAGCTACAGGGCTTCCTGATTGCCTGGGCCGTTGCCGAACTGCTCACTGCCGTGGCGCACTGGTACGGCGTCCACAAGCTGGGCGATTTNCGGTTGATGTTGCGAAAGGGGCAACACCTGCGCCAGGTCTTCCCCGACAATCCCGATCTTGTCCGCTATTCGCTGACATCCAATTTCAGCCAGACATTGTTCATGTCGGTCAAGCAGATCCCGCTATTCCTGGTTGGCGGCCTCACCGGCACTGCTGCTGCCGGCGCATTCCGGCTGGCTTCCCAGCTCAGCAGATCGCTGACCACGCTTTCGCAAATGATAGCGAAGGCCGCATTCCCTGAAATTGTCAGGGCGGTGCGCAGCCAGGGGGCCAGCAGCCTGGGAAGCATGATCTTGCGTTCGATCCGCATCGCCGCCGGGGTTGGGGCGCTCGTGTTCGTGATGGTGATCTTTATGGGCCAGACAGTGCTTGAGACGGTCGGTGGCGAAGAATTCGGGCGGGCCTATGTTACGCTGCTCTGGTTGTCTGCGGCAGCCTGCGTCGATCTGGCGATCGTCGCGTTTGAACCAAGCATTATGGCCGCTCAACGCGCGCATCTGCTGTTTGTAGCGCGATTGGCAGCAACGGGCGTGATGATCGGCGGTGCTCTGCTGCTAGAACCGGTGATGGGCGCAGATGGTATCGCCGCCGCGGTTCTTGCCAATTCAATCAGCCAGGCGATCCTGCTTGGCTTCATCATTTTCCGGATGATGCGCGAACGTGACAGTGGGCCACCCGCCCCCGGCTGAGCACCGGTGAATATCCGTAGAAGAGCGAAAATGCTGGCTTAGTCCCTGCCGAAATCGCTAAGGCGGCTGGGATGGGACACGAAGCTTCGATATCNGATGCCGGGGCTATTGCAGGCCCCGACGGCGCTTCGACAGACGCGCCCGCGGCAGACCATGCCGATCTTCCACCTGTCGGCTATATCCGCAACCCCAAGAGCCATCGAAACAAGGGCCATGAAGACGAGGCTGCGCAATTACCAGGGGTAACCATGGCCGCGCCGCGCACCAGGGCAGAGCTGGAAGAAGCGCTTGCTGACTTTGCACAGCGCGAAATAGGCTTGCTGGCGATCAGCGGCGGAGACGGCACCATCCGCGATGTGCTGACACGCGGCGCCCCGTTTTTTGCGGGTAACTGGCCTGATATTATTGTCCTGCCGCAGGGCAAAACCAATGCCCTTGCGTATGATCTGGGTATTAATAACCCTTGGTCGCTTCGTGAAGCGCTGGAGGCAGCGCGGCGCGGCAAGGTAGTGCACCGGCATCCGCTGCTGGCAGAGCAGATCGATGGAGAGCAGCGGGTTCGATACGGTTTTATTCTGGGTGCAGGCGTATTCGACACAGCCATCGAGGCAGGTCAGCTTGCCCATCGGTATGGCGCTTTTCAAAGCTTTGCTATTGGCGTTACTGCCCTTTTTGGCATGGTGCAGGCTCTGTTTGGCTTTGGCAGCGGGCCATGGCGCCGTGCCTCCGGCATCAAGATTACGTTGGCCGACGGAAAAACCGCATTGCAGCACAGCGGCCTTTGCCCGGCAGAACAGCGCTACTTTGTCAGCTTTACGACGCTGCAAAGGTTTCCACTTGGTCTTAGCCCATTTGGCGATCCTGTGGCCGGCATGCCTATCCGCCATTTCATCGTCGATGCCCCCTTGCGGCGCGCTGTCGCGTTGCTACCGGCAGGGGCCATGGGCTGGGAAAGCCCGCTCCTTGCAAGGCTGGGGATGCGGCGCGGTGCGGACAGGGCTTATCGCATCGAACTGGACGGTAACTTCATCCTTGATGGAGAGCGTTACCCGCCTGGAACATACAANTTGATGGCGGGGCCAGAATTGCGCTTCATATCGCCGTGAGCCGTGCCTTGACCAACAGGATCGCCGCAGAATTGCAAAGGCCGGTCGATCCCGCGGTTTGCGCATTTGCCAGGCAACTGGCGGCCTCAAGCGGGGCCGTCGCCGCGCTGTTCTATGGATCGAATTTGCGGACCGGCGAACGCGAAGGCGTCCTAGACTATTACCTGTTGTTACCCGGCGAGGCAGAACGCGGCATTTGGCCAAGGGTGAGTTATCATGAGGCCAGCCATGAGGGCGTTACCTTGCGCGCCAAAGCCGCCAGCATGAGCTTGCGCAAGTTTGAACAGGCGGCCAGCGGTGCGTTGATGGACACAACGGTATGGGCGCGCTTTGTTCAGCCTTCTGCCCTGATCTGGTGCGCTTCGGATGAAGTGGCCACGCGCGTTAGCGGCGCGGTATCCAGCGCAACCCTGACCGCAACAAGGCTCGCCGCAGTGCTTGGGCCTGAGTCCGGCCCTGAAGAGGCATATTGGACCGCGCTTTTCAAAGCGACTTACAAAGCTGAATTCAGGATCGAAAGCCAGAGCAGGGCGAAATCTATCCTGGATCTCAATCGCAAGCATTTTGACGGGCTGTTGCCATTGGCGCTGGAAGCCGCCGATATTGAATTTGAAGGGAGCGCAGGCGCTCTGACGCTGCGGGTCGACAAGGCCAGCCAGCGCAAGGTGAAGCGCTGGTGGCGCTGGCGGCGGCGGGCGGGAAAACCTCTTAATGTGCTGCGGCTGCTGCGTGCGGCCGGCACGTTCGAAGGCGCGGCGCGATACGCCGCCTGGAAGATTGAGAGGCACACCGGAATCCCGGTGGAAGTGACCCCCTGGCGCGAAAAGCATCCGGTGCTCTGTGCGCCCGGTGTCCTGATTTCAATCTGGAAGGACCGGCGCAAGGCACGCAAGGCCGACGCCTGAAAAGGGTGCTACGACCCCATATAGCGCATGCGAATGCGGATCGATTTTACAGAATTGCCTATCGAAATCGCCGTCTTCTTGTAACCTGGCTTGCCAAGGTTGAAGATATTGATGCTGGGATTATTCGACATTGCACCGCCATCCTTGGAAATGTCCGTACTGTTGTTGCCATTGGTGTCATGGCGGACAGCAATACCGTAGCTACCGGCAGCAGGCACGGGCACACAAAAGGTCATGGTGCCTTGCCGCGCGGGGGCTTCGATACGATTGAGCCATTTGCCCTTCTTGAGCCACTCGCCTGAAATTGCGCGATAGCTTTGCACCCGCAATTTTCCGTCCGAAGATTTGATATTATCAACCGTCACCATCACAGCGGGGCCAGACCCGGCGTAACAATTGGACAAATCATTGCTGATTTTCTGGCGATATTGCGCAGCCGCCGGTGCCGCCGTAGCAAGGCCGATTGCTCCAAGCGCCAATGCAACGCCCGCCGCCCGTCGCGAAAATTCAGCAGTTCCATTGCCAAAGCTACGTTTCATCGCTTTTTCCATATTGAATTGAACAGTGCGCAAGCGCCAGTCCGGCACTGCAGCAATCTTGAGATAGAACTCAAGGTTGCAAGACTTATACGAATCGCACAGTGAATAGAGACTGAATTTCCAAACATCCCGCATGCCCGGCGTTTCGCCATGGCGCCCCAGGCCGTTTTGACCAAGGAAAATCAGACATAGAGCGCAAGACGCTCAATCTTGCAGGGCCGCCTATCCGGCCTGGTTCCGGAAATCAGAGTAACGGCTTGCATGGTATGTTTTGAGCGCGTCAGTGCCGGTCCGATCAGGTGAAGCGCCCGTGATGTTGGGCGATCTGTTCAGCCCAGTTCAAAGCCTTCATAGTCATGGTAGGCGACCTGTTCGCAGCGCTTGCGATATTCCGGCCCTCCACATGCGCCGATGTTGCAGAATGCCGAGCCATTATGCGGCCCCAACCTCACAAGCTTGCGCCTGTGCCTGAAACCCTCAGAAAAAACGCTCTAAAGAACGCCCGGCCTATGCAGCATTGAAAATGGCCCGCCCGTCCTCCAGCCGAATCGTGCGATCCGCCAGCTTGGCCAAAGACCCACGATGGCCAATTATGACGATTGTCATCGACCCTCTCAACCCTTCGATCGCCTGCGTTATCGCCGCCTCATTGGCGGCATCCAGCGCGCTTGCAACCTCATCGAGTATCAAAAGCGCCGGTTTACGAAGCAGTCCGCGCGCCAAAACCAGCCGCTGGCGCTCACCGCCAGAAAGCTGCCTGCCGCTCTCACCAATCACGGTTTCCAGCCCTTTGGGCAGGCGGAAGACAAAATCTGCAGAGGCCGCCGCGAGCGCGGCTTCGATACGCGGCAAATCCGCATCCGGATCCGCCCAGAGCAGATTCTGCCGGATGGTGCCGCCAAAAAGAACCGCTTCCTGCTGCACATAAGTCACGCTTTCACGCCAGGCGCGCCGCAAGCCGCCTTCGATAACGGTGCCATCAACGCGGATCGAACCGCTGTCGGGCGCGATCAGCCCGCCCAGCAAATCAGCAAGTGTGCTCTTGCCAGCACCCGATGCGCCGGCCACTGATGTGATGGAACCTGCAGGCAAGGTCAGGCTGACGTGCTTTAGCGCAGGCAAGTCTCTTCCGTGAAATTGCACTGAAACATCCTGAAGCACGATCGCCTCGGCCAGTTGGGGTCGGGCCAGCCCTGGAGGCGGCTCATGTTCACGCGCGGCCTCCGCTGCACCTATCATCTGCATGGTTGCCTCGGCTGCCGGGGCAGAATGAGCCCAGTCCTGCCAACTGCCCTGAAGGCCCTGTAACAGCGGTAACGCGCGGGCAAAAAGGGCTACCAGAGGAATGATCTGCGATGGTCCGGCCTGCCATCTGCCGATCGCGGCCCACACCAGCACAGCCAGCAGCACGGCCCCGCCAATATGCAAGGCAACCTGCGCGGTGCCGGCGCTGCGCAGATAGGATAGCTGCGTCCGGCGCATGCCGCGAAAGGCAGAGATACCGTCCTGCGCTTCACGGGCTTCGCGGCCGAAGCTCTTGATAATGCGCAAAGCGCCCAGCCCTTCGGCCAGCCTGCCGTGAACTTCACCATAGGCGCGCGTCAGATCATCACCCAGCAAAGTAGCCCGGCGGCGAATACCCCGATACGCCAGCAGAACTGCGATGCCGATGGCCAGCGCAGCAAGAGCGATAAGCGGTGAAATGGCGAAAGCAGCAAGGCCGATACCGGATAGCGTGATTGCCATAGCCAGGCCGCGCAGGCCCTGTTCCAGCCCAAAGCCGACGCGATCGACATTGGTGATCAACAGGCTGGCATTGTCCGATTGGCGCAAGGCAGAAAGGTGCCGCCAGTCGCTATGGAGCAACGCGCTCCACGCGCGGGCGCGCAGACCGTCAACAACCGAAATCTGGAAACGGAAATCGGCAATTGTTCGCGCATAATTGATTAGCGCGCGCAGTATCACAAGCACTACAAACGTGCTGAGCAATCCTGGCAGGGAAATGGGAATACCGGTAGCGGCGACAAATTCGGTAATGCGGTGGTCAGCCACTCCACCGCCATCGAGAACGCCCAGCATCGGCACCAGAAGAATCAATCCGAGACCTTCGGTGAACGCGGAGGCGAGCATCAGCAAGAGCAGAATTGCAATAGAGCGATAGTGGCTCGGCGAGAGCGATATGGACAGCATGGCCGGCAAGCGCATGGCATTTCCTGAAGCAACGGGCCGCACCTGTCCCTGCGCAACGGCGCTAGCGCAGTCAAGCATGATGCAAGAATTGTTCAGGGTTTTGCGTTTGGCGTTCTGCCGCCGCGCGCGTTAACTGCGCCAGTTGCAGCCTTGTGTGGGATGGCATCCGCTCTGTCCGGGCGGGCCATTGGGCCAGGGGCTGTCAGCGACCTGCGACAAGCTGCCGAGCCTTTCCAGCTCCGGACGGATCCAAGCCTGACCAGCGCTGCCCTGGGGCAGCCTGTTGGAAGATGGTGGCAAATTTTCCATGGCAGTTGTCAGTAAATCCAAGATAGTCCCCAAACCGGGCAACCATGCCATGCCGGACAGATTGTGCTGCACGGCAAGGGAAGGTTAATCCCGAATTCACTGGAACTAGTCCGGAAACTCTAAGAAGCTCTTAACCGGGCAAAATGCCCGTAAATCGGCAGACCGCAGCTGGCGCGTTCAGCCGCTGTTTTTTCCGCTCACGAAATCGACGAAGCGTTTGGTCATAATCGCGCGGGTCGGCGCCATAAGGAACCGGAACAGCGCATCGTCGTCATAACTGCCGTGCTCTGGCCAATCATCGAATGCTTCCAGGATTTGCTCAAAATCGATGATGGTATTGAGCTGCGGATCGCGTGCTGCGGCCTCTATCNGGCCGCGCAATTCGCTCAGCCGCGGCGTCATACGCTCATGCCAGTCGCCCGAATGCATCCCTTGTTTAAGGTTGAGCCGCTGCTCTTCAGGCATCCGGCCCTTGCCCAGCTCGCGCGCCAACCAGCGGTTCTGGCCATCCTGCATGAACGCCTCTGTTGGCAGGCCAAGGCAAAATTCGAGCAGCGGCCGATAGGCGGTGACATCGCGCATATCGATGCCATAGATCTGCTCGAAACCCTGCAACGTGTCGGCATAATTGCTGTCACCACGGGTGAAAAACAGTGCAATTTCCTCTTGGCGATTCCGGATGCGTTCGCGCCCATAATGCACACCTGCGCGGCGCGCATGATCGCGCAGGCCGTGTTCTTCGATGACAGACGAGCGCAATGTCCCGATCCGCTCATTGGACGTTGCCGTGGCTTTTCCGCGCCAGCGACGCTGCAACTTCCAGAGCCAATCCGGCATCATCGGAGACAGGATACTGCCAGCGATGAAGTGGCGTTTGGATCGAGTTCTGCGTGCGCGCGGGGCAAAAGAGCGCCACCATTTGCGCCATTTGCCCGTCACCAGAAATTCATAATAGGCGTGATTGGCGTCACTGCTGATCGCGATATTGCCGAAATCGGCCCAAAGTAGCAGGTCACACCCCTGCTGCCGCGCTTCGGCAAGCAGCGAATGATAGTGATACATGTTGGGCAGCGGCCAGGGTGCCACACCCGTTGCCAGAAACATCTTTTCCAGCTGGGCGTCAAAACCGATGCCTTCGTTGCGCGAAAAATACGNCTCCAGCCTTGGGTGCATTTGCGCAAAGGCTTCTACTGCCGGGCCATCATCACCAAACTGGCCAATATNCGGGGGCGCCTCAAATTCGGCCAAGGGCCGGAATGTGAAACTCTTGAGCATCCCATCAGGTGCCAGACAATCAAGCAGCCGGGCCGCGACATTGGAACTGTCAAGACCGCCCGACAGCATGATCCCTGGCGTTTGCGAGCCGCTCAGCGTGGCCTTGCAGGCCTCAACCAGCAACGCCTCACCGGCTTCGACATATTCTGCCGGGCTTGCCAGTTCGGTCTTTCGCGGGGCCAGCATGTCATAATAAACGCGCGGCTTGCGGCTTTCGCGCGTGAGTGTAACGCTTGAGGCCAGCTGGACCTGATAGCACCCCTGGTACCAACCGCGATCGGCGGTCAGATCGAGGAAATGGTTGTCGATCACCTTGCGCCGGTCAAGTTCGGCAGGAATACCCGCAGCGTGAAGAGCGCGCGGAACGGACGCTGCCACAAGCTGCTTGCCATCGCAGAAATAGTGGAGCGGCGGCGCTTTCCACGGGCTGCGGGACAAGCGCACAACACCTGCTTCGGCCTGGTCTATGACTGCGCAATAGTCACCGATCAGGTGCAGGTCGGCATCGTCGCCCCAGCGATCATGCGCGGCTCCGTAAAGCCGGCCGGCATTGTCCGCCGGAACGCCCAGCTGNTGGGAGAGTTCGGCGGCATTATCAATCCAGCCGTTCAGGAGCACCGCCGATCCTGAAGGCGCGCGGGACACGGCCCATCGCCGCTCATCAGCAGAAACGCGATGCCCACATGCTGCAAAGAATGCGCCGTCAGCAATCTTGAAGGGTGCCGGCCTGCCTCTGAAAAGGCCAAGTGACGCAGCAATTCTTTCGGCTGCGTCACTATGCGCGCCGTGCCAATATCTAGAAAATGCAAGCAATCGTTAAAACCGCCGGATGGTCAGCGGTAGCGCACACCCGCCAAGACTGGCGGTCAGGATCCGGCGCCGGTCCTGGTCCCATTTTGTTGGGCGTTCGGGCCGTTCTGGCCGGCCACATCAGCCAATTTGCCAAGGCGCACCAGTTCTGGCTTCAACCATTTGCGCTCAGTATATTGGGTATTCATGCCGACTAAACTCCGGACAAAATTACAATCTATCCACCCCGTTAGCCGCTCTTTAACCGTTTAGCCCGTGATGTTGCAACCGCGAATTTCAGAAATTGGGCCCGCTTTCGGGAAGGCGGTAGATTTCATGCCAGGGGCCGGGCAGTTCCCCGATCAGCATCGAACCTGCGCTTTCGACCCAGGCGTGCAGGCCATGCTCTGTGTCGCGCAGCGCAGCGGGCCGCACCGCGATGACAACCGAATGGCCAATCCCGCTGCTACGCAACATCCAGCTCAATGCCATGGCCTGCCCCAGACATTTGACCGCAAACGGCAGGCGCGACACGGCGCGATCGACATGATTGGCCAGGCGGCGGGCGGCNGGCATCAATGGCCCGCTTGCATCCAGCGTTCCAT
>JGI24723J26617_10001946_pt1 | contig 17260 bp, 19 predicted proteins | sample Cruoilmetagenom6_FD_26617 | JGI IMG/M metagenome (IMG submission 26617)
CTTTATTAATTGATAATTAAATGTTTAAATTATTAGTATAAATAAAATCTATCGTTGTTTTTTGATACCAAAAACGATAAATAATTGTGCTAAAGCATAAGTAAATATAATACCTAAATCTGCAAAACAAAATGGCTGATAAAATTTATTTAATGCTAATAAACTATCGGAAATCATAAAAAGAATAGCGCCAAAAAACACAAAATCGTAACTCACTTTTAGTGTGCTACTCTTTCTCAAAAAAGCAGATATTGCCATAAATAAAATAACCGACATATAAATTATAACTGGTATTAGTAAGTTGCCTAAACCATCATGTAAAAAATAAAAAATTATGGCCGCATAAATGAGTAATATAATTGAAAATGGGGTTGAACTTTTTTTCTTATTTCTAGTTTTAAGAAATGTCAAAATATAAAATACGTGAGCTATTAAAAAAGCAATTAAACCACTTATAAAAAAGTTAGCGGATTTGTGAACAAACATTAAAAGCACATCGCCAAGTAAAGAAAATGACAAGGCGAGTAACATCAAGTTTCTTGTTTTTAGCAATAAATGACTGCTATTTCTCCAAAAGAAAATAATAAGACTAGTAAGTATTGCTGGTTTTGTGATATAATGTAAAGATGTTAAACCATTGATATTGCTAAAAACAAGTTCGGCAAAAACAATTACGATAAATAGTATTGAAAACTTCTTTTCGATTTTGGATAGCATTTTCTTCAGTTTTACCAAATATATTCAATTCATCATAAAAATTTTACAATTCGGCAATTATAAGTTTTTAAACTTTACAGTTCGTTGCAATTTTGAATCATCAATCAAATAACGAACAAAACAATCAATCAAATGAAATCAATTTTACCAATCATATTTTTTTTATTATCAATTGGCTTAATTGCTCAAGGCAAAATTAATGGAAAAGTTACAGACAGTAAAGGGCTTCCAATAATCCAAGCCAATGTCTACCTTGATGGCACTTATGCTGGTAGTACAACAGATGACAACGGCGAGTTTTCCTTTCATACATCAGAAACTGGAACACAAACATTAATAGTATCTTTTGTGTCTTTCGAAACATTTACCATGACAGGTGATATCTCTTATATGCAAGATTTAGAAATTAAATTAAGAGAAGATGTTAATACGCTAGATGCGGTGATATTATCTGCTGGAACATTTTCGGCTGGAGATAATAGTAAAGTTAACGTGTTAAAGCCATTAGATGTGGTCACAACCGCAAGTGCATTAGGTGATTTTGTTGGTGCTTTACAAACGTTACCTGGCACATCGACAGTTGCCGAAGATGGACGTTTATTTGTTCGTGGTGGTGAAGCAGAAGAAACACAAATATTTATCGATGGTATTCGAGTTTTTACGCCTTACACGCCAACAACAAATAATGCACCAACTAGAGGTCGATATTCACCATTTTTGTTTGACGGTATTACATTTTCGACTGGAGGTTATTCGGCCGAGTATGGTCAAGCACTTTCTAGTGTATTGCTATTAAATACTATTGAAGAACCCGATCAAGAAAAAACTGACATTGGTATTATGAATCTTGGAGCAGCCCTTGGAAACACTCAAAAATGGGATAAAAGCTCAATAAGTGTCAACGCTTCTTACATTAATTTGGCGCCCTATCTCGTTGTTTTTCCAGGAAGAAATGATTGGAAGAAACCCTATGAAGCGTTTTCTGGTGAAGCTGTATTTCGTCAGAAATTTGAAAACGGATTATTTAAATTCTATACTGCTTATGAAAATACAAATTTTGATGTCATCCAAGAAGATATTAATTATGAAGAAGGTGTTCGGTATAATTTAAAGAATAATAATTTATATATGAATACTTCTTATAAAGGCATGTTAAATGATGTTTGGTCTGTTTTTGGAGGTATGAGTTACACACACGCAAAAGACGATGTACATGTTATAGATAGTGATATTGTTGATGGTGAAGATTCTTTTCATGCCAAGCTTAAATTTAAGAGACGTTTTAGTAGCCGATTTAAACTTAATTTTGGAGCTGAGTATTTTGCAACAAACTTTAATGAAACATATCAAGATTTAACAACAGACAAATTGCGTTATGGATATAACAACAATATTAGTGCGGCTTATACCGAAGCAGATATTTTCTTATCAACAAAACTTGCTTTTAAAGCGGGTTTAAGAGCCGAATACAGTCAGATTTTTAAAGATTTTACAGTATCACCGCGATTTTCCATGGCATATAAAATATCTCTTAAGAGCCAGTTGTCATTCGCCTATGGTGATTTTTACCAAAACCCGAATAGCAATATTTTAAAGTATAATACAGATTTAGCATCGCAAAAAACATCGCACTATATTTTAAACTATCAACTAAATCAGGATGGAAAAATTTTCAGAGCTGAAGCATATTATAAAGACTACGATAATTTAGTAAAATACGACACTGATATAGCAATTTTCGATAGTGATTATAATAATTTTGGTTTCGGGCATGCAACAGGTCTTGATTTGTTTTGGAGAGATAGCAAAACCATTAAAAATGTAGATTATTGGGTAAGCTATTCGTTTTTAGATACAGAACGCGATTATAATAATTACCCAAGTGCTGCACAACCTAGTTTTGCAAATACACATAATCTTTCTGTGGTTGGAAAATATTGGATAAACGATTGGAGAAGTCAAGTAGGTATTAGTTATGGCTTTGCTTCAGGCAGAACGTACACAAATCCAAATTTGACAGGTTTTTTAAACCAAAAAACAAAATCTTATAATAGCATTAGTTTGAATTGGGCATATTTAATTTCACAACAAAAAATCTTGTATTTTTCTATAAATAATGTATTAGGTTTTAAAAACATTAATGGGTATCAATATGCAAATGTACCAGATATGAACAATAATTATGCAAGTCGTGCATTAAAACCAGCTGCAGATCAGTTCTTTTTTGTTGGATTCTTTTGGACGATTAGTGAAGATAATAAAAGTAATCAATTAGATAATTTGTAATTTATTGACTATATTTTCGTTGTTTTATTAGTTACTATACTAAAAACCAACTTAATGATAAATAAAAGAAGAAAATCATTTTTTATAATCATATTTACATTACTTATTAGTTTTGCATCTTGTAAAGGCGATAAAAACACAGCACATGAGTTGATACTTGATTCAAAATATCAACAAATTAAAACCATTCATTCTTTTGCTAATTGTATTGGGCCAGACGGAAAAAAGTATACAACAGAAGTTAAATCAGAACTAGATGGCAGTTGTATTTTTATTCAAAAGTATGAAGAAAATGATGCTTTGTTTTCTGTTAAATTAACCAGTGATAACAAAGGTTTTATATTAAATGAACAGCATGTAATTGTGGATACTTTGGGTGCTGAAGATGTCGAAATAGTTAGGAGTCATGAGTTTCATAAAATGCATACAAATCCTTCACATTTCTTTGATGATATACGTTTTGATAAAGCAGTTAATAAAGAATTTGACCTTTACATAGCAAAAGATAAACTTAATAATCCTGTGAATCTATGGTACCATAAAAAATTTGAATTAATTCATAAAATCGATTTATTAAACCCTAGAGATACAACAGAACATATTGAGATATTTAACAAGGAGTTTGTAGATTATGGATATGATTATGGGAAGGTGGTAAAAAATCTTGAAATTGTTCAGGGAAAAAAAGATACTTTTTATTTTAATTTTAAAAGCATTAAAATTAACGAATGATAAACTAATTATTTTCATAGTTAAATTCGCTTCAACGAATCAAACTTTTGGATAATTTATAAGATGTTCGTTTAACGGTTTTGTATATGGTTTGTTGCGTGTTTCAGCAACTAATTCAGCAAATACAAACCGAATAGAAAATCCGCAAGGATTTTCGTAAGTAGGCGAGTAACAGCAATGAATTATACACGTTGTTGTAGGTAGTTTTTTTATTCTTTTAAATCTTTATACATAATGTAAGTATCAATCAAACCAAGTTCAGAGTGTTTAAATCCTTTTGGAGTAGTTCCAATTATTTTAAACCCGTATTTTTTCCATAATTCAACTGCTACTTTATTTGAACTCACCACAATATTAAATTGGATTCCTTCATAATTATTTTCATTTGCTATTTTGAGTGAATGCTCACAGAGCTTCTTCCCAATTCCTTTTCCTTGAGCATATGGACTTACCATATAACCACAATTTGCGATGTGGTTTCCTAAATCAATTTGATTAGGTTTAATTATGTAGGTTCCTAGTATTTGTTCATTTTCTTCAATCACATAAGTTTCCATATAATTAGCAAACCAGTGTTTTTTTAATTCGCTTTTAGGTGTATTTGGATTGAAAACACATGTGTCTCCAGTTTTAATCACTTTTGAGAATATTTCCCAAACTTGGTCAATATCATTTTCTTTTGCTTTTCTAATATTCAATTCAGATGGTCTTTTTTTAATTACCTACAATGTTTCGTTGATATGAAATCGTTTTAATGTTTTATACCAGCCGTTAAACGAAGGTCGTTTATTTTTTTTACAAAATCAAGCAAAACAATAGGATGGCATAAAATAGATGTACCTTTGCATTTAATAATTAGGATGGCACTAAAAATTAGAAGATCATTCAAAAACAATTTTTATGTCATTTAATTCATTAGGTTTATCTGATGCTTTATTAAAAGCGGTCAGCAAACAAGGTTATACAACGCCATCTCCAATACAACAAAAAGCAATTCCTTTAGTTTTAGAAGGTAAAGATGTGTTAGCTTCTGCACAAACAGGTACTGGTAAAACAGCAGGTTTTACATTACCGTTGTTACATATTTTATCTGAAACCCGAAATCAAAAATTTAGACCAATTCGTGCCTTAATTTTAACACCAACACGAGAGCTAGCCGCACAAGTGCATAATAATGTGAAACAATATAGTGAGTTTTTAGATATTCGTTCTGCGGTTATTTTTGGTGGAGTTAACCAGAAACCACAAGTGTCTACCATTAGAAATGGTGTCGATGTTTTAATAGCAACACCAGGTCGATTATTAGATTTACAAAATCAAGGTTTGCTATCATTAAAGCGCGTTGAAATTTTTGTTTTAGATGAGGCCGACAGGATGTTGGATATGGGTTTTTTACGTGATATAGAACGTGTCATGAAACTCATGCCGCCAAGACGTCAAAACTTAATGTTTTCGGCAACATTCTCTAGAGACATTAAAAAATTAGCACATAGTATTTTACATCGCCCTGTGCAGGTAGAGGTTACACCAGAGAACTCCACCGTAGATGCAATAAGCCAGAAAGTTTATCGTGTTGCTAAAGGATTAAAAACGGGTTTGATTATTAAACTTATTTCTGAAGGTAATTGGAAACAAGTTTTGGTATTTAACAGAACAAAACATGGAGCTAATAAACTTTGTAAAAAGATGATTAGCGCTGGTATAAGTGCTGCAGCGATTCATGGTAATAAAAGCCAAGGAGCAAGAACCAAAGCATTAGCTGGCTTTAAAAATGGAAAGGTACGTGTGTTGGTTGCTACAGATATTGCAGCTCGAGGATTGGATATTCCGCTATTACCACATGTTGTGAATTTTGAACTACCTAATATTTCTGAAGACTATGTACATCGTATTGGTAGAACAGGTAGAGCAGGAGCAAGTGGTGAAGCTGTTTCATTAGTTAGTGCGGACGAAACAACTTACTTAAGAGATATTGAAAAATTAGTTGGACTAAAAATTCCTGTTGAAATAGTCGAAGGTTTTGAACCCGATCCAAATGCGTCAACAGAACCTATAAAACAAGGTCAAGGTAGAAGAAATAGAGGAAATAATAACTCGAGAAATTCAAACTCTTCAAAAAATAATTCTAATAAAGGAAATTCTTCTAGACGTCCAAGTCGTAATAAGAACAGACGTTCAAATAATCAAAGGAATTAGTTTGGAATGTTTTGGAGTTTCGTTTAGCGTTTAGTTGATATAAAACCGTTTCAATGTTTTAAATCTTATATTAAACGAAGTTCGGTTATTTTTCCGTGTAAGTCAAATTTATGGTTTCTAATTGTTGTTTTTAAAAGTCGACAGAAATTACAATTATATAAGCTAATTTCTACTGATATTTGTCATAGTTTTTTCCTCTTATTTTAAATAATTTTATGATATAAAACTAAATATCATGGAATATAAAAAGAATCCAGAACTAGAGATAGGAAGGAATAGCAGTCTTTATTTCGCTATTGGCCTTAATGTTATGTTATTTTTTAGTTGGTATGGCCTAAATTATAAAACGTTTGACAAAGACGATACCTTTATAGATATTGTACAGGTAGAAGAAGAGTTGGACGAAGATATACCAATTACAAAACTCGATACACCTCCGCCACCACCTCCACCACCAGCTGCAGCACCCGAAATTATAACAATTGTAGAAGATGTTGAAGACATTGAAGAAACGGTTATTGAGAGTACAGAAATGAATCAGTCTGAAGAGATTGAAATTGTAGAAATTTCTGATGTCGCTGTAGAAGAGGTAGACGAAGATGTAGAAGTGCCATTTGCTGTTATTGAAAACGTGCCCATTTATCCGGGTTGTGTTGGAAAAAATAATGATGAATACAAGGCATGTTTCCAAAAGAAAATTTTAGAACATGTTAAGAAGAGCTTTAAGTACCCTGATGCTGCAATAGAAATGCGTATTCATGGTAAAGTGTTCGTGCTATTTGTAATTGATGCTAATGGAAATATTACAAAAGTTAGATCAAGAGGTCCAGATAAAATCCTTGAAAAAGAAGCAGAACGTATTGTAAAATCTCTTCCTCAAATGATACCCGGAAAACAACGAGGAAAACCTGTAAAAGTGCCTTTTAGTTTGCCAATTAACTTTAGCATTCAATAATAAGTTAATTAGTAAGAAACCAAGTGATATTAGATTTAATTAAGGTGTATAACGTTATCGTTTGCAAAAATTATTTTTCTAAAATCACTTGGTTTCTTATTATTTAACAACTTTAATCCACCACTATTATTAATTAATTCTTGAAAGCGCATTTCACTTTTATTGTATTGAGCCTTATTTACATAAGTAGTTATTAAAATAAATTGATAAGCTGTTTTATCTGTTGGCTCTGTTTCTAATAACTCGTAAGATTCAATATAATTTTTCTCTAAAGCCTTTACTCTCAATTCTTGCCAATTATTTTTATAATAATATAAAGTTTCAGCTTTATTATTATTTAAAACCTCAATAAATTCAATTACCGAAATATGTTCGTTTTCTTGTGCTTCAATATTTGTGATGCATAGCGTAATCACGATTAGAATAATGTACTTCATACTATATGAATTGGTTTAAAACATCAAGATATAAAACCTTGAAATTTAAAGAGAATTATCATGATTGATTAACAGAAGATTAACGCATTACAATTCTTTTAAAGCATCTAATTTTGCTTTCGAGTATGTATTGCCGCCTCCTGTAGTTAAAGCTTTAGAGAAAGCTTCTATTGCTTTATCGTTTTCTTCTAATGCGACATAAGCATCACCAAGAGAATCATAAACATTAGAGCTTTCTGGATAATTCTCAACATTCATTTTAAATAAAACTAATGCCTTGTCAAAATTTTCCTGACCTATAAAACCATAGCCTAACTGATTTATTAGATTTTCTGGAGGATTCACTTTATATGCAAAATGTTCTGATACGGTTTTGTAATGAGAATTAAGATTATTAATAATGGCTTCTGTAGAAGTTTCTGGATTTGTAATATCGTTCATAATATCGCCTAGATCATACCATGAAAATAAAAAACGAAAGGCATCATATTCTGTTATAAAAGGTGCGCTACTATGACTATCATTTTCGTAATATTTATAGTTAAAATTTAATCCGCTTGACGAATTAGGCACTACGGTTTTTGAAAATTCTAAAATAGACCTAATGTGATTTGTCATTAAGGTTGTGTCTTTTTCAACATTTTCAATTTCAAATTCTTTAGGCATTGTATTGGCAATACCAACATATAGCGATTTATTACTAAAGTCCTTTTCGTTTAAAATTGATTTGGCTTGTTTTAAGACTAATTCATTATCCCACCATAGACTTGGGTCTATTGAGATATAGTTATTAAATAGATGAGGTCGTTGTAATAATGTGTAAATACTAGCTAAACCTCCAAAAGAATGTCCAATATAAGTTCGGTAATTTGTTGTAGGATACTTACTATCGACATAAGGGATGAGTTCGTTTTCTATAAAGTTCATAAAATTATCGCCTCCACCAGAAGTAGTAAGAGGAGAATTACCTGCATAAATATTATTAGAAAGAGAAGGTGTTAAGTCGCGATTTCGATCGGTATTCGGTATAGCTACAACAATCATTTCAGGTACAATTATATTACCATTAGTACTTAATTGTTTTATCATACCTACAACCGACGTAAAATGTCCATCGCCATCTAGGACATAAACCACCGGATACTTGGCATCAGAATTTGCTGCAGAGGTTGGTACATAAACCCAAACTTTACGTAGTTCTTTCAATGCATCAGATTGAATACTATCAACTGTACCCAAAATAATCTTATTGTTTTCTATAGTTTGTGCATTGACGGTACTACAATAGTTTCCTATAAACAGTGCGGCGAGAATGATGATTAATTTTTTCATGATTGATTACCTTTTTAAATGTATATCAATATACTATTTTCAGGAGCAAATAATATTTATTTAACATTTCATCCTAAGAAAATTACAGTTGGGTAATTCGTATTTTAAATGAATAGACTTATACTTGATATTTGTACCATAATTAAAACTTAAAATATTATGCAAAAATTAATCATCATTCTCGTACTATTGGTAACAAGCTTTTTAAGCGCTCAAGGTAATTTTGAACAAGGTATGCAAAAAGCCTTCGAACTATGGGGAAGTAATCAACCTATAGAAGCTTCAAATTTATTTGAACGTATTGCAGCAGCAGAGCCTGATAACTGGTTACCACCTTATTATGCAGCACAAGTTATTATCATTAATGGTTTTTCTGAAAAAGATGGCGACAAGCTTAAAGCACAGCTTGACAAAGCTCAAGGCTTAATTAATGACGCCACTGCAATTTCTAAACAAAATGCAGAAATTATGGTGCTTCAAGCATTATTGCACACAGTTTGGGTAGCTTTCGATGGTGCAACTTACGGACCAACATTAGCAGGTAAGGTAGCGTCAATTTATGAACAGGCAGAACAAATTGATCCGAAAAATCCAAGGGTTGTTTATAGTAAGGCTGAATGGGGTATGGGAGGTGCTCGTTATTTCGGACAAGATATAACTCCATTTTGCAAAAATATGGAAAGATCTATAGATCTTTTTAATAACTTTAAGCCAGAAACACCTTTTCATCCTAATTGGGGAAAAGAAAGAGCAGAACAAGTATTAGCAGAATCTTGTAAGGAGTAATATTAATAAGTATTCAATATATTAAGATATGAATAAAAATGTAAAAAATATCATTATTATCTTTTCAATTGGTGTTTTCTTTTTTGGAATTGGGAATGCTCTTTCAAATGGATTTCAATTTGAAAGCACGAGTGATTTGATAATAAATTTTGTTTTTTATCAGTTGTATTCATTTATTTTGGGATATTCTAATTTCTATTATTTTGCGTATTTAGAACGACTTAAATGGCCCAAGAAAAGTACCTTAAAGCGAATAGTTATAGGTATTTCTGGCTCCCTAGTCATTACACTAATAGGCTTGTTTGTTTTGAGACTTCTAACGGACGTTATTTTTAACGGCAAGACATTAGAATATTTTATTGAAAACGAAATATTAAGACCTTACCAATTTTGTTTGTGGATTACTTTAACAATCGATATTATTTTTCACTTTATATATTTCTATAATAGATACCAACAAAATAGAATAAAAGAACAGAAATTTATTGCTGGTACGGCTAGCGCAAAATTTGATGCTTTAAAGAATCAGTTAGACCCTCATTTTTTATTTAATAGTTTAAATGTATTAACGAGTTTAATTGAAGAAAATCCGGATAATGCGCAAAAGTTTACGACATCATTATCAAAAGTATATCGCTATGTTTTAGAACAAAAAAATAAAGAGTTAATTTCAGTTGATGAGGAATTGAAATTTGCTAAAACATATATGTCTTTACTTAAAATGCGGTTTGAAGATAGTATTATTTTTGAAATGCCAGAGAAAGTATCTAACCCAGAAAGTAAGGTTGTACCATTGTCATTACAATTACTTTTAGAAAACGCTGTAAAGCATAATATGGTAACTAATAGCAAGCCATTACACATTAGAATATATGAAGACAATGAAAGTTTGGTTGTAGAGAATAATTTACAGCCAAAACAAATTGTTAAAAAAAGCAGTGGTGTTGGTTTAAGTAATATCATGCAACGTTACCAACTATTAACAAATAAAAAAGTAAATATCAATAAACAAGCAAACAGCTTTGCAGTAGCAATACCAATGCTTACAAAACAAATATCAATTATGAGAACCGCACAACCATCATCAAGACTAGACGACAATTACGTGAGAGCACGTAAGCATGTCGAAGAGCTTAAAGGGTTTTATTATAGCTTAATATCATATGCGTTTGTCATTCCATTTTTAGTTTTTATCAATTATAGAACATTTTGGGGTTTCCAATGGTTTTGGTTTCCAGTGTTTGGATGGGGAATAGGATTATTAATTCAAGCTTATCGCGTTTTTGTAGATAAAGGCGTTTTAGGAATGAGTTGGGAAAAACGTAAACTGGAGCAATTTATGCGCGAAGAAGAAGATCAACGATGGAATTAAAAAAAGAATAAATCATGGAACGATTAAACGATATAAATAAACAAGAATACAATACTCAAGAAGCTTTCAATAGAGAGGATGCCTATTTAAGAGCAGAGAAAAAACTAAAAGAACTAAAGGGGTTTTACTGGCATTTATTTTGGTATTTAGTTGTTAATATTTTTTTATTAGTAAGCATATTTAGAGGTTTAGATGCCGATGAAAGCTTCTTTCGGTATGGGCATTTTTCAACAGCGTTTTTTTGGGGTATTGGGTTGTTTTTCCATTGGTTTGGAGTTATTGGAAAGCACTTTACATTCTCCAAAAATTGGGAAGAAAGAAAGATTCGGGAGATTATGGACAAAGAAAATAACCTTTAAAAAAAATAAAATGACGAAGTTTATACATTCAGAAGAAAATATTAAATATCGTAAGGCAAAAAAACGTATAGAAGAATTGAAAAGTTTTTACACTCACATTTTAGTCTATATCATTCTAATACCTATATGGATATTTATAAATTATAAAACGTATTGGGACTTTAAATGGTTTTGGTTTCCAATAATAGGAATGGGAGTTAGTGTTATTATTCACGCTTTTAAAGTATATAGTTATAACAATGGTTGGGAAGAGCGTAAGATTAAAGAATTAATGGAAAAAGATAAACAATAAGTTTTCAATGAAAAAAGATAACAACAATATAGAGCGAGATTATTTTGAAGAAGACCTCTTTATAAAAGCAGAAAAAAAAGTAAAAGAATTGAAAGGGTTTTATATTCATTTATTTTGCTATTTAATTGTAATCCTAGTATGGATTATAGTTTTATTAGTTTTAAATGATACACCTAGTTATTCTCATTATGGCTTTTGGGGAATGGGATATGGACTTTATGCTACAGCACTTTTTTGGGGAATAGGTATATTTTTTCATTGGTTTGGAGTATTTGTAAAAAATCTCTCGTTTTCAAAAAATTGGGAGGACAGAAAGATTAAAGAGTTTCTTGAAAAAAATAAATAAGATTTAGTAATGAATGTAATAATAATAGAAGACGAAAAACCTTCTGCAAGACGCTTGAAGCGTATGCTGGATAATTTAGATGTAACAGCAAACACCATGCTGCATTCGGTTGAAGAATCTATTGAATGGTTTCAGAATAATGAACATCCGGATTTAATATTTCTTGACATCCAATTAAGTGATGGCTTATCGTTTGAAATTTTTGAGACAATAGAAATAAAATCGGCAATTATTTTTACAACTGCTTACGATGAGTATGCCTTACAAGCTTTTAAGTTAAACAGTATAGATTATCTTTTAAAACCTATAGATGATGATGAATTGGCAATAGCAGTAACAAAATATCAAAAACGCACACCACAAAAACAGGCAGTAACATTGGATTTTAATGATATTAAAAAATTACTTGTTAATCCAATAGATCGTGAGTATAAAAAACGTTTTTCGATTAAAGTTGGACAGCACCTCAAACTTATTAATATTGATGAAATCGAATGTTTTTATAGCGAAAACAAAGGCACTTATCTACATACTACCGAAGGACGAAATTATTTGTTAGATTCAACTTTAGATCAATTAGTAGATGAACTAGAGCCAAGAACATTTTTCAGGATAAACAGAAAATTCTTTGTAAATATTAACGCGATAAAAGATATGGTAAGTTATACCAACTCGCGCTTACAAATAAAATTAAAATCTTACAACGAGCAGGAAGTTATTGTAGCTAGAGAGCGAGTGAAAGATTTTAAAGCCTGGTTAGAGTAGGAGCTAATATTTATGATTAATGTAAGTTTTTAGCTTCACTTTTTAATCTCAAAAATGATATTTTTAATGTTATTTTCGTCGCTACGATTTTTATTTAGTATAAACCCGTTTTTTAGTAAGAGTCTTTTAGAGCTTTCGTTGTTTAATTGAGTATACGCTTCAATAGAATTAAATTTTAATGTATAAAATCCAAAATAAAGAACATTTTTTAAAGCTTCACTCATGATTCCTAAATTATGGTACTTCGGATTTAGATCATAACCAACTTCGGCAGTTTTGAGATCTTCGGAAAAATTCCAAAGAGAAATAGTACCGATTGTTTCTGTGTTATCTTTTAAGTTAATACTCCATTGAAGACATTCATTATTATCGATATTGTTATTAATTCTATTTATAAATTTAAGAGCTTCTTCCTTGTTTTCGGCTTTGGGTCTTATTACAAATTGATTCACGATGGCATCAGTACGTAAATATGAAATTTCTTTCCAATCAGTTTGTAATAGCCTTCTTAATAAGAGTCTTTGGGTTGCTATTTCAGGAAATGGGTTAAAATTCAATTCGTTTTTGTTGATGCTATTCCATGCATTCTTGTTTATTCTATAAGTAAAGGCATTCTCGCCTTTATACATTAAATGTTGATATATTGTTTCAATTATTTTTGTTCCACCTAATTTTTCAACGGCTTTTTGAGAACGAGTATTCGGCTTTTCAATATAGAAAACAATATCCTCGATTGATTCAAAGGCATAATCAATCATTAGTTTCTTAAATGATTTATTATAGGTTCCACCCCAATATTTTCTTGAAAGAAATGACCATCCAATCTCGATAGCTGTGCTCACATCATATACGGGTTTAAATCTAGTACTGCCAATAATTTCGTTGTTTGATTTATTTATTATAACAAAGGCACCTTTCGAATTTATCGAGTCTTCAAAATATTCAGAATATACATCCTTCTTGTAGCGATTACTACTAGGGTGTTGTTCCCAAATTAAAGGATCTTTTGCAACATTATATAACAATTCAAAATCAGACGTTATTAATGGTCTTAAAATAATCAATTCGTTTTCTAAAGTGGGCTGTATATTCAATGTATTTTTTTTAGATTTTATTCATTCTCAATCCTATTATCATCAAAAGCAGAAGGCAGAAGTTTTGGTATAAACTTTACTACCAATGGTAATAATAATGCGCCTCCAGGCAATAAAAAAATGGCCAAACTTGGGATGCTTTTAAAAACATCTAGTAGTTGTTCTTGCACTTTTTTTTGTTCGTTGTCACTTAATTCTCGTATTGTAGATTGCGTGAGTAACCTCATGAGTTCTTTACTTTCACCCAACTCATTTTGTAACCGTTTGCTGTTTCGAGAGATAAGTTTAGAGACCATTTTACTCGAATTATCGTAAAAGGTTTGTGCCAAGTTTTTTGAGGTTAATAATGCAATATGATCTTTATGGGTTTTGTAAAAATCGATTAACGAATAAACAGATTCTTTAATTACAGAAGCCTCAAGGTTTAATTCTTTAGCAAGTTCGTTTAAAAAAGCTTGCTCTTCTATATCAATGGTGACATCGCCCCAAGTTGCCATGCATGCCATGTCTAAAATATATAAAGCTTCAAGATTAGAATTAATAATAGCAACAGCTTCTTTATACGTTAATTTAGAGTCTTTGCGATAATAGCGTAATGATTGCTCAAAAAGATTAATTAAACTTTCGTCATACTGCGTTTTTTCTTTTTTGCAATTTAGTACAGTTGTTACGATTGTTTCTATTGCAGATTCTAATTGTAGTATATACTTTTCTGAAATTGTATTTGTGTTTAAATACAGCTTATAGGCAAGAACATCTGTAAATAAAAGGGCATTAGTAATAAAGTAATTAAAGCTTTTATCGATAATGTTATCGGCAATTTGAATGCGTTTATGAATTATTTTTTCTAATAGCGATGCTGTTTTTTTTTCTCCTAATAAATCTGAAAAAAAGGACGTTTTGTAAGCATTAATTTTAGAATAGAACCCAATAACACTTTCAATAAATTCAATTTTAGAAGAAGATGTGTCATAAATGTATTTAAAAGCAATTATGAAATTTATTTTGCAAAGCTCTTCGTTTGTATAATTGTTGTTTTCTAGACATTTATTAAATACAAAAACATTGTTTCCGTATATAAATCCGCAAGACCTTAAGGCAGAATAAAAATCGGTAATAGCGACATCTTGCAAGTTTTTTACAAGATGTTTTTGTACTAACATTTTTTTTATCCAACCATTTGCAGATGGATTCATATGCAATTAAATTTATGCATTAAAAATAAAGAAGCTACTCGTAATAAGTAGCTTCTTTATTTAAAAAGGTTTTATTTTTTTATTTTATAATACCACCACAACTTACACGAATTCCAGCTGCACCACTTGGTTGAGATGTGTAATCGTCTGTACCTTCATGTACAATAACTGCTTTGCCAATAATGTTTTTAGTGTTGTCGTTACAACCAATACACCATTTATCAGTCACAAATGTAATGGTTCCATTACCATTCTCATCTGCTTCAAAATTACCAATATCACCTATATGGTATCCAGTTTTGTCACCCCATTTACCGTGCTGTTGTACGGTTGGGTTCCAATGGCCTCCAGTAGATTTTCCATCGGTAGAAGTGCAATCTGCTTTTTCATGTAAATGAATGGCGTGTGTGCCTTTACTTAAATTACTTATTAAAGCCACCATTTTAACTTCTCCATTATTTTCTGTAAATACTACAGTGCCAGAAACGTTACTATCGCTTTTAGATTCTAGGTTGATAATAATTTTTTTAGGAGCAACTTTTTCAATAACTTCTTGAGTAGTCACTTCTTCAACAATTGTTTCTACCTCTTTTTTCTCCTTTTTACAAGCTACCATAGTTGTAAAAGCTAATAATAAAATATAAATAAATTGTTTTTTCATGTTATGAGATAATGATTAAATTTTAACGAAAGTTAAACCAATATTTAATCAATAGCAAATGCGTATATGACATATGTCATATTTTAAGCACAATTCTTTTACTAGTTTTGAAAATGAATAAATAATATTAAAAATGAAAAAGATAATTGTACCTATAGATTTTTCTGAATATTCAGAAAATGCATTAGAAACTGCTGCTGCTTTGGCACGTAAGTACAATGCTGAAATTTTGGCATTACATATGTTAGAATTGTCTAATGCAGTTTTAACAAGTACAACAGATCAACACGATGTTGAAGCGATTTTTTATTTAAAATTGGCAGAAAAAAAATTCAAAACCTTTTTAAAGAAAGACTACCTAAACGATTTAAAAGTAACACCTGTTGTTAAGCATTTTAAAGTTTTTAGTGAAGTAAATGATGTCGCAGAGGAGAATGATGCCGATCTCGTTGTAATGGGTTCACATGGCGTAAGTGGCATAAAAGAAGTACTTGTTGGCTCTAATACAGAGAAAGTAGTAAGACATTCTAAAATCCCTGTTTTGGTTGTTAAACATAATCCAATTTTAACAGATTTTGAGAACGTCGTTTTTGCTTGCAATTTTTCTGAAGAGGCTCTAAAGCCATATAGAAATGCATTTAAAATGTTCAATAAAATTAAAGTAAAAGTACATTTGCTTTATGTAAATATTCCAGATATAGGGTTTAAAAGTTCTGCAGAAATGGAAAAGAAAGTTGCTGAATTTTTAAAATTAGCAGATGGTAATTTAGATAAAATGAAAGATGTAACATATGTTAGTGATTACTCCATTGAACAAGGGATTTTAAATTTCTCAAACATTGTTGGGGCAGACTTAATAGCCATTGCTACACATGGCAGAACTGGATTATCTCATTTTTTTGAAGGTAGTATTTCCGAAGATGTTGCAAATCATTCAACATTACCTGTTATTACTTTTAAAATGTAAATACAGTTAACACTTATTGAAATTTTAAGATAGAGGCAAACACATGTTTGCCTCTATCTTATTTTTATGGCAAAAGTATAGTTAATCATCTATTTTAATTAATAGTATTTGTTACTTTATTTTTAACGTAATAGATCTATTTTACAATAAAAAAGACCTATTTGTCTTAAATATGATTTTTATCATATTTTAATCTTTAATCTCACATTAAATTTGTGCTAATAAAACTAATAACTTATGAAAAAAGCACTAAAAATTTTAATGGTATTAACTATATCACTAGTTATAAGCTGTGGTGGTAAAGAAGAAAAAAAGAAAGAATCATTTACTATTAAAAAGAAACCAGAAACAGAAACAGTAGATAAAGCACCTGAAAAAGTTGCAGCTTCAAAGCGAATTGATTTAACAAATAAAGGTGTAGGTNCAATTACTTCGGTAGAATTNGCAGCAGAAGTAGATCAAGCTATGGCTGCAACCGGGGAAGAAGTATACAAAAAAATGTGTACTGCTTGCCATAGGCCAAACAAAAAATTTATTGGTCCAGCTCCAAAAGGAATTATGGAAAGACGTACACCAGAATGGATTATGAATATAATTCTCGACCCAGAAGGAATGGTTGCAAACGATCCTTTAGCAAAAGAATTATTAATTGAATTTAATGGTTCGCCGATGGCAAACCAAAATTTAACTGAAGAAGAAGCAAGAGCTGTATTAGAGTATTTTAGAACACTTAAATAATTCAATATGAAAACAACTAACCTTAAATT
>JGI24723J26617_10001950_pt1 | contig 17239 bp, 19 predicted proteins | sample Cruoilmetagenom6_FD_26617 | JGI IMG/M metagenome (IMG submission 26617)
AACCACTTCACCAAAATCCATCGACTTTTGATACACTATTAAATCTTCAAATTTAAAATGATAGTTACTTTTCATACTAATCCCTAATCCCTATTTCCTAAACCACTTCACCAATATCCATAAACTTTTGATACACTATTAAATCTTCAAATATAAAATGATAGTTACTTTTCATACTAATCCCTATTTCCTAATCCCTAATCCCTATTTCCTATTTCCTATTTCCTAATCCCTATTGCTTAGGTCAAGAAACGTTTCCCCTTCTCTCTGCATTTTCCGCAATAGCGGACTACATCGATAGCGATCTTCATGATATTCGTTGTATAACGCATCGAGTTGTGCTACACACCAAGCGATGCCTTTTTCATCGGCCCAAGCCAATAATCCTTTGGGGTAATTTACCCCTTTGGTCATGGCATTATCGATATCCTCCGCAGAAGCGATATTTAAAAATAGGGCATCTGCGGCTTCGTTGATGAGCATCACGAGTACACGTTCAAAGATACGTTGTGCTAATTTTTCATCTGAGTTCGGTGTTGGTTTAACGGCGCCTTCAGTATAATCATAATAGCCTTTTCCAGCCTTTCGTCCTAGATAGCCAGCTTCAGCATAGCGTTTTTGGGTAAAGGCAGGTTTATAACGCGGATCGTAATAAAATGCTTTAAACACGCTTTCCGTTACCGTATAATTGATATCATTCCCAATAAAATCCATAAGTTCAAAGGGCCCCATTTTAAAGCCGCCTTCTGTTTTTAAGGCTGCGTCAATGGTCGCAAAGTCAGCGACTCCTTCTTCATACAGTCGCAGGGCTTCACCGTAGAACGGACGAGCGATGCGATTGACGATAAATCCGGGGGTATCTTTTGCTACAGCCACCGTTTTTTGCCAATCTTTTATGGTTTCTACCACCTGTTTTAAGACAGCAGGTGCCGTTTGAATGGCCGGTATAACCTCAACCAATTTCATCAATGGTGCGGGGTTAAAAAAGTGAATGCCAATACAGCGCTCAGGGTTGCTTAAAGCGGCTGCGATAGACGCAATTGACAGACTTGAGGTATTTGATGCGATAATGCAATCAGATGTCACAATTGATTCAAGTTCGGTAAATACGGTTTGTTTTATGGCTAAATTTTCAACAATGGCTTCTATCACCAAATCGGCAACCGATAATTTGTTGAGCGAACTTACATAATTGATATTTGTTTGAATGCGCGATTTTTCTGCAAGGTCGATGCGACCTTTTTCAATCAATCGCGTTAAGATTTTTTCGAGGGCGAGTTTTGCCTTATCTAAAGCTGCTTGATGGGTGTCGTATAAGAATACCGTACTTCCTGCTGTTGCTGCAACTTGAGCAATGCCACTTCCCATGGTGCCAGCACCTATNATTCCTATTTGCTTCATTTTCCTTGAAAATTTGGTTTTCTTTTTTCTACAAAGGCCGCTACCCCTTCGGTATAATCAGCNCTTTGTGCGGCTTCTATTTGATAGGTTGACTCGAGGGCTAACTGTGTTTCTAAGTCGTTGGTCATCGATTTATTTAATAAGTCCTTGATCATTCCCAGGGCTTTGGTGGGCATATTGGCCAATTTTTCAGCCAATTTTGTTACGGAGCCTTCAAATTCATCGGCAGTAAATAGCTGATAAATCATCCCCAGGCGTTCAGCTTCTTGGGCAGATACGTTATCGCCTAACATGGCTAGGGCCGATGCCTTTTGAAAGCCGATTAAGCGTGGAAGAAAAAAGGTTCCACCACTATCAGGAACGAGACCTATTTTACTAAATGCCTGAATAAAGCTAGCATTTTCATGAGCGATAACGATGTCACAGGCCAGAGCAATATTGGCTGCAGCCCCAGCTGCGACTCCATTAACCGCGGCGAGGATAGGTTTTTTAATGGATCTAATTCGCGTGATGATGGGGTTGTAATGTTCTTCAAGTATTTTTTTAAACCCAGGATTTAGTTCAGGATCTGTCACTTCTTTGAGGTCCTGTCCGGCGCCAAAAGCCTTTCCATTTCCTGTAATCACAATAGCACGAACGGTTGTATCGGTTTCACAGGTATCTAAGGTTGCTTGAAATAACAAGGCCATCTCACGATTGATACTGTTAAAGACCTCTGGTCTATTCAGGCGGATAAACGCTACATTGTTGGTAATTTCTAACTCAATTGATGCCATAAGATAAAGGGGGTTTTTAGTCTATTTCAAACATTTAAAATAATCAAAGGGTTCTTCACAGTCTAGACACTTAAACAGCGCTTTACAGGCGGTAGAGCCAAATTGACTTACTAGAACCGTATTGGTTGATTTACATTGTGGACAAGGAACTAATTTTTTTCCGTGTAATAATACATCCTTGTCGGCTTCCGGAGTAAGCGGGGCTGCAATGCCGTATTTTTTTAACGCGGCTCTGCCAGTTTCCGTGATCCAATCGGTGGTCCACGCCGGACTGAGGACTAATTCAACGGTGGCGGAATATCCCGCCGCTGCAAGTGCCGATTTTATATCGTCCCCAATGACATCCACGGCCGGACAGCCACTATAGGTTGGAGTGATTTGAACCGTAACCCGCTTATTATCACCGATAATAGCCGAACGTACTACACCCATTTCCATAATGGAAAGTACCGGAATTTCCGGATCTGAAACCTGCGCTAAAATAGCGTAGAGTTCTGGTGCGATATGTTGTTCTTTCATGGTCATAATTTCTGTTCAATCTACGTGCTTTAAATCACAATGTTTAAATCACAAATCTCAAACAAATTTCAAATTCCAAATTTCAATTTTTTTGTTTGTATTTTTAATTTTTTGGTTGTTGTTTGGAATTTGTTATTTGGAATTTGATGTTTATTTTTAACTACCATTCCATATTCGGGTACGTACGCTGCATATATTGTAAATCGCTCAAAATATAGCCCATATGTTCCGTGTGAATTCCTTGTTTCCCTCCTTTTTGAAACCATTTTGATTCGGGAATTGACAAGGTGGCTTCGTTTAAAACGGCATTAACGTTGGCATAATACGCTTCTTTAAACAATCCAGTTTGAACTCCAATACCTGCCTCAATCATGCGTTTATCAATTTCGGTGAGTTCAAATAACTCATTGGTATAGGTCCACAAGGCGTTAATGGCCGTTTGAATTTTTTGATGACTTAATGCTGTACCATCACCGAGGCGAAGCATCCAATCTGACGAAAAACGCTCGTGATAACTAACTTCTTTAAGTGATTTTTTCGCAATAGCAGCCAACGTTTCGTCGGTGCTATGTTGAAGTTGTTGCAAAAAGAGTTTATGATAGATGTCGTATAAAAATTGGCGGGCAATAACATAGGCAAAATCGGTATTGGGTTGTTCTACCAAAAGTACGTTAAGGTATTCACGTTCGGTTCTCAAAAAGGCTATTTGATCTTCTGTTTGCACATTTTCGTTTACCTGAGCGGCATATTGATAATAGCTCCGTACTTGCCCTAATAAATCTAAGGATATATTGGTACACGCAATATCGGTTTCCAAACTGGGGCCATGACCACATAATTCACCAAGACGTTGTCCTAAGATGAGGTTGTTGTCGGCGATTTCTAAAATATAGGTATATAAAATATTTTTCATTTGATTTCTATAAATAGGTCATACCTCTTGATACAGTGTCTCTTATAATATAGGGATAACCTTTAATTTTTAAATCTATTTTCAACCTGCTGGACTAGCGATTTCAAGATCTTAATTCTAATTTTCTCCTACTCCTTAGTCCCTAATGCCTAACTCAACTACATATGCTTCACCTCATCGGGTAAATCATAAAACGTAGGATGGCGGTAAATTTTATCTTGAGCAGGCTCAAAAAGTTCTCCATTATTTTCGGGGTTTGAGGCTGTAATATGTTTTGATTCTACCACCCAAATACTTACGCCTTCGTTACGACGGGTATATACATCTCTTGCATTTTCTAATGCCATTTCGGCATCGGCAGCGTGAAGACTCCCAAAATGCCGGTGTTCTAGTCCGTTTTTACTTCGTACAAAAACTTCCCAAAGAGGCCAATTTTTTTTCATAATCATGTCCGCGTTGGCGGCTATTTTTTAATTAAACTGCTACTTTTTTTTCTATTTTTTTCTCTGCATACTGCATGGCCGCATCCCTGACCCATTCGCCTTCTTCCCATGCGGTAACCCGTGCATTCATCCGTTCTTTATTACATGGACCATGACCTTTTACCACCTGCCAAAACTCATCCCAGTCAATGGGACCAAAGTCATAGCTTTGCCGTTCTTCATTCCATTTTAGATCAGGGTCTGGAATGGTCAAACCAATTAATTCAGCTTGGGGTACCGTTTGGTCAATAAACTGTTGACGTAAATCGTCATTCGACTTGCGTTTAAGTTTCCACTTCATCGATTGTTCAGTATGTACAGATTCGGCATCAGTAGGTCCAAGCATCATTAATGATGGCCACCACCAGCGGTTTAAGGCATCTTGTGCCATGGCTTTTTGTGCTGGGGTACCATTGGCGAGTTTGATCATAATCTCATAGCCTTGACGCTGATGAAAACTTTCTTCTTTACACACTCTAATCATGGCCCGGGCATAGGGACCATAGGAGGTGTTACACAGGGGGACTTGATTGATTATAGCCGCCCCGTCTACTAGCCACCCAATAGCACCCATATCTGCCCAAGTAATTGTGGGATAGTTAAAAATACTTGAGTATTTTGCTTTACCCGAATGGAGTTGTTCATATAATTCATCGCGTGATATTCCTAAGGTTTCACAAGCGGAATAAAGGTAGAGTCCGTGCCCTGCTTCATCCTGAACTTTAGCTAGTAGTGCCACTTTTCGCCTGAGGGTAGGAGCTCTTGTAATCCAATTCCCTTCGGGTAACATTCCAATAATTTCAGAATGAGCATGTTGCGACATTTGTCTAATATGGGTTTGCCTGTATTTTTCAGGCATCCAATCTTTAGGTTCAATTTTTTCATCACGTGCGATACGAGCTTCAAATTGATCCTCTAATATTGTTTGTTGTGCGTCATTCATAATTCTACGGGTTTAGGTGTTTTTATTAAACATCAAAATCTACCACTACTTCTTGTGTTGTTGGTACCGCTTGGCAACTCAACACAAAATTTTGCGCTACTTCTTTCTCTTCTAAGGCATAATTTACTTTCATGGCTACTGTTCCATCAATAACTTTGCATTTACACGTGCTACATACCCCACCTTTACACGCGTATGGGAGGTCAGCTCCGGCGGCAAGCGCCCCGTCTAAAATGTTGTCGTATTCGTTATCCATGACAAAACGAAATTCAGTTCCGCCATTAATTATGGTTACTTGCGTTCCCTCGGTCTTATGCTCTAAAACTTCGGCGATTTGCAGTGTATCCGCCTCACTTGCACCAGAGAAGAATAATTCATAATGAATTTTATCACGTTCAAGTCCGGCAGCCTCTAAGGCATCCCTAATTAAAAAGATCATTGATTGCGGGCCACAAATAAATACGTGATTAGTATCTGCTACATCAATAAATGTCTTGGTTAATACCTGCATTTTTTCTTCGTCAAAACGCCCGTTTAAAAACGGAATATCTCGCTTCTCTTTTGTTAAAAAGTAAAAGACTTGGAACCGATCAAAGAATTGATTTTTTAACTGTTCAATTTCTTCTTTAAAGATAATAGATTTAACCGTACGGTTGAGGTAAAATAACTTAAACGTACTTTTAGGTTCCTGGGTGAGGTGGGTTTTGATAATAGATAATAACGGGGTGATTCCACTACCTGCAGCAAACGCAATATAATTATTTGATGAAGGGGGATCAACCTCTACGTAAAATTCACCATGCGGAGGCATTAGATCTAGTTCATCTCCAATGTTGAGCGAGGTATTTGCAAAATTTGAAAAGACTCCTCCAGGGATCGCTTTAACAGCCACTTTCCACTGGTGGTCTAGCGGACTTGAACACATTGAATAATTACGACGAATATCTTCACCGTTTATCATTTTTCGCAAGGTGATATGTTGCCCTTGTTTAAATGCAAATTTTGATCGTAAGTGCGCTGGAATATCAAAGCTAATTACCACGCAATCTCTAGTTTCCTTATAGAGATCAGCTACCTTTATTGTATAAAATTCTGCCATATTTTCTGGACTAACAATTGTTAGTTTACAAGACAAAATTACAAAATATTTTTGAGTATTGGCTTAATTTATTTGGCGATACCGTTTATGAGGACTTCACTAAGCGTGTTGGTTAGGGATGCGGTATCAACTTCTTCTTTATTGGGAATCCATAGATAGAGCGATCTAAGTGTAGAGAGCATTGAAAATAGGATAACTTCTGCTTGTTCATTTTTGATCTCTCCCGTGTTGATTCCGGCCAAGATAATTCGCCTAAAGTTGTCTTCGTATTCACTTCGCAGTTTAAGGTAGTAGGGAAGTTGATGCTCAAGGTGCATCCAATCGTTGTTTAACGACGCCATTCCGTTACTGTGTTCACTAGAAATGCATACGTGAATAGAGACAATACGCTTTAATTTTTCAATACTATTGGCTGAGCTATTTAAAATAGTCTCCATCTCGGCGGTAAATTCCTCTGCCAAAGAGATGATGATTGCAGAGAGTAAATCTTGTTTAGAGCTGATGTGGTTGTATAGGCTGGAAGCTTTTATGCCTAAATCCTTTGCTAAATCACGCATGGTTACTGCGCTATAGCCCTTCTCTTTGAACAATTTTGCCGCGGCTTTTACGATTTCATTTTTGCGATTTTCAGGTTTCATTATTGGGCTGTTCACGGTTTAATTGCTTCTAATTCCTTTATTGATGTGATGGGAGTTTCTTCATATTTTAGGGTCCAGCCCAACGAATTTGTTAAGACATAAAACGTTGACAATTCACTGAGAAGCCTTGTTTTGGCATTTTTTAATAGCGCAGATTGGTTGATTTTTTCGGTTAATAAATCATGAACCGTTTTTTGAATTTTGTTATAATCTTCGGCTGTAAAAGGATTAAAATAATCGGCTTGTATGTCGTAATATTTTAACTCAGGTTGGATGTTCAACTCTTCTTTAGGAATTGATTTAATGGTTAATATTTTATTGTCATGATCAAGGTCAAAGGCAATTTTACTCAAGTCATAACTCACAAACACTTCGGCATTGACTACCACCAACGCTTTTTTATTTGAGGTTATTAAGTTTGCAAAAACCTCTTTTGAGTTTTTAAAATTATACACTTCGCTGAAGTGACCTTCAGTAACAATTAGTTTACCTACGTTTTTTATTTGTTCTTGAATCAAGGTAGATCCTTCGTAGGTAGTTCGTTCTTCAGATTGAGTAGAGCAATATCTAAACAGTAAAAATACAAAAACGACTAATAGTATGACCGAACCGACTTTTTTTCTCACGACTAAATATACTCAATTTGACTAATTCTCATGGTATTTACCATTCCTTTGGCTTGTACGGGCATAGATGTCAGATTAATCACATAATCACCTTCATGTGCATANCCGTGTTCTTGCGCTATTTTATTAATGTCTTCAATAGTGTCATCTGTACTCACTAATTTGTCGTAATAATGTGCTTTAACACCCCATAAGAGGTTAAGCATGGCCAAGATCCTTCGATTAGAAGAAAAGGCTAAGATATGTGTTTTTGGTCGCCAAGCTGAAATTTGAAATGCTGTATAGCCACTATTCGTCAGGGTGGTAATCACAGTAGCACCAACTTCATCCGCCATTAAGGCTGCTTGGTGGCAAATGGTTTTAGAAATAAATCGTTTGTTGACACTTTGAATACTAGAATCAGAGGTGGTAATCAGCGGAGAATCTTCCACATTCTCTATAATTAAGCGCATTTTTTGAATTACTTCAATTGGAAATTCTCCCACGGAGGTTTCACCAGAAAGCATGACAGCATCGGCTCCATCCATAATAGAATTGGCTACATCATTTACTTCAGCTCGTGTTGGAACTTGGCTAGTAATCATAGTTTCCATCATTTGGGTGGCTATAATCACAGGAATCCTAGCTTGTTTTGCTGCCAATACCAATCGCTTTTGAATTAAAGGAACTTTTTCCATTTCTACTTCAACACCGAGGTCGCCACGCGCTACCATTAGGCCATCACAATGTGCTGTAATCTGTTTGATTTTTGCCACAGCTTCAGGTTTCTCAATTTTAGCGATAATTGGAATTTTATACGAGGAATGTTTTTTTATCAACGCACTTAATTCTAAAAGATCTTCTGCATGACGTACAAAAGAAAGCGCAATCCAATCTACCTCAAGACTAATTGCAAAGATGGCATCTTTGATGTCTTTTTCTGTAAGGGCTGGTAAAGATATGTCAGTTTTTGGGAGGTTAACTCCTTTTTTAGACTTTAGTTTACCACCGCGTAATACTTTGGTAACTACTTCTTTTTCACCATCTGTTTTGATCACTTCAAAGAGTAGTTTCCCGTCATCAACCAAAATTGATTCCCCTACTTTTACATCTTTGGGGAAGTTTTGATACGTCATAAACGCTCTTTCTTGTGTGCCTTCACATTCTTCGGTAGTAAAAATAAAGGTATCCCCTTTTTTTAGTTTTACTTTTTCAGCCATAACCCCCACCCGTAATTTAGGGCCTTGAAGGTCAGCTAGAATAGCAACATTGTATCCTTTGCGTTCGTTTATTTCTCTAATTTCTTTTACTTTTTGAGCTACATTCTCATAATCGGCATGAGAGAAATTAATACGAAAGACGTTGACGCCAACGGTCATCATCTCTTCAATAATTTCAGGGGAGTTACAAGCAGGGCCTAAGGTGGCTACAATTTTTGTTTTTTTTCGGTTACGCATAGTTAAAATATTAGGTAATCTTTAGATTTCAATGTTTCGGGATTTAACGCATAGGCTGTAATAACGCCAGAAATACTTTTGATCGTTTCAATCCAGGGTTTCAACGGTTGAGCTGCATCCTCAATTTTAAGAAAATAATCCACATTTCTCTTTTCATTTATTAAATATGATTGTTGAGATTGCTCGGGAAACAAATTTCCTTCCGGAAGTGTTTGCGCCGTAAAACTGGTTTTATTTTCGATTAAATACCAGCGGGTATGTGAGCGGTTACAGGTATAACTAAAGAGGCTAAAGGTACCCTTGTCCTCTTGTAATTCTAGGCTGTTACGTTCTCGCTTTAATCTTAATTTTAAGTGTTGATTTAAGTGGTATGCCAATCGATAATTCTCCAAGGTACTAGTAATCGCAAGTAAATCATAATCGTGATCAAATTCAAAAGCGAGAGAGATAATTTTTGACATAGTACTCAATTAACTCGCTAAAATACGGATTGTTTTGGAATATAAATATAAATAAATTATAAATAGATGGTTAATCTTGTGCGAAAACTTAGTCTGCTAACTCTATTTGGTCTTGTAGTTTGTAGTAAGCTCGTTTAGAGGCAATTTCTTCTGCTTTTTTCTTGGAAGTAGCTCTACCTTTACCAACAATTTCATCGTCAATAGAAAGCCTAACGCTAAAGTGTTTGGTGCGATCGTTGCCTGTATCTTCGTAAACTTCATATCGAATTTGGCATTTGTGCTTTTGGCACCATTCAATAAGTACGCTTTTATAGCTGGTGATTTTTCCTTCTAAGCGCTCAATGTCCACATAGGGCTCGATCACGGTTTTATTGATAAATTTTTCACATACATCAAATCCTTTGTCCAAATATACAGCGCCGATTAGCGCTTCAAACACGTTACCGTGAATATTATCGCCAAAATTATTTTTAGGCACCTTACTTGAAATCATTCCAATAAGACTTAAGTCTTTACCAATCTCATTTAAATGTTCTCTACTTACAATTTTTGAGCGCATTTGAGTGAGGTATCCTTCGCTGCCAGTAGGGATTTTTTTAAAGAGGTCAATAGCAATTACGGAGCTCAACAAAGCATCGCCTAAAAACTCAAGGCGTTCGTAATTCATGGGTTGTCCCGAGGCACTTTTTTTCTTAATAGAACTGTGGGTAAACGCTTTTTTATACACGTTTACGTCATTGGGTTTAAACCCGAGGATTTTTTGTATTTCAATCAAAAAAATCTCGCCATTTTCTGATCGAGATTTTAAGATTTTTTTGATAAAATTCATGCTGTACTATTCATCTAACTTTTTAAATACAACGCAAGCATTGTGTCCGCCAAATCCGAACGTATTACTCATCGCTACCTTTACATCTCTTTTTTGAGCTTTGTTTAAGGTTAAATTTAAGGAAGGGTCAATGTTTTCGTCAACCGTGGTGTGGTTAATCGTTGGAGGAACAATACCGTGACAAATAGAGAGTACGGAAGAAATGGCTTCAATTGCACCAGCAGCTCCTAATAAATGACCTGTCATCGATTTGGTTGAGTTGATGTTGATATGCTGTGCGTGATCTCCAAAAACCTCTTTAATGGCTTTGAGTTCGGCCACATCACCTAAAGGAGTAGAGGTACCGTGTGTATTTATGGCATCTACATCTTCCGGTGAGATTCCTGCATTTTCTAAACAATTTTTCATCACAGCGATGACACCAATTCCCTCTGGATGAGGAGCGGTCATGTGATAAGCATCAGATGATAGCCCTCCACCTATGAGTTCCGCATAAATTTTTGCACCGCGTGCTTTAGCGTGTTCGTATTCTTCTAAAATAATGGCACCTGCTCCTTCTCCTAAAACAAATCCATCCCTTGTAGCGTCAAAGGGACGCGAAGCTGTTTCCGGACTCTCATTTCTAGTTGATAGGGCGTGCATCGCATTAAATCCACCCATTCCAGCAATCGTTACTGCCGCTTCACTACCTCCGGTAACAACCACATCACAGTGGCCTAAACGAATATAATTTAAGGCGTCAATCATTGCGTTAGCTGAGGATGCGCAAGCTGAGACCGTAGTATAGTTTGGTCCCATAAAACCGTGTTTAATTGAGATATTACCCGGGGCAATATCGGCAATCATTTTGGGAATAAAGAAAGGATTGAACCGAGGAGTTCCATCGCCTTCTGCGAAGTTCAATACTTCATTTTGAAAAGTTTCTAAGCCGCCAATACCCGCACCCCAAATAACACCAACACGTAGTTTATTGATGCTGTTTAAATCTAATTGAGAATCTTGAATAGCTTCACTAGACGCGACCATAGCATATTGCGTAAACTTGTCCATCTTTCGGGCCTCTTTACGATCAATATAATCGGTTGCGTTAAAGTTTTTTACTTCACAGGCAAAACGAGTTTTGAATTTTTCAGTATCAAAATAGCTGATCGGAGCAGCTCCGCTTTTACCATTTATTAAACCATCCCAGTATTCATCAATAGTATTACCTATTGGTGTTAATGCACCAAGACCAGTTACAACAACTCGCTTTAATTCCATATGAAATTAATTAATTTAATTATAAAAACTACGAGCAAATCACCGCAGTGCTGCTCGTAGTATGAATAAGTAATAGGTTATTACTTTTTAGCTTCTTCTATATAGCTGATTGCTTGACCAACAGTTCCAATGTTCTCTGCTTGATCGTCTGGGATTTGAATATCAAATTCTTTTTCAAATTCCATAATTAATTCAACAGTATCCAAAGAATCTGCTCCTAAATCGTTCGTAAAGTTTGCTTCTGTAGTAACTTCATTTTCGTCAACGCCTAATTTGTCAACGATGATAGCCTTTACTCTTGATGCGATGTCTGACATAATATTTCTAATTTTTAATTTTAAAATCGAGGCAAAAGTAAAAAACTTTCATTGATTACGCGCATATACCTCAAAAATATGTGGACTAATTTACTTAAAAAAGTTTAATTTTTAAATCAATCCCCTTCATTTGTTAATAATAATTCTTTCTTTTGTGACCACATTAATTAAGGTTTATGATTCGAATAGCCATATTTGCTTCGGGTGCTGGAAGCAATGCCGAAAACATTATAACGTATTTTAAAGACAAGCCTGAGGTGTCTGTAGTCATGGTGCTCTCAAACAAGAAGGATGCCAAAGTTTTGGAACGTGCTACTCGACTGAATGTTAAAACATTAGTCTTTGATAGAAGCGCGTTTTCAGCAGGTGGCGATCTGTTGAGAATGCTTAAAAAGGAGGTTGATTATATTGTTTTAGCGGGATTTTTATGGCGCATACCAGCCGATTTTATCGAAGCTTTTCCTAATAAAATCATTAATATTCACCCTGCCTTATTGCCTAAATATGGAGGAAAAGGAATGTACGGAATGAAGGTGCATGAAGCAGTAGTTTTAAACAATGAAAAAGTTACCGGAATTACCATACATTTTGTGAATGAGCACTACGATGAGGGCGCAATTATCTTCCAAAAGCAAGTTAATCTATCAAAATCAGACACGCCTGAGGAGGTAGCAGAAAAAATTCATGCCCTAGAATACGCCTATTTTCCAAAGATCATAGAATCGGTTGTATTGCATGGATAAAGTCAATATCTATACCGACGGAGCATGTAGTGGAAACCCTGGAAGGGGAGGTTATGGCATTGTGATGGAATGGGTTGGGAAACCATACGTCAAGGAATTTGCCGAAGGATTTAAATTGACCACTAATAATCGGATGGAATTAATGGCTGTCATTGTGGCATTAGAGCAACTTAAAAAGAAAAATATTGCAGTTACCGTCTATTCTGACTCTAAATATGTGGTGGATGCCGTACGTAAAAAGTGGGTCTTTGGATGGGAGAAAAAAAATTTTAAGGACAAAAAGAATGTAGATTTGTGGAAGCGATTTTTAACCATATATCGACAACATTCGGTCGATTTTGTGTGGATAAAAGGACATAATAATCACCCGCAAAATGAACGTTGTGATGCCTTGGCAGTTGCGGCGGCAAAAGGTGAAAATCTCAAGGTTGATAGGGGGTTTGTAAAATAAATCCCAAATCACAAATCATCAAAATCAACCAAAAAATAGTCGTAATTTTCCTCTAGTTTCGTTTTTGAAATTTGTCTGTTGACTTTTAGTTGGAAGTTGGTGCTTGAGTTTTGAGTTTTACCCTCCTACGTCCTAAAGGTTGAAATATGTCTTTATGTAATTGGTTATTTATGTCGTTATTAACGCAACATTTGCTGAGCCCGCTTAAGGGCTGAAATCATACGGTCTATTTCTTCTTTGGTATTATAAAAGGCAAAAGAGGCCCGAATTGTACCGGGAATAGTGTAAAATGCCATAATGGGTTGGGCACAATGATGACCCGTGCGCACAGCAATACCAAGTTTATCAATAATAGTTCCTACATCATAGGGATGAAGGCCTTTTAAATTAAACGAAATTACTGCCGTTTTTTCTGCGGTCTTTCCATAGATCTCAACAAGCTCTAATTTTTCTAGTTCAGCTGTGGCATATTCAAGAAGTTCGTGTTCGTAAGCCGCAATTTCGTTAAATCCAAGGGTATTTAAATAATCAACGGCAACGCCAAAAGCTATGCCACCGGCAATATTTGGGGTTCCTGCTTCAAATTTATGTGGGATATCAGCATAGGTGGTTTTTTCAAAACGCACTTCTGCAATCATTTCACCACCACCTTTATAAGGTGGAAGTTTTCGCAACCATGCCGCTTTTCCGTAAAGTACACCCACTCCAGTAGGTCCACACATTTTGTGTGCCGAAACCGTATAGAAATCTGCGTCAAGCGCCTGTACATCAGGTTTTATATGCATGCTTGCTTGGGCTCCATCTATTAGCACGGCAGCTCCCACCTCATGGCCAGCATCAATAATTTCTTTTATTGGGTTGATGACTCCTAAAGCATTTGAGACGTGATTTACAACCACCAATTTCGTGTTGGTGCTGAGTATGCTGGCATATGCTTGAAGGTCTAGCGTTCCTTCATGGGTCATAGGGATGACCTTAAGGGTAGCTCCTGTACGTTCACAAAGCATTTGCCAGGGTACAATATTAGAATGATGTTCTAAGGCAGAGACAATGATTTCATCACGGTTAGTTAGGCTACTAGTAAAACTTGAGGCCACTAAGTTTATAGCGTCAGTGGTGCCTGAGGTAAATATAATTTCTTCGGGGTAGGCAGCATTAAAATGACGCTGTATGGTTTGACGGGCAGCTTCGTACTTGTCGGTCGCTTCCTGGCTTAAAGCATGTACGCCACGATGAATGTTGGCATTGTAGTTTTCGTAATAATCTACCAAGGCGTCGATGACAACTTTTGGTTTTTGTGAAGTGGCCGCATTGTCAAAATAAACCAAGGGTTTACCATTAATTTGGCGCTTAAGGATGGGGAAATCTTTCCGGATTTTTTCTACGTCGAACATCTTGTTTACTTGAATTTACAAAATTACAAAACAAAGCGATCAATTAAATTGATTCGGCTATATTTGTTTTTTTTTATCTGAATCATGGCAAATAGCAAGCGAAAAATTATAAAATACGGAGCGTTAATTTTAGTCGCCGTAGTAGTGTATCTAGGGGTTACCCAATACCCTAAGTTGAATTTATTTGTGGGATATTCGGCAAAAATGATGAGTTCTTCTGTTTTTGTGGGACAACGATCGGCTGCATTTACCGATGCAAATGACAATAACTTTACACCCGTTAATTTAGCGCAGGATAAGGTAGATGAATCCACGCAAATAGTCAGCTCATCGTTTTATGGTTTAATGACCAGAAAGGCCTTGTACAGAGAGGGGCTGGGAAGTGTGTTGTTGGTAGATGGATATGATATCAATACACCAATGCCAGTTCCTAAACGAAATAAAATGCCTACAAATAATCCCTATCCGTATGGGGAAGGAGCCCAAAAAGACACGGTTTTTTTAAACGTTAATTATGCAGAACTGCAGCGCGTTGTTGATTCCGCTTTTACCCAACCAGACGTAAAAAAAACACGTTCGGTGTTAGTGATTTATAAGGATCAAATCATTGCCGAAAAGTACGCTGAAGGTTTTGATGAGAAATCCATTCTACCTGGATGGTCCATGACCAAAAGTATTACCAGTACGATTGTTGGAATTTTGCAAACAAACGGGGAGTTAACAATAACGGAACCTGCTCCGATACCGGAATGGAAAGATGATGAACGTGCCAAAATCACCCTCAATGATTTATTACACATGAATAGTGGCTTAGCGTGGAGTGAAGATTATAAGCGGATTTCAGATGCACCAAGAATGCTCTTCTTGTCGGAAGATATGAGCAAAGTACAGCAAGGAAAAGAACTTGTAGGCACACCAAATAACTTGTGGAATTATTCTTCTGGGACGACCAACTTATTATCGGGTATACTTCGTAATTATTTCCCTACGCATCAGGCGTATTTAGATTTTTGGTATACGGACTTAATTGATCGTATTGGGATGCATTCTATGTTGATCGAAGCTGATTTAGCGGGAAATTACGTGGGATCTTCCTATGGATGGGCAACCACAAGAGATTGGGCCAAATTTGGATTGTTATACCTCCATCGCGGAAATTGGAATGGAGATCAGGTGTTTGACCCTGCTTGGACGGACTATGTTCGTACCCCTACCAATACCTCTAACGGTGAATATGGGGGGCATTTTTGGCTCAATGCGGGTGGGAAATATCCCGATGCACCAAAAGATTTATATTCAGCCAATGGATTTCAAGGGCAGCGCATATTTATCATTCCTTCTAAGAATCTAGTTGTAGTCCGCATGGGACTTGCAGGAAATGATGGGTTTGACTTTAATGGATTTTTAAAAGGCCTCGTGCAGGCAATAGAGTAAAACTTAAACTCCGAAACCTAAATCTACCCCTAGTTTTTGCGCAATTAATTTCGTAATTCTCGTTTTGAGTTCAGGAATATTAATTTGACTAAGTGCATCATTTGCGAATGCGTAAAGAAGAAGCGCGTTAGCTTCCTTTTTAGGGATTCCGCGAGATCTTAGATAAAATAAGGCACTATCGTCTAACTGACCAATTGTACAGCCGTGTGAGCACTTTACGTCATCTGCAAAAATTTCTAATTGAGGCTTGGCATTTATATCGGCTCGATCTCCGATTAGGATATTGTTATTCTGTTGAAATGCATTGGTTTTTTGCGCTTCTTTTCGCACAATTACCTTGCCATTAAAAACGCCCGTTGCATTGTCAAAATAGATGCCTTTATAGAGCTCATGACTTTCGCAATTAGGCTCTTTATGTTCAACCAAGGTATGGTTATCTACCAGCTGTTTATCGCCAATTATACTAATCCCATTCAGATGACTATTACAGTGTTCTCCTTCTTGGTAAAATTCAAGATTATTTCGTGTTAATTTTCCGCCAAAAGAAAAGGTATTTACAGCAACCACACTTTGTTGAAGCTGTTGTACATACGTGTTGTCAATTAAGGAGGCTCCTGTGTTGTCGTTTTGAATTTTATAATAATCAACAATCGCTCTTTTAGCTGCAAAGACTTCGGTTACAGCATTGGTGAGAACAGCGTTGTTGTTTAGGCACTGATGGCGTTCAATAATTTGCACGTGCGAATTTTCACCAACAATTACTAAATTTCTAGGCTGCAACATAATAGCCGCTTCATTTCCTGTGGCAAAATGAATAATTTGAATAGGTTTTGGAAGAACCGTATTTTTAGGAATATGAATATATGCACCTTCTTTTGAAAAAGCGGTATTTAACGAGGTAAGGCTGCTTTTTTTACAGGCAATCTTGTTAAAATAATGGTCAATTACCATCTTGTATTTAGGCTTTTTTAAGGCTGAACCCAAGAGGCACACATCAAAACCATCATGTGTAGTTTCTGACAGGAATGAGCTATAAACCCCGTCAATAAAGACAATCTTATAGGCATCTAAGTCGTGTAAAAAGTATTTTTTCACATCGGCAAACTCAACCGTATTCTCACTTTTTGGAAAAACATTATAGTCTTGTTTTAAGATAGAATTTAGGGGGGTGTATTTATACTCTTCATCCTTTTTTGTCGGAAAACCGGCCGTTTCAAAATGTGAAAATGCTTCCGATCTGATATCGTGAATATCAGATTCAGTGTCAGTTCCCACGGTATTTTCAAAGGCGAGAAAGGAAGTAATTAATTTATCTTTAAGATCCATTTTATAAGCTTTCTTGTATCTAGTTTTGTTTGTTTTTCTTAGGGCTATGTAGGGTGCGAACAACTTATTTTACCCAGTCATATCCTTTTTCTTCGAGTTCAAGTGCGAGTTCAGGTCCCCCAGATTTGACAATCTTTCCATTGTGCAAAACATGTACATAATCGGGCACAATATATTCTAAGAGTCTTTGA
>JGI24723J26617_10001958_pt1 | contig 17172 bp, 16 predicted proteins | sample Cruoilmetagenom6_FD_26617 | JGI IMG/M metagenome (IMG submission 26617)
TTGGTATCTATTTCTTTATTTGCTATTAGGTTTAGAATCGCTTTGTCTTGGGCTCTTCCTTTTGTCATTGCTGTGTGATACGGAATATCTTCTTTAAAAGTTACCATAGCGTATTTTGAAAAATAGGCATTTGGAAATTCTTTCTCTAAAGCCATTTCAATAGCACGTTTTACTTTAAAAATAGGATTCGCAACATGATCACGCATTTCGTAATAATTGTCGATTGCTAAATCTGCAATAGCGTCGGTATCTGCTTTTCTCGTTTTTTCGTAGACTTTAAAAATGGTTTCCCAGTCGCCTTCGTGTTGTTCTAGAATAGCATCAAAAACGGTTACATCTTCAAAGGATGCGTTCATTCCTTGTCCGTAAAAAGGAACAATAGCATGTGCGGCATCTCCTAGTAAAACATTTTTATCTTGGTAATGCCACGGCGAACATTTTACGGTTCCTAAAGCGCCTGTTGGGTTGTTGGCAAACTCTTCTGCTATATTCGGGATTAATGCTAATGCATCCGGAAATTGCGTAGCGAAGAATTCTTTTATAGTTTCTTCTGTTGTTAAGTTTTCGAAATTGTATTTTCCTTCTTCGTAACTTAAAAATAGGGTTACTGTAAAGCTTCCGTCTAAATTAGGAAGTGCAATTAACATATAATCACCTCTAGGCCAAATGTGNAGATAATCTTTACTTATAAGGTGTTTTNCTTCCGCGGAAGCGGGAATTTCTAACTCTTTATAACCATGCGTTAAATAGTTTTGCGCATAACTGAATAAAAATTTACGCTCTAAATAATAGCTTTTTCTAAGCGAAGATCCAGCGCCATCGGTACCGAAAATAACATCGCCTTTAACTTCTAATTCGGTTTTTGTTTCGTAATCGTATAAACTGGCTGTGTTGTTTTCGATATCAATTCCGTTACATTTTTTGTTGAAGTGAATGGTAAGGTTATCNTATAAATCGGCTTCGGTTAAAAGCAATNCATTTAATTCTCCACGAGAAATGGAGTTGATATATTCGTTATCTCTTCCGGAATAGTTTGAGGGAAACGTATTGCCTTCTATGTCATGTACTAAACGACCATACATGGGAATGCAAAGCGGTTTTACTTTGTCTTCAACACCTGCTAATCGCATGGCTTTTAAACCACGATCGGAAAGTGCTAAATTTATAGAACGTCCAGCAGAAATATCTGTGGTACGTAAATCGGGTCTGCTTTCGTAAACGTTTACGGTGTAACCGCGTTGTGCTAAACGTAGTGCTAGGAGGGAACCACAAAGTCCGGCTCCAATGATTAGTATGTTGTCTTTTTTATTACTCATATTTTTTATTTCCGTGAAGGCGGAAATCTCCTTTGTTTTAATATTCTGTTCATTTTAGTTCATGGTTTTCTATTTTGTTAAATAGGTATTCATGAATGCTTAGCATTTGTCTTGATACACTATTGATATTAAAATGTCTGGTAGACATTTTAATATCAATACAAAACCAAACCTGCCTGTCGGCAGGCGGGAGATCAAGGTCAAGCCAAGGAATTTTTCAGTTTTACAAACTGAAACCGATTTGAAAACTCCGCGTCGAACTACGTTCTCCTGTGTTTCGGAGCTTTTCTTCATCTATTCTTCGCCTTGACTTTCAATTCTTCGAATTGATGTAGGGCTTGATTATTTGTAATGTCAAAGTTTATTTATAATTAAGTTTCATTTTGATAACATCTCTTTTGCTTCTTTTTGCTCATGAATGTTATTCGTTCCTTTTTCCGTTTCTTAAATTAATTCCTGTGTACAAATAGGCTTTTAGAGAACAGGAGAAATCTGTCCAACCTTGTGTTTGTTGCATCACTTTTTTTATGCCTTCATCATCTTTATTAAAGGATTTTTCAGTGATANCAAGTGCTGTTTTATTCTCTTCTACTGCATTAAAAAGTATTTCTACTTCTGTTTGCGCGTTGTTTCCTTCCCAAGTAAAAATTATCTGTTTGTTGTTTTCTACTTTTAAAACATGGACAACAGAACTCGCATTAAAATCTTTCCATTCCCATGCTATTTTAGCTCCTTGCGTTATGTTGTTGTCGGCATGCGTAACAAAATATTTTGCTATTTCATTTTTGTCTACAATGGCATTAAATACGGTTTTAATGTCTTTATAGATAATGTCTTTTACTTTTACGTCTAGTTTCATAATAAGGTTTTTAAAATGCTAACCATTCTAAATACATCTTCAAAGGTGTTGTATAATGGAGTTGGAGCACAGCGTATTACATCTGGTTCGCGCCAATCGGTAATAATATGTGCTGCAGTTAATTTTTTATGTAAAGTTTTATCTGCATCTTTTACCTGAATAGATAATTGACAACCACGTTCTTTTGGGTTCGATGGTGTTATAATTTTAATCTTATCGTTATTCAGATCGTTAATTAAAAATTCGAAATAGCCTGTTAGCTTTTCAGACTTCTCCCGAAGCGCATCCATTCCTACTTCATTAAACATATCTAAAGACGCTTTAATGGCCGCCATGGATAAAATTGGAGGATTACTAAGTTGCCAACCTTCGGCACCAGGAATCACGTCTAAAGGTTGTCGCATATTAAAACGCGTTTTTTTATTATGACTCCACCAACCAGCAAAACGTTTTAAGTCTTTGTTGTGGGCGTGTTTTTCGTGAACAAATAGTCCGCCTAAACTTCCTGGTCCAGAATTTAAATATTTGTACGTACACCAAGCGGCAAAATCTACACCAGAATCATGTAATTCTGGTTGTATGTTTCCTGCGCCATGTGCTAAGTCAATACCAACCATACAGTTTTGGGCATGCCCTAATTCTGCTATTTTTTTGATATCTAAATATTGTCCGGTATAATAATTTATACCTCCAATAAGTAATAATGCGATTTCATCTCCTTGTTCTTCTAGAATGGTTTCTAAATCTTCTATGTTAAGAAGTTCTTCGCCTTTTCTAGGTTTCCATTCTATAACCCCTTCATTTGCATCAAAACCATGAAATTCTAATTGCGTTTGTACTGCGTAACGATCACTTGGAAATGCATCACTTTCGATTATAATTTTATATTTCTTTTTAGTAGGTTGGTAAAAACTTACCATTAACAAATGCAAGTTGGTAGTTAAGGTATTCATGATAACTACTTCAATTGGTTTTGCACCAACCACTTTTGCCATCGATTCGGTTAAGAATTCGTGATATGGCATCCAAGGGTTTTTTGCTTCAAAATGTCCTTCTACTCCAAAATTAGCCCAATCTTCTAGCTCTTGCTGAATATATTCTTTTGTAGCTTTTGGTTGTAAGCCTAAAGAATTTCCTGTAAAATATAACCAATCGTTTCCGTCCTTGTCTTTAGGGATATGAAATTGATCTCTATACTTGGAAAGCGGATCATTTTGGTCTTGTTGCTGTGCGTAACTTAAAGTAGTTTTATTCATTTTTTTAAGTAAAAAAAGTCTTTTTGGATTTGAAAAAAATCTAAAACGTTTCATTATATGAAACACTGTTTCAAAAATAAACATTATTTTTGAATAATGAAATGAATTTCCTAAAAGATACTAAAGGAATTCGTTCCCTTTTTTTTTATAGTACTTAAACAGTTAGGAATTTATGAATGAAGATATTAAAGATCTCAATTTGTCTGTAGTTAAAGCTTTTACGTTGTTGGATGCCTTTACTATGGATAAGCAAGAATGGGGTGTTCGCGAACTGGCCATAAAAAAAGGCTATAACAAAAGTACCACGTATAGATTATTAAACACATTAGAATCCTTAGGTGTATTGCAGAAAAATGATAATGATAAATATCTTTTAGGACTTAAATTATTTGAGTTAGGGAATTTAGTAGCGATACATAAAACGTTACGGAAATATTCTAGAACACCGTTAGAAAATATTGCTAGAGAAATTAAGGAAACCGTGCATTTTGGAGTTTTGGATAAAAATCAGGTGCTTTATTTGAATAAAACCGAAAGTCCGCAAGGACTTAAAGTAAGCACGCAAATAGGTTCTTATCAAAAAGCATATTGTACTGCAATAGGAAAAGTGCTTTTGGCTTTTTTACCGGAACAAAAAATAGCAGANTACTTACAAACTGTTTCTTTAGACGCGTGTACCGCAAATACCATTACAAATCGGGAAACTTTACAGCAGGAGTTGCAAAAAATAAGAGCGCAAGAATATGCCTTAGATATGGAGGAATTAGAATTAGGACTTATTTGTATCGCCATGCCTGTTTATAATAATAGAGGGGAAGTTATCGCTAGTATTAGTGTTTCTGGTCCGTCTAGTAGATTTAAGCTTGAAAATATTGAGAATTATATATCCATAATTAAAAAAGGAGCACAAGCTATTGAAGCGAATATCCACTAAAAAAAGAAGTATTCGTTTAGAAGTAAATCTCGAAATGAGAATTAAAAAAAAACGCCTTGTAAAAATTTTTACAAGGCGTTTTTCAATTTATATATAGACGCAATAAATATTGCGGAGGGTATAATATATACGTGTAGAAGATTCGTTTTAGATGTTTTATTTTAAAACTAATTGGTATCTACTTGAATATTAGTGAAGTTAAGGTTCCAATTTTCTCCTTTTTTAATATGCTCTAAGGCAATTTTAATACCATTAAAATCTTTATGATTTTCAAAAGAAGTAATCATAGAGGCTTCTTTTGCATTACCTTTTCTATAAATCCATTCTTTAATCATGTAATTATCATCATAATAGAAATCATAAGCATCCCCTGGAGTATAGCCACCTTCATTAGCATATACTAGTGTGATTTTGTTTAAAATCGTTTCGCTTATTGGGGCTTTTTCCTGTGTAGCTTTAGAAATCGTTGTACCGCTATCCCAAACCAATTGAAAAGGTGCAAGCAACCAGAATTTATCATTTATAAAACCTTGATCTGCTTTAACGGAAAGACTATCTACGTTTTTTCTATTGTAATGAATGGTGTCTTGATTGCTAATTAAGCGGACATCATTTGTTTTCGGTTTCCAGGTCCAAGATCTTTCAAAATGCGTACTGTCTTTGTCTACATTAAAAGTGAAAGCTATTTCTGAAACCTTATCCCAGTTTTCAAATCCGTGTGCATTTGCAATCTTTTCAGCAATAGATAATTCTTTTATAGCTTCATTTTTTTCTTCCTTTTTACAAGAAATTAAAGTTATAAGCGCGCATAATACAAGGAATGTGTGTTTCATTTTTTCTAATTTTTAACAAAGATAAAGAAGATTAGTTGAGAAGTTTTATCTTAGACATTCAATTTAGTATTATGGATAAGAATCAAGAGTATTTTAAGGCGAATAAAGCAACATGGAATGATAAGGTGAAAGTACATGCTAAAAGTGATATGTATAATATGAAGGCTTTTAAAGCTGGTAAGTCTTCTTTGATGTCTTATGAGACGAAAGCACTTGGTGATGTTACAGGAAAGTCTCTTTTGCATTTACAATGTCATTTTGGACAAGATACACTAAGTTGGTCTAGACTTGGTGCAGATTGTGTTGGAGTGGATTTAAGCGATGGCGGAATTGCTTTGGCGCAAGAGTTAAACGTGGAGCTAAATCTAAATGCAAAGTTTGTTTGTTGTAATGTTTTAGATACTTCGAAACAGGTAAAGGAAACTTTTGATATTGTTTTTACCAGTTATGGTGTTATTGGTTGGTTACCAGATTTAAAACCTTGGGGAAAAATGATTGCCGAAAAGCTAAATACAGGAGGAACCTTTTATATGGTAGAATTTCATCCCATTGTTTGGATGTTTGATTACCTGGAAGAAAAGCCTATTATGAAATATGGCTATATGCAAGATGAAGTTATTTTTGAAGAATACGAAGGTACGTACGCGAATCAAGAGTCAAAAATGGTAAGCAAAGAGTATGGCTGGAATCATGGTTTAAGCGAAGTAATAAACGCCTTAACGGAAGCTGGATTGCAAATAGAATATTTAAAGGAACACGATGAAGCTCCTTATGATGTTTTGCCTGGCTTAGAAAAAACAACATCTGGAATGTATGTGACAAAAGATAAATTGTATCCTTTAATTTTTGAAATTAAAGCGACTAAATTATAAAAGGAAAAACCTTTCCNGTTCTAAAAAAAAAAACGGAAAGGTTTGAAAAAATGTTAGTGCTTGCTTTTTAAAACCTCAGGCATCTTCGCTTGAAATTTTCTTAGTCTAGGTATAGAAACGCCTTGAATATATCTGTTTTCAGGATGTAATCTTTCGTAGTTTTGATGATAGTCTTCGGCAATCCAAAACTTTTGAAAAGGGTATACTTCTGCTGCAATGGTTTTTCCTAGCTTTTTAGCTAATGCTTCTTTTTTATTTGAGATAATTTCCTTTTGTGCTTCATTTTGATAAAATATTATAGAACGATATTGACTTCCTCTATCTGGACCTTGACCATTTACTTGTGTTGGGTCTTGTGACGCAAAATAAACATCCACTAAAGTGCTAAAAGATACTATTTCTGGATCATAAATGATTTCTACTGCTTCTGCATGACCTGTTCTTCCGGTGTTGCTTGCCTCGTAGGTTGGCTTTTTAGTATGTCCGCCAGCATATCCCGAAATAGATTCCTCTACACCTTTTACGCTTTCAAAAACAGCTTCTACACACCAAAAGCAACCACTAGCAAAGTATGCTTTGGCTTTTCCGTTTTCTAATGCAACTTCAATTGGTTCTGCATTTATTATACTTTGTTGGTCTTTATTTACTTGAGCTGTGTTGTTACAGCTATAAAAAGCGATAAGTAGGAAGGATAATAAAAAGGTTTTGTGCAATTTCATAATGTGTATGTTTTATGCTTAAGTCGGATAGAAGTTCTATTCCTTAAAAAAAAGGTACAAAAAAAGCCTTTACAAAAAGTAAAGGCTTTAAAATATAATTTGAAAATGGATTATAGTTTTTTAAACATTTTCTCCATTTTTTCTTTTTGTTCTTCCGCTAAAGCGGCATCAACCAAAATACGTCCACTATGCTCATCCGTAATAATTTTTTTACGACCAGCAATTTCAACTTGTACTTGTGGTGGAATAGTAAAATAAGAACCTCCAGCAGCACCTCTTTCGATTGGTACAACAGCTAAACCGTTCTTTACGTTTACTCTAATTCTAGTGTAAGCAGCAACTAAACGAGCTTCGATAGATTCTTTATAATCATCTGACTTTTTAATAAGTGCTTTTTCTTCTTTTTCCGTTTCCGCTAAAATGGCATTTAATTCACCTTGTTTGTGCTTTAAATGCGTTTGGCGTGCTTTTAAACGATCCTTGTTTTCAGAAATCACTTCTTTCTTTTGCTCGATTTGCACTTTAAATTCTTTAATGTGCTTGTCTGCTAATTGAATTTCTAATTCTTGAAATTCAACTTCCTTAGTTAGTGAGTTAAACTCTCTGTTATTTCTAACATTTTTTTGTTGCTCTGCATATTTTTTAATTAAAGATTTTGCTTCTTCAATTAAATTCTTTTTAGAGGTAATGTCATTATTGATAGTTTCTAAACTTAATTCAAGCTTTTCTAACCTTGTCTTTAAACCAGTAACTTCATCTTCTAAATCGCGAACTTCTAATGGAAGTTCTCCACGTACATTTCTTATTTCGTCTATACGCGAGTCTATGAGTTGTAAATCATACAACGCTCTTAAGCGATCTTCTACAGTTACTTCTTTCTTTTTTGCCATACTTTAAAAATATTGAACAGGATTGGTGTTTGTCTTCGATAAAACGACTGCAAAATTAGTAATTTTTTTTGTAAGATGCGCTACTAAACCGTTTTTTGTGTACTGTTCGCTTTCATAATGCCCAATATCTGCTAAAATAATACTATTTTCTGCCGAAAAGAAGTCATGATATTTTAAATCGGAAGTCACTAAAACATCAGCTCCTGAGGCTTTTGCAGCTGTAATTGCAAAACTTCCAGAACCACCTAAAACGGCGATTTTTTTTATGGGTTTGTTTAGTAAATTAGAGTGTCTTATACAAGATGCTTGCATTTTAGTTTTTAAATACTTTAGAAAATCTGCTTCTGTCATCTCATTTTCTAGTTCGCCAACCATTCCCATTCCTATATGTTGGTTGTTGTTTTCTAGTGTAACTATTTCATATGCTACCTCTTCGTAAGGATGTGCATTAAAAAGTGCCTTTAAAATTTGTGCTTGTGTGTGTTTGGCAAAAGTTACCGAAATCTGGGTTTCNGCTTCTTGATGTACTTCTCCTTTTTTACCGATAGTGGGATTCGCGTTAGCATTGCCTTTATAGGTGCCAATTCCAGAAGTATTAAAACTGCAATTACTATAGTTGCCAATATTTCCTGCTCCTGCATTAAATAATGCTTTACGTACTTTTTCGGCCTGTTCTTTAGGTGCAAAAGTGGTTAGCTTTTTTATGCTTTGGGATTGCGGAATTAAAATACTTCTGTTGTTTAATTGTAATTGATTGCAAATCATATTATTTACGCCTTGCCATGCATTATCTAAGGCTGTATGCATCGAATAAATAGCGATGTCATGTTGTATAGCTTTAATAACTACGCGCTCTACATAGGTTTTTCCTGTGATTTTTTTTAAGCCTTTAAAAATAATAGGGTGAAAGCTTACAATAAGGTTACAGTTTTCACGAATTGCTTCGTCTACAACTTCCTCTAAAGTGTCTAGCGTTACTAGAACTCCAGTTATCTTGTTATTTTTGTTTCCTACAAGGAGACCGACATTATCAAAATCTTCCGCGTAAGCTAGAGGCGAAAATTCTTCAAGGTAATTTATAACATCTTGAACAATCATATTTTTTATTATTAGGTTTGTAACAAATATAAAATATTTACATTCATGTGCTTGTATTTATTTTTAAAATGGCACATGTAATCGCTATCGAGGTAATAATTATTATCTTCGATTTTTAAAAACTAATCAACCATTTTTGTTTTCGTTTGTATGAAATTATTGCGATATATTTTATTTCCTATAGTTCCTATTTACTACCTAGTAACATGGTTTCGTAATGTATTTTATGATCTTGGTGTTTTTAAGTCGAAGTCCTATAGTTTTCCCGTAATAGCGGTTGGTAATTTAAGTGTTGGTGGTACTGGTAAAACCCCAATGATTGAATATTTAATTGCTTTATTGAAAGATAAAAAGCAAGTAGCTACCCTAAGTAGAGGATATAAACGAAGTAGTGAAGGCTTTTATTTAGCAGATACACATGCAAGTGCAAAAACTTTAGGTGATGAGCCTTTTCAGTTTTATAGAAAGTTTAAAGAGGATATTCAAGTTGCTGTAGATGCCGATAGACAAAATGGAATTGCAAATTTAATACAACAAGAAACTTCGCCAGAGGTTATTTTGTTAGATGATGCGTACCAACACCGAAAAGTGAAAGCGGGTTTTTATATTTTATTAACCACGTATGCTAATTTATATACCAATGATTGGGTTCTGCCAACGGGAGATTTGCGGGAGCCAAGAGCAGGAGCAAAGCGTGCAAATTGTATTGTAGTAACTAAATGTCCCGAAAATTTAAAGGATGTAGAGAAAGAAAGTATGATTAATAAAATGAAGCCTAAAGCAAACCAAAGTGTTTTTTTTAGTTCTATTTCTTATGCCGATACTGTTTTTTCTGAAGAAAAGAAATATAGTCTAAATACAATAAAAGATTTTACTTTGGTAACCGGAATTGCGAATGCAACGCCTTTGGTAAATCATTTAAAAACGGAAGGATTACAATTTGATCATTTAAATTTTAAAGATCACCACGATTTTACAGCGCAAGATATAGAGCTGTTTAAGAGTAAGTCGCTTATTATTACTACAGAAAAAGATTATGTAAGGTTATTGCAGTTTGATGCTTTAAAAGATAAAGTGTTTTATCTTCCTATTACCGTAAATATGGATAAACCGGAAGCATTTAATGCTGAAGTTTTAGCGTTTGTAACTACTTAACTATTGCAACTTCGTCTTCTATTAGCGCTTGGTATAGTTTCTTTTCAAAGTCTTCTTGCTTAAATGGTTTGGATATAATGTCATCAAATCCTGCTTCTTCAAACTCATGCATTTTATCTTCCAGAGTTACGGCTGTTAAAGCAAATATCGTAAGGTCTTTTTTAAAGCCTCTAATTATTTTTGTTGCTTCTAATCCGCTAATTCCAGGCATGTGTATATCCATTAAAACTACATCATAATTTGTATTTCTAACTTGTTCTACAGCATCTTCTCCGTTATCAACAATATCACAATTAAGATTCATTTTATTAAGAATCTTTTTGGTAATCATTTGGTTGATTTTGTTGTCTTCGACTACTAAAATTTTTATTGTGCTCAATTCTATTTCGCTTATGTTCTTAAAATAATTCTTTTTTGTTTCTTCTTCTTCAATTATCTGTTCTGTATAATTTAATGGTATTTCAAAAATAAAAGTGGAGCCTTTACCTAGCTCACTTTTCAGGTAGATTTTTCCTTTTAAAATATCTATTAATCCTTTTACAATGGATAGGCCTAAACCTGTACCTCCATATTTTCTATTGATTTGAATAGAGCCTTGTGAGAAGCTTTCAAACATGTGTTCTTGTTTCTCTTTGCTAATACCAATTCCGTTATCTTCTATTTCAAATCGTATAGAATACGTTTTACCTGTATTATTGAGCTTATATACTCGCACCCAGATATCTCCATCTTTTGTAAATTTAATAGAATTACCAATAAGATTAATTAATATTTGCGAAATTTTAAGTTGATCTGCAATGTAATTTTCTGGTAAGTCTTTGTCATATTCAAAATGCAGTTTTATGCTATTGTCTATAGCAGAATTGTTTAACGCTGCAATAACGTTAGCAACTTTCTTTTTTAAATTGAATACTTCTGGTTCTACTTCTACCTTATTGGCTTCAATTTTATTAATTTGAAGAATATCATTGATAAAGGTTAATAGATAATCTCCCGAAAATTTTAAGGACTTTAAATGCTGTACTTGTTCTGGTTTCGGGTTTTCATCTAAAAGCATATTACTTAAACCAGTTACTGCATATAAAGGAGTTCTTAATTCATGGGTTACAGTAGATAAAAAGTTGGCTTTTGTTTTTGAAGCTAATTCTGCTTTTTCTTTTGCTAGAATAAGTTCCCCATTCTTTTTATGCAACATGTTATTTGTTTTTAACCTTATTCTGTTGTTCTTGTATAGCGACAACGTTAATAAGGATAAAATAGTAATTAACGCGACACTTAATATAGCAGTTAATTTACTTAAGTTTTTAGAGTCTTGGAGTTCTTCAAGATCTGCAGCTTGCTTTTCTTGGTATTCTGTCTGGCTCTTAATTAAATGTTCCAAACGTTTTTCTGGAGACATGTTTTGCCTTTTAACACTTAAAAGCGAATCGGATAATTTAATATGTTTTTTTAAATAGTCATTAGCAAGTTTGTAGTTGCTTTTTTCTTGGTTTAAATCGCTTAAAACAAAATATCCATGACTTAAAACATTTTCAAACCCATTGTTAATGGCTTCGTTTACGCCGTTATTAGTGACTTCAATAGCTTTATCTAGATTATTAAGTTTCGCATAAACGATACCTAGATTTATTTGAGCGCTACTATGTATTTTTTTTAAATTGTATCTGCTGGCTAAAGCTATAGTATTTTCAAAAAGTAGTTTGGCTTCTTTGTAATCCTTTAAGGCTATGTAGGTTAGCCCTTTGTTGAGTTCAACTTCTGCTACGAAATCATTTAGACCTTCTTGCTCAAAAAGATTTTTAGAAGATTTGTAATAGTCTAAAGCAGTATGGTATTCTTTTTTTGCAACATAAACATTACCAAAGGTTTTGTACGATTCAGCAAGGTTGATTTTATCATCTGAAATACGCTGTGTGGCAACCGCTTTTGTTAAATGCTTAATTGCTGCATCTGGTTCTTCAATGATGTATTCAATTTTTCCAAGTTTCGAATGTATAAGACCTATACTCTTATGGTACCCAATTGCTGTTGCTTGCACAAGTGCGTTTTCCAGCTCATTCTGAGCTTTGAAATAATTAGAGTTGTCTATGTCTTTCTGTGCTAACCTTATAAGGTTATTTACGTTTTGTTGTATAGTATCTTTCTCTTGAGTAGTGATCTCTTGAGAGAATACACTGCAACTCAACACCATGATAATAGCACATATATAGTAGTTGATTCGGAACATTTTTTAACAATGATATAAACAAATATAGATATTTATTCGACAAAAGTTAACTTTTTACCGATAAATTGCTGATTAAGTTGATTAATCGGCTAGAATAACCTGTCTCATTATCATACCAACCTATGATTTTTACCATATTTCCTATGGTTGATGTCATTTGTGCATCAAATATACAAGAATGTGTGTTGCCTACAATATCAATAGAGACTATTGGATCTTCGGTATACTCTAATATACCTTTGTATTTATCTTGCGAGGCTTTCTTAAATGCATCATTAATTTGCTCGATGGTTACATTTTTCTCCACATTTAAAGTGATGTCGGTAAGTGAACCATTAGCTACAGGAACTCGAATACCACAACCACCAATTACATTGGCTAAATCTGGAAATATTTTTGTAAGCGCCTTTGCAGCTCCAGTTGTTGTTGGCACAATAGATTGACCAGCAGCTCTTGCACGACGTAAATCTCTATGTGGTTGATCGTGTAAACTTTGATCTGTTGTATACGAATGTACTGTTGTAATATACGCTTGTTTAATACCACAAAGTTCTTGCATAATGGCAAGCATTGGTGCGGCATTGTTTGTTGTACAAGATGCGTTAGATATTATTTTTTCGGTGCCATCTAGAATAGATTCATTTACACCTAAAACAANTAGTTTTATAGAATCATCTACTGGAGGAACACTTAAAATAACGTGTTTTGCGCCATTTTTAATATGAATGTTTAGGGATTCTTCTGTTTTAAATTTCCCGGTTGCTTCAATAATAAAATCGACATTAAAAGGTTTCCAATTAATATCTTCTAGTTTTTGTTTATTTAGTAACGGAATGTTTTTATTATTAACTATTATATGATCTTCGTTACAAGAAATATCTTCATGAAAAACACCATGAATACTATCATATTTTAAAAGATGGCTTAAGGTTCTTGCGTCTGCTAAGTCATTTATGGCAACAACTTGGATATTTGGATTGTTTTGAAGTAGTCTAAAAACGCGTCTGCCAATTCTTCCAAATCCGTTTATTGCAACATGAACCATTAGTTAATGTGTTTTTGTGCTTTGTAAGAAGAACGTACTAATGCACTACTTTCTACATGGCGGAAACCAAGACCTAAACCAATTTCTCTATACTCTTCAAACTGATCTGGAGTAATAAATTGTTTTACAGGTAAATGTTTTTTACTAGGTTGTAAATATTGACCAATAGTTACTACGTCTACATCGTTAGCTCTTAAATCATGTAACGTTTCTATAACTTCTTCTCGCAATTCACCAAGACCTAACATAATACCAGATTTTGTACGTCTTTGTCCTTGTTGCTTTAGGTATTTTAAAACGCCTAAACTTCTATCGTATTTCGCTTGAATACGAACTTCACGAGTTAGTCGTCTAACGGTTTCAATATTATGCGACACCACTTCTGGCGCAACATCGATTATTCTATCTATATGTAATTCTACTCCCTGAAAATCTGGAATTAGTGTTTCTAGTGTCGTTTCCGGATTCATTCTGCGGACCGCTTTTACGGTTTCACTCCACATGATGCTTCCCATATCTTTTAGGTCATCACGATCTACACTTGTTAAAACAGCGTGCTTAATATTCATGATTTTAATAGAACGAGCAACTTTTTCTGGTTCGTCCCAGTCAACCGTTTCTGGTCTTCCGGTTTTTACACCACAAAAGCCACAAGATCGTGTACAAACGTTACCAAGAATCATAAAGGTTGCTGTACCTTCTCCCCAACATTCTCCCATGTTTGGACAGCTTCCAGAGGCGCAAATAGTATTCAGTTTATATTTATCTACTAAACCACGAAGTTCTGTGTATTTTTTGCCTGTTGGTAACTTTACACGAAGCCATTTCGGTTTTGCTATACGTTCTGGAATTATATTTGAAGCAGTATCTGTATTCATTTACTTTGTAATTTCTAAGTACAAAGATACAAAGTATTCTATTAAAAATGCCCTTATAGAATAGTGAGATGCTATTAATTGAAGACTGTTAAATGTAAACTTATTTTTTCTGAATAATTTCGGCTAATAGTTTTTTAGCACGTAAGAGTTTTACCTTAACGTTGTTAATCGGTTCGTTTAATTTGGTAGAGATCTCTTTGTAGCTTAACTCTTGAAAATAGCGTAGGTTAATAACTTCTTGGTAATGTGGTTTTAACTTTTTAATATCGCGAAGTAATTTCGCTAAATTTTGTTCTGTAATGAGTTTGTCTTCTGCGGAAGGCGTTTCGTCTAAAATTTGAAATAGCGAATTTTCATCATCTTTAGATATATCCGTAGAAATAGAACGTTTTTCTTTTCGTAATAAATCGATATGAATATTTTTTGAAATGGTAATGAGCCAAGTTTTAAATTTGTATTCCGTCTTGTAAGTATCTATTTTGTCAAAAGCTCTAGAAAAAGTTTGAATGGTAACGTCTTCTGCATCGTTTTCATTTTGAATACGTTTGAGCTGAAAACCATATACGTCATCCCAGAAAGTATTTAATAAAAAATTAAATGCCTTTTGTTCGTTTTTTTTTGCCTGTTGTATCGCTTCTTCTATTTCCAATATTTCGGTTTTGCAATAAGATTGGTTATAAATATAGCTAATTGCATTCCAATTAAAAAAATCTCTAGGAAAGGAAGAAAAATAATAAGGTCTTTTTCGTCTAATTTTTTAGAGGTTTTACCAAATACTATATAAAAAATAAGGAATCTTAATAGGAATAACGGCAAAACTATTTGCCAAAAATAGGTGGATATAAGCAGTGTAATTGCTAAAGCATAAAATAGAAATTGCGAAATATAAAAAATAGCAAGTAGTACTTTATGTATCGTTTTATAATGTTTTGCCGTAGAAACATGTCTTCTTTTCTGTGAAATCCAATCTTTAAAAGTTGTTTTCGGATTAGAAATAGTAAAACTGTCTTTGGTAAAACAAATGCTTGTGTTTTTATTGGTTGCCACTTGATTTATAAACAAATCGTCATCACCAGAGCGGATTTTCATATGGTTTATAAAGCCATTTGCATTAAAGAACTCTTCTTTTTTATACGCTAAATTTCTACCAACTCCCATAAAAGGTATTCCTGATTTGGCATAAGAAAAATATTGTAAAGCGGTTAGTAAGGTTTCAAAACGGATGAGTTTATTTAAAAAAGAACCTTTTATTTTTGCATATGCTCCGTAGCCTAAAACAATACTTCTACTCGCACTAAAATGTGCACTTATTTCGCGTAGCCAGTATTTAGAATTTGGTTTGCAGTCTGCATCTGTAAAAACTAAAAGCTCGTTTTTTGATGCTTTTATACCAAGAGTTAATGCATATTTCTTGTTGCCATAAAAAGCTTCGGTTGGTATGACATTTACAATTTTGATATTGTTATGTTTTGACGCAAAGTCTTCCATGATATCTAACGTATCATCATGGGAGTTGTCATTAATTAAAACAACTTCGAAATCGGGATATTCTTGATCTAATATATACGGAAGGAATTTCTTTAAATTTTCGGCTTCATTTTTAGCACAAATAAGAATAGAAACAGCATTTTTTTTTTGTGTTTTATTCTTCGGATTTAAAAAAGCAAATTTTGAAAATAAGAAAAGGTAATATATAATTTGAATACTTACTACGCTTAAGAAAGCGTAGAAGGCAATATTCAGTATAACCATGTACTTTTAAGAATGTTGAGGTTCGCTACAGTCTTGGTATTGCTCAGGAGTTTTTCCGCAAAAGCCGCAAGATTCTCCTTCTTTGTTTAACATAGGATTTTGGCTAGCACAAGTACCTGCAAATTTTCCGTCTTTTTTTGCCCAAATTTTTATTGCTATTCCAGCTATTGCTAAAACTAAAAGTACTAATGTAATTGCTAGTAGTTTCATGTGTGTATTGATCTTAATAATTTTTACAAAGATACTACTTTTTGGGAAATGAGTATACTAAAAAAGCCTCGCTTTTTAAAACGAGGCTTGTAATTCTTATAAGTAAGTGATTTACTTTTTTAAGCTAATTTCTGCAACAGATTTTTCTACAGAGGCATTTTCATTTCCTCCTTTTGGTTCTATTGTTATATTTAAACCTAAAGCGTTTTCTGTGTATGGTAGTGGTATAAGTTGACTGTCTGTCTCGTTTAATATACCTAAACTAACCATTTTATCTTGCACTTCTGCCCATATTTGGTAACATTGTTCTTCTGGTAGTTGTGGTAAGGAAACCACATCTATCATTGATGTTTTGTCTATAGGGTTTATGTATGCAACGGTTTTTAAATTCTTAGCCCTTGAATTCCCTTTTATAATATATTTTTGGGTTTCCGGGTTATTAAGCTGTTTAAATTGTTGCATAATATCGCTTAGCATTAAATTATTTTGGTCTATGTCACTACGTAGATCAAAAATTTCATCTGCTATAACTTGATTTTCACGTTTTAGGTCTTGGTTGTTTATGTAAAACATAAATGTAGAACCCGCAAAAATTAAGGCTGTTATACTTGCAGCTATACTAAACTTATACCAAGTTTTTGGTTTAGATACGGTTTGTAGTGCAATTACTGGTTTCTCGTCAAGTGCAGAAAGAATATCGTTTAAGATATGTTCTGGCGCTTCAATGGCATTACTTTTAGCTACAATTTCAAGATTGCGCTGTAAAGTATTGTAGGCATTTTCAACTTCAGGATATTGGGCAATGTAAGCTTCTACCATTTCAGTTTCTTCTGTAGTGGTATTGCCTACTAGATATTTGTCTAATAGATCTGAATTTAAAAATGTAATTATTTTATCATTCATTACTTTTTGGTTTTGGATCGTAAATCTTTTTTAATTCACGTAGTCCAATTTTTAATCTGGATTTTACTGTACCAAGCGGAATATCTAATTCATCACTTGCTTCTTGTTGTGTCATGCCTTCAAAAAACAGGGCATTAATTACTATTTGATATTTTTCATCTATTGTTTTAAGATGGGTTTTAATATCAATAACGTCTTGATTCAAGCTATTGCTTGTTAATGTAT
>JGI24723J26617_10001964_pt1 | contig 17117 bp, 14 predicted proteins | sample Cruoilmetagenom6_FD_26617 | JGI IMG/M metagenome (IMG submission 26617)
CCCGCCGCATCAACCTGAACGACGCTCTGTGTCGTGCCGACGTCGATCGACTGCTCGGTTGGACCCGTTCCCGCCGGAATAACGTCGACGTCGATGGTGTAAGTCACCACGCCGCCTGCGCCATCGTCGAGAGTGATCACGAAATCGTCTTCGCCAGTGAAATCCGCATCCGGCGTGTAATCGAACACGAGAGCATCCCCAGTCGGCGTAACTTCGCCATTTGCGGGATCACTCGACGTGACCGTAACTGCGTCGCCGTCAGGATCGCTCACATCGATGGTGAACGTGTCTGGCGTATTGGCTTCAGTTGTGATGCTCATCGTCGCACCAGCACCCACTACCGGATCCTGGTTTGTCGAAGTGACTGTAACGTCGATTGTCTGAGTGGCCGTTCCGCCATTACCGTCATCGCCGGTGATGTCGAAGCTGTCACTGCCGAAGAAATCGGCATCGGGCACATAGGTGAATGTGCCGTCCGCATTGTCAGTGACCGTGCCGTTGGCGGCATCAGTTGCGCCAATCGTGACCGTATCGCCATCGGCATCTTCGGCCGTTACCGATACACTATCGCCGACGGAGTTTTCGTCCACGGTGAGTGTCGCCATATCGACTGTGAGGACTGGATCCGCATTGAGCGGGACATCGTCATCAGGATCGTCATCGCCGCCGCTAGCCAGCGCGGCAATGCCGAGGCCAACCAGCAGAACAGCGCCGACCAGAAGGATCGTTCCCCCTGAGCCGCCGTCTCCGGAGTTGCCAAATGATACGTCAGCCTCTTCGGCTTCTGTAATTAGCGATCCAGAGGATGCTGCTGCTTCCGCCAATGCGCCATCAAACGTGAAGTCACCCGCGAGGGATGATTCCTGTTCCTGCGCTTCCTCAATTTCGGCGACACTGACCTCTTCTTCAGAGTCATCATCGACCAGGCGCTCATCTTTGTCCTGGGCCGCTTTTTGCTCTTCCGACTGTTTTGCCAGTTTTTCGCTGCGAACAGGCTGTTTAGCTTGGTCTGCTGGCGCCGGTACGACTTTAATGCTCATCTAATCCCCCAACATGGAACCGTGCAGGGAAATCCGCTCCCTGCCATTTGTGCGTTAACAAGCCCTTCGAGACTTTGCCAAAGCTATTAAAACCACAACGCCGCCAATGTGGCTGTTTTGTCGTGGCATCGCTTACAGCACGGAGTCCCGTGGATTCGTCAAGGCTTGCCTCTGCCCGACTACGCCCCAACCGTCAACGAAAGGTTGACGCGCAGTCGTATTAATTCATTCATATTTGAAAATCGGCAGTTCTCTGCGGCACTGGCGGCAGGGCGGGAGANGCGGCCGCGATGACTTGTGCGGTAATTGGCGGCGGAGAAGTTTGCTCGCAATTGATTCGCCACGGTACCGGCCCGGATTCTGCGCTATCTTTCAGTCATTGCTTCGCTAATTGTCTTGTTTATCGGCTTTGTGAGGTACTTCCAGACGGTGTTTTTGCCAGTCTGAATCTCTGCGAGCGCCGTCATGCCAGGTTGAATTGCTATTTTTTCGTTCCTTAAATGCGGCTTCATCTGGCTCGTATCGACTTCGATATGCACTCTATAATATACCTCTTCACCGCGAGCGGTCTGTTCGGTCAGCGTATCAGCGCTGATATACGTGACCTTTCCGTCAGCCGAGCCATAGATCGATGCATCGTAGGCGTCGAATTTTACGGATGCCGGCTGATTGACGCGAACATATGCAATGTCGGAAGGCGGCATGTTCGCCTCGACAATAAGTTCGTCGCCCGTCGGAACGATAGCCATGACTTCATCACTGGGACGAAGCACGCCGCCTACGGTTGTGAGGCGGATGTCTTTCACAATGCCATCAACCGGCGCACGAATCTTGGTATCCGCCAGAGAATCCGATCTCTGGGCCAGGACTTCGCGCGCCGTGACGAGGTCTTCCTCAGTCATTGTATATTCGGTCTGGAGGTCCTGAAGGTATTTGTTGCGAACGTTGACGATCTGCGATTCGATGTCCGACACACCTCTTTGCATGCGAAGCACATCTGCGCGTGCGACGTCTCCATGCTCAAGCAGTGGTTCGTTCATTGTCATTTCTTCGCGGATGAGCCCCAGCATTTCGCGCAAGGCCCCGAGCTGGTCCTGCAAAGCCTGGCGGCGCTTGTTATACAGGAGCGTCTGATTGGTCACGAATTTGGGAAACGCCCGAACATCTGCCGGAAATACCAGTGGCCGATCAAACAACTCCGCGTTGATCCTTGCCATCGACGATTTCAGGGAAGCAACCTTGCCTTGTGCTTCCGAGACCGAGGCGCGCAGTTTTACATCCTCCAGCTGCACCAGGAGCTGGCCTTCCTTTACCGCATCACCTTCCCGGACGAGGATCTTCTCGATCTGCCCACCGTCGGTACTCTGAATAACCTGAATACGCCCGGTCGGAATAACCTGGCCAGGTGCCCGGCTAAGCTGGTCGAGCTCGGCCCAGAAAGACCACGCAATGGCCAGGCCAAAGAACGCGATCACACCGAAGATGACCAATGCCCCCTGATTGAGCCAGCGATTCCTGAAACTTGCAAAGCTCATTTTTTGCGACCTCCTATCTTGGTCGTAATTTCACCCTGGGAACTGCCTGTCGCTGCGGCGGGCTGTTGCTGCTGCGCCAGCGGCTTTGAATTTGGCTGTTGCAAGCGCTTCATGACTTCAGCGGCCGGTCCATCGACAGCAATTTCGCCATTGGCGACGATCATCAGCCGCTTGACCATGTTCACAAGCTGGAGCTTGTGCGTCACGATGATCAGCGTCACGTCGGGCGTGAGCCATTCCTGCAATGTGCGCAAGACAAGCGCCTCGGTGTCTATGTCGAGGTTCGATGTAGGCTCATCAAGCAGAAGCAGTTTGGGTTTTGCCAGCAGTATCCTCGTCAAACCAGTAAGCACGCGCTGGCCGCCCGAAAGCCCCCTGCCGCCTTCACTTATCTCCAGGTCCAACCCGCGTGGATGATTGCTGATCATGTTGGCAAGGCCGGTCTTTTGCGCCATTTCCAGGATTGCATCATCTCCAGGATCCGGCAAGCCAAGCAGAAGGTTGTCACGCAAACTCCCATTCACCAGCCTGTAATCTTGCGGCAGATAGCCGATGTGGTCGCGCAGAACATCGTCGGCAACCTGGCTCATTTCCAGTTTGTCGATCAGAATCTGGCCTTCCTGGGGTTTGTAGAGGCCAGACATCACTTTCAGGAATGTCGACTTGCCAGACCCGACACCTCCCAAGATACCGATCCGTTCGCCGGCGGCTATCTCAAGCTTGGGAACCACCACACCCGACGCGGTACCGGTGTACGCAAAAACTACGTCCTTCAGGCTGAGCTGGCCTGCTAGCCGGTTGGGCCTCAGCAGATCGAGGTCAGTTGGCGTGTCCAGCGGCAGTTCAAGCATCTTGTCCAGCATGCCGAGTGATGAACGAGCATAGCTCCACTGGACAAGCAGGTTCGGCAACTGCGCGATGAGCGGGCCATTTACACGGCCGGCAAGGATTGAGCAGGCGATCAGTGCGCCGATCGACATTTCGTTCTCATAGACCCGCATCGCGCCCCAGGCGATCAGGCCGATATAGGCCGACTGCTGGATTACACCGAAAATTGCACCGGCCTTGGCCTGCATTTTCTTTACCGGCAGATCCGAATCGTGGACCTGCTCAAGCAGCTCATTCCAACGGGAAAGCAGGTACCATTGCCCGCGATTGGCCTTGATCGTTTCCGCCGCATCAAGAGCTTCGACCAGCAGACCATTCTTCTTGTTGCCGTTGACCTGGGCTTTTTCGGTATTGCGCCTGATCAGGCGGGCAAAGATAAACGCCATCAGCAAGGCGACCGGAAAGGCGATGGCCATGACAAACGCGATAGAGCCACCCAGCTGGGCAATCACAAATATGAAGAGAAGCGCAAACGGCAGATCTGCCAATGCGAAAATCGCGCTCGACGACATGATTGACCGGACTTGCTCAAGACCGCGCAATTGCGACGCCATAGTGCCAATTCCCGGCGGTCGCGCATCAAGACGCACATCAGCCGAACGTGAGAAAAAGAATTCAGATACTTCTGAATCAATTTCGACTGATTCGCGTTCCAGCAAGTTTGCCCGGATAACGCGCAATGTGAAGTCAAACCCCAACGCGACCATCGCGCCGACACTCAACACCCAAAGCGTCGAGAATGCGCCGCGCGGTACAACCCTGTCATAGACCTGCATCGTGTAGATACTGGTGATCAAGGCGATGAAATTGACGACAAACGTCGCCAGAACTGCAAGAAAGATAGCGTTCTTGCGCCGCAGGATCGCCGCCTTGAATACGTCAAACGCCTTTTCGAAACGCTGCTTTCCTGCCGGAAGTGGAATGATCAGGTCATACAGCCGGGCCTTGTCGGCCTCGGTCCAGGTCGTGCTCATGGCGTGTTTTACGACCTGCAGCCGATTGTCATTCTCTATGCGTTCGACAACGCCCCAGCCGTTGTCGGCATGAAAAACCAGCATCGGGAATTCGTGCGCCCGCGGGTCTTCTTCATACGGACTGGCAGGTGCCCAGCCGATAGCTTCGCAATACGTATCGAGAGCGTCCTCGTCCTCACGGTCGATATCATCGGCGGCGTCGGCCCATTCGGGCCTCAGGTCGATACGGCGCAGTCGAGCCAGATCGGCAATCGCTGACAGAATTTCATTAGCCACGGTTTCTTGCCCCACTCAGTAAATCAAAATTTGTCTTGTTCATATCCCGGCTCGCTAAAGACTGGACGCCAGCGACCGCTTTGAAGCAGGAGCTGTGTAGCTGTTGCCATGACAGTCACTTCGGCGTCGGAAAGTCCGATCTGTGCATTGATCGCTTCACGCAGTGCATTCATGACGTCCAGCCATGAGCGGCGTCCAGCGATGAACTGACGTGTATAACTTGCACTGACGTTGGCGGCGCTGGATGCAGCGCTTCTGGAAATCTCTGCCCGTTCCTTTGCCGCTTCGTACTGGATGAGCCCCGTTTCGACGTCACGGCGCAATTGTTGCTCGGACACCCGAATTTCTTCAAGCGCAGACTGAATGCGCAATCGCGCGCTACGAACTTCGGAGAATTGGCTAAGCCCGCCGGTAGTTTGCGCTCTGACTGTAAGCCCGACGCGGCTGCCGAAAAATTCGTCGTATATGTACTGCGCGCTTACCTGAGGAAAGATCGAGGCTTTGCTCTCGGCAAGGTCGGCGCGAGTGACATCCGCTTCGGCGTAAAGGCGTTGAAGTGTCGGATCGTAAGCGATCGTCTGGTCTTCAAGCGCCGCCTTGTTCGTGAGCTCAACTTCCCGATCATAATGCGGCATGGGCCCAAGATCGTACGTCGGATCTGCGATCAGTTCTGCAAGAATGCGCAGCGCCGTCCTGCGCTGGGACCTCGTCACTGTATATTCCTGCTGGATTTGCGCCAGCCGCGATTTGGCGAGTTCAAGATCGGCCAATGGGCTGATTTCGGCATCGAATCTGCGCTGCATCGTGCGGACCAGGCGCTCGTGTTCGGTATTGCTTTCTTCCAGTAGTTGCTCACGCTGCGTGAGGCGCGCAACTTCGAAGTATGTCTGTGCAGTGGTCTGCGCCAGGCTCCTGACAGTCTCGACGTATTGCGCGGAAGACGCGTTTTCCTGGGCTTTTGCTCGCTTGATATTCGATTTGATACGGCCACCGGACCAGATGGGCTGGTCAACTACAATCTGTGGCTCAGGCTCACTATCATCCGATTCATAGGCGACACTTGCTGAAATCGATGGGAACCGCTGCCACTTTGCCGCCCTTACGTCAGACGCTGACGCGCGCAACGCTGCGCGAGCCGATAGGGCCGAAGGATAGTTCTTAGTGACGATATTGATCGCCTCTTCCAGCGCGGGAGGAACATGTCCGGTCGGTTCGGTCCAGCCAATCTGGGGAAGATCTCCTTTCTTGGCCTTGGGCGCAGGCGGCCCGTAGAAAGCCCCTTCTGGAATTTGGGAAGCCGATATTTCCGGATCGGGCTTTGTTTCTGAGGCCGGGCTTGCAAGAATGCCCATTCTTTGGGCATTTTTTGAGCCTTGTGCTGCTTCTGAACTATTGTCCTTTGGCTGCGTTGCTGAAGTTATGTCGCTTGGTATTGTTTGGGTCGGCGGTGTTGTTGTTGGCTGTTCCTGGGCCACAGCCGAGGTCGCAATCAGAAATGCAGCGGGGCAAAGTGCCGCAAGCGCAAGCAATGGCCGCGCGTTCAATGGCAACTTCTGCGTCCCTTGCGGGATATATTCGTTATTGTCATTCAAGGCAGTATTCCTAGCGATGATATTGTGCCTGAGATTACAAGTGATCGGGGGGTATCGGCATCGAGGGTTCGAGGCGGAGGTTGCGCACGCGTTGGTCTTGTTTGTCCTTTACCTGGCCAACAAGGCCCGCTTGCTTGAGTCGCTCCAGAACTGCATAGAATCCGCGATAGGAGACACCGGCGAGTTTCATGGCTTCGGTAACCGGCATTGAGCCGTCTAGCTTCAAATGAATCAGAACGCGCGCTTCCGGGGTTAGCAATCGAACCTTTTTCTGTTGAAACAGATCGGCATCAAGGGCGAGCAGACTGCGCCAGCTTCGTTCGCCTTCAATTTGCGCCTGCGACTTGCACGCACCGTCGGCCTCGACTTGACTGTCGTCATCCTTGGCCTCCGCATCCGCGCTGATGTCTGTTTCGGACATTTGACCCCTCTTGGAATCCCTCTGCAATATTTACTTGCAATATGTGCATGCAAATAGCAGTTGTTTCTCATGATGCACGGTTAACTAGGACCATATTGGCTTTTTCATCGGCAAACTAATGGTGTTTCGGGTGCGCCGGATGGGAATCACGGACCTGAACTCCGCTTGAGATCGCGGAAAGAACAGGAAGCCGAAGCAAGATTGAACTTTAACTTTAGCGATAGACAAGCTTGTTCGTTTAAGGGCGTCGAATGGCTTAAGGCCGCGATCCACCCGCATTGGAAAGCATCCATTCCATGCTCACCTATGGCCGCCCATTGATTNTCCCTATTTTTTGCGGTTTTGCAGCGCTTTTGATGGCCCTTGGGCCGTCGACAGACGTAGCTCCGATCTTGTAGGTCCAGCTATTGCCGCGCGCAATTGATTCGGACACGCGATCTATGCGCGCTTGTCAGCTCGCCGCGCGTATCAGCAGCTATAGGACGAGCTGTTGTTTGCGCAGGGCAAGCCGTGCCGCGGAAGTTGGCGACAACTCTGCCAACCCGGTGGCAATTTGACTTTTTTGGAGTATAGCTGCGCNCGAAAACTGCTGATTGTCGATGCCGTGCGGAAACACTAACGCCAATTTGGCGGTAATATGTGGTTGTGCATTTCGTTGTTTTTGATGGCGTGCTGGCCATTGGCTTTGCCGAATGCGCCTATATTCCGGGCGTGGCCCTTGAAGGAGTTTTATGATGGCGAGCCAGATACTGCCAATTCCTTCTCAGGATATTGCNCCGCTGGCGCAGCCCCAAACACCGACAGTTCTTGTCGTCGATAACGATAGCGACAGCATATCGCACTGCGCCGNGATGCTTGATGATTTGAATTACCGGCACAACTGTGTGACGTCTGCTCGCGAAGCGCTTGAACTCGTCGCGCGCGATCCATCTATCCAGATCCTGATGGCCAGCATGCAGATGCCGTCAGTTGACGGATTNGTTCTTATCGAAGAGGCCCGTTCACGTCTTGGCGATAGTCGTCCGTTGGCGCCGGTCTTGCTGACCAACCAGGTTTCGACAGAACTCGCCTTAAAGGGCCTCCATGTCGAAGCAGTCGACTTGTTGTGCAAGCCGCTGGATTTTGAAGCCTATTCGGGGGCACTGCGCCGTGCCATGCGTTATCTCACTGCCCGGCGCGCNATCAATGATGGCGGAAACATGGTGAGTTTCGGCCAGCAAATCTCACAGCTCATGTCCCTGCTTGAGAGCAAGTCTACCGAAACACAGGCCGATGCGACGACCAGCGATCAGGATATCAACGCGACGTTGCGAGCTATTATTGGTTCACGCAGCTTGAGAAACCGCCATTTCCCGAGCCAGATATTCGCGGACCCCGCCTGGGATATCCTGCTCGATCTCACACGTGCAAAACTGGAAGACCAGCAGGTCTCGGTCTCAAGCGTCTGTATCGCCGCATCTGTGCCCATGAGCACGGCGCTGCGTTGGGTCCGGCAAATGACGGACGCGTCATTGCTTCATCGCTGGACCGACCCGAAAGACCGTCGGCGTGACTTGATTGCACTTACAGAATCTACCGCATCTCAGATGCGTGATTACCTGGCGGCAGCCCACGGGATAATATCAAATCAATAGGGCTCGCGTGGGCTTTGGCACATCAACCACTTCACTCAGCCTGAGCTCGGCTCGGCGCTACGTTTCACAAATTACCGATGCGCGGACTGCGCAGTGCCCCTTACTCCTGCTGAGCAGGTGCATCTGGCTTTTCGACGCCAGCAGCCGGTCCATCCTGGCCTTCGAAGTACTCGCGTTCCGCTTCTTCCACGCGATCCTGGGTATCGGCGGCATCTTCGTCGATCGTTGCAAGGCGCTTGGCGCGCTCTTCAGCAATCAATTCGGAAAAGCGAAGAGAAGGGTCTGAATCTTTCTCGGCATAAGCAGTCTGCACCATTTGTGAGACGCACCCGGTCCAGCCACCACCACCGACTGGAGAACAGCTCAATGTACCCTGTCTTCCAACAGTTTCGTANGCCAGGACACGATTGTTCCATGCATCATTTTGGGGTGAATCAGATTCCCTGAGCAATTCGGGAATACGATATCGCTCNGTTTCATCNTTGCGTGCNCAAACAGTAATCTGGTCATCNGTTGACTGCGGGCAAGCATCCTCGCCGTAAATGATAAGCTGGTTGATGGATTCACCGCTTTCTTGCGCCATGGCAGGAGCAGAGAAGATCAAGGCAAATGCGCTGGCAGCCAGGGCAGCAGTCAGAGTGCGCGACACAGGTTAAGACTCCTCAAGGTGGTGTAACTGGTTTCGGCCCATATAGGGTTTGTTCGCCATGAATGATAGCTGAAGTCGGTTCAAATCGCGGCGACCCAACATTGCCTAGATTCGTTCGGCCAGACGGATGGCAAGCCTGCATCCAAGGCGGATGGTTCCGGACAACAAGGGGTACGCGGGCGCGTCTTCCGCTCCAGCAGCAAGCGCGGTTTCGCGATGTTCGCGCTCATCCTCACGAAATTGGCCCACAAGGCTTTCAAGCTCCGGATCCTGTCCATCAAGCTCTGCGAGCTGCGAGGTGTAGTGTCGGTCTATTTCTTCTTCGACAGCCGCAGTGCAGGCCATTGCCGTTTTTGGACCAACAAGCGCCGTCGCCGCGCCAAGCGCATAGCCAGCGACTGACCAAAGCGGCTGGAGCGCGGTTGGCCGTGCTCCACGCTCCACCAACAACCGGTCGAATTTCTCGCGGTGGCCTGCTTCCTGCTCGGCCATCGCAGCAATTTCCTGCGAGTGCGCCGATCTCGCGCCCATTACGGCAAGTTGGCCGGCGTAGATCCGCGCTGCCGCGTATTCGCCGGCCTGATCCACGCGCAACATGCGGTCGGTTTCAGCTTCGATCATGAGCCAGTCTCTCCTTCGCTCTTCAACAACGCTGCTATCGCCAAGGCCGCCGCAATGGAGAACAGGAAATTCCAGCCCGCAAGTGAAATTCCAAACAAGCTCCACGGAGCCAGGTCACAGCGCACCAACGGCGCGTTTAGTATTGCTTCCAATGGGTCTCCTCCTCCTGCCAAGGGGTTTGCGGTGCAAGCAGTCAGGCCTTCCCACCAGCCGTACTCAACTCCTGCGTGGAATCCTCCGATCAGACCCGAAACAGCCATCGCAGTGGCTGCCACCCAAAGCATGGTCCGCCATGGCGCGCGCGCGCGCGCCAGGACAGCAAATGCCAGCGCAATGAAATGTGGATAGCGCTGCCACCAGCACATTTCGCAAGGAAACAGGCCAAATCCATATTGTGAAATGAACGCGCCCCCCAAGAGCGCAGCCGGCATCGCAAGTGCGATAGCTCCGGCAAGTCTGGTTGCAGTTGACGTTGCCATTGCCGCGCCTAACGACGCTGCGGAGCCGCCGCACCATTCGAGGCGGTTCGCTTAAGCGTTTCGATCGCGTAGTGAAGCTGGAAATCCTCGATTCCCGCAGCCTTGAGCTCCTCAGCCGTCATCTTGAACCGGGGATCGTCATGCTTGTCAGTCTCAAGTTGCTTGTCGTCGAGCGAAATCTCATTGATCAGATGGCCGCGCAGATCTGATTCGCGGATCGCCCGTTCGGCACGCAAACGAGCATCAGGATCAGAAAGCTGGGGCACGCGAATATCGGGTTCGATCCCGCCTTCCTGCACCGAATGGCCATTGGGCGTATAATAGCGTGCCGTCGTAAGTTTGACCGCGCTGTTGCGGTCAAGCCCGATCAGTGACTGGACACTGCCTTTGCCAAAGCTGCGCTCACCCATCACGACTGCACGTTTGTGGTCCTGCAATGCGCCAGCCACGATTTCGGATGCCGAAGCGCTACCAGCATCGATCAGCACGACGAGTGGAATTCCATTTGCCACATCGCCTTTGAAGACTGATTCGGCTTCATAGAATTCGTTCTCGCTTGCCAGGCGCCCACGTTGTGAAACGATGTCGCCCCTGTCGAGAAACAGATCCGACAAGGCGACTGCCTCATCAAGCGAACCGCCGGGATTTGACCGCAAATCGAGTACGAGCCCAGTCAGACTGCCGCCCGCTTCTTCGCGAAGCGCCTTNACCGCGCTGTCAACATCGTTGCCGACATCACGCGAAAATTCATTGATCGTGATTGTGCCGATACCGGCTTTCAGTTCGTGAGTGACGGGTTCAAGATCGATAATCCCGCGCGTGACAGTCACGTCGAAGGGATCTGTCCGGCCCGGCCGAAAAACCGTCAACCTGATCGACGTTCCCGCTTTGCCGCGCATTTTTGCAACAGCCTCATCAAGCTCGCGTTCAAAATACAGCACGCCGTCAAGATGGGTTATATAGTCACCGGCCTTCAGGCCTGCCTTGTCAGCAGGGCTGCCGCGGAACGGAGATATGACCTTGACCGCTCCATCGTCCATGATGACGGATAGGCCGAGCCCCGAATAGCTGCCGTCGATCATCGTTTCGAGACGTTGGAGCGAGGCGCCATCAAGATAGCTTGAATGAGGGTCAAGGCTTGAAAGCATGCCGCTGATCGCACCCTCGATAAGGTCTTCGCCTTTCACCTCATCGACGTAGTTCTCCTGAACCAGCCGGTAAATCGCGACAAGCTTGCCGAACTGGGCACCGGAACGCCCGTCAACGGCCGCCAGACCAGCTGTTGTGGCAGGGATAAGTGCCACTGCGGACACAAGCATGGCGGCACGAGCTAGGGAAGCTAATTTCATCGGGCGGTCTGGCCTTTCATCGATAGCCAACATGTATGTAACCAGCACCCTGAATACTAGCTGGCATCGAAGAAGAACAGCGCTCCACGTTCACAAGGTCCGGACAAATTGCAAAGGGTTGACCGGAACGCCATCACGCCGGAGCTCGACAGTAACAATAGGGTTGCCCGGCGCCGTCAGCCCCAGCGGCGAACCGCCGACAAGCATCTCACCAACACGTGTATCCAGTTTGGCAAGCCCTGTCACAAGTGTAGTCCAGCCTCCGNCATGCTCGATAATGACGATCCGGCCATAGCCGCGATAGGGTCCGGCAAATGCCACCCGGCCCGGCGCTGGCGAAATTGCCTGAGCGCCCCCGCGCGCGGCAAGGACAATCCCCCGGGATGGTGGGCGTCCTTCAATCTGAGCGCCAAATCCGGCCACCAGACGCCCTGTTACCGGAAGGACATACGTGCGCAGAGTCGGCGATTTATCCTCCGCTCCCGCAACTTGCACAACTTCGGATCGTTCTGGCCGCGCCGGACGAATGACCGGGCCGGGAAGTCTTTCGAGTTCATCGCGCAACTGGCCCTGCTTGCCGACTTCACCGACCAGCTCGCTGAGGTCGCGAGCTTTTTCGGACAGCGCCAGAGCCCTGTCGGCCTCTCGGCTGGCGATTCCCGTTGCTTCGCGCGATGCGAGGCGCTGGCGCGATTCAAGCGCAATGAGCTGCTGACGCCGGTTCTTGAACTCCAACTGGCTCTCGCGCAGGTTGGCAGCCGCCGTATCAGCGCGGAGCCGAAGATCGCGGCCTTTCCTGATTTCGGTCCGCAACGCGGCAGTGCGACGCTCAACTTCTGGAAGCATGGTGTCCAACAGGGCGCGCATGTGCATTGTGTCGCTAACTGATCCAGGGCGCAGCAATGCCAGTACCGGTGGGCGGCGGGACAAGCGCTGCAACGCGGCTGTAAGCCGCACCAGCGGTTCCTGCCTTTGCGCAAGCCTGTTGCGCAAATCCTCGCGCTGGCGTTCGATAATGCTAGCCCTGACTTCGTGTGCGGCAATCTCGGCTTCTGTCTGCTGTATGCGCGCGGCAACGGCAGCGGTCTGGCGCGCAGTTTTTTCGGCCTGCTCGGTTACCCGCCGCGCCTCGGCTTCAAGTTTTTCAGCACGGCCCCGGGCCGCCTGGCCCTGCCTGAGCGCCTGATTGAGTGCGGCGCGCGTTTCGACCAGATCCGTCCCGACCATGGCCGACTGTGCAAATGCAGCCGCGCCAAGGGTCGCCAGACCGGCGAGGGCGGGTTTGAGGAAAAAGAACTTGCGCAGCGTCATGCCTCACGCGTTTACCCTGCGCGGCGCTGCGGGGCCATAGCCTGATTGTTGTGCGCAATTACCGCAAGGCAACGCACGCTCACAATGATTGCATTGGCCGCTGTGCAAGGCAAATTACCCGGATCGATGATATGGGTGGCCAGACAGAATACTGGTCGCCCGCCACAGCTGTTCTGCAAGCATGGAACGAACCATGAGATGAGGCCAGGTCATCGGCCCGAACGCAAGCAACAGGTCGGCTTGTTTTCGATCAGATTCGCTGTGGCCGTCCGCAGCGCCGATAACAAAACGTGCCTCCCTGACACCGTCATCGCGCCACCGGCCGAGTAAGGCAGCGAATTCTTCAGAAGAGATCGTCTTGCCACGTTCGTCTAGCAGTACTTGCCGAAACGGAGTGGGCGGCTCAGGTATCCTGCCACCAGTTTCGGGTAGCTCTGTATGCTTGAAGGGCCACGCGATGCGCTTGGCATAGCGATCGACCAGATCAGCCTCTGATGAGCGTCCGATCTTTCCCCTGGCGATGATGTGCAAGAGCATGTGCGCGCCGCTTGTTGAATATCGTCAGGCNGCGCCGGTCGTCTCGTCGCCGAAAGCCCACATGCGTTCAAGGTTATAGAAGCTGCGAACTTCNGGGCGAAACAGGTGAACGATGACATCGCCTGCATCAACCAGCACCCAGTCTGCAGCGGGCAATCCTTCGATTTGGGGACTTGCCCTTCCGGAATGCTTGACGCGTTCAGCCAGTTTCTGCGCAATNGCGGCAACTTGCCGTGACGACCGGCCAGTTGCAATGACCATATAGTCGGCAATGCTCGATTTGCCTTCCAATGGAATGGACACAACTTCCTGGGCCTGGTCATCATCCAGTGATTCCAGAACTATCTGGAGCAAGGCATCAGGATTGTCCGAGGCAGTGCCGGCGGCAGCTACGTTCGACTGTGTAGGCGCTTGGTTCATTTAGCTCTCACGCGCTCCTGAGTTTGGCGGCGCACCATCGCGATGAAAACCATCGCATTGAATTCAACTATCGTGGGGGGCCCATTCCCGAAATGACCGGGCAGGAAGTTGACGCTCACTCGGTGCTCTTGCTGTCAGTGTGGGCAGCCGACGAAGATGCCTGAATGATGCGGCGGGTCACGCCGTCGCGAAGGTTCCTGGGAGCATAGCGACTTGGCCAATCGGGATCATCCCGGCGAATTGCCGTGGCCGAGCGGCTATCAGGATCGAAACGCAACGTTATCAGCGCCGGGGCGCTCCATTCTGCCGAATCCCTAAAACTGGCGGCAGGTTTTCGGTATTTCCTCAGCCAGGCCATCGCGGGGCTCGCGAAAGCACCGGCATCATAGCCGGGCCGGGCGATAACCGCAATCGGCATTAGCCGGGCTATTGCGCGCCAGTCCTTCCAGCGGTGGAACTGTGCAAGATTGTCCGATCCCATCAGCCAGACGAACCGACGATCCGACCACCGCCGGGAAATTGCCCGGAGTGTGTCGACCGTATATCGCGTGCCAAATTCGCGTTCCATGGCGGAAACACGGATTGGTGCGCGTTTCGCCTGATCAAGCGCCGATGCGAAACGCGCATTCAGCGGTGCCATCCCATCAGCCGGCTTCAATGGATTCCCGGGCGAGACCAACCACCAGACCTCATCCAGATCCAAAGCTCTCGCAACAAACAGCGAAATACGCCGGTGTGCTCCATGAGCGGGATTGAAGCTGCCGCCTAGCAAGCCAGTGCGAGGGCCTGAATCAGTCACGTCGTTGCACCCCGTCAGGGGCGAACCTGCCCGGTTCCACGCACTTGCCATTTGTACGTCGTCAGGCCTTCCAGGGCCACTGGGCCGCGCGCGTGTAGCCGACCCGTCGCAATCCCGATCTCGGCCCCAAGGCCGAATTCGCCGCCATCGGCAAACTGGCTCGACGCATTGGCCATGACGATCGCGCTGTCGACTTCACTCAGAAACTTCTCTGTGACTGAGCTGTCCGATGCAACAATGACGTCGGTATGCCGTGAACTGTGCCGGTCAATATGCGCAAGCGCCTCGTCAATCCCGTCAACAATCGCCACTGAAAGAATCGCATCGAGGTATTCGGTGTCCCAATCGTTAGCCGACGCAGGCCAGATGCGTTTGTCGACTTGCTGAGCCCTCGAATTGCCTCGCAATTCGCACCCTGCGTCAATCAGTGTCCCAAAGAGGTCTTCGACGGCTGGATATCGCGCATCGACCAGCAAAGTTTCCATCGCGCCGCAAATCCCGGTGCGCCGCATCTTGGCGTTGAAAGCAATATCCTTGGCCATTTGGGGCGTAGCCGATTCGTGCACATATGTGTGGCAAATACCATCAAGGTGGGCGAGAACCGGGACACGGGCCTCTTCCTGAACGCGCGCAACAAGGCTCTTGCCCCCGCGCGGCACAATCATGTCGATCAGCCCGGCTGCAGTAAGCATCGCACCAACAACAGCCCTGTCCTGAGTAGGCACAAGCTGTATCGCATCTGCCGGTGCGCCAGATGCCTCAAGCCCTTTAGACAATGCAGAATGTATCGCGCGGTTGGAATTTACGGCCTCGCTGCCCCCTCGCAACAATGCGGCATTGCCCGAACGCAAGCACAGCGCCGCTGCATCAGCGGTCACATTGGGCCGGCTTTCATAAATTATGCCGATCAAGCCAATCGGCACGCGTATGCGGCAAAGCGACAAGCCATTTGGCCGGGCGAAAGAATCAATTACCTCCCCAACCGGATCGGGCAAGTCCGCGACCCGATCGACCGCATCGGCAATTCCCGCTAATCTGAAAGCATCGAGCATCAGCCGGTCGAGCATTGCCGCAGTCAGGCCATTCGCCTCACCGGCAGCGACATCCTGGGCATTGGCTGAGAGAATATCGCCCTCGGCATCACGCAATGCCTGCGCCGCTGAGCGAAGGGCATTGGCTTTCTGCTCGCTGCTCAGGCGCGAAAGATGGCGCTGTGCGATGCGTCCTGCCGTAGCGATGCGCTCAATTAATGCGCCGGGCGATTCTTCAATGATCGACTGTACCGTCATGATCCGCCGACTAGCACCGAGCCGCGCCGATGTCACCGGCACGCATTCATGGCGCCATGAATGCCTGGATGAGCACCTGGCCGGGACGTTGTTCGATTTTCATATTCTGCGCGCAGCGAGTTTGGGCACAATGGCCCGATTCATCCGACCAATCTTGCGGTTCAACGCCAAAATATCCTTGCGAGGTGTCTTTCTGACTCGCCTACTGCGGAACGAACTGCTAGCTCACTGCCCCAGATAGGGACATTAAGCAGACTAGCGGGGTCAGTTTGAAAACTAGAACCGCCAGCGCTCTGACTGAGCGCTTGCGGACTCTGTTCCCAGATCGCGAATTTATTATGCGATCGCAGGGACAGGTTCGCTTCATTAAATTTTCGTCGCGGATTCAGGCGATTGGTGCGGCAATCGTCGTGCTTTTACTCGTGGCTTGGGTTGCCACGATGGCCACAATGACCTTCACGCAATACACAGCGGAGCGGGACAGGATTGCCCTGATCGACCGCGAAGCAAAGGTTGCCAGCGCAGAGAGCCGAGTAACCGAATATCGCGCGGGACTCGATTCGGTCGCCACGGATCTTTCCCGTCGCCAGCAATTCATCGAACAAATGGTAGACGCTCACATCGGCAAAGTTCCCGATAATTTGCTGCAAGATGGGACGGTATCGGACAGCAGCACCGAAGCGCAGCGCACCATAGACAAGGTCAGCACCGCCATTCCTGAAGCGACCGGGCTGGCAAGAATGGAAGCTCGCCAGCTTGCATTTGTCGAACGTTTAACACGCTATGCCGATAATCGCGCCGCCAAAACGTCAGCGGCGATCCGCAAGCTGGGCCTCAATCCCAACGCGCTGCTGGCAAGTACCGGCGACAAGGCAGCAGAAGGTGGCCCCTACTTGAGATTGACAACCGGCAAGAACGGCTCACTCGATCCTCGCTTCCAGAGGCTCGGCATCAGCCTTGCTCGCATGGATGCGCTTCAACGCAGCCTGGCCGGGATACCCCAGGTCCAGCCTGCGAACATGGATTTCATTTCGTCCGGCTTCGGCTATCGATCCGATCCCTTCAACGGCAGCGCCGCCTTCCATGCAGGCCTTGATTTCCGGGGCCCCAGGGGTGCGCCGATCTACGCTGCGGCAAAAGGCACCGTCAGTTTTTCCGGCTACAAGCAGGGTTATGGCAAGTGCATTGAGATCGATCATGGCAACGGCCTGATGACACGTTATGCGCACATGTCGAGATATCACGCGACACTCGGCCAGGTCGTTGTCGCAGGCGACATGATTGGCGCCATTGGCAGCACTGG
>JGI24723J26617_10001965_pt1 | contig 17111 bp, 18 predicted proteins | sample Cruoilmetagenom6_FD_26617 | JGI IMG/M metagenome (IMG submission 26617)
TACGAATTTCCGGGTCATGTCGATTTCTCCCTTGCAGTGCCAGACACGTCGTAGCCAGATTGGATTATGCGACGATTGCCACCTGGATTATGCGACGATTGCCACCTGAACGCCACACCCGGCGCCGGCAAAATATAGCAAGCCAGCTGCGGGACGATACCTAATTTACGATAATCATCATCGGTAAGGCAGGCTGCCAACGCGATATTTACCCTAGCGGAACAATAGATGGCTGCGAACGACAATCACTTCGCGAAACAGGGGCCCTTGATGACCGTACGTCTTATGCGCGCTGAAGGCATGGAGACAACAGGACCGGAAGCCGATCGCAGGCGAGAACCGCGCTTTGCTGCGCGTATTGACGCACGGATGAAATCTTCCCGCGGTGACGTGGTCGATATTCATCTTGCCGAAGTGTCCTTGCACGGCTGCCGCGTTGTCAGCTCCGAACCATGGCTGAAGAACGGTATGTTCGTCGAGATCGGCCTGGGTGACGAGCCAATGCTTGAAGCGATCATACGCTGGGTACGCGATGGCAGCGTCGGAATGGAATTCCTGTGGCCAATTCCGCCAGAGCGCCGCGAGTGGCATGATCTGGCCGACACGCCGTTCTAAGCTGGCTACCTCCCAAATAGAAAAAGGGCGGCCCGCAAGGACCGCCCTTTTTCAGAATTCTTTGATATTTCAGTGCGCTCAGTCTTTCTTGAGCGTCAACCCACCAAAGCGCTTGTTGAACTGGGCAACGCGGCCGCCTTCGCTGACTCGCTGGTTGCCGCCGGTCCATGCTGGATGGGACGTCGGATCGATATCGAGGACCAGCGTTTCGCCTTCGCTTCCCCACGTAGAGCGGGTTTCAAAGGTGCTTCCGTCAGTCATCTGCACCTTGATCATGTGGTAATCGGGATGTGTGTCGGCCTTCATGGGTCTGTTCTTTCATCTTGGCCGGTTCCGACCGGCCCGAAAATCTTGAAGCGCGCGCATAGCGGGCACTTGCCGGTTTGTCCAGTGAGGGATTGAAGCTGGCGGTGCGGCCTGAATTTCATTGCGGCCCATCCGCGATCATTGCGGTAAAGTTCACTTCGCAGGTTACCTTGCCATCAACCGAGGCCTTGCCCCAGAACTTGCAAACGCGCGCGCGCTTCTGAACGAAACCGGCTTTCAGGTCGAGCAGNACGCCCGGTTCCACGGGGCTACGAAATTTCGCATTTTCGATCGCCATGAAATAGACGAGCTTGCCAGACCCGGCGAGTTCCAGTGTCTCGACAGCAAGGATGCCCGCCGCCTGCGCCAGCGCCTCTATCTGCAGGACACCGGGCATGATCGGACGACCGGGGAAGTGGCCCTGGAAAAATTGCTCGTTGAAGCTGACCGCCTTGACCGCGTGGATCTCCTCNTCGGGCCGCAGCGAGGCGACCCGGTCGACGAGCAGCATCGGAAAGCGATGCGGCAACGCAGCNAGGATTCCGGCTATATCCAGCGCGGTCTCATCGCGCGAACCATTACTGTCGTCGACCATGCCTGCCCCCGGCCTGCTTCAGTTCAGCGACCCTGCGTCGGCGTTCCGGCTGTCGGTGCTGGGCCTTGCTGCGCAGCCTGCGCGGCACGTGCTTCACGAATCTGGCGCGGTTCCCAGCCCTGCGGAGGTACAATCTGCGCCGAAGGGACCATGGTATTCAGCTCGTTCAGGATATCCTGATTGAGATTGTAGGCGTTGTCGTTGACCGCAAGCACAGCATCGGGGCTGAGAAGCAAGGTGATGCCCTTCTTCTTCATCGCTGTCTTGACTGCGTCGTTCAGCTTCGCGTCGATCTGTTCCTGCACATAGCTTTGCGACATTGCGACAGGCTGCAGGATAAGCTGGAGTTCCTGTTGGCCGGACTGCTGCAGCTGCTGGATTTGCTGGGCCTGCTGGGAGAGTGTCTGCTGGTTCGCGTTTGGTGCCTGCCGATCAACATTGAATTTGTCGACGAGCGGCTTGATCTGCGCGGCAAGCTGATTGCGACGTTGCTCTGCCTGATCAAACTGAGGCTTGTAAGTCGTCTTGCGTTGCTGATCTGCCACCTTGTACGCGTTGGAATTGGCAATGACCGCGTCGAGCGTGGCGATTGCCATGCCTTTGACGATCGTCTGGGCCGCCGCAGGCTGTGAAGCGGCGACAGTGCCAAACATCATACCTGCAACGATTGCGGCTTTGAGCGGAGCGGTGTTGAAGAGATTCTTCATCAGAATTGGGTTCCCACGTTGAATGTAAAGGATTTGGTATCGTCCCCCTTACGCTTGAGAAGGACTTTAGAGAAATCGATCCGGAAGGGACCGAACGGCGAATTCCAGTTCACGCCCACGCCAATCGCCACACGCGGTTTCCAAGTGTTGCCAACAAACTCTTCGCGAAATGCAAATGTGCTTCCAAGCGGTTCGTTGGCAAGCGGCTGGTTGTTATTAGGTATGAGACAGTCAGGCGGGTTCGGGTTGGTCTCGTTAGGAACAGACGATGACGCTGTGACAACACAAACGCCATCCTGCAACTCGGCGGCAGTGATCTGAGTGAACAGCGGATTGCCATCACTGTCACGTGTCGGAAGGAACAAGCCTTCCGGATTATTTTCGATGGTATCGATGGTATCTGGGGTGCGAAGCCCGAACACCGCACCGGCGTCAACGAAGATCGACGGCCTCAGGCCAAGTTCTCGTGCACCGGAGCCCAGCGGGATTTCCAGCTCTGCACGCGCAAGATAGTAAGCTCTGCCGCCCAACGCATCGTCAGTCGTCTGGTCGCGGTCGTCCGATAGAGTTTCGCGGATTCCGTCGCCGTCGAGGTCAACATAGGGCCTCCGCAGCACGCGCGGGCCAACGCCGCGAATGTCGAAGCCACGCATTTGCGGCTCACCGAGATAGAATCGATCGGTCAGACGTACATCGTCAACTCCGGCGTCCGGATCGCCACTGTTGTCGAGCGCCTTGATCGCCCCGCCCTCGCCTTGCAGCGAAAATATAAATCCGCCGCCAATCGGGAAATACTGGGCGGCATTGGCCCGCAGGCGGGCATATTTCACAGAGCCGCCAAGCCCGGCAAAGTCACCGCTGAGGGAAGCGCGCAAGCCGCGCGTCGGACGGACCCTGTTGTCCAGGCGGTCGTAGATCAGCGAAAGCCCGAGAATTGAGCTGGTACGCTTGCCGATGGCATCGCAAAGATACCGGCCTGCAAGGACCGGCTCGCAAGTCTCTACGCCATCGCCGTCCAAATCGAAGAAAAACTGGTTTCGATCCAGTGTAACGTCATCGTAGTTAAGCGTGTAACGCGCCACTGCAGTGAAATATTCGGCCAACGGCAAGCCGGCACGGATCTGGAAGCCGGTCGTGGCCTGCTCATAAGTCCGATCNCGGTCCTGGGTCAGGAAGCGGAAGCTGCTGTAATCGCGGCGGTAGATATCAATGCCCATCGAGACATTGCGATCGAACAGGTAAGGCTCGGTAAAGTTGGCTTCCACGCTCTTGGTATAGCGGGAATAGCTGCCCGAAAGGCCAATCGTCTGCCCCCGGCCGCGAAAGTTGCGCTGGCGCACCGATGCCTGGAAGATAAAGCTCTCGATACTGGAGAAGCCGGCCGAAAGCTGAAGTTCACCGGTTGGCCGCTCCTCTACATTAGCTTCGAGCGCGATCCGGTCCGGCGCAGAACCCGGATTTTGTTCAATTTCGAACTTTTCCTGAAAATAACCAAGCGAATTGATCCGGTTGGTTGAGCGCTTGACCTGGAGCGAGTTGAACGCATCTCCTTCGCCAAGGCGAAATTCGCGGCGGATAACCTTATCCTGCGTCAGCGTGTTGCCGTTGATATCGATTTGCTCGACATAAACGCGCGGGGCCTCTGCAATGACGAAAGTCAGGCCCATCGTCAGGTCTTCTTTGCTGCGCTGATAGCGCGGCCGCACGTCGGCAAAGGCATAGCCATATGCGCCCGCCGTCTCGTTCAAACCCTCAATCGTGTCTTCGACCAGTTTCGCGTCATACCAGTCACCTTCCTGCATCGACAGGTTCGCGGCCAGTGTCTCACCATCGAAATCGCGCAACTGGCTATCGACCACGACCTCGCCAAACTTGTAGCGCTGACCTTCCTCGACGACGTAGGTGATGATGAAATCGCGCTTGTCCGGCGTCAATTCGGCAACGGCGGAGATAACGCGGAAATCAGCATAGCCTTCGGTCAGGTAGAACTGACGCAGCTTCTGCTGATCGAATGCCAGGCGGTCTGGATCGTAGCTGGTGCTGGAGCTGAACAACCGGAATATACGCGATTGCTTGGTGACCATTTCGCTGCGCAGATCACCGTCGGAAAACTCTTCGTTACCGATGATATTGATCTGGCGAACCTTGGACTTTTCGCCTTCGGTAACTTCAAACACGATATCGACACGGTTTTGCGCAAGCATCACCATTTTTGGCTCAACAGTCGCTGCATAGCGGCCCTTGCGCTTGTACAACTCGATAATCCGGGAGACGTCAGCGCGAACCTTTGATCGCGTGAATATCTGACGCGGTGCGACCTTGATCTCGGGAAAGATCTTGTCGTCCTTGATCCGCTTGTTCCCTTCCAGAATGATACGATTGACGACCGGGTTTTCCTGAACCTCGATTGTCACGATCCCGGCATCGTTGCGCACCTGAACATTGGCGAACAGCTCAGTCGCATAAAGATCTTTCAGCGCCTGATCGGCAACCGCGCTGGTATAAGTCTGGCCAACGCGCATGCTGATGTATGACCGGATCGTCTGCGCCTCCAGCCGCTGGTTGCCCTGGACGAGCACCGACGTGATCGTTTCCACCGCCTCTACAGGTGCCTCTACTGGTGCCTCGGCAATCGATTCGTCTTGCGCCATCGCCGAAACCGGCAGGCCAGCCAGCACTGTGGTTCCCAGAAGCGCCGCGGCCAAATGTGACGCGCGGGCTGCATCAAAGCTGCGAACCATTTACAATCCCATCCTAAACTTCACCAGTTTTGTCAGACCAGCCGGAGAACACAAATTCCCCCGAACTGGCTCAATCGCAGCCCTCTGCCCGATGGACGTTCCCCGATCAAGCAGACAATCGGACCCAACCACGCTTCGCAACCCATTACTCCCCGCCTATCCCCCGAAAATCGGCAGCGAGGCCAGATCATTGAATGTCACGATCAGCATCAAGGCAAGGACAAGTGCCAGCCCGGTGCGAAACGCCCATTCCTGACTGCGCAAGCCCAACGGCTTTCGACGCACCGCTTCAGCAGCGTAGAAAGCCAGGTGCCCGCCGTCGAGCGCAGGGATTGGCAGGAGGTTGATGAATGCCAAGTTAATTGAAATCAACGCTGCAAAACCGACGAATGCAGACCAGCCAAGGCTGAACTGTTCACCAGAGTATTTTGCAATCTTGATTGGCCCGCCAAGCTCCTTGATCGAACGCTCGCCAGAGAAAATCTGGCCGATGCCGGTCACCATCATCCGCATGATTGCCGCGCTTTGATCGACGGCAAGGGTGACCGATTCGACCGGTCCAACCTTAACGATATCCGCCTCTCCCGCGCCGATACCGACCCGCCCGACCCGGGCTTCGTTGCCAAACTTGTCAGATTCAACAACTGTGGCGATCTTGACTGGAAGAGTAAGCTCGTTGTCGCCGCGCATGACCGTTATGGAAACGGTTCGTCCCGGAAATGGCACGACATGTTCAGGAATGTCGGTGAAGCTTTCGATCGCATTGCCTTCGACACTGACAACCCGGTCTCCAAGTTTGAGGCCTGCTGCCTGAGCAGGGGAATTTTCGGAAAACTCGGCAATCTCGGATGATGCAACGATTTTTCCGTACACAAGGTTGAAGGCAGCGAAGATAGCAACTGCGAACAGCAAGTTGGTAAGCGGCCCTGCCAGCACGATCAGGCTGCGCTGCCACAGCGGCTTGACGTGAAAGGTTCGCGCTCGCTCTGCCTCGCTCAATCCATCATCTGCCGCATTGTCCGGCATGCTGACGGCGTTCATGTCACCTGCAAACTGGACATAGCCACCCAGCGGCAAGGCGCACAGTTTCCAGCGTGTCCCGCGCTTGTCGGTCCAGCCTGCCAGCTCCTTTCCAAAACCAACCGAAAACGCTTCGGCCTTCACCCCGAACCACCGCCCAACAAGGTAGTGGCCCAGTTCATGGATAACGATCAGCGGCCCCAGCAGCAGCAGGAACGCGGCAAGCGTCATCAAGAGCGATGGTGATTCAAGCACTTCAGGCAGCCTCCATCAGCATGCGAGCGTGCTGCCGCGCTTCTGCATCGACAGCATAAATGTGGTCAATTTCAGTTGGCTTTGCCGGTGCATAGCGGGAAAGGACATCCTCGACATGTGCCGCGATGCGCATGAATGTGATCTGACCGGCCAGGAACGCCGCGACAGCCACTTCGTTTGCCGCGTTCAACACTGCCGGGATCGCACCCCCCGCTTCGGCAGCCTGCCGTGCCAGGCGAGTAGCGGGAAAGCGGGCCTCGTCAGGCGCAAGAAACGTAAGTTCGCCAATCCTGGCAAGGTCGAGCGGTTGGCACGGTGTATCCATCCGCTGCGGCCAGGCCAGCGTCGATGCAATCGGCACACGCATATCGGATGGTCCCAGCTGTGCCAACGTCGACCCGTCACGGTATTCCACCATCGAGTGAACCACGGACTGTGGGTGGACAAGGATTGCCAGATTGTCGAGGCCGACCGGGAACAAGTGGTGCGCTTCGATCAGCTCAAGTCCCTTGTTCATCATCGTCGCGGAATCGACGCTTATCTTTGCGCCCATGTCCCAGTTGGGATGCTTGACGGCCTGTGCTGGCGTAGCGGTGGCCAGTTGCTCAGCGGTCCAGTCGCGAAACGGGCCGCCGCTTGCGGTCAGCGTGATCTTGCGGACATTGCCCAGTTCATTGCCGGCAAGGCACTGGAATATCGCATTGTGCTCGGAATCAACAGGCAGCAGAGTTGCCCCGTATCTCGCAACAGCCGCTGTCATGATCTCTCCAGCCGAGACCAGCGCCTCCTTGTTGGCAAGGCCGACAGTGCCGCCTTGCTCTATCGCCGCCATTGTTGGTGCCAGCCCGGCGCAGCCGACAATTGCAGCGATGGTGATATCTGCCGGACGCGAGGCCGCTTCGATCAGCGCCTGCGCCCCGCCTGCGGTTTGGGTGGCGGTTCCAGATAGCGCATCGCGCAACGCGGGCAACTCCGCCTCGTCGGCAAGAACTGCGAGTTCGGGCTCAAATTCTCGTGCCAGCTTCGCCAATTCGGAAACATTGCCGTTGGCCGTGAGCGCTACGACACGCCACTTGCCCGGCTCGCGCCGAACCAGATCGAGGGTCGATGCACCAACAGAGCCGGTAGCGCCAAGGATCGAGATCGACCGGCGCGTCACATCGCACCTGTCAGGCGCAACACAAGAAAAATTGTTCCCAACACGGCGAGTACCGATAGCAGACCGTCCACCCTGTCGAACAGCCCGCCATGCCCGGGAAGCAGCATGCCCGAATCTTTCACGCCCGCGCGGCGCTTCATCCAGCTTTCGAAAAAGTCGCCGGTCTGGGCAATGACAGCAACGACTGCCCCCGTCAGGACCATGCTTGAGCCGCTGGCAAATGGATGAAGCTGCATTTCGTATGTATCGTGCGGCGCACTCTGGCTGTCTGCGACAAACGCAAGGAAGCCGGGATTATCTAGCAGTGAGACCAGCCAGGCGATGATCAGCGATGCACCGCAGATACCGCCTGCCAGACCTGCCCATGTCTTGGAGGGGCTGATAGCCGGCGCGATCTTCGGACCGCCTATAATTCGGCCAAGGAAGTAGGCGCCAATATCTGTCCCGATCACAGCTCCCACCACGAGCAGAACCCAGAAAAAACCATAAGGAAGATCACGCAAGGTCAGCAGCATTCCAGCGGCAATTCCGCAGTAGATCGCTCCACCTGCGCGCCAGGCCGTCCTTTTGCCGCCCGGCGGGTACATCAGGATTGAAAGCGTGCTCCATTCAAACCACACGCCTGCACCGATGAGCAGCACGAAAACCAACCACCAGATCCCGCCCAGCCACAATGCCAAGCCGGAAACCACGACCATCAAGAACGCAGTTGCCGCACGCACAGCCAGCTCGGATGTCTTTGCGCCGTCAGCGCCCGCCATAGCGACGCTCCCGCCCGGCGAATTCTTCCAGCGCCTGCTTCAGGTGATCGGCAGTGAAATCCGGCCACAGCACGTCAGTGAAATAAAGCTCCGCATAAGCCGCCTGCCACAGCAGGAAATTCGACAGTCGCAATTCTCCAGACGTGCGGATCAACAAATCAAGAGGCGGCATGTCCGCTGTATCGAGCTGTGCTGCGATCGCATCGGGGGTGATCTGGCCTTTTTCAGCGGCCTTGGCAGCCGCCCGCGCGATCTCATCCTGAGAGCCATAGTTAAGCGCGACTGCCAGCATTGTCCCGGAATTGCCGGCTGTCCGCGCCAGTGCGTTTTCTATCAACTCAACAACATCGGAAGAAAATGCGTTGTAATCTCCGATGATTTTCAACCGGACATTGTTTTGCGCCATTTCATCAAGATCGCTGAGAATGAATTTCTTCATCAGCGACATCAGGTCGGAAACTTCTTCGTCGGGTCGCTGCCAGTTCTCGGTTGAAAAGGCATAGATCGTCAACGCTTCAAGGCCGAAGTCGCGCGCGCCGCGCACCATCCGGCGCACCGCTTCCACGCCGCGCTGGTGGCCGACTGCGCGCGGCAAGTGGCGCTTTTTCGCCCAGCGGCCATTGCCATCCATGATGATCGCGACGTGGCGAGCGTCAGCCATGCAGTCCCCGCTGATTACCGCGCTTCCCGATCCCGTGCCGGGCGTGGGGACGCGGATCGTTACCGCTCACTGGCTAAGGATGTCCTTTTCCTTACGCGCCAATTCCTCGTCGACCGCCTTGATCATCTCGTCAGTCATTTTCTGGACTTCGCCCTCAAGGCGTTTGCGATCGTCTTCGGAGATTTCCTTCTTCTTCTCGTCGTCCTTGATCGCCTCGTTGCCGTCACGCCGGACGTTGCGGATCGCGATACGCGCATTTTCGGCATACTGGCTTGCCAGTTTTGCCAGTTCCTTGCGGCGTTCCTCGGTCAGATCCGGGATTGGCAGGCGCAGCGTGTTGCCATCGTTGACCGGGTTGAGTCCCAGCCCCGCAGAACGTATCGCCTTTTCTACCGGCTGGATGTTGGACTTGTCCCACACCTGAACGGTCAGCATCCTTGGTTCCGGAGCTGATACAGTCGCCACCTGGTTGAGCGGCATTTGCGAGCCATAAACATCAACCACCACGGGATCGAGCAAGGTCACGTTGGCACGCCCCGTGCGCAGGCCCGAAAGGTCGCTCTTGAACGAATCCAGAGCGCCATTCATCCGGCGCTTGAGGTCGCTCTTGTCAAACTTGGCCATTTCAAGCCTTCTCCTGCACTATTGTCTGGACACCCTCTCCAGCGAGGACTCGCGCAAGGTTGCCGCGCTCCTTGATCGAAAATACAACTATGGGAATGGCGTTCTCGCGGCAAAGGGCAATGGCCGTTGCATCCATAACCTTAAGGTTCTTTGTCAATACCGTGTCATAAGATACTGTTTCAAAGCGTATTGCATCGGGCACCTTCTTGGGATCGGCATCATAGACACCGTCAACGCTGGTGCCCTTGAACAAAGCATCGCAGCCCATCTCGGCCGCGCGCAAGGCCGCGCCGGTATCGGTCGTGAAAAACGGGTTTCCGGTCCCGGCGGCAAAGATCACAACCCGATCTTTTTCAAGATGCCGCGTGGCCCGGCGGCGAACATAGGGCTCACACACCGTCGCCATCGGGATCGCCGATTGCACCCGCGTCGGCACGCCAAGCTGTTCCAGCGCGTTCTGCATCGCCAGCGCGTTCATCACTGTCGCCAGCATGCCCATGTAATCGCCAGTCGTGCGGTCCAGCCCCTTGGCCGCCCCAGCCAGCCCACGAAAGATGTTCCCGCCGCCGATCACCAGGCAAATTTCCAGCCCGGTTTCCTTGGCCGCTTTCACTTCGGTAGCCAGATCAGCCACAAATTCCGGATCGATGCCATACTGCTGATTTCCCATCAGGACTTCGCCCGAGAGTTTAAGCAGGATGCGCTTGAATTTCGGCGAGCTCATAAGACGTTCAATCGAAAGCGTTGCGGAGTTGCGCGGTCCTTATAGCCGCAAGCCCCGCGCTGCCAAGTGCCGCTGCAGGATGTGGGCAAATCGTAGTCCGGCCGGGCGCTTCCAGATAAGAATGTCCATGGCCCGATGTGCCTGCAAAGCCTGCCACACAGATGCGCCCGCAATCGTTTGAACACACGCATTTTATACCTGCCCAGCTTACAAAACGAGCCGAAGGATTGCTCCCCCGGCCCGCCTGAATTATTTCGAAACTGGAAAAACTCCAGCCTGATCAGCCGCTGACAGCAGCTGCGACTTCTGCGGCGAAATCGCTTTCTTCCTTTTCGATACCTTCACCAAGCTGGAAGCGCACGAAGTCCTTAAGGACAATCGCAGTGCCTGCATCCTTGCCGGCTTGCTCAACAACCTTGGCGATCGGCGTCTTGTTGTCGATCACGAAAATCTGGCTGAGCAGTGCGTTTTCCTTGGCGAATTTGGCGATTGCGCCGTCGACCATCTTTTCCTGGACGTTTTCCGGCTTGCCGCTTTCGGCTGCCTTTTCCGCCGCAATCTTGCGTTCGCGCGCGATCAGCTCGGGATCGAGGCTTTCAGCGTCAAGCGCCTGCGGAAAAGCGGCCGCAATGTGCATCGCAATCTGCTTGCCTAGCGGTTCCAGAACGTCAGCCCCTGCATCGCTTTCCAGCGCGACCAGCACACCGATCTTGCCCAGGTTCGGCGCCGCAGCGTTATGCATATAGGGCACGACGATACCGCTGTTGACCGAGACGCTCTTCATGCGCCGCACGCTCTGGTTCTCACCAATCGTTGCAATGTTGTTGGTCAGCACATCCAGGATCGACTTGCCATCGCCATATGTCTGGCTCTTGAGCGCTTCGACATCGTCGCCGTCGGCAGAAAGGGCAATGCCGGTCACAGTGCGAACAAAATCCTGGAACTGGTCGTTCTTGGCGACGAAATCGGTTTCCGAATTAACTTCAACCGAAACGCCCTTGGTGCCTTCAACGGCAACACCGACAAGACCTTCGGCAGCGGTGCGGCTCGATTTCTTTTGGGCCGCGGCAAGCCCCTTGGCGCGCAGCATGTCGACAGCGGCTTCGATATCGCCGTCGGTTTCGGCAAGCGCGTTCTTGCAGTCCATCATTCCGGCGCCGGTGCGCTCGCGAAGGTTTTTCACGTCAGCAGCTGTATAAGCCATCGCGTATGTCCTTTTGCGTAAATGGGGCCCGCACCGGGCTTGAAGACCCGGCGCGCAACATTTTCCTGTCAGTCAGGCTCAGGCCGGGGCAGCGCCTTCGGCAGGCTGTTCTTGTGCCGCTGCTGGCGCTGGTTCAGGCACAGCCTCAGGCGCAGCTTCCGGAGCCGGTACAGGAGCGGCTTCAGCGGCAGCTTCAGGTGCCGGTGCATCCAGTGCGCCCATATCAACGCCGGAGTCGCTCATCGCGCCCTGTCCGCCCTTCGTGGCAGCAGCGCAAACCGCGTCGCAATATAGGCGAACTGCACGGCTGGCATCGTCATTGCCCGGAACCGGGAACGCAATGCCATGCGGATTGACGTTGGTATCGAGCACCGCAACCACCGGAATGCCAAGCACGTTGGCCTCTTTGATGGCGAGCTCTTCCTTGTTGGCGTCGATCACGAACATAACGTCCGGGATCCCGCCCATGTCGCGGATGCCGCCCAGCGAAAGTTCAAGCTTGTCACGCTCACGGGTAAGCTGGAGGACCTCTTTCTTGGTCAGGCCAGCGGTGTCACCCGAAAGCTGCTCCTCAAGCGTCTTGAAACGCTTGATCGATTGCGAAATCGTCTTCCAGTTGGTGAGCATTCCGCCCAGCCAGCGGTGATTGACGAAATGCTGACCGCAAGCCCGCGCTGCTTCGGCAATGGGCTGCTGCGCCTGGCGCTTGGTCCCGACGAACAGCACTTTTCCGCCTGCCTGCACTGTGGCCGAAACGAATTCGAGCGCACGTGCAAACAACGGCACGGTTTGCGATAGATCGATGATGTGAACACGGTTGCGGGCGCCAAAAATATATGGCTTCATCCGCGGATTCCAGCGGTGAGTCTGGTGGCCGAAGTGAGCGCCGACCTCAATCAATTCCTGCATCGTGACGGTAGGAGCCGCCATATCAAATTCCTTTCCGGTTATGCCTCTGGGAAACTGGGGACCGTGCGGATCGTTCCGCTGCGGCACCGGTATGTAAGTGCTTCCCATGTGGATTTGCCGAACCAAAAACTGCCCGGAATGGGCCGCTTTGCTTCGACGAGACGGGCGCTTAGCTGCAAATTATCCGGAAATCCACCTCAAATCGCATAGCTGGGCATCTGCGTGGCTGCGTTCCCGCGCCCGCACTCAGCGACAAAAAATCGTCCGGCATGAATTTTCACACTTGACCCGGCGGAACATTTCATGAACANCAGCGTCATTGGAACGTTTGTAGAACANATATTGTTTTTTCACAAGTTCTCCACAGGCTGTCGACAGGCTTGTTGGATCAGACCGGAGATTGAAAATCATGATGGCAACCCTGCTCACTCTGCTATTCGCATTTGGCGCCTTGGCAGCCATTGGCACAATCTGGGCAAATGTGCGGCGCTATGGCCCATCCGCCCGAGGCCTGTTCATGGCCCTGCAGGCCTGCGAAGAGACGCNCGAATTGCGCTTCACCATCACCGATTTCCNGTTTGGGCCATGCGCCGCCGTCCTGCGGCCAGACTTTAGCGCGCATCGCCTTGCTCGGCGGAAACCTGCTCCGATGTGCGCCGCCGCCTGACTCTTGCGTACTGGTAAAATCCCACCGGTATCAGCAGGGCATAGGCAAGGCAGATGCCGACAAGGGTCAACCATGTTTCAGTCAACAGAGCAGCAACCAGCAGGCCAACGAAAGCAATCAGGCTAATTCGGATACTGCGCGGTGGACGCAATTTTGACCAGCTGAGAGTCGGCACCCCAGAAATCATCAGGAACGCGATCAGCCCCATCCATGCCGCTACGCCCAGTGGTTCAGTAAATTCGGGACGACCGCTGGCAATCGACAGATAGACCGGCAGGAATGCAAGCCCGGCTCCGACAGGTGCCGGAACGCCGGTGAGGAAACCTGCTTCCTGGTGCGGCATATCGGGCAAGTCCACGCGGGCATTGAACCGGGCGAGGCGCAGCACGCAGCAGATCGCAAACGCCAGCGCAGCAATCCAGCCCAGGCTCGGCAGCTGTTGCAAGGTCCACAAATAGACGATCAGCGCAGGCGCGACTCCAAAGGAAATCGAATCGGCAAGACTGTCCAGCTCGGCCCCGAACCTGCTTTGGGCATTGAGCAGGCGCGCAGCGCGTCCGTCTATCCCGTCGAGTACCCCGGCCAGGATCACTGCCAGCACCGCTTTCTCGAAATCGCCAGCAATAGCAAAGCGAATGCCTGTCAGGCCGACACACAAGGCCGCAGCGGTAATTGCGTTGGGGACGAGTGCGCGCAATGTAAGGCCGCGCGGCATGCGGCGACGCACTTTGCCGCGCCCCGACTTGCTCACTGGCCCACCCCTTCGATGAGCTTGCCCTGCCCCAATTCCGCCAGGACCGTCTCACCGGCAATGATTTTCTGGCCAAGAAGCACGCGCGACTGCGTACCTTGCGGCAAATAGACATCGACGCGGCTGCCGAAACGGATCAGCCCGATCCGCTGCCCGCCAGCAACTATATCGCCCGGCTTAACGAACGGAACAATGCGCCGTGCAACCAACCCGGCAATCTGGGTGAGGCACAGCACGGTGCCGTCCCCGCGCTCGATCATGACATGCTGGCGTTCATTTTCCTCACTTGCCTTGTCGAGGCCGGCATTGACGAACTTGCCGGGGATATAGATGGAACGCCGCACTGTGCCACCGATCGGCGCGCGGTTGATATGCACATCGAATACACTCATGAATATGGATATACGTGTAACCGGTTCGGTGCCCAATACCGGCGCGCCGCTGCCATCCTGCACTGTCAGCTCACGCGGTGGCGAAACTTCCTGGATCAGCGTCACCAGCCCATCGGCCGGGGCAATGATGAATTTCTCGTCCCTGGGCGTGACACGCTGCGGATCGCGAAAGAATGCAAGAATGGCCAGCGTCAGCGCGGCCAGCGGCCAGGCCAGCGTCTCCCATGCAAAAATCGCCGTAACCACGCACAGAATTGCCGAACCCGCCGCAAATTTGTGCGCTTCCGGATGGATTGCCGGCCAGCGCCAAGACGCCTCACCGTTTCCCTGATTATCGAATATCTCTCCTGACATTTCGACTATCTAGGATTTGCATGCGCCCGCCGCAATGGCAGGGCGCCGACGCGCAATGTCCCAAAGTGGATAATTGCGATACGCACGGCCCAGATCCTGCCTGAAAAGTCGGTGGTGGGGCAGTCGATCAGCTGCGCGCTCTCTGCCTCAAGATCGCGTGCAAACGGGAGTGGTCATCTGGNTTGGCATGACTGGAATTGGGGGGCCGCCCAGCGACGGGAGCACCCTCTTGGATCAGTTAGCTCCGCAGCAGCATCTGTATTTCTGGCCCGAGCCGCATCGGCTGATCGTGCGCCCACGAAGAATACCCCCATGCACATCAGTTAATACGTAAGGCGTTTGCGCAAGGAGCGCGAAATCACGTAGGAGGGCTTTGCCAACAGCAGCGTCGAGCGCGGCTACTCATCCGTCAGATCGGCCAGATAACGCTTCGATCGTTTCTCGATCCGGGGCTGCGACGCCTCAGCCAGTTCCTGCTCTCTCAATCAAGTCGATTGTTCAAGAACAACGCAGCCCGAAATGCCCGGTGTGCCATAGACCTGGCTGTACGCGATCCGGGCACCTGCGACCTGGCGCTGATCTGCGCGGCCGCGGAGCTGCTCGACATTCTCATAGATCTGACGCAGGCCGGAAGCACCGATGGGCTCGCCACAGGCGATGCAACCGCCATCGGTATTTACCGGAAGCTTGCCGCCAATGCGTGTGTCGCCGTTCGCGATCAATTCTTCCTGGTCGCCATCGTCGCAAAAACCGTTTTCGGCCATGTGCATTATCTCGGCGCCGCTCTCAGTGTCTTGAAGCTGCGCCACATCAACATCCTCGGGCCCCAAACCAGCCATCTCGAACGCCGCCGCTGCGGCGAGCTGAGTGGCAGACTTGCCGCGCTCAATCTCAAGCGCCGGCGCGAATACTTCGAAAGAACCCTCCGGCCGGGTACGGACTGCGGCAGAGCGCACGCGCGGACCGCTAAGACCGAGTTCCCTCATCTTATTTTCGGACGCCACAATCATTGCGACGCCACCCTCCGCCGGCGAGCAAAACATGAATTTGGTCAACGGATCGGAAACCATCTGGCTATTAAGAATCGTATCGATGTCCACCGGAGTCTTGCGCCAGCTGTGCGGCGTTACGGCACCGTTCTCGAATGCCTTCTCCGCGACCCTTGCGAGAGTCATGCTGCTGATACCATGAAGGTTCATATAGCGCTGGATTTTCATGGCAAAGAACTGTGTCGTCAACATCATGCCAGTTTCGCCGTACCAACGCGGCAAACCGGCGGATTCCGGATCGATATTGAACGCACCTCGAGGGTGTTTGTCAAAACCCAGAACGATGCCGAGTTCAAATTCGCCCGATTTGATCGCTGTATAACCTGANAGNAGNGCCGATCCGCCGGTGGCACAACCGTTATCGACATTGATGAACTGCGTGCCGGTAAGGCCAAGGTGGGGTAGGACGGCATCCGCNGATCCTGATGCNGANGATCCGCCGAACGCGAACTGNATATCCGCCCAGTCAACACCCGCGTCNGCCAGTGCTTTNCGGATCGCATAGATACCTTGATCCAGGCCGGAGCTGCCTTCGGTACGCCCGAATGGATGGATTCCCGCGCCTACGATGTGAACGTTGTTCATAAGATGCTCTCCTGACTGTCGGGGAGAAATGCGTAAGTCAAAACCGGCTCGCCATTTTCATCACGATAGTCTTCGGTTACCACCCGCATGGGCTGACCGATACGCAGCGTGTCAAAGTCGCTCACGATAATTCGTCCCTCGACGATCAATTGGTCAGGCAGCTCGATATAACCAACCGCGTAGGGGGTGAAATCACCCTCATCCCCGCGACCGTCATACGGGGGCTTTGGACGAAAACGTTGCACCGTCCAGGACCATAGTTTGCCTTTCCGGCTGAGAGGAACCAGATCGTAATTTTCGGATTCGCGGCCGAGTGGAAAACGTTGCACCGTCCAGGACCATAGTTTGCCTTTCCGGCTGAGAGGAACCAGATCGTAATTTTCGGATTCGCGGCCGAGTGGAAAGGGAAACTTCAACCGGCCGTCCGCTTTGTTGCGACCAGCAAGAAGTTGGGTCTCATCGCCCTCGCCTTCAAACAGTCGTTCCGCGACTTTCTTCATAGAAACCTCCAAACGAGCACTCATTCACAGACAGCATGATCACAGCACCGGCGTCCAAATAAGTGCCCGGCATAAATCGCGAGATCGTTCCCCGAGGCTCACTCCACCGGAGGCATCCTTCCGTAGCGACTGACGCTTCAAACTGTTCCCCGTGCTTGATTCAGCGTCCGGCAGTCCGGGCTCCCTTGGGTGTCCCGCCTTCACCTTCAGCTATATATTGATCGATCATCCTGTGCATCTGCCGGATACGCATCTCGCTATACTTGCCTAAATGGGAGACGCCTGTTGCGGAGGCACGAATCCCTGCCTGAACATGTGGAATATTGGCCAAGTCCTGCTCAAATATTGTCTCAAGACCATCCAGTCCTGTATTGACAACTGGCTCACCGAATCCAATTTCGAGAATTGGTGCCGGCTCAGGCCGCGGGCCGTTCTTGGGAACACATTTCAGGAGGTAAACATCCATGATCGATTTCTCGGGATCCAGCCCGTACGGACGCCATCGATAAGTGAGGTTCGGCATATATCCAGC
>JGI24723J26617_10001966_pt1 | contig 17108 bp, 10 predicted proteins | sample Cruoilmetagenom6_FD_26617 | JGI IMG/M metagenome (IMG submission 26617)
GTGACTTTCCGGAGCCATGTTAATCTGGTGTGGTTCTGAGAAAAAGTGCATGAGAAGAGAGAAAAGAAGTGAATTGGCGACAGGGCGTGAGAGAAAATCGCNCCCTGGCAGTGTAGCGAGCGATGCTTTTTCTTGAGAGTTTTTTCTGACCTGGCCTGGGAAAAAGCTCAGAAGCAGGNAATCGGTCTGCTGGGAGAACATATGGGTTCACACCCTACAATAGTGTNGAACTCAGCTCGCAAAAAAACAACAGGACAAGGGGTGCTGTCGAGATGGNGACGAGTGCGCTTCGACTTTCGACTCTGCCGCGTGGGCGTCCCCGATGGAAGAGGAATCTTCCAGGACTCGATAGCCTGCTCTTTCTTCTCGCTGTGCTCGGTATCGTTTTTTTTGCGGTTNTTGTTACAGCATTGGATCACCACGAAGGCGGAGATGTCGCGGCTGCTTTCGTTGGGATTGTTGCGCTTCTGCTTCCCGCACTTGCAGCGGNGTTTTCTTTTTCTGCGGGATTTTTGCTGCTGCCTGATGTCACGCTGACGGTACCCGGGTCTTCCGAACTTGGCCAACAGCGAGAATACCAGGAACACGAGTACCAAGAAAGAGCGCAAGAATGGGACGGGGAAAATCAAACGCGAGATCCTGCGCATGAGATTATTGCTGCGTGGGGTGTGGATTTTGGGACTTTTGCCCGGCTTTTAGAGGTGATTGACAATCTGCGTGCGCAAGACCTTGCAGCTTGGTGGCACGGGAAAATTGCAGGGATTCTCACAATTTCCAGAGTGTTTGCGGGAACTGTCCTTATTGTTGGCTTCGCCCAAGATGTTCTTCCCCCNCAACTTGTGGGGACGCTTGGTCTTGCGATTTTTTTGACAGAGATTTGTGATAAAACGCTGGGTCCTCGCGAGAAACAAAGTACTGCAGTCTGCAAGGCTTTTTCTCTCCGTTCGGCTTTGCGTGGCATCGAAGATGACTTTCGTATTCCTTTTGCGATTGATGAAATTGATGCTCCAGTTTTTCGAGAGCGCGTCGACATCCTTTTGCAGGAAACCTGGTCCTGGCAAGGTGGCATGGGGCAGTGAGCAGAGCTTGTAGTTTGTGATCGACTGTGTCGCGTGGATGTTTGTGCTGGATGCAAGCCTTGATATGCAAAAGAGAACGACAGGGATGGGCACACGCGGAGCAGCCGGCAGTAGGCGAAGTTGCAGGTCAGGGGATGCGTTGACAACCGGATCGTGTGATTTTGCTGTTGCAGGCGTGCTGGAGAAGCGCGATGCTTGGGCCAAACTGCCAAACCAGTGTTATGGATGTTTTGCTGCTGTAGGGAAATTCCATTGGAGTNGTGTGCGCAGTGTGTTCGATCTGCTTGATCCAGGGGAGCATGAGAACGGTACATTTGATGTTTTTTGGAGGTTTTTCACAGGTCTCTACAGGTCTTGGCTGTTTTTTCAACTGTGAACGTATGCTGGTGAGGAGGAAACGCCGTGGCTTGGCCTTCTTTTCTTGGGTTTGAAACCGTTGACGGCTTTCAGGATGGTCCAAGGGGAGGAGTCGGAGAGGTCGGAAAGGGAGATGCGGCAATGGCACATGTGCTTGATATAGCGGATGCGACACGCGTCTATAGGGTGGATGACGGTGCGGCGGTGCGCGCGCTCGACGGGGTTTCCTTGCGTGTGACCCAAGGAGAGTTCGTGTGCATAGTCGGGCAAAGTGGGTCCGGGAAAAGCACGCTCCTCCATTGCGCGGGAGGTCTTGACTCCCTGACAAATGGGGTAGTGCGCGTGAACGGTTGCGATATCGCCAAGATGTCAGAGGATGATCTCAGAGATCTGCGCCATCACCGGATCGGCTTTCTCTTTCAATTTTTTCAGCTGGTTTCTTCGCTCACGGCAGCAGAGAATGTCTGTCTTGGCAAATTGCTCGATGGTATTCCATTGGAGGCCTCCCGTGCCTGCGTGCGCACGCTTCTGGCCAAAGTCGGCCTCTCCCATCGGGCTTCTTCTCGGGCCAGTACTCTTTCTCTTGGGGAGATGCAGCGTGTTGCCATTGCCCGTTCCCTGATGTTTGACCCTATGTTGGTGTTGGCGGACGAACCTACTGCGAACTTGGATGTTGCCACCGGGGGGGCGGTGATGCGTCTTCTCTTGCAGTGCACCGTGGAAGAAGGACGTACTCTTTTGGTTGTCACGAATGACCCTGGGGTGGCAGAGCAAGCTGATCGTGTGATCGAGATGAGCGATGGGCGGATTATTTCCGTGGTGCCAAAGTCCGTGTGATGCGTTTTTTATGGGCCTTGTGAGCTGGTGAAAAAAACAGGCTGAAGGTCGTGCTGTTTTTGCAGTGTCTCGGCTTCTCTTGCCTGTGTCTTTTTCCCTTTCCTTTTTACAGGGAAGTTGCTCTGTTCCTACCGATCGGGCTTTTTTTGCACGATCTGTACTTGTAGATAATGTGTTGTTTTTGGTTTTCCTTCCTGTTCTCCAAGTGCTGCTGCCCATGTTTCTGCTGGTGTTTTCCGGAAGTTATGATGCCTGTTGGCCGTTGGTGTGCGGAGTGGGGCTCGTTACTGTATCGGCGATTTTGTGGGCCCAAGCGGTGACTTGTTGGGGATCGCGCCAGTCCCCGGGCTTGCTTGCCCGCCTGATGAGCAGGCGAAGCAGGCCAGGAGCTTTTTCGGGGAGACGGCCTCCGAAGGTTGCGACATCTTGCAGCTGAAGCTGGTCGGCAAGGACGCGCACATTTTTCGGAAGAGGCATCGGTTGGTGGGCGTTCTCGTCGCCTAATGGTCCACTGTGAAAGAGCCATACCGCCTGNGGAGCAGCTATTTTGACCATTTGACGGAGCAAACGTACTGGGTGGCGTTGCCATCTCCCTGAATAGAGAGCACTTCCTATGATCGCGACATCATGTTCTGGCAGATCGGGTGTTTTGCCGGCCTCTTGCAGTATGACCTCGCAATTGCGAGAGCGCAAAGTATCCGCGATCCATGTGGCAATTTCGGCTGTGCCATGCGTTTTTGAGGAGAATGAGATGAGAATACGTGGCATGTCGGACATTTCTTCCTCTTTCCCTGAGTTCCTTGGATGGCGCCTCTCGACGGGCGTACCAGTTTTACTGGTTTCATATTCTTGTCATGTTGAGGTGATTTCCAGAGTCCAAAGTCCTTGGAGCAGACATTGAGGCAGATGTTTGCAAATGCTTGGGAAAGTGGGAATTTGCCGGCGTGTGGAGTGGGGGCTAGGTCAAAAAATGAGTTGATGTGCCCCTGGGAAAACAGGACTTTTTTCTGTTTTTCCCGTTGCAGGGTACGGTGTGCAGGGAGAAATGCGCCGGAGGGATGCTCTCGGCAGAGTTGAGGCGAAGGGGGACGGCCGATGAGGTTTGGCGTGTTTTACGAGCTGCAGTTGCCCAAACCCTGGGAAGAGGGGGATGAGTACCGCTTGTTCCATGAGGCGATGGAGCAAGTTGTGCTTGCCGATCAGCTTGGTTTCGATTACGCATGGGAAGTCGAACACCATTTTTTGGACGAGTACTCTCANTCTTCAGCGCCGGAGGTTTTTTTGGCTGTTGCCGCGGGGCGGACAGAGCGGATCCGACTTGGGCACGGTATCCGTCAGGTCATCCCAAACTATAACCATCCTGCGCGGACTGCCGAGGGCCTGGCCACGCTGGATCTACTCTCCAATGGGCGAGTGGATTTCGGTATTGGCGAAGGTGCCACCCGCATGGAGCTGCACGCATTCGGTATTCCCGCGAAGAGTAAGCGGGCAATGGCGCTGGAAGCCGCGGAGCAGATTGCGCACATGCTGGTTCTCGACCCTTATCCTGGCTATGAGGGCGAGTTTTTCTCGATGCCTTGTCGCAATGTCATTCCGAAACCCTTGCAGAAACCGCACCCTCCGATGTGGATGGCGTGCACGAACCGAGACACGATCCGAGTCGCGGCGCGCAATGGTCTTGGCGCGCTGGCCTTCAGTTTTGTGGACCCTGAAGAGGCCAAGAATTGGAGCAAAATCTATTACGACATCATCAGGAGCGAAGAGTGCGTTCCCATCGGCCATACGGTGAACCCCAATATTGCGATGGTGTCAAATTTTTCAATACACGAGGACCGGGCCGAGGCCGTACGTCGTGGTCTTGAGGGTTTTGAATTCTTTTTCTACGCGGTGCGTGCGCTCGTAGTGCAGGATGCTGTCCCTGGTCGTACTACCTTGTGGAAGGATTTTCAAGAGTTGCGTGGGAACCGTACTGCCGAAATCGTTGTCCAAGCTGAAGCAGGAGAACACAGCGGGACCGGCATCGGTACACCTGATGATATGCGTGTGCACCTGCGAACATATCGTGATGCCGGCGTGGACCAGATCATTTTCTTGCAGCAGGCCGGGAAAAATCGTCATGACCATATTTGCCAAGCTCTTGAGCTTTTTGCGCGTGAAGTCATGCCTGAATTTGCTGCCGAAGCGACACAACGTGAAGCCGAAAAAACCGCGGAGCTCGCACCTTATGTGGAGGCCGCCCTGCAACGGAAAAAGTGGATGTCTCCTCTTCAAGACAAAGATATTCCTGTTGTGAAAGCTGCAGTGGTCGCTCCTGAGATCAACCGTGCCGCTCCCCGTGAGGGCTAGGGCAAGGGCAGAGAACAGAAGTTTGCCTGCGAAATTTTATCACTTTTTTGTTTTGCAGATGGGGCTGTGCTCAGTCAAAGTCGCTCTCGGAGGTTTCCCCATGGGAGCCCTCATGAGTGCCGTCGGAAAAAACGCGGATTCTTGCCCAGAGTATGCGTTCTTCGCTCGGTGAAGTGGGCTCGTTGCTGAAGCGGCCTTCTGCATAAATCTCAAAGGCGCCTGCGGGATTTTGTTTCCAGGGGAAGAANGCAGAACGGCTGCCGGCTTGCACTGCATGCCAGGTGTTATCGGGAGTTTGATTGTCGATGCTTGCGATGGTATGGCAGGGGTTATCGAGATGGGTGCCGTTGTAACGGAAAGTGATCATGAGACGGAGGGAGAGAGGTAGCAGGCGGTTTGGGAGAAAGATGTCTACTTGTTGTGTGGCGGCCTCTTCTTGCCATGCACTTGATGGCGCAGGAAGGGCAGGGTTGTTTTCGGGGTTCCCGGAAGAAAATTTGCATCCGGAAAGATATAACCCGGGGCTGGGTGGGGTTTCGTCTGGGGGAGGGAGTGGAGAGTGGGTCTCTGAAGGTGTGACTGCGGCTGTGGAAATGAGAGTCGGAAAAGTTCCCGAGGCTTTGGCCGGGAGCACAAGCGCAAAGGCCGTGAGGACCGGGACCCATCCAAGGGCAAGTGTACCTTTTCTCATGGATTTTCCTTCCTTGGGGTCAGCAGGGCTCTCCAGAAATTCTGCTGATTTGCGAGTTTTTTCGATGTAGGTTGTTGCCGGTTTCCCTGTTCTGCTGTCTTTATTGCTGTTCGTCGCTGTTCGGCTCTTTCGGAAAGAGTTTTGGCCTTCTTCGCGGTCTTTTGCAAATTGTCGAGTACCGGTGATTATTTTTGTCGAAAAGCTGTGTATGGATAGGAGATGTTCCCCTGACACTTCTTTTCAGCACGATGGCCGGATTGTCAGATGGGTTGGGATTGTGGGAAAGCGCGGGGTAGGCTGAGCAGTTCTCGAGACGAAACAGAGAGCGGTCTCCGCATGGGCGTATCTTGTGGGAGGGAAGCAGCAGCAAGGCTCCGGACAACGCAGCATCTGGCACATGGTGATTGGCGGGCAAGGGAGCATGATTTCGCAAGTGTGCCGTGCGAAGAACTCAAGTGTTGCCTCACAAGCCGAGCAGCAGTTTATTGAGGTCGCCCTTGCGGGGTCCCGTATCTTTTCTGGTTTTTTGCAAGGTTTTTTGCAAGGTTGCGCGCCGGCGGGAATGCGGCGGTCTGCCCATTCTGTAAGTATCTATTCAGATACCTACATGGAGGCAAGGTGCCCAGAATCGAGGGCGGGCGAAAGGGCGATCGTCCGGAACGCGTAGGTTGAGGCGCTCAGCTTGTGCTACTGCAGTCTCAAGTGGCATGCGCCCGACTGCAATGCGTATGGCTTCTTTGAGTTCTGGACTTTCCTGAATGAGCGTGGCGAGTTCTTGCGCAGTGATCTGGGAGAGCTTTCGTTGGGCATAGCGAAGAGCGCTTGCCGGGGTCTGCGCAGGAATTTCCGGAACGGGCGCATTTTCCGGAAGAGAATCAGAGGATGAGGACGAAGAGGAGTTCTCCGTTTGTGAAGTTTGCGGTGCGGAAACTTCTGATTTCAGGCTGTTCTCCTGCTTGGCGCTGGGTTCTTTTTCTGGGGATATTTTGTTTGTGTGATAGAGGTAGAACCAGCGCATAAACAGCAAAGTAGAGATGTCATCAACAGGCCAGAGAGAAGTAGTGATTCCAGGGACGCCTGTTTCCAACATACTTGCGGAGAAGAGAAACGGATCGCAGGAGGGAATCGAGCAGCCTGGCTGTGCGCTTTTCCAGGCGGAGGTCACCACGAGACGGGCGTTTGCGAAGGGCCGGTCCATGAGAAGGTCTTGAGCGGTAAGAGAGTCTGCATGTGCAAGATCTATACCTGACGCGAGCGGGGTGTCACTGTGGAGGGTGCCGGGACAGGCCAGGTGGATATGTGACGCGTTTTTGGCAGCATCGTACAGTGCATTTTTTGTGACGCTTGCTTCGGTGAGAAGCTGATCAGGGGTGGTGCTCTCTGTGCGAGAGGCAACTTCTTGAAGTTCTGCCTTGGTGAAAAAAGATGGCGATGAACTGGGAAAGGGGCTCGCTGCCCCCGCGAGGAGCAGGGGACGTTCGGGTAGTTGTGCGAGGCGTGCCCGTGCTGCGTTGAGGCTGCGTGCCGATGGTATGTAGGAGATCTCGAATTCGTCGAGCAGGCAGCAGGTATTGTCTTCCCCGTCTGTATAGGGGGCTGCGTGTAAGGGAAGAAAACCGAGTTTCCCGCATGGCACGATCACGGCCGCCTTTGCGCCGAGGGCGCGAAGCCGTGTGGCCAAGGGNCCCGCAAAGGAGGAGCCGAGAAGGGGGAGAAGCTGGTCAAGCGCGCGATCGATGTTGTCGGTTTCTTGTGTCTGGAGAGTTTGCCGGTTCGTGCCGGCTTCTNTGTCCATAGGGAACGCGTTTTCCAAGCTTTTGCTTGTCAATGTTTCTTGGAGATTGTGGGGGGGTGTCAGTCTTTCGACTTCTGGAGAGTCGAGGCTTGTCTCGCGGTGTGCGAGAAAAATCATGCTGTCCCGGTCAGTCAAAGCAAGATAAACGAGAGGATGGTGAGGGAGGATGGCCAGGTTACAGTCTGGGAAAACGGGGGGCTTGAGAAAATTCTCGAGGCCGTTGATTTGTCTGACATTTTCGACAGCGACCATGAGCTCGGCATGGGCTTTTTTACTTTTTTCCTCTCGCGTGCGACGCTTTTCGTGGTCTGGGACAGGGGTACTGTCCTCCTCTGCCGGGAGTGTTGCCGGTGTCTGTTGCTCTTGTAACTGTCGCAGCTTGTGTTGGGCTTGTGTGTATGCGTGGAAAATTTGGGGATTGGCCTGGGATGCTTTGGCGAGGTCGTCTGCATCTTGTCCGAGGGAGGAACGAGTCGCGTGGATGCGGCCTTTTTCTAATAAGAGCATGCTGTGCGTGGGGCTGTTTTCCTCTGTATGAAGAAGAGAAAGGGCATGGTGCACATAGTCTGATTCGGTTGGGCCGGCTGATCTCTGCGCGTCGAGGGACATCAGATAAGCGATGTGTCCAGCAACCTCTATCTGTTCGTGTCCGTATTGCGCAGATTCCCAGTCTTCAATTTCCTCTGCAATTTCTGTGAGCTTGCGTGCCGTTTCGAGGCAAGTGTGGGGAAAACTGTGTGGTGAGCGGACACTGAGCGCCAGGGTGTAGTGTTGCACAGCTTGTGCGAGTTTTTCTGGGTGCGCGCCTTCTTCACGCCGGCTGTACAACAGGCCGAGACCATGCCGGCTGTTTGCCCACTGCACGGGAAAACTGTCTTGTGTCCAGATGTCAAGGGTGTTCTTCCAGTGACGAATGGCGGTGTTCGTGTTTTCTGCCTGTTNTCCGCGCAAACGGTCTGTGTAGACGGCACCAAGACCGGCCTGTACATTGGCCCATTCGTGGGGGTTCGTGCGATCGTTCCAAATCGTAAGGGCGTGGTTGTAATGGTGGATCGNGATTTCGAGGTTTTCCGCCGAGTTGTCGGCTTTTTTTAGCCTGTAGGCAGTGGCGAGATTGTGCTGAGTGGTTGCCCATTGATNCGGGGATGTTTCTCGTGTCCAAATGTGAAGCGCAGCGTTGTAATAACTGATGGCAGTTTCGATATTGCCGGCCTGGTTACTGCGGATACGCCGAAGGTACGCGGATCCGATATCGTGTTGTGCGGTTGCCCATTGGTGGGGGGAGGTTTCTGGAGTCCAGACAGTGAGGGCTTGGTTGTAGTGATGGATCCCGGTTTCGATATTGTCGGCCTGATTGTCCTGAAGATAATCGAGGCAAACTGTGCCGATATCGTGTTGAGTGGTTGCCCATTGGTGGGGGAATGCCTCTGGAGTCCAGACGGTAAGAGCTTGTTCTAAATGCTGGATAGCGAGTGCGAGGTTGTGGGTTTTCTCGCCATGCACGCGTAACTGATATGTCGTGCCGAGGTTGTGTTGTGTGGTTGCCCATTGGTGGGGGGAGGTTTCTGGAGTCCAGACAGTGAGGGCTTGGTTGTAGTGGTGGATCCCGGTTTCGATATTGTCTGCCCAGCTTTCATCTTTCTGTTCTTTGTAGGCGGTGCCGAGGTTGTGCTGGGTAGTCGCCCAGTGTTGGGGGGTTGCACTGCGTGTCCAGACAGTGAGTGCGTTTTTTTGATATTGCATTGCCATTGCAATATTATCTGCCTGTTGACCACGAATGCGGGTGATGTAGGTTGCTCCTAGATTGTTTTGTGTTGTGGCCCAGTAATAGGGAGAAGTTTCTCGTGTCCAGATGGTGAGGGCGCGATTGTAATGGTGGATCGCTTGTTCGATGTTGTCAGCTTTGTGGCCGGCGTCACGCTTTCTATAGGTCGTGCCGAGGTTGTGCTGGCTTGTGGCCCATTGTTGTGGGGCAGTTTCGGGAGTCCAGACGGCCAGAGTGTTGGTGTAGCACTTGATGGCGGTTTCGATATTCTCGGAATGGTTGTGCGATCTTCGTCCCATATAGGCATTTCCCAGGTTTTGTTGGGAAGTGGCCCAGTTGGAAGGATCGCTGGAAAAGGTCCAGACAGTAAGAGCATCGCAATAGCAGGTAATGGCGGTCTCGATATTTTGATCTCGGTTGCCTTGCGAGCGTTCCGCGTAAAGTATGCCGAGGTTGTGTTGGGCTTTGGCCCAGCTTGTGGGGTTGGAGTCTCGTGTCCAGATGCTCAGGGTATTCGCATAGGATTCGAGGGCAGCCTCGCTGTCCTCGATGTTGCCCCCGTTGCTGCGTTTTTTGTAGGCATTGCCGAGGCTGTACTGGACGGCGGCCCACTCTTGGGGAGCGGTTTCGTATGTCCAGACTGAGAGGGCTTGTGNGAAATACACGATAGCCGTCTCGATATTGTCAGAGGGGTCTCCCTCATGACGGTCAAGATACGCGTTCCCGAGATGATGTTGTAGTCCTGCCCATTCCNGGGGCGTTTCCTGTTGTGTCCAGGTATCGAGCACCCGGGAATAGTGCTGGAGGGCTTTTTCGACGTTTTTTGCCTGGTCTTCTGGATGTTGTAGATAGCTGTGCGCGAGTTCCGTGCGTAGCACTGCCTCGAGTGTGGTGTTGCTGTTCGGTGGGAGTAGGTCGAGGGCGTGCCGGCAAAAGAGCGCTCGCCGTTCCATATCGGCGGGAGTAGTGAGTGAACGGATCTTTTGCAGGAGCGCCTGAATGCTTTCTTCGNGAGCCGGGTTTACTTGCCTGCTCATCCTTTGAGTCCTTCGAGTTGGTTGTTCTGCTGGGGGAGAACAGCGAGTCGTGGNGTGTGAAGTTGGCACCGGCTTTGCCGGAAATAGGAGAGCCTTGTTGTCCGCAATAATAAGGTTATGTTGCTGTACGTCATGGTGAGGCTTGCTGTTTGCGGAATGATGTCTATTGTGTGGTGTTATGGATTTTGGGGTCAATCGGGAGCAGGCGCTACCGGCGGCAAAGGGGTGTACTGTCGCTTTCGCGGAGTTGTTGGGGTTGGTCTGGCGACCGGAAGAAAGGTTGTACAGGCAGTATTGTTCTGATCGGGCGTGATGGGGGTTTCAGGAAGTTTTGGGGTAGAACGAGAAGAAGGCGCCTCTGTAGGTTCGGCTGGTGGTAAGCCGTGGGTTGTGTGCTGCGAAGCGGAACTGTCATTTTCGTTGGGGTAGGGAAGCATATGGGCAGGCCAAACTCGGTGTGGGATTTTGTCTTCCTGGTAAGGCGTTGTGATGGGCTCGTAGACCGGAGGGAGGTCTTGTGGGGAAAAGTCGTGAGAGTACACCGTGTTTTCGGTGCCTTCTGGTGAGAGCAACCTCATTCCTGGTGCAGGCACAAAGGAGTTTGTCTGGTTTGGATCTTGTGGAGGCGGGGGGAGCATTGAGTCGGTGTTTCCCGTTGTGTGGCGGGGAGAGGAACTGTCGGGAAGAACGGAGGAATACGGCATACTGTTCTTGTGTGGAGAATACAGCGCATTGGGGTGATAGGGGGTTGTGTGTGCGGCCAATTTTCTTGAGATATTCGTGTTGGGCAGGTGGGGTGTTGTGCGGTCTACTGCAGGCAGGATCTTGGGGGCAGAGTTCAGATCGGATGTCAAAGAGGCTGCCGGAGCTGCGGGAGACTTTTGCGGAAAAAAAGAATGAACCCTCTTCCGGGAAGTAAATGCGGACGGATTGCTGTTGTTGGGATTTGTGTGATCGTAAGACCTGATGGAGGGCACTTGCCCTGCTGTCATGTTTGTGGTGTGCGGACATGACGGATTGAGATGAGGGAACATCATGGCCAGAGGGTGCCTGAGATGAGAGCGAAGTTGTTGGAGTCGCGTTTTCCACATTGTCTTTTGTGAGGGTTTTTTGTGCGACAGATTTGCTTGCCTGGTCATTTTCCCACCCTTGGAAGTTGTGCACTTGTTGTGCATCATGTGCCTGTAAGAAAGGAAAGCGACGTCTCGTCTTGAGACGATGCTTTCCCCCATTGGTAGTTCGCTTATGTTCTTTAGCTTTTCGGACCCACCCGAGCAGATTGTCAGGAACTGAGGAATATATTTAGTTAATCAGATAATAGGCTGTTATGGGGGAGTGTGTAGTCTCTGTCTGTTTTATGAGGCTGTGTCGTCGCAATATTGACAGTCAAAAGGAGTAGGGAACTGCTTTCTTTTGTGGTTAAGGAAGCGGGAAGAGAAACCCTCGAGAAGTCATTGGCGACCACTTTCCGGATTTTTTACGCTGCTTGTGATCCTTTTTGATAATGAGAGCGTAGGGAATGTGCGAAGAGGGAGTGGGCTGAGAACTCGAAGGAAACTTGAGCGGAACTCAAAGGAAACTTGAAGGGAAAAGGTTGGTGTTGTTTGTGGTAATCGAGTCTTTTTCGTGAAAAGTGTGTTAAGTAAGAGGGGTGTTCTGGGGGGGGGTATTCTGTAGGAAAGGTCGGGTGTGTCGATGTCTGTGCAGCGGGCAGTTTTTTTCTGGGTTGGGTTTGTCTGCTGCTGCGTTTCTGTTTTGTTTGGAACGAGAAAGAGGAAATGTGGCCTGATCGAGAGAGNGCGCGGTGTGAAAATGTGTAAGGAAGTTTGTTGTTTAAACTTCTTTTTGTCGTAAATATCCTATGACCTTGAGTGAAAGTCCCTGTTTGAATGTGATGTTTTCAGACAAGAGGAAGTGTGAGACTTGCATATAACCGGTTTCACGAAGCGCTAAATTCTATCTGTACAAGTACTATTGTTTTTGTTTTCTTTTGATGACCGCGTGTTTTCCTGAAAGAGAATACGCGTTGCATGTGTGGGTATTGCTTGTGCATATGAAGTTGATGTGTGCAAGGCCATCTGATTTTTTGTGTTGTGGGAGTAGCGAGCATGATCGAAGTGATGGTCACCGGGCTAATTGGGGTGCGGGCTGACGGACACGAATTGGAACGGCTGGGACGCACGGAGCGCTTTCTTGTCGCAGCCCTTGCGCTGAGTATTCCGCGTCACGAAGTCACGATGCAGGATCTCCAGGAAGCCTTGCGGATGGACTCGCGCATTATTTCTCAGGCGATTTCTCGGTTGAATAGGAAATGCCGGGAAGCTTGTGGGGCAAAACTTATTCGTTCTGGTCCATCATATGGCTTTTCAGAAATGGTGGTTGTTGACGCTGATCTGTTTGAGGACCACTACAAAGCAGGGCAGCAGGCAGCTTCACATGGGAACGCACTGCAAGCCCTGGAAGAGTTTGCCTCTGCTGATGTGGTTTGGTCGGCGGGGGATGCGACGAGCCTGGACTTATCCCGTCTTCTTACTGACGAGAAGAATCTTGCGACTTTCTTGTTCGAGCGGATGGAGCGCCGTCTTGAGGATTTGCTCCGGACACGTCGTGCCTTTCTCCAGCATGCTGCCCAAGTATGGCTTGGGATGGGAAGAAATGCGCCGCTGGAGTTTGGCAGCCGTTTTGCGGGCTGGTGCCATGAGGTGCCCGATGCAGCAAGACTGCAGTTTGTCAATATTATCTACTTGTTGCGTGTGGGACTTCCCGGAGTTGCCTGGGACGCGTTGCACGCCTGGAAGCAAGATTGGGCAGCAAGAAAACTGTCGGTGGAACAAGGAGCATATCATGTTCGCTTATACACTTGGGCGCATGAAGCTGTGCAATGGTATGCAGATCGCAGAATCCAAAATTTTACGGAGAACCCGGAAGATCCGGCCCGTTATATCCCATTAGCGGAATTCTACGAGCGGGGTGACCGACGACCACCGGCCTTGGTCGGCAGACAACGAGCTCTTGCACAGGGACAGCGATTTCTTGATGGTGTGCGTCGTGGGCAGGGCGGATTACTTCTTATCACCGGAGTCGCGGGAGTGGGGAAGACGGTTTTCACGGAATCGCTTTGCCCTGATGCGAGAGCGAGAGGCATTGATCTTTGGGGCATGGTCGATATTGCTGAAGGTCTTGCCGGATATGACGTGTGGCATCGGATTTTTCGTCCGGTGTGGGAACAAGCACTTTTTCAGGCAGATGTGCAGCCTTCTTTGGTAGAGCGTGCTCCTGCCATTCGCGGCTTTTTACTCGGCGACAAAGACCATGTCGCATATCGTGGGGATACTGATTCCGCTCTTGCTGAGCAGGTTTCTGTCACGACAGGACGCCAACTTGCACGAGACCTCTTTCCTCTTGTTGAGTACGCGAGCGCGAAAAATCCGCTTATTATTGTTTTGGAGAATGTGCATGAGATGGGCATCGATGCATGCGCTACTCTGATCGAGCTGCAGCGGCTTTTTTCCGATACCTGCTTGGGCATTATCGCGACTTTACGCGACGAAGAGCTTGCATCAGACAATCTTTTGCGCAATTGTCTCGAGTCTTCGATTACTGAGAATGACCTTGTTTCGGCCTCGTGTTCTCACATACAACTCGCTCCCTTTGACGATAATGAAATGGTTGACTATCTCGACAAAGTGCTCGGGATTGTTCCCGACGTGAGGCGTGTGCATCAGGCGAAAAAGATCAGCGCCGGGATCCCTCTTGTCCTGACTGCCTACGGGGGCGATGTAGTGACGGACCTCCCGCTGCGAGCAGAAGGGGTCGCTCGAAACACTGGACTCCACGAACTTTTAGCCCCTGTCCTCCGTCGGGTACCAAAAGATGTACGTGTTGCTTTGGAAGCAGCTGCTCTTGTGTCTCCTGGGATGCGGATCGACACTGAGCGGGCGGCGATTTTGCGGGGACTCACCTCAGCAGTTTTTCGCGCACTGCTTGAGGATGAAGCGGTGCGCGAGCGGGTGATCCATGGCCACAGCGGTGAGTTTTGGTTTGTCCATGCGTTGTGGAAAGAAACACTTCTTGCCTTGGGAGAAGACACGCCGGGTATGCGAGCGCAGGCTTTTCTTGTGTTGCAAGATCGCTTGGAAGACTTTGAAAACGCAGGTGAGACGGACCGGGCTTTATTGTTTTATCTTGCTGATCATGCAATAAAAGCCGGTCCGGCTTATCTTGACGAGGAACGTATTGTCTCTGTTCAGCTTAAGGCAGCGCGCAGTTGTGCTGACCGGCATGAGTATGCAGACGCTCTGAAATTTTTAGAACACTGCCTCGCCTTTTCTGTGCCTTCTCTCTCTACACAGGTGTTGACAGACCTGGGAGAAATGCAGCAACAGCTTGGAGAATGGAAAAAAGCGCGCCATTCCTATTGGGAGGCATTGCGCACCGTGCAGACGGCAGAACAGGTGGAAGAGCAGAGCGAGATTTTGCTGCGTCTTGCGAGAATCACTTGGGATCCGGGTGAGGAATANGAGCGTATTAATACTGCNCTGGAGTACTGTTTGTGTAGCTTGTGGTCTTCTCGCCGTTACAGGGCACGTATCCAGGCTTCTTTGGCAGAGCGGATACTCGATCGAGACCCAGCGGCAGTCTCTCGGAAAATTGCCCTTGCGCATGCTGCTGATGAAGCCGCGAGTGACCTTGTCGACTTAGGAGAAAGAGCATCTGCTTTCCTGTCGATTCGTTTTGCTCTCTTCGGAGTTGNTGATCCTGAAAGCACTTTTCAGCGTTCGACGGCAGCGCTTGACTTCGCGCAAAGGGAGAACTCTCCTGACCGTATTGCATCGGCCCGGATCGCCCGTTTCNTGGACTTGGTTGTGTTGGGAAGATTTGAGGGTGCGAAGTCAGAACTCAGGTTGCATCAGGCTGTAGCTGGACGCACGAGTGCACAAGAGTATTTGCTCGAGAACCGAATGTCTCATGCCATGCTGGAGATTTACGAGGGAAAATGGGAGACGCTTGAACATTCGTTGAGCTATGACGAGATTCTGCGTGTGCTCGGACCGTTTGCAGCGCTTTCCNATGTTACACAGATAATGGCGATAGCGAGAGGTACAGGGAATCGTTCTGCACTGCTTGGAATGATTGCCAATGCAGGTGCACGCTTCACAGACATTGGGACTATCGAAATGTGGGAGGCGGCCAGACGGCTGTTTCGTGTGGAATGTGGCGATATAGCAGATTCGTATGCACAACTGCTCAGTCTTTTGGATGCGTCAGGCCAATTCCGCGACTATCAGAAAGGGCCTTTTCGCTTGGGGAGGCTCGCTTTTTTGGCGGAGACATGTACCAAGCTCCGTGGGCATTTTCCTGAGTCAGAGGAACTTGTTCGTCTCTCTGAAGGTATTTATTCTTTTCTGAAAATGGAACCCGATCAGATCGTGATGATTGGCTGGCCCGGTGTGCTGCTGGGGCCTTTGGCTCGCTATCGGGGTCTTGCTGCATTAGGGGCGAATGANTTTACTGCTGCCTTGGAAAATTTTGCCTTGGCTCGAGCAAGTGCTGGTCCTGGAAGGCCCATGTGCGCTCGTCTGCAGTTTGATACGGCTTGTGCTCTGCAGCAGCTCGGGAATGTGACGCAGGCGCGTCACATGGCGTTGGGTGCACGTAGGGAAGCAGTGGCACTCGGCATGAATATTTTTGTAGAAGAGGTTGCTGATTTTCTCGTTCGTCTCGGTCCTGATGTTGCCTAGTGAGATGTTCCTAGGTATTTCTTCTCTTGTAAGAAACTTCTCTACCGCGGAAAGAGCGAGCAAACAGAAGTTCTGTGTAGGTTTTGAGAGTCCCAGAGGTCTGTCTGACGACTTCACCAGGTTGAGATGTCTGTGGTGGATGTATCTAGTGTGACGAGAATCCAAGAGTCTCGGATATATCTGGAAATGTTCTAGAATATAGTTCTTGAATTTTTTGTAAAAAACGATATAGGGCGCTATTTATTCTTATTTTCCGGTATTTTTTTTGCCTAGTTCGAATAGAGAAAAAACAGAACTTTCGATAGTTAGCAGGCTAATCCAGAAGAGAAGAGAGAGTCTTTTTCTCTACGAAGGAGAAGGAATTTTTTCTTTGAACTGGCAAAAAAAGTTTTAAAAGCTTCCTTGTATTTCTTTTTGTATTTGTATATAATTCATTCTTTTGCGTAGTATACTTTTATTTTCGTATAGAAATAAGTGCTCTTTATTCGCAATAATATGGGGCATCATCTGCGATGATGTAGTGTTGCGTGTTGCGTGTTCTTTAGATGGAATACGAAAATTTTTTATGGGCAATCTGATGATTGGATCAAAATAGTTGTTCGATAATTTGATCTTTATTCATATGTTGTTTGTGTGCTGAGATTTTCCTTGAGTACTAATTTAAAGATACTTTTCCTTCGTTGGATACGTGTGCATCATGTTTTTTCGCGCGTGAGATGTATTTTTTCGATGTGCTTCTGATGAGTTTTTCTGTGGGATACAGCAGGTTAAGAGATTTGTGTATTTAAGATAGGGCGGTGGTGTGATAGCTGATTCTAAAAAAGAGAAGAAGCGTTCAGGTAACCTATGTTTCTTCCTCGTTCTTGTGTGCTGTGTTTTCTATCTGCCTCTGGCGATATTTCTTGCAATGCTTTTGCTGGGAGGATGGGTGGTAAATGCTTTTGAGACCACTGGAAAGAAAAACCAGAAAAAAACGTGGTAAATGGATATTGGATGAGGTGGGTGTTAGAGGAGACGTTTGCCAAGAGCAAGGATGAAAAAGATAAATAGGAAATTTCTGCAAAGAGAGATTTTTGGAAAGTTTTCTGGCTGTTTCTGAGCTTTTTTGCCAAAAAAGGGGTGTCCGCAGCAGTGAATTTCTCATCTTCTGGGGCATATGCCGTTGGTGGGTTGCCTGGATACCGTGTTGTGATGTGATCCCGGGAAGTCAAGGGGGAATGCAGGCAAACCTCCGTGTGAAGCAGGCTTTCTCCACCCGTATGCATGTTTCATACTCGATAGTATGGATTTTTTTCTTCCGTTCTCTTCTCTGTTGGCCTGTGAGATTTGTAGATGCTTTCCTTGATTGTCTCTAAAAAGGAACAGGTTTTCTCTGGTGTTTAGGGAAATTTATTCCAGCAAGACAGCTGATCTCTAGGTTTTTCAGGGAAAAATCTTTGTAAGTGTGAAAGTAAGTTCTA
>JGI24723J26617_10001970_pt1 | contig 17098 bp, 18 predicted proteins | sample Cruoilmetagenom6_FD_26617 | JGI IMG/M metagenome (IMG submission 26617)
AGGCCTGCCATGACCATGGAGCCGCCACTAGGCAGTTCCACCGTTGTTTCAGCTCGGCGCACACGCAAGGCAGGAACAGTCACGCCATCTCTAGTGACCAAATTTCCGTCGCCATCGATTGTTCTCGACCCTTGGAACACAAAAGACCCTTCAGTCGTCAGTTCACTGACTTCTGTGGAAATTTTGAGACTGATCCGACCTTCGCTCAAAACGACTGGTGTGAAACCCAGCCCTACACCAAACGGCTTAAACTCAAGGATGACATTGCCATTCCGATCCTGCGAGGTCGGCACCGGAAACTCCCCACCAGCGAGGAAGCTGGCAGATTCACCAGAAATCGCCGTCAGGTTTGGTTCTGCAAGCGTACGCAAGAGCCCAGTACGTTCCATTGCACGGACCGCCGAAGAGATGTCAGTTCCCCCGGTCGCGGGGCTACCCGCAGGTGCAGAGGTGAGACCTCCCAGCGCGGCACCTTGCAAAGAAAAGGCATTTGTTGTGGCGAGGTTCAACATCAGATTGCCGATGTCGAGACTGCCCGCGAGGTCAATCCCGAGTTGCTTGATCAAAGAACGCTGCATCTCTGCGACGGTAACGCGGAGCATGACTTGCTCTTTGCCTTCGATCGCCAACATATTGAGAACGCTTTCAGGATCGCCAGCAAAACGTGCTGCGATATCACGAGCTTGTGTTGATTGAGACGCGCTTGGNACANGTCCTGACANCACAATATTATTGTTTATCGCTTCAACACTAATGCGTGCTTCTGGCAAAAAACGCGACAGCATATCGTGCAAAGCTGCGAGATCACGTTCAACACGGATCTCCAAATTTAGAATTTGCTCCCCTCGCGCATTGAAGAAGAAGGCATTTGTTTGTCCTACTTCCATGCCAATCAAATAGGTGCGCCGCGATGTGCGAATAACGGCATCAACAATCGCAGGGTTGGAGACAAGCACGTCGCTGGCTTCCACAGGTAATTCGATGATGGCAGCCTTGTTCAGACCCAGCGATAATGTGCGTGATGCGCTGCTTGAGCCACCCTCTGTAATGCGCACCAGCTGCGCGTCTCCGGCTGCCCACACGAGAGTGTTTCCCGCCGGGCCTGCTACGCCAAAAATGACCGCCAACGTCAAAAGCACAAAGGCTTTGCGCGCTGTCTGCCAAATGGAAGATGTATGACAACACTCAGTGATCTCGGTCATTGGCTTCTCCCTGGGCGCGTTGATACTATTGTTTCAACGCCATTTCGCAGAAGGCGAACGGAGGTGCCTTCTCGTGAGGCACGGTTCGAACGTTCTTGTGTAGAGCCGGAAACAGGAACACGGCCGGATGAGCTCATGTCAGCCAACGGGCGTAGAGCCAAGGAGATTGTTCCCTGGGCAACAGCCTGAGCAAAAACCTCGGCTTGGTCAGGCAACATTTCTAATGTCGCCGTTTTGCCAACAACAACCTGCTTTTCCTCTACTTCCTGAAAAGTCTGGTCGATTGCCATGACACGGACATTGCTGAGGATAGTCTCGCTGCGAAATGTGTCGCCGGAGCCACCATTCTCCGTTTCAAAACCCGTCGCTAGGCGTCTTGTGACGATGACATCAACACGGTCATTTGGAAGAATAAATCCCCCGGCACCTGTTTCAGGTGAAATTTCCATCGATACAGCGCGCATGCCCGACGATAAGAGCGCCGACATAAAGCCTGCATTTTCAAAGCTAACGAGTTTTCCTGCTGTGACAGGTTCGCCAGCCAACAAAGGTCCGCGTGCAATCGCACCAGCAAAAACTTCAAGTGCATTTGGTTGCACATCACGCGTTACATAAGACGCGGAAACAGCTTCTTCCGGCCACCGTTGCCAAGAGATTTCGGATTTCCCCACGCGCTGACCCAATGCAATATCATTGGCAGCCACAAGTACTTCTGCCATTGGCTCCTCAATAACCTGAGGAGCGGCAGCCTGAGGTTGCTCAGACGTGATCAATGAGCGCGCCAAAAAAGCAGCGAGTCCCGCCGCTACAAGAGCCAACGCCAATATGCCTATTCTCATCGCATTCACAGGATCACCATCCTTTTACGCCTGCCAGAAGCTAATTTGCGTCTATCAAACGACTTTTCGATCAACTTATAGTTAATTTGTACGGTCATTTTTCAGTGCGGAAACTTGGCTCATCCGCGGCTCCCTGGTTCTCATTCCATTTCATCGTTCTGTTTAGAAGACGGTCGTGACGTACTCGAACCAAATACTGTCGGGCAACGCCAACAACGCGCCTGCAGCAATGGCAATCCCATAAGGAATTCCTTCTTCTTTGTTATGAAGGCGTGCCAACCACGCGGGAGCCGAAAAACTTTTCGACATCGAAAGCTTTCGGAAAAGCAAAACAGATGCCGCCAACAGGCCACCAGATAATGTTACCCAGACGAGGTACGGAGGCAGCGCCGCGAAGCCAAGCCACAGGCCGATCGCTGCAAATATTTTTGCATCGCCACCACCCAATAATTTTAGTGCGAAAAGGCCCATGCCAACGGTGAGCAGGGCCAAAGCCATACCGACGTGTATCGCAATCACCATCCAGTCGAGACCGGCCACAAGCGCTGCGATTACAAAAAGACAGACCAATGCCAACGAAATCCAATTTGGAATTCGATAGGTCAATAAGTCGCCAACAGCTGCAACAACGAGCAGACCGGGGAAGATGGTCAGAACAATAATCTCAAGCACGGCAATGCCTAAAAGTTAAATGAAAACAAACACTTTGCTCGTTTTCGTGGAAAAATAGAATGAGGTGATGCGAGTAAACAGGACGTAAATTTTGAAATCTTTTTGCGTCAACGGCGGAGCCTTTATTCAATTCGCCACCGCTCAATGCGATGATGTCAGTCGACAAAAAAACCGCCGACGCTTGCTAGCGCCGACGGCTTTTTGTTTTCGGCTGGGCCTGCGATCAGACACAAGCCCAACCGCAGAACGATGCCGTTCGAAAGGCCAAATTAGGCCATCGCATCAATAACCGCTTGGAACGTCGCAATAATTGACGTGCTCATGGTTCCTAGAATACCGATGATTGCGACCGAAATGCCTGCGGCAATCAATCCGTACTCAATAGCCGTTGCACCAGATTCATCTGCGGCGAAAAACTTTACAAAATTTGTCATGACAAGATCCTTCAATTTACTCATTTAAACAGCACCTGTTCACTGCGTGTGTCTTGCGACTGATTGCTTGTGAACGAGAACGAATTTAGCGCCCTTCCATTACTTCCAAGTTAATCTCAAGAGTACAATTCATCCTATCTGCAGTTTTTATTTCAACAACTCCAGTAAAAGTCCCATAAAATTTTATCTATCTAATCTATACTTNANATTAATCAAGTAAATACCAAGTCGGTNCAAACAGTCAGGGTAAAGGTTGGTTAAAAAACTGTGACGCCAGAAGTTCTTGCGCTTGGGCTCTTTTTTCCACAAATAGGGAAAAAAATTCGTGGAACCGGTCTGCGGAACCGGTCTATTGGCTTTTTAGGCAAACTGCGTCATTTGCGAAGCGTTTAGGCTTTTGCGGCTAAAGTGCGCCCAGATCAATTTTCAGACGTATCCGCATTCATTTCTGCGGCCATTTTTGAGCAATAAAAGGACCCTCTTGATGATCAAGTCTAAGAAACGATCCATCGCCACCATAAGCGGCGCACTTGTTCTTGCAGGTGGTCTATTTTCTTTGCCTGCGAACGCTGCCGACCTTCTAATCGAGGTCAATCAATCACGGTTGCATCAGCTATCGTCTGCTGCATCCACAATCATTGTTGGCAATCCAGCAATTGCCGATGTCTCTTTAAGCAACGCCAGCACATTGGTGGTCTTTGGCCGCACCTTCGGCCAAACAAACCTAATCGCCTTGGACGACAATGGACGCCAGATCGCCAACCTTGACCTGAACGTTGTTGCTTCGCGGGATGCTAGCGCCATGACGGTAAATAGAGGCCCGAGCCAAACGTCTTACAATTGCACACCAGATTGCGTCCGGACGCTCAACCCGACAGATGATGCAGAAGCAACAAACGCTTTGCTTACGGCAACATCAGGGGTCAGCGACTTCAACAATGGGTTAGCCGATACGGGTGGCGAGTAATAAGGACCACAAATGCATCAATGTCATAATTCAAAACGCCCCGGAGTTTCCTCCGGGGCGTTTTCGTGTCAGCTGTCAAATTATGTTGGCGTTCTATCGCATAATTGTTTTTAACGCGAGAGCCTAAGGTTCGACAAGTCACGCGCAATCGCTTGAAAGACGCGCTGCAGTTCCTCGTTGCTCGGTGAATCGAAATAGAGAGCTGGGCTGGTCGCACATTCCTCCATCATATTTCGCGTACTGTTGCTGGATACCTGAAAAGTGATTGTGTAAAGCCGAACACCTTCGTCCTTGATGTTCTCGCACACGTCCAACGTCCTTGGGTCCAAAGCGGCTTGTGCAGCGCTCTTACTCGTCGTTCCCAATCGACCCTCTGCAAGATATCCATAAGCCGTATAGTNTGAGCGATTGTGATTGTTCCTAGTTCCTAGAACATTCTGACCATCGGTCAATAGTATGATCGCCTTGTTCACTTCCGGATCATTATAGGCACCACCTTGCGTGAATGGTTCGCCAGGTGAAATTGCACGCCAACCCCACGCCAGCCCAACCGGAATATGGGTCAGCCCACTGGCATACATTTCATCAATTTCATCAAGCAGGAGATCACGGTCATTCGTCAGAGGCGTGATGGCCCGCATGCCGCAGCCATATTCAGGCCCGCGACTTGAAGAACTTACACGCGCATTGTCGTATTTACTTGTGTTGCGCTGACGTTCCTCTTCGCGGGCGCGCCTTCTTGTATCATCATTCAAATAATTGTTCTGATAGCCCGAGTAGCCATCAGGTTCATCCGGCGCGAACCATGGAACCCACAATGTGTCCGGCTGCGCGAGACGCGGCGGCGTATCAAGCACATCCAGGTTACCTGGACGGGTTTGCACACACCCAGTCCATGAGCGATTTCTCATTTCGCCATAGAGGTCCCAAAGATTCGTGCCGGNCGTAAAGTTTTCAGCGTGAATGCTTGATTGCCCTGCCATATCGAGGGCGGCAAGGGGAAAGTCTGTTCCTACATTAACACCAGCAGCAAAGGGAACGAGTCCAAGCCGAAGTTTTTCAGGACGTGGATTGTCGCCAAACAGAATACCGATCAAACTTTCTGAGGCGGACTTCAAAGCATCAATTTTGCCGCCTGACCCCATTGAGCCGGTGTTATCGAGCACAAGAACAACCTCAAGCCCTTTGGTCTCGCGTGTCACCTCAATAGAATTGTTCACCGTCATATCGTGAATGCCAAACACACCCAAAAGAGCCGTCGGCAATGTAGCCGATGCCGCTAAGGTCACAACGTTGTTACCTATATCGAGTTGAAGAGCTCCGGGCGCCCCCATGTCCGCTTCGGAATAGTTTGCTGCAAAAAAATTCTGCGCTGTAGNAATGAGTTGCTCTTCTGTTGCACCAGGGGTTCCAGCGACCGCAAGTCCGGCCGCATCGAGCGCTTGCGTCAAATGGGCTTTGACCAGATAAGCGCGTGATAAATCAACGCTCACACCGGCAGCAGCCACAACAGGCATCATAGCAAGCGCAAAAATAACTGCGACATTTCCCTGTCGATTTTTTTGAAACTCACCAATAACAGCAAGAAGCTGAAGTGCCTTTGCGACCATCAAATTTTTGAACTGAATTTCCATTGCCCTTTACTCCTATTACGGAGCATTCCCGTGTCGGCCCAATTTGTGGGACTTGCTACACGAGGAGGATGACCTACCCACTTTAAGCAACCTTCAAACTCACCAAGCAGAATTGCTTCAAATTTGAATGACCTCCTGATCGTTAAAATTTGAACTTGTTTCGACCCAAATTTGCTTTGAATTTTGGGTCTGAAAAAGACGGTCCAGAAAACAATAAGGCCTACTAATGTCCCCAGGACTGCTCCCCATCTCAGTAAGCGGGAGAGCAAAACTACTATTTTTGAGGATTTCGAGCACTAACTCGAGAACCTTGCTAGGGCAGGAATATGGGCTACCAACTAAACTGCATGATCAAGCTGCGCGCTAGATCCATAAAGAAAAACGACGACGGAAGTGTTGCCGTTGAGTTTGCGTTGATTTCCATTCCCTTCTTCGCATTCCTTTTTGCCCTCATAGAAACTGCTCTGGTTTTCTTTGCGTCTGTGGGCATGGAAGGCGCCATGGAGGATGCAGCCCGCCTTTTGCGAACAGGCATCGGGCAATCGAACGGCATGACCGCGCAACAATTCAAAGATGAAATTTGCAACAGAAGTCCGCTATTTTTCGACTGCGACCAACGTTTGGTCGTTGATGTTCGAACATTCAATGATTTTGGGAATGTGGCGTTTACTGACCCATTGGACGGCAATGGAGATCTCGCTCAGAACTTCCAATTTAATCCAGGTGGTGCCAACGATGTCGTCCTTGTCCGTGCCTTTTACATCTGGGACGTCATTACGCCCATAGGAATTGGTCTTGAAAACATGTCTGGCGGCAATCGTTTACTGACCACAAGCGCCGTTTTTCGCAATGAGCCTTTTGGCGCAATATTGGCGGGAGGATAAAATCCATGCATAGGTACCTCTCCAAAGCTCGCCAAATTTTTCGATCTCTGGTGGAAAAAGACGCGGGAACCTCTTCTGTTGAGCTAGCCTTTTTGCTGCCGGTGATGATCACTCTCTATTTTGGCGCCTCAGAGATCAGCAACCTTTTGATAGCAGACAGAAAACTCAACAAAACTGGCAGCGCTGTTGCGGATCTGGTTTCACAATCGATCACGATTGATGATGATTTAATGGCCGATATCTTTGAAGCCAGTGGTTTCATCATGAACCCCTTTCAGACATCACCTTTAAGTGTCGTGGTCGCAAGCGTGGTAGCGGATGGCGACAACAACACCTCCGTTGCATGGAGCGATGCCCTCAATGGCTCTGCCTATATGCCGGGCGCTCAGTTTGTGTTGCCACCAGGCCTCACGACCCCCGGCAGCAGCGTGATCGTTGCCGAGGCCGAATACACCTACACATCACCCATCGGGGAATTCCTAACGGGCGGCATGACCTTCAACGCTAAGTACTATTTGCGCCCACGACGCACCAGCGCCGTCGCTCGCGTAAGATAAATTAACAAATTTGCTTTTCGTTAATCATGTTTGATGATTTCGGTGTAGCAAAGATGTCGCACCTCGTTGGGACCAGACAAAAACACCAAAACTAGCCGCCTTGCCAAGCACCATCGCTGGCACATTTAGCCAACATGCCCCTCAACAAGCGATAGTTCTGGACTGAGGCACTGCGTGCCGATGATTTTGTAAGTAGCTGATTTTACTGAAAAATTTTGGCGGAGAGAGAGGGATTCGAACCCTCGAGACGGGATTACCGCCTACACGCTTTCCAAGCGTGCGCCTTCAGCCACTCGGCCACCTCTCCGCAATCAGGTCGCCGACAACGTCCTGAATCGGGCGCAATATACCCTAGGGGCGCGCATACGCAACCATTCAACGACGAGAGATGTGTAAATGATGCGTGCGACGTCTTGTCGTTTGGCATTCAGTTCGTTACCGTTTTGCTAATTGAAGTAAATCGCGATGAGTAAATGGCTGGGGGGCCAATTGAGACATGATCATTTTTAGACTGATCGGGCTGATTTTTATTGCTGCTGCGCTCATGGTTTTGGGTGCTGACGGCATTCAAACGCTAGAAGCTGGCGAAGTAAAAATTCGGTCTTTGGGCGAATTGTGGGGATTGCTGAACCAAGCCTCACTGGATTCAACAAACGCAATGATGGCAGAGAGCCTTCCTGGATTTTTGGCTGACCCCGTATTTTCATCAATTCTGACATTTCCCTCTTGGGCGGTGCTTGGTGTGATCGGCATCCTTATCGCGTTCCTTTTCCGCCGCCGCGACTGACAGACATTGAACAGGTGGCCCCGCGAAGACTTTGGGGGAAGAAATCGCGTTGTCGGACACCTGCATAACGGGGCATGCCTTACGGCGTTGCCCCGTTATGCGCATTTGGCGCGTCCTCTCGCACTTATGCCAATGTTTTGGGATGCCAATTTTTTGAATGGCAAGTGATCTAAAGAATAGATACTTGCCTTTAGAACCAATTTCTCAATTTGGATGACTGAAACATGACACGGCTCTTTTTTGGCCTCATGCTTATTTGCGCTTTGGCGACACTTTCTATCGGATATTATGATCTGCTCGGTGAGCCTGCACGGAGCGGCCTTTTTCACACCGGTGGCGAAGTATGGTTTGCGCTATCACCAAACTCGCTCAACCTGATGCAAGCCGTGACGCAGCGCTATGTCTCGCCAGAACTTTGGGACCCGACAATCATATCGCTTCTCAAATTGCCGCTGGTGGCTGTTACAGGCCTACTAAGCGCGCTTTTCGCTGGGCTTTGGCTTCTGCTTAGCCGACGGCACGTCGGCTAAGCAGAAGCGTCTAATTTTCATCCATTTTGAGCGCGGCAATGAATGCCTCTTGAGGGATGTCAACACGACCAAACTGCCGCATTTTCTTCTTACCCTCTTTCTGCTTGTCCAACAGCTTGCGCTTACGACTGACGTCGCCACCATAACATTTTGCGGTCACATCTTTGCGCATAGCAGCGATTGTCTCACGGGCAACAATACGTCCGCCAATAGCCGCCTGAATGGGCACTTTGAACAAGTGGCGCGGGATTAGTTCTTTTAGTTTTTCACACATGCCGCGCCCGCGTTGCTCCGCACGCGACCGGTGAACAATCGTTGCGAGAGCATCGACCTGCTCCTCGTTGACCAAGATCGTCATCTTCACGAGGTCACCCTCGACATATTTTTCAAGCTGGTAGTCGAAACTCGCATAGCCACGTGTGACAGACTTCAGGCGATCATAAAAATCAATCACCACCTCATTCAACGGCAACCGATAAGTCAGCATGGCTCGTGTGCCCGCATAGGTAAGATCAATCTGCTCGCCACGACGGTCTTCACAAAGCTTCAGTACTGCGCCCAGATATTCGTCGGGAACGAGGATCGTCGCCTTGATCCAAGGTTCTTCGACGTGATCTATTTTCATTACGTCTGGCATATCGGCAGGATTGTGCATTTCCTCCACTTCGCCATCCGTCATGTGCAAATGATAGATCACACTCGGCGCGGTCGTGATGAGGTCAATGTTGAACTCACGCTCAATGCGTTCGCGCACAATCTCCAGATGCAAGAGACCCAGGAAGCCACATCTAAAGCCAAAGCCCAGGGCGGCACTGGTTTCCATGTCAAACTCAAAGCTCGCGTCGTTCAAGCGTAACTTGCCCATCGCTTCGCGTAGATCTTCAAATTCAGAGGCATCCACCGGAAAAAGGCCGCAGAACACAACTGGCTGTGCTGGCTGGAAGCCATCAAGGGCCTCGGCACAGGGGCGTTTTTCTTCTGTGATCGTGTCGCCCACAGCCGTATCGGCAACTTCCTTAATTGAAGCTGTGAAAAATCCAATTTCACCTGCTTGAAGAGAAGCCAGATTTTCTTTCTTCGGACGAAAGGTCCCCACTTGGTCGATGAGGTAGGCGCCATCGGTCGCCATCATTTTGATGCGCTGACCTTTTTTCAATTCACCGTCGATGACGCGCACAAGCACGACGACACCTAGATAGGCATCATACCAACTATCAACCAACATGGCCTTCAAGGGCGCAGAACGATCTCCCGTGGGAGCGGGTAGCCGTGTGACAACCGCCTCCAGAACTTTCTCAATGCCAATGCCTGTTTTCGCAGAAATCTCAACCGCTTCACTGGCATCTAGGCCGATCACATCTTCGATCTGTTGACGTACTTTGTCAGGGTCAGCAGCAGGCAGATCAACCTTGTTCAACACAGGGACGATCTCGTGATCGACCTCCATCGCCGTATAGACGTTGGCAAGCGTTTGCGCTTCCACACCCTGACTTGCGTCAACGACGAGCAGTGACCCCTCGCACGCGGCTAGCGATCGGTTCACTTCATAAGCGAAGTCCACATGACCCGGTGTGTCGATCAGGTTCAGTTCGTAGGTAATGCCATCATCGGCTGTGTAGTCGAGTCGGACTGTCTGCGCCTTGATGGTGATGCCGCGCTCCCGCTCGATATCCATGCTATCGAGCACTTGAGCTTTCATTTCACGGCTACTGAGGCCACCACACAGTTGAATGAGCCGATCAGCAAGGGTCGATTTGCCGTGGTCAATATGCGCGATAATCGAAAAATTTCGGATATGGGCAAGGTCTGTCATGGCCGCGATATATCATTGCCAGNGATTTACTGCCACTCCCAATATTGAGGCAATATCTGGGGCAGGGCGAGAATAGCTACAGATTTGCCAGATTTTCCCTCTCTCGCCAAAAGGATGAGCCTAGCCCGACCAGTTTGCCGGGCGCTTCTCCATCCAGGCTTTGATGCCTTCTTTGTAATCCGGGTGTTTAACCATATCTTCCAGAAGACGTTCCGCCTCTACGACAGCCGCGCCAACATCGCGGTGCTGATCTGAATAAATCTGCCATTTGGTTTCTCTAAGGGACCCTGGTGCCGCCCCCTCTGCCAGCATTTGGGCGTAATCGTAGACCGCGGGCATCAACTCCTCCCGGCTCAGGCATTTGTTCAAAAAACCCATCTCCATCGCTTCTTCCGCCAGGAACACACGGGAGGAGAGCAAAAGGTCATTTGCGTGGGTGAGCCCGATAATGCGCGGTAGAACCCAGGAAAGACCAAATTCAGCTGGAAAATTGAAACGACCGTGTGCCGTTGTGAATTTTGCCCCCTTGGCGGCAAAACGCAGATCAGCAAATGCCGCGATCACAACGCCGATACCTGCGGCCGCGCCATTGATGGCCGCAATGATCGGCTTGCTGATGCCAAAATGATAAGCNAATGTCGCGTCGAACTCTTCGCGTACACCAAACCCNGGCTTGGCTATATCGTCTTTGGTTCCACTATCATACCGGCCTTTATCTGAATGGCCCTCCAGAGCGGCGGTATCAGCGCCCGCGCAAAAAGCTTTGCCTTCAGGATCACCCGTAACAACGATTACCCGAACACTTGCGTCAGCATCCAGTTCTGCCAACACATGACGGTATTCCGTGTGCATGCGCCCTGTCCAAGCGTTGCGCCGGTGGGGTCTGGAAAGCAGGATTGTCGCAATAGGCCCACGCCGTTCGATCTTTACTGTCTTCAGTTCCATCTCATGCTCCCAACGTCTGACCTATTTCATCCACCGGCGTCCGCACTTAACTCCGTAGGCTACCGCCGGTCGCCTTTTCGACAGCCACAATGATCTTTTTGCTAACCGCATCAAGCTCTTCGTCTGTGAAGCTCTTGTCTCGCGGTTGAAGCGTTACTTCGATCGCCAAAGATTTCTCCCCGGCGCTGAGACTCCCGCCTTCAAAGGTGTCAAACAAGATCACGTCTGTAATCAGCTTTTTGTCCGCCCCGCTTGCGGCGCGCAACAAGGCGTCAGCGGTTTTGTCATGTGAAACAAGAAACGCAAAGTCACGACGCACCGGTTGCAGATCTGGAATAGTCAACGCAGATTTGGTTTTGGTCTTCTTCGCCTTTGGTGCAGGCAGTGCATCAAGCATAACTTCAAATGCCACAATCGGCCCCGTCACATTCAAGGCTTCAAGGACTTTGGGGTGTATTTCTCCAAAACGCGCCAACACATTTTTAGGTCCCATGCGGAATACGCCTGAACGGCCCGGGTGATACCAGCCAGGTGCATCAGCCGCAATTTGCAGATTGTCTACCTTTGCGCCGAGACTTGCGAGCAAGGCTGCTGCATCGGCCTTCACATCGAACAGATCAACCGCTTCTGCCTTGCCTTGCCAGTGACGGCCTACCCCCGTAATGCCGCTTGTGCCCTGTCGAATGCCTGCCGCGACATTCACCTGGTCGCCTGGTTGATCACCTTCATATTGCTGGCCGGTTTCGAACAACATGATGTCGCGCGCGCCGCGCGCTACGTTGCGACCGGCAGCCGCGATGAGGCCCGGCAAAATGGCCGGACGCATATGGCTCATGTCACTGGAAATAGGGTTCGCCAACTCCAATTGAGCAATAGCGTTCCCACCCCCAAAAAGTTCTGCATGGGCTTTAGGAATGAAAGACCATGTTACAGCCTCCACAAAACCCCGTGACGCCAATGCACGCTTGGCGTTGCGTAGACGCTTTTGCGGCAGGTTCAAGACCGGGTCGGCAACAGCATGAGACTTGGGCAGAGGTGTCGAAATAACTTCTTCAAGTCCATGAATGCGAACGACTTCTTCAACCAAGTCCGCCTCACCAAAAATGTCTGGGCGCCATGTCGGTCGCGTTACGTTCAGGCGACCTTGGGCACCTGCCTTTACGGCAAACCCAAGAGCCGTCAAAATTTTGGAGATTTCATCAACACCAAGTGCGACACCTGTCAAGCGCTGAACACGTGTGGGATCGAATGAGATTGCCTCAACCTGGTTTGGCTCACCGCCTGCGACCACCATGTCGGAGGCCTCACCACCACAAATTTCCATTATGAGTGCCGCTGCGCGATCAACACCTGCCAAAGTGGATGCTGGATCAATACCACGCTCAAAACGATAGCGTGCGTCAGATACAATGCCCGTCTTGCGGCCCGTTGAGGCGGTGCGACGTGGATCAAAGTAAGCACTTTCGATGAGGACGTCCGTGGTGGTCTCTGTCGAGCCACTGGCCTCGCCACCCATGACACCGGCAAAACCCAGAACCTGCGCATCATCTGCAATCACGGTCATGGTGTCGTCGGCTTTATATTCCTTCTCATCCAACGCCTTAAATGTTTCGCCACGGCCAAGACGTGCGCGCACGGTGCCAGACAATTTGGCAACATCATAAACATGCAACGGACGCGCTTGATCGTAGGAGAGGAAGTTNGTGACATCCACCAGCGCATTGATCGNGCGCAGGCCGATGCTCTTCAACCGGGCTTGCAGCCAGGCTGGGCTTGGTCCATTTTTTACACCACGAATGACACGACCGGCAAAGACCGGACAGGCGTCTGACGTCTCGTCTGAAAATTCGAGCGCAATGCTCACAGAACTCTCAAACTTGTTGGTGATGCCTGGAACCGCATTATCTTTGAGCGTGCCAAGGCCCGCTGCCGCCAAGTCACGGGCAACACCATAAACGCCCAAACAATCAGGCCTGTTTGGCGTGATCGCAATCTCGATCATGGGGTCTGTTTGGCCCAGCACTTCTGCGGCTGGTGTCCCCACGGCGAAGTCACCGCTTAGCTCGATAATGCCGGTGTGTTCGTCTGAAAGCTCCAGCTCTCGTTCTGAACACATCATGCCATTGGATTCGACGCCTCTGATTTTCGTCGGCTTCAATACCATGCCATTGGCTGGAATGGTGGCACCAGACGGTGCAAAAATACCCAGCAAGCCTGTTTTGGCGTTCGGCGCGCCACAGACGACCTGTAGGGTTTGAAGCTTGCCTTCAACCATTGCTTCCACTTTGCAAAGCTTCAGCTTGTCGGCATCCGGGTGTGGGCCAGCTTCCACAATACGAGCAACGGCGAAGTCGCTGAGCTTTGCAGCTGGATCAACAACCTCTTCAACCTCAAGCCCAACCATGGTCAGCTTATCGACAATCGCGTCGAGCGAGGCATCGGTTTCCAGATGGGTTTTCAACCAAGACAGAGTGAATTTCATGATGACAACCCTCCGGCCAGCGTTGGCACATCCAGCGCCTGGAACCCGTAGTGGCGCAACCATCTGAGATCGGTTTCGAAAAAGGCGCGCAGATCTGGGATGCCGTACTTCAGCATTGCGAGCCGGTCGATGCCGACGCCAAAGGCGAATCCCTGAAACTCGTCAGGGTCGATGCCTGCTGATTTCAGCACGTTGGGATGCACCATGCCGCAGCCCAGAATTTCCAACCAATCATCGCCTTCGCCAATGCGAATTTCATTGCCGAGACGGGCGCAGCGAACATCTACTTCCATGGAAGGTTCTGTGAACGGGAAGAAGGATGGGCGGAAACGAATTTCCACGCCTTCGGTCTCAAAGTAAGCACGCAGGAATTCTTCCAACGTCCACTTCAAGTGACCCATATGGGTGCCCTTATCGACAACCAGGCCTTCTACTTGGTGGAACTGAGGTGTGTGCGTTTGATCGCTGTCGCAGCGAAAGGTGCGCCCAGGTGCGATAAAACGAAACGGCGGCTTGCCTTTTTCCATGGTGCGCACCTGCACGGGACTGGTGTGCGTGCGCAGCAACGGGCGCGTGCCGTCTTCACGCTCGTTGAAATAGAAGGTGTCGTGCATTTCTCGTGCAGGGTGGCCTTCTGGAAAATTCAGCGCTTCAAAATTGTAGAAGTCGTTCTCAATGTCCGGGCCTTCTTCCACCGCGAAACCAAGATCACAAAAGATCGCAATGATCTCGTCCATGGTTTGGCTCAACGGGTGAATGCGACCGCTTTCAAGCGGTGTTTTCTGCGTGGGCAATGAGACGTCTACCCGCTCTGTCGCGAGGCGTTCTTCTAGTGCTGCTTCATGCAAAGCCTGTTTGGCCGCAGTGATGGCGTCTGCCACACGGGTCTTCAGACCGTTGAGCGCCGGGCCCATTTCCTTGCGTTCTTCAGGGGTCATTTTGCCGAGCCCTTTCATGAGCTCAGAAATTTTTCCCTTTTTGCCAAGTGCTGTGACCCGGACGTCTTCCAGACCCTTTTCACTCACAGCCGCCGCAACCGCCGCCAAGGTTTCAGTTTCAATTTTCTCTAGATCGCTCATTGTCCCTCGATCCTTATAATCCCTAACGCGGCGTGCGTTTCAAGTTAGCCAAACGCAAAAACCCCGCACTTACTCATCAGCTGCCTTGCTCAGGCTGCCAAGAGAAGCCGCGGGGTTCGCGTCTTTGAGGCTTTTACTTTGTAAATGCTTCGGAAGAAAAAACCGAGAGGTGATTTCTTCCAAACATTTATCGCCTATTTCAGCGCCGCTGCTGCCTGGTCAACCAGTACCTTGAAGGCCTCTGGCTCACGGATAGCAATGTCGGATAGAACTTTACGATCAACCTCGATGCCCGCAAGCGTGAGACCATTGATAAATCGACCATAAGTCAGACCGTGCTCACGCACAGCAGCATTGATGCGTTGGATCCAAAGAGCGCGGAAATTCCGCTTCTTTGTGCGCCGGTCGCGATAGGCATATTGACCAGCTTTTTCGACTGCCTGATTGGCAATACGGAAAGTATTTTTGCGGCGGCCATAATAACCCTTCGCCTTAGCAATCACCTTGCGGTGACGGGCGTGGGTTGTGACCCCTCTTTTTACACGTGACATATTTTTCGCTCCTTAGCCGTACGGCATCATCTTTTTGATAATCCGCGCATCTGGGTCAGACATAATTGCTGTGCCACGCTGATTGCGGATCTGTTTGTTGGAACGCTTGATCATGCCGTGCTGTTTACCAGCTTGAGATGATCTCACTTTTCCAGAGGCCGTAAGCTTGAAGCGCTTTTTCACGCTCGACTTGGTCTTCATCTTGGGCATTTTGCTCTCCTTAATATTCTTGGAAGCCGGGATCGAAAACCACTTAGATCCTGGCTATTTTGGCATTGTGAACCGACACGGCATGCCCTTGATGAGCCGGACGGTTCTGGAAGTCGCAGCGTTATACGGGAACTACAGCAGAATGCAAGGGTTTCAAGCGTTTTGCGGGAAACATCCACCCCAAATATGCGTTTCGCAGCGGGTGCGCGTGAACATAAGTATAGAAACAGCAAATCCGCCCAATCCCACTGTCATACAAACTGAAATATTGAAAATGTCTTTTTTTGCTTGATTAAAACAGTATAAATCAGCAGTGGATCGAAAATTTCATTTTATATTATACAATCAACCGATGCTGCGGTTTTACTGGATCCCAGTTTCGCCAAGAATTGTGGTCACCGAATTGGGGAGCAAACCCGAATGATACATATCGTTCAGCCGACTCGCAGGGCTGAATACGCCGATCAAATGGCAGAAATGAACGAGCTATTGAGCCGCATACACGAACGCAGGCCTCTGGCATCAGATGATCGAGCGCTTTCGCTCCCGGAAAATACACCACTCGCCATCCATCTGATGAAACTTACACCCGAAGGCGCCCTTCGCGCCGCCGTTTGCCTCAATCCTTCTGAGTTCCGAGCAACCCCCACATCCCATGTTTTCGGTCCCGCCATGCAGCATTTGCCATCCGGCGTTGATTACTGGGACACAAGCCATTTTTGTTTTCGCGAAACGCCAGACAAACAATCCGTCGCCTTTTCGTTGATGATGGGGGTAGTGGAGTTTGCCTTAACCTGGGGCATCAACCACATCAACTTTCTTGTCGAAGAAGATCTCCAGCTCGCAATCAAGCTGCTGCCGTTTCAAGTTGAGTTTGTCAGCGATCCCGTTGAAATCTCTGGCCTGAGCCTCGTGCCTTCCACAATCCGCGTCAGCCAGGAAGCTCTGCAAGAATTGCGCACGTTTACCGGCATGGAGAGCCCGACATTACATTTGCCAGAAGACAGCGCATCTCCCTCAACTGAGGGACGGTGATCCACAGGGCGAGGGAATGCATCAAAAAAACTAAGAACTCGCCGTTTTGTTGACCTGGGGTGAAGAGACTGCCGCGCGGATCATCGGAATATCCTCATCCGCCAGAGGTTGCATGCGCTCTTTGCGTGCCAATGCCGCCTCAATGTAGGGCGCAAGTTCTTTTGCTTTCTTGGCTTCGCGCTCTGCGGCGTCTTTTTTGAACTCAGGCATGACCTTTTTGGCAAAGAGCTCAAGCGCTTCACAAATGTGATCGTGGCGATTGCGTCCGGCCTGCTGCATAAAAATNACCTGATCAACGCCAGATGCCTGAAATGCCTTGAGATGTTCAATCATGTCTTCAGGCGTCCCGATGCCTGCAGGTTGCGTCATCAGGTTTTGTGATTCTTGCACCATTTTTTCGGTTTTGTCGCCCCGCTGTTTTATGAAATCGCCCCACATGTCCGTGCGTCCTGGTTTTTGGTCCTGGGTCACCATGGC
>JGI24723J26617_10001978_pt1 | contig 17048 bp, 12 predicted proteins | sample Cruoilmetagenom6_FD_26617 | JGI IMG/M metagenome (IMG submission 26617)
TTATTGTTTTAAAGGTTTTACCAATTCTTCAAAGGGTAAGGCTTCATTCATTTCATCTGTTTTATAGGTAAGGTTCAGTTGATTTTGAATTTTTTTATAAAAATAGTGTAGGCTAAATTCATGTGTTCCCGCAGTCAGCGTTAGTTTAAAATCTTCTGGCTTCTTAGCAAAGGTTGTGCCTTGTCCTACGAGCTTACCGTCAATATAAAGTGCACCTAAACCATCGTCGGTTAACAAGGTAAANGTGTANGTTTGATCTTTAGGGATGTGTAGGGTTCCCGTTAATTGAACGGCATACGGATTGTATAAGCCTTCAAACCGTGTGTCAATATGTCCTGGACCCTTTACTTTTGCAAAAAGGCGACCATTTACTTTTGCTAAGCGTTCGGGGGTCATTTTACCGCTTAGGCCTTCCCTAATTGGCGTAAGTGTTGAAAAATCGGGTATAGCATCCCAGCCTTCTGGGCTGTTTGGTCTATAAACTGTATAGTGGTAATAGGGCTCAATTTTTTGAAAATAGCGTTGTTCAGGATAGCCAATTGTGTGTCCATTCTTATCCATTAATTGCACGGTAAGGATTCCGCTTTTGTCTACGTCAAACGGGGTTGTATACGCTGTGGCTTGCGCCATGTCTGGCATTCCCCAATCTTCGGAATACACATAATGTAAGCTGCCTTCTTGACTTGAATTAAGGCTGACGCTGATGGTTGATGTAAAGGTTTGGTCCAGTTCGTTTAAAAGTCCAGATGGTGTTATAGATACAGGGCGAAACAGCCTAGTGTAGCGCGCGTTAGCCTTAGCAAAAGCTTCGGTAAATTGTTCATAGCTCGTACGGGAAGCGTTACTCCAGAGTCGCTGGGCCAATACAGGCGTACGACTACGAAGTACGGGGATCACGTCTTGGTAGTTTTGTTCCCAAAAAGAAAGCTGTCCTCCTAGGATAGCGGGTCCTTTTTCTATGGTAATATCTTTAATAGAATTCTTCCAGTGGCTCCATTGATTTACATCCCATTGGAATGCCCTTTCGGCAGGGGGAGCAAAATTCATGGCGCCCACCATATACCAAGGAATCCACGTGGAGTTCATAATTTTATACCCGTTGTCAATTAAATTCTTAGGGTGGTTGTAGGTTGTGTTCCACACGATGACAGCAATGTCTTTGTCTATGGTTACGTTGCCTGCGCCAGTATGGTGAAACCCTTCCCAGACGATGGTTTTTTTACCCGCTGCTTTAACCATGGCGTTAAGGCGATTGATAAAGTGACAAAAGAGCTCTCCGGCATTTCCTTCGCTCGCTTCGGTGAGGCCGTGTTTTTTGGTGTATTCTTGATAGGAAGGAACTTTTTTAATCACTTCTAAATACACTTCATCCCCTCCAATGTGTATAAATGGGCTGGTATAGAATACTTCCGCTAAGGCGTTTATTATTTCGTTAATGGCTTCATAGGTTTTTTCTTTTGCCATATTAACTACATAGAGTTGGTCAGCCTCTTGTGTTTTGGGGTTGAGGTTTCCAAAAACTTCGGGATAAGTATTCCACAAAGCAGCCGAATGACCAGGTAAATCAACTTCAGGAATAATGATGACCCCACGATCTTTGGCGTAACGCACTAGATCGTTCAATTCTTCTAAGGTGTAATACGCGCGTTGGCCATTTTTATCGGTCTTTTTTAGTTTAGGATATTTCTCTAAAGGAAAGGTAAACCGTCTGTTGTCACTTAAATGCAGGCTTAAATAATTAATTTTATAGTACCACAACAAGTCGATGGTTTCTTTAATGGTTTCTACCGGCTGCCAGAATCTAGCCAAGTCTAACATTACAGAGCGATACGCGTAATCGGTATGGTCAGTTAAACTAAGTTTTGGAAAGGCATAGCGATTGTCATTAATTTCTTGGATGCTTTGAATAAGGGTAGACATAGCGCGTGCAGCCGTGGGATAATCGTTAGCAATTACCTTCACTCTATCGGTAACAGTAATGCTGTATTCATGTGGTTTAAGGTTGTGGTCTAAGGCAATATAAATGGTGTTTTTATCACCTTCTGCCTGTGTAACGGTAAGGGATTTGTCAGTAATGGTATGCAAGTGTTTAGCTATTAACTCACCTAACGGGAGTAGGTCGGCCGACGCTATTTCAACTGCAGAAAGGGTTGATAGGGGGATAAAGCCCTGGGTTAAAGTCACTTCCTTTGGACTAGGAATAAGAGCTAAATCAGTTTCAGTAAAGATGTGGTTCTTATCCGATTTAGACATAGAATCACATGCGGTTATACATCCTACTAACATTAGGGTATAAATTAATCGTAATTTCATTCTGATGGTTTAAAATAATGTGCGTATTCTTTTTGTAATCTCTTTGCCACGGTAACGACATCTCCCGTCACCTCTGAGGGATAAGGGTCGTTACTTTTGGTCCATTTAAAATCTAAACTTCTAATTTCTTGGTCGTACTGCTTTGGATCAAACGGCGTATTGTGCTGTAATGACTTTCGTAAGTGAGCAATAAATAATTCCCATCGGGGTTTGTAATATCCAGAGAATAGACCATTCCATTGTTTTCCAGCATAATCTCGTAATCCGCCTTCAGGATAGGGCTGCCAAATGGTAACAATTGTTCTAGCATTCCACTCAAAGTAATCTTTTTCGGCCTTCGTATCGCCCCATTGTCGTGCGTCTTTTAACCATTTTCCAAGTAAGAAATTCTCATTAGTACCCGTAATAGCATTGAGATCATCAAGCATTTTTAGTAAGGTAGAAGCGGCTTTTTCAAAGGCAGCTTCTTTCTTGGACTGATAGGCAACACTTAGGTCATTGATCATTTTATGGGTGAGGCCAGCGAGGAGTTCACGGTAAATATTGGTAAGGTCAAAGCGATAGGTTTCCTTATGGTTTAAGGTTTCACTTGCCGCTAAAATTAAATCAGCCGCTTTCGCAAATTCCGTCAGGTCAAAATCCCATGCAAACGGGGTTTCTTTGGTTATTTTAAAATCTTTTCGCACGTGGCGCTCATCTTCTTTACGCGCTTCTTCAAAAATCATTAGTCGCGGAGTAGTGATCAGTGGAGACCACATGGTACGCGTTCTATTGTAGACGGTTTTCCCTAAAACCTGCCATGCTTCTTGGGCTTGTTTTTGTGCAACTCCGTATCGTCTAGTGGCATAGGTGTCTATCCATTGTTGAATATCAACTTTATCTTGGCCCCATGTTTTTTCAAAAATAAAATCTTGAATAATTGAGTTGTAACCTAGACCTTCAGGAATAACGCCTATTCCTTTTAGGTTATGATCTTTTTCGGAGTTAAAGGCACGTTGAAATTGATCTTGCATGGCGGTTAAGTCGCCGCTCATGTTTACTTTTTGATCTTCATTACAGATGACATTCCAAATCCACGGTTGCCCATAAAAGGAATTGGTTTTGTCCCACGTCGGATTTTTTTCGCCATATAAATCGAGCACAATTACTTTGTCTTTTGGAATACCTTTTAAAAAGGCACTTCCGCGCTCTTCCGTCCAAAAGTCTTTTTTAAAGAAGAAAAACCAACCTTGTAAAACCCAGGTGGCTTCTGGGTCTGCGTTTGCCATAGAAGTATATACACTGCGACTAACCTGTGCTAAAAATTCAGGGTCTGTTGAAGGAGGATTTACTTCAATAAAACAGTCGGCATCATAGAGATGATCTGTACCGTAAAATTCAGTTTGTTTTTTTATAAAAGCGGTACCAATGGTTTGAAAAAGAGGATCTGTAGGGTCTAAAAAATAGGTGCCATCGATGCCTGCCCAATCTTCAATTTGAACAATGTTTGCGGTGGGATACAAATCTTTTAGAGCCTCAGGGACATGACCGGTAAAGGCTTGTAAAATAGGTTTCATACCTAACGAGCGCATGCGATTAAGGATCTTAATCTGCAAGGCTTTTCGTTTTTGAATCCAACTGTCAGGTAATGGACCACCCAAACCATCTATGTTTCCCATCCAGCCCCATGGCAAATGGGCGGGACCCACAAAAAATGAACTGATCTGTTCTTCAGTCATGCCTAAATCTTTAAAGACCGCTACCCATACGGCTTCTTGACCAATCATGGCAAGCGGCATATTGACGCCTTTAAGAGCCATATAATCAATCATTTGTTCCCATCGTTCCCAATCCCACCAAGGCATGGTATAGCCATAGGTACAATAATTAAAAAAATAACGATAATCAAAAGGGGTGTCTATTCTTGTTTTTTCTACTATTGGTAGCGGGGTAGGGAGGCTTACTTGATGATAATTTATGGCGATGTCATTTTGGCAATAATTTTTTAAATACCAATCTAATCCCGAACTCAAAGCAATACCGTTGTTTCCTGAAATGACAATCTTACCTTGCTTACTTTCTAATTCAAAAAAGTCGGTAGTAGCACCACTGTCTCTTAAGATAAACTCAAACAAATGGTAATTATCAGGTAAAAGTCGTTTGGTGAGCGCAATGGCTTCCTGAACGGCTTTATCCGAGGCATTGGTTTCTGGTTGTTTATCACAATTAGCCAAAAGAAATAGGCAAAGAAAGAAAGTGATAAGGGATTTTAAGTTTGACATTTTTATTGCTTTAAGAGATGAATTGGGTGCGTTTTTAAAAAATGACTTCCCACCCATGCCTTTGATTTCTCCTAGGGTCACTTATGAATAACCCAATCAAATAGAGCGTGAATGGAAAGCCATACAACTAACTCAAATAAATTTTTACTAAACGAACCTTAATCTTATGTGAACGTGATTACAAATGTAATTCATGCTTGAAGTATTTTGTGATAACAGCGTCTCAAAAACTGATAAAATCATATCAATTACCACTATTTTGGCGTGTTAGACGCAGATTTGCGGCTAAAATAACCAGCTAAAAACGGGACACACTAGGTCCCTTGATTTGTGCGTTTTATATGGTTCATCTTTGCAACTGATTAAAGATAAATACTTCTAACGGGGGTATAAACCTTAAAGTTTGTAAAACTACTCGGCTTTCGTATGGACTTATTTAAGTGATTTTTTTTGGGGCCTAACCTCCAAGTCATTCGCACTCAATAGCCTGTTATTTATACTTTAACGCTAATTCCTCGCGTGTAAATTCGCCTCCGTCTTTTGGAAAGACTGTGCGTAACTCCTCAATGGATTTAGCCGATAAGGTTTGTGAATCATTTGCAAAGGCATTGGTGATATAGGCCATGATGTTGGCGAGATCTTCATTGCTTAAATCAGGATTGTTTAGAAGGCCGGGCATAGCAATATGTTCACCATAGGTTTTGCCATCAATAACCGTACTTCCTTTGAGTCCATGAAGCATAATTAATGCCAAGCGCTCTATGGGCTTCTTCATATAAGCTGAATTTTCAAGCGGTGGTCCTATACCGTCAATACCACCTCCAGCTTGGCCGTGACAAGCCGAACATATTTGTCGAAACAATTTGGCACCCGCCGTTCTATTGTCTTCTTTTCGTACTTCTGTATTGTAAATCCAATTGGGTTTGTTTTCTTTACTGCGTTTTATAATGTCTATTAACGAAGTGGTCATACTACCTGAGTTGTTAGGTGTTGTAAAGGCGTCTATCCAGTGTTGTTCTGCGCCTGCAGACCCGCTGAGCAATGCGGTTTTAAAAATCTTTTTGTTCGGGTAACTGCGGTATAGGTCAAGAGCGATTGGGGTAAATACTTCTGGCGCAACAGCAGCCCATGGCCCAACACTCGTGCTGAGATAGAGGTCTATAAACACATCTTCTTTTTTACGAAGTTCAGTAAAGAGTGTGGCAACCTTGGCTGTCGTATCTTCATCAATAAAGCCCGCTAAGAGTACGAGGCAATGCGCTGTTACTTCTTTGTGGTCTTGTGCAGCCAAGCGAATAAGGAAATCGGCATCTAATGCTGCTAAGCCTTCCAGCGCATAGGTGGCGTGAATTTTCGCTAAGGAGGAAGAAGACCTAAGGGCAAGGCTTTTTAGTTCAGAAATCGCTTCTGTACCTCCTCTATTGATAATTTCTTGTTGTGCTTTACTGCGGATCCAGCCATTTTTATCACTCAGTTGGGTTAGGAGTTTGTTGACTGGTAGCGCAGCTAAATCGACTAGGTTCTGGGTAGTTTTAGTTGCTGAAGAGACTTTTAGGATTCGCCCGAAATCAACAATCGTATCTAACCTGAGGTGTTTTGATTTTTCTTTGAGGTAAGGGGTTAAAAAAGCATAATGTTGAATGATTCCGCGATGCATGTCTACAATGTACATGCTCCCATCTGGTCCGTTGTTGAGGTTTACTGGACGAAATCCGAGGTCTGTAGAGCTCAAAAATTCTTTGCCTTGCCAGGCTTGTTCGGCATAGGTTGAATCTGCTTCAAAAAAGAGTAGATTTCGTTTAATCAAATTTGCTTCTGGAATACAAACAAAGGCATTTTGTGCATAGTCAGCTGGAAAATTTCCTCCGCGATAAATTAAAGGACCACAGGCGGCGGTAACATTTACAAGAACACTGTCTTGGTTTAAGGTGCCCTTTGAATAGCCTCTGTTTACGGGATTAGCCACAGTGGGATATACCCGTTGATCTTTGGTGAGTAATTGATTTTGACCCGTGGTTGGAATATAATAAGGATTGCGAATAAGTTGATTTGGTAAGAGATAATCACCTCTAAGTTGTTGTGAATTATTATTGTAATACAGGCGCCCAAAATTATCTTCACTGATTCCCCATTGTCCTCTAAAAACGGTAGGTTCTTTATGCCATACTCCAGCTATACGACGGTATCTAAAATTAGAATTGGCGTTGTAAATCCAATTGTCAATATTCATTTTGAGTCCATTAGCCATGTGTTCAGGATTTCCACTGGCGGCATAAAGAGAGTCTACCAAGGTTCGTTTTCCTGGACGATCATTGACAATTTCAACAAAATATAAATTTGGTGGCTCTGCATAAAGCAGTCCCTCATACACCAAGGCCAAGGCTCGAGGCATATGTAATTGCGCTAAAAAATTAGTACTGTGATCTACAACCCCATCGTTGTCAAGGTCCTCTAAAATTTTAATAGCACCAGTATTATTTTCTTCACCTGTACCATCAATATTTTGCATAAAGTCCGTCATTTCAGCCACCCAAATTCTTCCTTTGGCATCAAAATCTATCGCCACTGGGGCGGTTAAAAAGGGTTCCGATGCAACCACCGAGAGATCAAAGCCTTCTTCTAGCACATATCCCTCTAGTGAAATAGTGGGTTCCTCATAATTTTTTGCGCAGCTGATAAACATCAATAAACCCATGAAAATTAGCTGATTAGGTAAGTGTACTAAAAGGCGGTTAGCGCGTAAAAATAAAGTCATTGGGTACTGGAATTTGGTTAGAGATCGCCTCAAATTTATGGATATTTTTTAGTCTCGGACTTTAATCTGGAAAAAATTGGCCAACGAGATTGGTAAGGATCCAACGATGCAGCTATTCTTTCAGTTGTTCAATTCCGGGAATATAGGTCCACTTTCCCTTGTCATGAATGGAGATGAAGCTGAGTTCTTTTGTGGTTATAATTAACTACTGATTCTCTTTGTACTCATACTTTTCTCGGTATAATTAATGATCCTATTTCCTTGCGATTTTGAAATAAGCAACGAAAACCTAAGGAAGCTTTGAATGGGTTTCAAAAAATTAAAGATTTTCAAATAGAGGGAAGGCTAGATTTTTAATAAGGTACAGTGCAACAGCAATTATGATAAAGATTATAATGCCAATAATGATATTGGTTCGACGTTCTTTGGCTACCGCTGCAATGACGCGCTCACGGATGGCGAAGCGTTCTTTTTCTGTTAGTTTTTTAGGGACTTGTGCGGGGATATTTTGGGTATGAAGATAGCGTTCCAGTTCGGTTCCATAAATTTCTTTAACCTTAACAAAGGGTGATTTAGCACGTCGTGTAAATACAGAAGAGATGTTCCCTGAGCCAATATACCAGGAAATGGGATGTATTCTACGACCTCTTCCTTCTCTCATAATGATTTAAACTTATTGAGGTGGTGTTTAGACAAAGATACGCTATATTTTGCTTAGGTACCCCAAGGGTATTTTGACCTAACCGTTTGGGGAGTTCTTATTCAAGGGCTAAGTCCCCAGCCTTATCTCCGCCCATTTGATCTACAGAAAGCGCCGAATGAACGTTGTATTTTGATCTGTGCGGTTGTGCAAAGGTTTATCTACTCACAAGTTCTGTTTCTTCATTCTCAAAAATGACCAAAAGAATGGGTTTAGTCCTTCCTTTCAAGGTCTTTTGTTCCAAACGAACACACATACGCATAGCGCTACATGTAAAAGATGTCAATAGTGCCTACAGTTGGTGTGCATTTAAACCATGCCGCCATTGGCTCCAATAACTTGTCCTGAAATCCATTTTGATTCATCGCTTGCTAAGAATAAAACCACGCGAGCAATATCTATAGGAGTTCCCAAACGGTTATAAGCATTCATTGCAGCTAAACGATCAATGGTTTCTTGAGATTTGCCGGTTAAGAATAAAGCGGTTTCGGTGGGGCCTGGTGCTAGGGCGTTGACAGAAATACCCCGACCAATTTCTTTGGCAAATACGCGTGTCATTTGTTCTACGGCCGCTTTCGAGGCGGAGTATACAGCGTAGGTAGGAAACATTAGTTTTACCGTACTTGATGAAAAATTAATAATGGCACCATCATCAGCTAATTTGCTATGGGCTTCTTGTAGTGTATTAAAGATTCCACGTACGTTAGTATTAAAGTGGGTGTCAAAATCTTCTTGGCTTGCATCTTTAAGTAATTTGGCCGACATCACCCCGGCATTATTCACCAGTACGTCAATTTTACCAAAGGCTGCAATGGTTTGTTCAAATAATCGCTTTACTTGGTCTCTATTACTTACGTCAGCTTGGATGGCTAGTGCTTTGCCGCCATTTTTGCGAATGGAATCTACGGTGGCCATGGCTTGAAGTTCACTGTTAGAATGATTAACCACTACCGTGGCGCCTTCAGCGGCTAAGAGCTTGGCTATTTCTTGTCCGATGCCCCGAGAAGCCCCGGTGACAATGATTACTTTAGTGGCTAATTTCATTTGGAATACGCGTTTGTTGGTTTGTTATTGTTTTTAATTGAAAGATTGATAAAAGTGCTAATACGATGGCAATAATGACCAAACCATATTTTGGTTCGGGTCTTGCAAAGAATTCAAGTCCTAAGGCCACTCCCATGGTAAGGAGTAATGCCCCATAGGCTATCTTACCTATCATTTTATGTGTCTTCAATGCGAAAATCAGAATGAGTACAGCTAAACTGAGTTCTGAGATTCCGGTAAAGAGCCGAAAGAAGTCGGCATTAAGTCCTATGGCTTGTTCAAATTGGTTGAATCCAGCAACACTTTGGGGTTTTCCCAGTAGTTTTGGTAGGGCGAAAAATAGCATAAGTCCTATACTGACACTGTTAATTAGTTGGCGTATGTAGGTCTTCATGCATTAATTTTTTAAGCGGATTAATTCGTCGGCAATCGCTGTTAAGGTCGGACTATTTAGTTCGGGTGATGGGGCAAGTGGATAGAGTTGAGCGCCCGGTCTACCTACAAATGCACCTCTCCAATTGGCCCATAAAGCACCAGCGATATCCCAACCATGTGCTGCAACGAGAAGACATTCGTTAGGTTGAACCCCCATTTTTCTTGCGGCCCAAGCATAGGTATCGGTATGCGGTTTAAATTTACCAAGGTCTTCTACGCTTAAACGCGCATCAAAATAATTGGTGAGCCCTGCGTTTTTAAATTGAGTGGCTACCCCTTTATTCGAAGAATTGGTAAAAGAAACTAAGGTATAGCCTGCTTTTTTTAAACGGGTAAGTGCTTCTTTTACTTCTGGATGAGCTGGTAGGGATTGAATAGGGCCAACAATTGCTTCCTTGGCTTCCGCTTCACTAAGGGTGATGCCGTTATTGGTAGCAACCATCCGTAGTGCGGCCACCCCTATTAGGCCAAAATCGCGATAATGATTTCCCACCGTGGCTACTAAAGAATACTGCAACATGGTCGTAAACCACAAGGGCAATAGGTCTTCGCGATTGTTTAGCGCTTTACCTACACTTTTTTTCATGGTGGTGAGGTCGAGTAGTGTTTCATTGACGTCAAAAAAGAGAATTTTTGGTGGAACGGATGCTGTGTTGGGGCGATTGCTTTGGGTGTTATTAGCCGCAAATCCAAGCGTAGGAATAGCCGTACTAGCTAAACTTAGTAGTCCCGTTTTTTTGATAAAATCTCGTCTCTTATTATTCATGTTGTTTTGTGTTTTAAAAAAACATTCCTATCGGTATGTTTTAGGATAAAAAAAATTAGTGTTTTAGTTGGGTTATATACTGTTCAAGGCCGATAAGGTATTCGTTTAATATGGTGTCGTCTTGATAGAGTTTTCGGATACCGCGAATACCTTCAAACGAACTAATGAGGTACACTGCTGTTCCTGTGCTTGATATGTCTTTATTAATAGCCAGTTCCTTTTTGCCCCGGTCAATTACATTGACTAGGCTAGCTTTCCATTTTTCAATAATGTTTTTTAAGGCAGTTTGATACACCGTTTCGGTATCGCCAATTTCGTTAATTAAATTGTTCATGGGGCATCCGTGCTGTTTCTCGTAAAAAGCAAAGGATTTGATGCGATCAACAAAGACCGTGCGTAAAATTTCTAGGGCATCACCGGGTTGGAACAGCGGTAAAATCATGCTGTCATATACCCGCTGCTGTACTTTTTGTTCAATTACCTCTAAGGCAATTTCTTTTTTGTTCTGATAATGATGATAAAAAGCCCCTTTAGTGAGGGTGGCTTCTTTCATTATGGTATTAATACTGGTGCTTTTAAAACCGTGTTCATAGAACAAGGTAAAGGCCTTGTCAATGATAACTTTTTTGGTAAGTTCTGATTTTAATTCTTGTTGCATGGGGCAAAGATACAAAAAAATACCGATCAGAATGTTTTTAAGGCATTTTTCTGTTTAATCCTAACAAATATGCGTTCGCATGGTAGATATTAATTGCAGTTTAGGAATTCAATTGTGGTGGATGCCACCATTGTTTTCCCTGAGTGGTGCCGTGTAGCTAATAATAGTTGCCGCTTGGCAGAGGTTAATTGTTACACCATAAACAGGGTTAAAGTTTTAACTAGTACGGTGCTTCAACATCAATAGGTTAAATATTTTGCAAGGTTTCAAAGACAATTTTCCACGAATCATCAGCTTGCCGTTTCCAAGTGATGATGTAAGTGCCTACATTTTTAATGGTATCTGAGGTTTCTTTATTTATAAAAATTTCATTAAAACTATTGTAAGAAATAGCCATATCTTCAGAAGGAATTATGGTTGGCCTTCCGCGATCTAAGAGTTTTACATCGTATTTTTTATAGATATCATCCCATTCTGAAATTAAATCGGCTTTTAATTTTTTACTCACCGGTGTCTCGGGGTAAATGGCGGTAAATTCATCGGCATAAAATTCAATCCACGCATAGCCAAATTGCTCATAGAGTTTATATAGACTATCCACTTGGGCGGTAATTATAGATTTCAATTCTTCTTCCGAAGTTTTTGGCGTGGTATGTTGGGGGTCTTTGGGGGCACAAGCACCAAACGAAAGAGATAAAATTAGAAGGACTATGCTTGGTTTTAAAGTAGCGTACATGTTAAGTTGGTTTGCAAATGAAGCTCACATTGAATCATCACTCCATGTAAAAGCACCATTTTTGGTTATTTGAACAACTAAGATAGTTAATTTTTTGAAAATTACAAGATCAAAAGCTTGATTATCAGCAGAATGATGTACTGTGCTGTCTTTTGGTCTATTGCTTTTAGGGATGATGGGTGTTAAGTCATAATAAAATGGGTTCTCTAGGCTATTTTATACGGGCAATTTTAGTGAATCAACTTGAGTAGGTATGATATGGCATCGTTTTAAAGACCCTTAAGATTTTTTTCATGGCCCTTAAAAGGTCATCAAAAACACGGTCTCTTCCCCTAATACAGAATGTACTTTAATGTTGGCTCCGTGTAGGTGTAGGATTTGTTTAGACAGGCTTAAGCCTACTCCAGTACCCTTGTTTTTAGTAGTGAAAAACGGAATAAATATTTGATCAAGTAGGTCCTCAGGAATCCCTGGGCCGTTGTCTTTTACGGCAATAAATTGTTTGCCATTGTGTAAAATACCCGCCTTCAGGGTAAGCTGTGCATCGGCTTGCCCGGCCATAGCTTGCACTGCATTTTTACACAGATTTACTAAGACATGAGTCATTTGATTTTCATCGATATACAGGGATAAATCGCTTGGTTCAATTACCGTGTGAAAGGCCAGTTGTTCCTTGGGGTCAAGCTGAGTCATGACCTTAATTTTTTCAAATAAGGTGTTGAGAGGCACTAGTGTTCGGTCGGGTTTGGGCACGTTTAAAAAACTGCGATATGATTGAACAAAGGTCATGAGCTGTTCACCTTGTTCTTTGATTATTTTTAGACCCTTAGCGGTATTGGCTATTTGATCTTCGCTTATTTCATCCGCCTTAGCGAGAGAATCGTTGGTGTTGAAATAGGATAAGATTGATCCAGAAATAGACGTAATTGGGGTGATAGAATTCATAATTTCATGGGTCAAAACCCGAATGAGTTTTACCCATGAATCGGTTTCTTTTTCATCTAATTCCTCGTAAATATCTTGTACAGCAACAAGTAATAATTGCTGCTCATTTAAACTCAAACTGGTTGCTTTTAACGAGAGTTGTCGATTTTCACGCTCGTTGCTTAATTCAACTAATTTGCGATCAAAGGGTTGGATATCTTCAAAAATTTCAAATAAATTAGTGTCAATTTGTTTGAGTTGCTTTACGTGATTTAACGGGGAGTAATTCAGTAATTCTTCCACCTTAGAATTAGCAAAAACAATATGTCCTTTGGGGTTTATACTTAAAATTCCAATGTCTGCATGCTTTAAAATTTCAAGATAAAATTGTTCTTGTTCTTGTTTTTTTAAATGTACCTCTTGAATCAAACCGTTTACGCGATTTAAACTGTGGTTGAGGTGTTTAAACGAAGTAATGATATCTTTTTCAGGAAAGTGTAGGGTGAAATCTTCATTCCGAATGGCGTCAAAAAAGTAAGTGATTTTACGGTTAGTCAGATGAACATATTTAATTAGACTATAGGTAAAGAACAAGGCTGAGATCCCAAAAATGATGGCCAAAGCATGATTGGATGAATACCATAAAAACGCACAGGCAAAGGCCGAGAGACTAATACCAATGGTCCGAATGGCAAATTGAACGTGAAAATTATCAAACATGGCGGTTTCCTTTTTTTAGTTTGTTGTATAAGGTTTGCCTCGTAATCCCTAGTTCGGCAGCAGCGGCACTGTAGTTACCGTCGTGATTCGCTAAGGCATTGGCAATCATCCGCTCTTCCATTTCGGCCAAGGTAATACTTTCGGGACTTGTAAGGACAGGAGCCGAGGAGTTTAAAATAAAATCATCAGGTTTTATAACCAAGCCATCACACAGGATTACGGCACGTTCTAGGGTGTGTTGTAGTTCGCGTACATTGCCTGGCCAGCTGTAACTTAACAGTTTTTCTTGCGCCTTGTCGTTAATACGTAGCCCTGGTTTATGGTACTTGTGGGCAAATTTTTGCAGGTAAAAATCAGCCAGTACTAAACTATCTTGGTCGCGTTCGCGCAAAGCAGGTACTTCTAAAGCAATGGTGTTGATACGATACAAGAGATCTTCCCTGAAAAGGCCCTCGGCCACCATCTTTTCTAAATTACTATTGGTAGCACAGATTAAGCGGATGTCAACTTTTATTGGGGTATTTGACCCCACCGGAATAATCGTTTTATGCTGGATGGCTGAGAGTAATTTAGATTGCGCTTGTAAAGATAAGTTGCCAATTTCATCTAAAAAAAGCGTGCCTTTATTGGCTGCTTCAAATTTACCCGAGCGGTCTTGTTTTGCGTCTGTAAAGGCACCCTTGGTGTGACCAAATAATTCACTTTCAAAAAGAGACTCTGTAATGGTTCCCATATCAACCGGAATAAAAACCTCGTGACTGCGGGTGGATAGCCGGTGTAGTTCACGTGCAATGAGTTCTTTACCTGTTCCGTTTTCACCGGTAATTAAAACATTTACATCAGTTTTGGCTACTTTACGCGTCAAATTTAATACGCGAGAAAGCGCTGGCGAATTACCAATAATGTAGTTTTTGTCTTGATTAATAACCTCTTTTAATTGCTTCTCTTTTTGCTTGAGCTCTTTCACTTCTGATCNACTGGCCTTGAGCTTATAAGTAGACTTTACCGTAGTGAGTAAGCGCTCATTGTTCCATGGTTTTAACACAAAATCGGCCGCCCCTTCTTTTAAGGCTTTCACCGCTAAATCTACTGCTCCATAGGCAGTCATCATGATAACTTCGGTATGTGGCGATTTCTTTTTAATCTCCTTTAGCCAAAATAATCCTTCATTACCTGTATTTACTCCGGCGGTAAAGTTCATGTCCAATAAAACAATATCCACCGAGGTCAACTGCTCATACGAAGAGAGCTGATTAGGGTTAGACATGCTGTTTACCTGTTTAAATTCAAATTGCAATAAAATTTCTAAGGCACTGAGGATACTCTTGGTGTCGTCAACAATTAAAATATGTGCATCGATCATTTTTAGCTAGTTTTCGTTTGATAAAAGTACGCTTTCCGATGAAAACAGCAGTTGGTGTGTAAAATATTTTGACATATTTTGTTAAATATTTTGACACTATTATCGGCTTGACTTAAAAAATGCAATTGTAAAATACTGATTAATAGTAAGTTGAATTTTTGGCACTATAATCGCCTACCTTTTGGCATATTAAATTTTATGCGACTACTACTCACCTTACTGATTTATTTTATTCTTCAAGCGATGCATGCCCAAGAAGCGTGGACACTTGAAGCTTGTGTGGCGTATGCCAAGAAACACAATTTGCAACTTAGTCAATCAAACCTAAATGTAGAAAGTGATCGCGAGACGTATCGACAATCGATACGCGATTTATTGCCTTCTATTAGTGGAAGCACGGGGTATGGCATAAATTACGGTCGATCCGTTGATCCGAACGACAACAGTGTTGTGAATACCGATTTCTTTTCCAATTCTTATTCTGTGGGGGCTTCCGTAACCTTATTTAGAGGATTCCAGCAGTTAAACGCAATAAAGGCCTCAAAATTTTCCTATAAAGCAGGCTTGGAAGATATTGCTCAGGAGGAGTTTTTATTGACTTTTAGAGTGATGGAAGCCTTTTATAATATTCAATTTTTTGAAGGTTTAGTCGAAATTGCTAAAGAACAGGTTGAGATTGCTAGACGGAATTATACCCTAGTGCAGCGTGAAATAGCCTTAGGTTTAAAGGCTGGTGCTGATGGATATGAGGCAAAATCAACACTACTTACAGATGAACTAAGCCTTACACAGAGTCAGCAGAGTTTAGATAAAGCAAAATTAAAACTGATTCAAGAAATGAATTTAAATGCCTCAGAGATTGTAATTGTAGATGATATATCACACGAGGAGGCGTCGCTTACGGGTCTTGAAACCGACTCCATTTATCAAAAATCCTTGGGGTTTATGCCTATGATTGCTGCGCAAAAATTACGCGTAGCAGTAGCTAAAAAAAATGTGGCCATTGCGCGCGGATCTCTGTATCCTTCCCTAAATTTTTCTGCAGGATATGGCACAGGGTATTATGAAACGAATAAAAATAATTTAAACGAAATTATTCCTTTTAGTGAGCAATTTAGAGATAATGCATCACACTCGATTAGATTTAGCTTAAGTATTCCTATTTTTAATAGCTGGGCGAGTCGATCTGGTATAAAACAACAGAAAATTGCTTTAGAACGGGCAAAAACACAGCTTGAGATTCAACAACAAGAGTTATATCAACTCATTCAAGAATTGGTGCAAGAGTATCAAGCACTACAAGTTGAATTAGAGCAAAGTACGCAAAAAACGGAAGCTCAAAAACTGACCTATGCCATTGCACAGAGAAAATATGATAAGGGCTTGATCAGTGCAGTAGATTTACTACAAGCAAAAAACGATTTAGGCAACGCTCAAAATGAAAATTTACAGGTAAAGTTAAAAGCAAAAATTAATCGCAAGACCATTGCTTTTTACAGAGGAGTACCTTTATATACTAACGATAGTAATAATTAAGATGGATATACAATTAGAAAAGAAAAAAGGAATTAAACCAAAGCATATCGGCTATGCCGCCTTGGCCATTTTAATTCTCTTTGCCTTATGGCAATTGATTTTTAGTGAATCAGTGTCGACCTTTAGAACCGAAAAAGACAAGCTGTCTATAACGGAAGTGACCGCTGGAAAATTTGATGACTATATTACAATAAACGGTACAGTTGCCCCAATTAGTACTATTTTTATGGATGCGTACGAAGGAGGAAGAGTAACAGAAAAGCTCATAGAAGAGGGGGCCATGGTAAAAAAGGGTGATATTATTTTAACCCTTGAAAACACCAATTTATACGAACAGATTCTGTCAAGCGAAAGTAATTTGGCATTAAAACAAAATGACTTGCGTCAAACCAAATTGAATTTTGAAACGCAACTTATTGAGGGGAGTAAGGCCTTGGCGAATGCTGTCGTAGAACTACAACGAAAGAAGCGTAATTTTGAACAACAAAAGTCCTTATATGCAGAAGAATTAATCTCAAAAGAGGCTTTTTTATTGGCGCAAGAGGATTACAATTTAGCTAAAAAGCAACATGAAATTGCCAAGTTTAAAACCGAGCAAGATCAAGAAATGAAAGATAATTCGTTAACTGGGTTAGATACCGATTTAAATCGAATGAAGAAGACCTTAGGGATGGTTTATGAACGGCTTGATCATTTAAACGTACGGGCTCCTGCCGATGGACAACTAGGGTTTCTCGATGCCGAGATTGGCCAGTCAATTTCCCAAGGGCAACGCATTGGACAAATCAATGTACTGACCGATTATAAAATTAAAGCCAGTATTGATGAGCATTATAT
>JGI24723J26617_10001980_pt1 | contig 17038 bp, 15 predicted proteins | sample Cruoilmetagenom6_FD_26617 | JGI IMG/M metagenome (IMG submission 26617)
GCGCGACAGTCACTTCGCCAGTTTCGAGCGGCTGGCGCAGCGAATCGAGAACCGGGCGCTGGAATTCGGGTAGCTCGTCGAGGAACAGCACGCCAAGGTGCGCCATTGAGACTTCGCCGGGCCGCACTTTCAGCCCGCCGCCGGTCAAGGCTGCCATCGAGGCGGAATGGTGCGGACTGCGATAAGGCCGCTCACGGCTGATTAGTCCGTCCTCCAGCGCGCCTGAAACCGAAGCGACCATCGAGACTTCCAGCGCTTCGCCGGGGGTAAGGTCGGGCAGGATACCCGGCAGGCAGCTGGCGAGCAGCGATTTTCCTGCGCCCGGCGGGCCGATCATCAGCAGGTTGTGCCCTCCTGCCGCCGCGATTTCCAGCGCGCGTTTGGCTGTTTCCTGGCCTTTCACTTGCTTGAGGTCCGGCCCGCGAGCGCGATCCTCAGCCTTGCCCGGTTCGGGCAGGGGAAGCACTTGCGTGCCCTTCAGGTGATTGAGCAAGCTGACCAGATCGGGCGCAGCGACCACGGATATCCCGCTGGCCCAACGCGCTTCGGAACCCTGCGCGCCGGGGCAGATCAGTCCCTTGTCTTCGCCGCTGGCGTGAAGCGCGGCAAGCAGTACTCCGGGCGAGGACACTATCCGGCCATCGAGAGCCAATTCACCGACTGCCACGAAATCGGCAAGCTGTTCGGCATCGCACACTCCCATCGCGGCAAGCAGGGCGAGCGCAATCGGCAAATCATAGTGCGAGCCTTCCTTGGGCAAGTCCGCGGGTGAAAGGTTGATCGTGATTCGCTTGGGCGGCAGTGACAGGCCCATTGCTGCAAGCGCTGCCTGGACTCGCTCACGGCTCTCGCCCACGGCCTTGTCCGGCAACCCGACGATCCCGAAACGCGGCAGCCCGGGTGCAACCTGACACTGCACTTCGACGCTGCGCGCATCCAGTCCCAGGTAGGCCACTGTCGATACCAGCGCGACCAAGATTCACCCCCATTTCCGATATTTACCGTGTGTGATGACCGAGCACAGCGGCGGTGTCGAGGGCGATGACAAGAATTGTAGCGATTGGTGGAACCTCGTCTTAACCATAAACCGCATGTCCTCGATAACCGTCCCCGTCATCACTGCGGTAAAACCTATGCGCCTAAACGCTTGGCATGCGTTCGCTTGTCGCAGTTCTGACGATGTGTCTTGCCCTCGCCGCTCACCCCCTGGCGGCGCAAGAGATCGTTTATGAATTCGTCGAGGTTGAAATCCGCGACCTCGACAGCGGCAGCGAACGCTTTGTTTCCGCCCCAGTAACCCGGCAACAATCAGCCCCGATCCCTGATGGGCTTGCAACTTACGGGCCGTTCCGGGTGCTGGACGGAAACAGGGCTGCGCTTGTCGATGTTACCGACGCGCGTTCGCCCGCCGCCTTCGCGCAGATGATGCGCGACTGGCCGCAGATCGCTCTTTTGGAGATGGTCGATGTCCCCGGTACTGAGGACGACCGGGCGAATCTGCGGTTGGGCCGAATGATTCGCGATGCTCGAATCGCGACATACGTGCCTGCAGGCGGTTCNGTGCGGTCCGGCGGNGTNGAGCTGTTCCTTGCCGGAACACGGCGGATTGCCGATACGCAGGCCGAGTTTGCGGTCCACGCATGGATGGATGAAGATGGCATGGANGCGACAGACTATGCTGCGTCAGCGCCTGAAAACGCCAAGTATCTCACCTATTATCGGCATATGGGGTTGAGCGCGGACGAAGCTGCGGCATTCTATGCTATGACCAACTCAGTCCCACACGATGATGCGCGCTGGCTCGATGGTAGCCAGATGGCGCGTTGGGTAAGGCTTGAAACGCCGACTGGCTGAGCGGAGCTCTCAAAGCCTCTCGAATTGGATGGAATTGCGTGCTAGCGGGTTTGCCTGGCCCTCGCATCATGTCAGGCAAAGGACATTCGATGGAGTTGAATATCATTTATTTTCGCGGTGATACCGTGATTGGCAACACGCGGCTGGATGTTGAGCCAAGCGCTGCTATCAAGGAAGCGCTTCACCGTATGTGGCAAGATAATGCCGACCGGATCGAGATTCGAGACGTGGATGACAANCTACGGTTTGAACACCCCAAGCCGGGCAAGGCAGAGGCGAAAGCCTGACTGGCCGGACCTTTTTCGCGTCAGTGTCTCGTGCATTTGCTTGACTCAGGTGTGACGCTACACTAACTGCGCTCGCCATAAGGACAGTCGCTCCAGCGGGGCGGCTTTTTTGTTCGCACCCCGATGTGGTGCAATAGAATTTTCGAGGGTTTTTTCGATGAAGCGCACATTCCAGCCCAGCCGTCTTGTCCGCAAGCGCCGCCACGGTTTCCGTGCCCGCAAGGCAACAGTCGGTGGTCGCCGTGTCCTGCGCAATCGCCGCGCACGGGGCCGCAACAAGCTCAGCGCCTGAATTTAAGGCCCTTGCTGCAAATTTGTTGAATTTTTTGGTCACTTGGACGCCCGGCGTCTGAGGCTTCAACAATAAACTGTTTCGCCCCTGCCCAACAAAACCGTGCGTGCTGCGTTCCCAAGCAAGGTGCTTTGGGCTAACCTGCCGACATGACCAATGTTGCCGTAGAAGCATCCCGTAATATTCTGACGCGCCTGCACGATGTAATGGCATCGCGCAGTAACGCGCAGGCGAAGCTCAATGACGTTGTCGATGTGATTGGCGAAAGCCTCGATAGTGAGGTCTGTTCGGTCTATCTTCTTCGCGAAGGCATGCTTGAGTTATTTGCAACGCGCGGCTTGAAGCAGGAAGCCGTCCATGTCACGCGCATGGCAATCGGTGAGGGTCTGGTGGGCGTTATCGCGGACCAGGCCGACGCGCTAAACCTTGCCGAAGCAGCAGCCCATCCGGACTTTTCCTATCGCCCGGAGACCGGCGAAGAAAAATATCACTCGTTCGCAGGTGTGCCCATTGTGCGCCGGGAGCGCGCCGTCGGCGTGGTGTGCGTGCAACATGCGGATCCGCGCCGCTACGAAGATGTGGAGATCGAGGCGCTCCAGACCGTGGCAATGGTACTCTCTGAACTGATCACCAATGCTGAACTGGTCGACGAGGAAGAAGCGCGTTCGCTTGGCCAGGAAATGACCGGGCCGCAGCAGCTTCAGGGCCTGACTCTGGTCAAGGGTCTGGCGCACGGCGTTGCCGTGTTTCACCAGCCGCGCATCACCATCGAGCATGTCGTGGCCGAAGATATCGAGGCCGAGCGGCAACGCGTGATCCTGGCGTTCGACAAGATGCGCGAGCAAGTGGAGCACATTGCCGCCCAAGCAGAATTCGGCGTGGGCGGGGAGCACGAAGAGGTGCTCGTAACCTACAAGATGTTCGCCTACGACGAAGGCTGGATCAGGCGGATCAACGAGGCAATCGATTCCGGTCTTACTGCCGAGGCTGCGATTGAACGTGTGCAACAGCGCACCCGCATGCGCATGCGCCAGATCGACGATCCGCTCTTGGCTGACCGCATGCATGACCTTGAGGATATGGCGAATCGCCTTCTGCGAATTGTCTCTGGCCAGATCGGGACAGCGGCCAAGATGGGCTTGCGCAACGATGCCATCCTGATTGCGCGCAACCTTGGGCCTGCCGAGTTGCTGGAATATGATCGGCGTCGGCTGAAAGGCGTGATCCTGGAGGAAGGTTCGCTGACAGCCCACGTCGTTATCGTGGCGCGAGCGATGGGTATTCCGGTGCTGGGCCGTGTCCGGGGCCTGCGCACAATTGTGCGCGAGGGTGACCCGCTGATCCTTGATTCGGATCAGGCGACCGCAACTGTGCGCCCCGCGCCCGTCATGCTGCAGGCATTCGATGCTCGATTTGCAAAAAGCAAGGAGCGACAGGCCGGCTACGCCAAGCTGCGCGATGTCGAACCTGTCAGCCGCGACGGGCAGCGCATCGGGCTGATGATAAACGCTGGTCTGCGTGACGATGCCGCCAATCTCAGCCTGACGGGTGCAGACGGGATCGGACTGTTCCGCACTGAATTCCAGTTTCTCGTCGCCGCCACGCTGCCTTCGCGTGAGCGGCAAACGCGGCTGTATCGTGAAGTCCTTGATGCTGCCGGGGACAAGCCGGTCAAGTTTCGCACTGTTGATATTGGCGGCGACAAGACGCTGCCATACCTGCGCCACGATGAAGACGGGACGGAGGAGAACCCGGCGATGGGCTGGCGGGCGTTGCGCCTTGCGCTTGAGCGTGAGGGCTTGCTCAAGGTCCAGGCGCGCTCATTGCTCGAAGCGGCAGCGGGTCGCGAGCTGAATGTCATGTTCCCGATGATCAGCGAACCTTGGGAATTCGACGCCGCGAAAGAAGTCTTCGATACCCAGCTTGCGTTTCTCAAGAAGAAGAAAAAGGCGATGCCCGAAGCGATACGCTATGGCGTGATGCTTGAGGTCCCCTCGCTCGCTGAGCAGCTTGACATCATCGCGCCCAAGATTTCGTTCCTGTCAATCGGAACCAATGACCTGACACAGTTCCTGTTCGCGGCAGACCGTTCAAACCCGAAACTTGCAGAACGTTATGACTGGCTGAGCCCGTCGATCCTGCGTTTCCTGAAGCGTGTGATCGGTAATCTCGCGCCTTACGATGTCAATGTTGGGGTCTGCGGAGAGATGGGCGGACGGCGGCTCGAAGCACTTGCTTTGATCGGGCTCGGCATTCGTCGGCTTTCGATCACGCCTGCAGCGGTTGGTCCGATCAAGGAGTTGGTGACGAAAATCGACGTCGGTCAAATCGAGGAGGCGATGTCCGGCTGGTTGGCGGCTCCGCCTGTCAGTATGCGGGCGGCGATCGAAGAGTGGGCCTGCAAGAAGGATATCATCTGCGATTGAGCTCGCTTGTTTGCGCACCAATCGCAATCGTGTCTTGCTCACTACCATGCCCGTGGCTGGCGATATCGCAAGTCAATGTAAAATTTTCTTGTTGTATGATTGACTTTGATCCGGTGGACGCGTTGTGTCGCGCAGCTGGGGGCACCATTTCGGGGCGGGAGCGGGATGGCGGAAGTGGAATTCAAGGAAACTGAACTGCCGCTCGAATCGGCCGGANCGCGTTTGGGCCACGCGCGTCAGGCTGCGGGCATGAGCCTTGACGACGTGTCCGCGCGCACAAAGATCGCCAAACGTCACCTTGTTTCGATCGAGGAAGACCGGTTTTCCGACCTTGCTGGCCGGACTTATGCCATCGGCTTTGCGCGCACATTTGCGCGGGCAGTCGGTCTGGATGGGGCGGAAATTGCAGATTCCGTTCGTTTGCAGCTGGCAACAGAGGAAGCTGAACTCTGGCCCGGCCCGCAGCCCGAAACGTTTGAGCCCGGCGATCCTGCGCGGGTCCCGCCGGGTCGGCTTGCCTGGATTGCAGGGCTTGGCGCGCTGGTTGTCATAGTATTGCTATATGTCTTCTGGCGCAGTTTCCTGTCCCCGGCTGGCGAATTGCCCGACCTGATAAAGGATGAACCGCCCAAGGCTGTTGTCGGCGCCGCTCTTGCCGCAAAGGATGTGAGCACGCCGGTTGATCCAAGTGGCAAGGTCGTGTTCACGGCGCTTGAGGCGGATATCTGGGTGAAGTTCTATGACGAGGCCGGGGACCAGCTGTTCCAGAAACTGATGGCCAAGGGCGAACAATTCGCCGTGCCTGCCAATGCCAGTGGCCCGCAAATCCGGACCGGACGCCCGGATGCATTGCGTATAACCGTGGGCGGGCAAGAGGTACCAAGGCTGGGGACTGAGCCTGTCCTGGTAAAGGATATGCCGGTCCATGCAGCGGCCTTGCTTGCACGCAAGAACGAACCGCCCCCGCCTGAATCGGCAGCAACCACTGCGCCGGAGACACAATAGCGGGCTACGTTTGGCCGGGGCTGCTCAAAGGATTCCACGGATTTCGAGCAAGCTGCCCTCGACACGGACCGCGCTGATCTGCAATCATCCTGTTTCACGACCGGTTTGGTTCATNTGCGGTTCTGCCAGTCTTGGGCAGATGCAGGACAGACCGGGTTTTGGGGGTTTTTGGCGATGAAGCGCGTGATCGGGAAATCGAGTGTATTCAGGATGAATCTTGCGCGGGCGACTTCGCTGGCGGTGATGGCGGCCGTTTTGACTAGCCCGGCAGTGCCGGCATTTGGTCAGGACACGCAGGCGGAAGTGCGCATTCGCAAGATGGAGGCCGAAATTCGCGCTTTGCAGCGCAAGGTCTTTCCCGGCGGTGACCAGCGATATTTCAAGCCCGAGATAACTGGCCAGTCTGGTTCGGGCAGCGCCGCGCCGGCACCGGCAACCTCTGCCGTCACTGATATCCTCATCCGGATGGATGCTCTTGAAGCGCAAATTGCGCGGCTTACCGGCGATGTTGAAGGCAACACCAATCGCATCGGACAGCTTGAGACCAAGGCCGGGATCGCGCCGCCTGCACAAGCAAGTGCATCGGCGGCGACCGCGGCTGCAGCGGCAACAACTGCGGCCGCATCGACGGCTGTTGCCACGAGTGATTCTGCGAAAGCCCCCACATCCGCTCCGCAATCCAATCTGGACGCGATGTCGGGCGGGGCATCTGCTGCAAGAACGGAATCCANCGCCAGCGCACCGCCATCGGACAGGGTCAAGGCGGTCAGCGCAGTGGTCAAGCCGCTGACTGACGATGCAGGTGATGACGAATACAGCTATGGATATCGCTTGTGGGCGGCAAAATTCTATCCCGAAGCGCAACAGCAGCTGAAGATCTTCATCGACAAGTATCCCAGTCACTCACGCAGCAGCTGGGGCCGTAACTTGCTTGGCCGTGCATACCTTGACGATGGTAATCCGCGCGAAGCAGCCAAGTGGTTCCTGCAGAATTACCAGGCCAACAAGTCCGGGGGGCGTGCGCCTGACAGCTTGCTCTACCTCGCATCCTCGATGAAGCAGTTGAAGGACACCAAGCGCGCCTGCATCGCGCTCGCCGAATTCAGCGAGTCCTATGCTGCCGAAGCGGCTGGTCGCCTCAGGGGGCTGTACGATGCCACACGTAACGGGCTCACCTGCGCCGGATAATCCGCTTGTCCCGGATGCGGGACTTACCGGGCGTTTTGCAGCCAGCCTGCAAGCCCTTTGGCCAGATGTATTGAGCAATCCGGACACGCGGCTGGGCCTTGCCGTATCTGGCGGGCCGGATAGCTGCGCCTTGCTGCTTCTTGGGGCAGCAGCTTTGCCCGGCCGGGTCGAAGCGGCGACGGTCGATCATGGATTGCGGGCCGAAAGCGCCGTGGAAGCGGCCAATGTTGCCGCGCTGTGCGCCCGTCTCGACGTGCCTCACAGCACACTCGCAGTGACCGTTGCGCCGGGCAACATCCAGTCAGGCGCACGCGAGGCGCGGTATCGGGCGTTGGGCATTTGGGCGATCGAACGCGGGCTCGATGCATTGGCGACGGCCCATCATGCAGAGGACCAGGCCGAAACTTTGCTGATGCGGCTTAACCGGGCGAGCGGCGTTGCCGGGCTGGCCGGCACACGGGCGCGTGGCAATGTGCCGGAAACGCAGATCCCCTTGCTTCGTCCGTTGCTTAATTGGCGCCGCGAAACGCTTGCCGATNCTGTCANACAGGCAGGCGTCGATGCCGCCAGCGATCCCGGCAATGTCGATGACACATTTGACCGGGCGAGGATCCGCAAGGACATCGGCGGCGCTGGCTGGCTCGATATCGAAGCAATCGCGCGCAGTGCTTCCCACCTTGCAGATGCAGATGCTGCGCTGGACTGGGCCGCACAGCGCGAGTGGGATGAATCTGTGGCGAGCGCCGGGCAGGGCATGACATACCGGCCCAATGCGCCGCGCGCGATTGCTTTGCGGGTTATTGCCCGGATCGTCCGCGAGATGGATAGTGAAGAACCGCGCGGCGGCGCAGTTGCCCGGTTGCACGATGCGCTGGTGGCAGGTCGGCCCGGCTCGATCGGTTCACTGCTGGCACGGCCCGGCACAGAGGGATGGAGCTTTGCCAAGGCGCCGGAACGCAGCGGTTCGTGAAAGGTGAATGAAAGACGGGGGCGAAGCAATCCAGGGTGGCCCGTCAATTTACCCTGGATTGCTTCCCCGGGGTTCCGATTTAGGAACCGGGACAAATCCCGAATAGCGACGCGCTGCCGGGATTACCTTAGCGGTTCATGCAACTTGCCCGATTCGCGATCAGGAATCGACCAGTGAATCACCGTTTGAGACCATCTTACCCCGCGTAATGAACACCCGGTCGCCTATCGAGGTTTTTGCAAAGACTTTGGCAGCAAATGGCTCGGGCATGCCGATGCATCCGTGACTCGCGTAACCCCACTCAACTTTGGAACCATGCAGCGAAATACCGTCGTTGGTCAGCCGCTGCATGTATGGCATCGGCGCGTCATAGAGGTTCGAGACATGGTGCCGCCGCTTCTGGGTGATCGGAAAGACGCCAAGCGGAGTGGGTTTCTCCTGAGTGCCCAGCAAGACCGCTGCCGCGCCGATTTCATGGCCGCTGCGAAAAACTGACAGCACGCGGGCATCGAGATCGACAGTAATCACAATTGGGCCCTCAGGCGCGCCGTCTTCATTCCAGTGCCATTCGCCATACTTGATCGGCCCGTCTATCGGCAGGATGCGCTTGATGACGAATGGATCGGGTTTGGCAGGCGCTGCTTTGGCAAGCTTTTCCGGCTTGGCTTCTTCTTCGTCCGGTGGAGTTGGCCGGGGCGGTGCGGTCTGGATATTCCCGGCCGTCTCCGCGCGCATTTCATTGCCCGCAGCCTGCGACGAACTTGACGGGTCAGACAGGATCATCGCCGCAGCCACACCAAAGATGCCAAGGACGGCTCCGCCCAGCACAAGCTTTCCTGTGGTTGATCCATTCATAAAGCGACTCGCATGTTTTTCAGCCTGATCATCGCGCAAATCTGCCCGGATCGCCAGTTTCGGCATTCACGCGTTCCAGCACGGGACTTTGGCTCGCCGATTGTTAACGTCCACAGCAAGCTTGTAGCCAGGTTTCAGGCTAAGTCAGCAGATCTCCTGCGTGATCCCTGGCAAAGGCCGCTGCGGCACCGAACAGGCCCGGTTGCGGGTGTGGGCTCAGCTTGACAGGTAGTGCCAACGCCCATGTCACCCGCAGCTTGGAAATCGTTCACGTCGCCCGAACCATTAGGACAGACGGGCGCGATAGCGGGCAAAGCAAAAACCATGATTCGCCAGATGTGTAACAATTGTGACACGTTGCAATGACAAAGCTATCGCAAATCACTGTTCGGCAGTAACAGGCACCATGGCTAACAGCACGCATCTCCTTGAGTATCTCCAGACACCGGCCTTGCTCGTTTCGAAAGGGCAAGTCAGCTTTGCCAACAAGGCGGCAGAGGCATTGCTTGGCAACCATATTGCCGGACAGGACGTGCGCATCGCGATCCGCGATCCGGATGCTGTCGAACTGATCTTGGGCGAGACCGGCGGGACCGCACGGATCGTTGGCCTGTCTGTTGGCGGCAGTGCCTGGGAAATTGTGTGTGCCGTAATCGGCACCGATGAGCGGCTGGTAAGCCTGTATGATGTTTCGGTGCAAGTCAGCGTGGCGCGTGCCCATGCCGATTTCGTCGCTAACGCCAGCCACGAATTGCGCACGCCCTTGGCTTCGATACTTGGCTATGTCGAGACGCTGATGAACCCAAAGGCGGGCGCAGATGAGGAAACGCGCGGAAAATTCCTTGAAACGATTCGCCATGAAGCCAAACGCATGCAGACGCTCGTTTCAGATCTTATGTCGCTTTCTCGCATAGAGGCAAACAAGCATGACGTGCCCACAGGCTGTGGACATGGTGCAGGTTGCAAACGAGACGGTTGGTGAATTTGAAGAGGCTGCGCGGATCGAGGTTACTGCCAATTGCGAGTCGGCTGAATTGCTGGGCGACCGGGCGCAGCTTGGCCAAGCCTTGCGCAACCTGATCGACAACGCTCTCAAGTACGGAAAGAAAGAAGCGCCGGTAGAGGTAACGCTGGAGGTGACGGACACGGGCTGGCTGTTGCTCGCGGTCAGCGACGAAGGCGCGGGCATCAAACCCGAGCATCTGCCGCGTCTTACAGAACGATTTTATCGCGCCGACGCCGGTCGCAGCCGCGCCGCCGGAGGAACTGGCCTAGGCCTTTCGATTGTGAAACACATAGTCGAGCGCCACCGCGGCCGCCTGGATATTACCAGCCGGCTCGGCAAGGGTACGACAGCCTCGATAATGCTCCCGCTGCGCCAGCGCTGAGCTCTTCCGACCGATCTCTTCGTTTGAATGCGGGACCTGCCCGGCTTGTCTTCCCGACTCGCCTTCTCAGCCAGCGCCACCGTGCTTTTCTGCAATAAGCAGCACCCTGTCACAAATCTGCAATTTGGCGGTCATAGAGAGCGTGGCAAGTTAGATTGATGATGGACACACGGGAAACAACATGACTTCAAGATACATACCGTCCGCACTTGCCTTGACAGTTGCTGCAGGCTGGGCGCTTCCGGCGCAGGCCCAGGTATCGACTATCCAGCAGGAGCTGGCGCAGATGCGCACGCAGATGCAGGCCATGGCATCGCGGATCGACACGTTGCATAGCCAGCTTGACGCCGCCAAGGCTGAAGCTGCCGCTGCGAACGAGGCAGCAGGCAATGCAGTTGAACTTGCTACGCAGGTCAAAGAAAATCCACCCGTCAAAGTGTCCTGGAAAGGTGCACCCAAACTAGAAGGCAAGGGCGGCTGGAGCTTCAAACCGCGCGGGCGGCTAAATTATGATGCGGGCTTCACCAATGCTCCTGATTCGACGGGGCGATCAGATGGCTTTGGCAGCGAGGCACGCCGCGCGCGGCTTGGCTTCGAAGGCGATATTCCGGGTGGTTTCGGCTATAAGTTTGAACTCGATTTCGCGGGTAGCGATGTCGAAGTGACTGACGCCATCCTGAGTTACAAGNACGATGGCCTGAAAGTCTCGATAGGTCAGCAAAACAATTTTCAGGGCCTTGAGGAACTTTCGAGCAGTCGTCACACATCTTTCATCGAACGTGCAGCCTTTACCGATGCTTTCGGTTTTGAGCGCCGGGTCGGCATCTCTGCGCAGTATGGTGCAGGCGATATTCTGGTGCAGGGCGGGCTGTTCTCTGACAACATGAGCGATCTTTCGAACAAAAGCTGGAGCGCGGACGGGCGCATTGTGTTTATGCCCAAGACTGGCGACGCACAGCTGCATTTTGGCGGTTCGATGCACTACAGTGAACTTCGCGACGCCTCAGATACGGTGCGCTATCGCCAGCGTCCGCTGGTCCATTTCACCGGCAATCGATTTATCAACACCGATGCATTCAGCGCTGACAGTGAGCTGGGATTCGGGCTTGAGGCCGCTGGCATCTTCGGCCCATTTCATGCCGCTGCCGAAGGATATTGGCAGAAAGTCAGCCGTCCCGGCGCGCTCGCCGATCCGACGTTCTTTGGTGGCTATGTCGAAGCGGGATATTTCCTGACCGGAGGCGACACGCGTGGTTACAAGAAGGGCACGTTCGGCCGCGTCAAGCCGAAGAACCCGGTCGGTGACGGCGGCCTTGGCGCCTGGCAGGTCAATGTGCGTTATGACTATCTGGACCTGACTGATGCCGGCATCGTTGGCGGCACGCAAAATGCCTATCAGGTTTCACTGGTCTGGACGCCGACAAATTACACGCGGCTGATGCTTAACTATGGGCACCAGATGTACGACGATGCGTTCTATCCGGCAGCCGGGGGTGACACATCATACAGCGTCGATGCCTTTGGAGTGCGCGCGCAGGTCGATTTCTAGGATTCGAGTTCTGATCGAATGGACCATCGATCAGCCGCCGCCGGGGCCATGTCTTGGACCTCATGACCCGGCGGCACCCAGATTGTAATCAAACTGTCACAAAAGTGTCATGCAACACCAATAGGATTGCTCCCGTTCGGGGGCAGGTAAGGGGAAATTCAATGCATCGTTACAAGTCAATCTGCTTCGCCGCGATTTCGACACTGGCGCTGGCCGCATGTGGCGGTTCTGGCAGCGGTTCGGGCGCTTCGCGTGATTTCGTGAAGGGTGTCGGATCATCAACGGTCTATCCATTCGCGACTGCCGTGGCCGAAAAGATCGCCCAGGAAACCGGCGCATCGCCAGTCATCGAATCGACTGGAACGGGCGGCGGCATGAAGCTGTTTTGCGCCGGAGTTGGCGCCGCTCATCCCGACGTCGAAAATGCCTCGCGCCGGATGAAGCTTTCTGAATACAAGATGTGCCAGGAAAATGGCGTTGCCGAGGTTGTCGAAATCCAGGTCGGCATTGACGGGATCGCATTTGCCGAATCGCGGAATGGCCCGGACATGAAGCTGACGCCGGAAGAAATCTACAAGGCGCTCGCAGCCAAGCCATTCGGCAAGGAGCAGACAGCGAAGAACTGGAGCGATATCAATCCCGCGCTGCCGGCTATTCCGATCATGGTCTACGGACCGCCGAGCACTTCAGGCACGCGCGATGCGCTTGAGGAGCTGATCCTCGAAGCTGGCTGCAAGACCAATGCAGACATGAAGGCGCTGAAGAATTCGGACAAAGACGCATACAAGGCAACTTGCACCGAGGTGCGCGAAGACGGCGCTTATGTCGATTCAGGTGAAAACGATAACCTGATCGTGCAGAAAATTGCGCAAAACCCGAAAGCAGTTGGCGTTTTTGGCTTTTCGTTCCTTGAGGAAAATGGCGATAAGATTAAGGGCATACCCATGTCGGGCGTGCAACCCACTTACGAGTCGATTTCGGACTTCAGCTACCCGGGAGCCCGCCCGCTCTACATCTATGTAAAGAAGGCGCATGTATCCCCGATCAAGAGCCTGTCGGCTTTCGTCAATGAGTGGACTAATGCCTGGGGGCCGGACGGCTATCTCAAGGACAAAGGCATGGTGATCTCGCCTGACGATGTTCGGGCGAAGAACGCGNAAGTCATTGCCAACATGACCCCGCTCGACCCGGCGGAGCTCAAGTAAAAGGCATGCCAGGCAGATGATCTCCCTGATTGTCCTCCTGGCTATTGCGGGCCTTGGCTTCGCCGGCTGGTTTGCCGCGCGGGCCAGGGCTCGGCTGCTTTATACAGGCCGCGGTTCCCTGCATTCCATGCCGACCTATCATGGCTGGCACATGGCGCTCTGGGTTGTAATCCCCGCGCTGACGGCCTGGATCGTGTGGAGCTTCGTGGCGCCGGGTCTGGTCGATCAGGCGATGCTGGCCCACCCGGCCGCTGAACAGTTGCCAGCGTTTGAAATGGAGCGCCAGTCGATACTCGCCGAAGCGAGAAACCTTGCGCAAAACCCCGATGCGGGCGTGTTCAATCCACTCGCCGAGCAACTCGCAGAACCTGCACGGGAGGCGCAGACAAGGTTTGGCCTTGTCGGTATCGGGCTTGTCTGCCTGTTTGCATTTCTTGGCGGTGGTTACGGCTTCACCCGGGTTCGCGCTGGCTTTCCNGCCCGGTCACGCGTTGAGCGCTCGGTGCTGCTGGTGNTGCTGATTGTCTCGCTGATCGCGATTCTGACGACCTTCGGAATCATTGCCTCGCTGGTCTACGAAGCCGTGCGTTTCTTTGCCGAGGTTTCGCCGATCGATTTCCTGACCGGGTTGCACTGGTCACCGGGCAATGCGCGAGGGGACGATATCGGAGATAATTTCGGCGCTATCCCGTTGTTTTGGGGCACGCTGTATATTGGCGCGATCATTGCCATGGTGGTGGCGATCCCGCTTGGATTGATGAGCGCGATCTACCTGACGCAGTATGCCAGCAACTCAGTGCGCAAGTGGTTCAAGCCGATGCTTGAGATCCTCGCTGGCATTCCGACGGTCGTCTACGGGTATTTCGCAGCGCTGACCGTGGCGCCTATAGTGCGTGATTTCGCCGCCGCGATGGGGGCGCAGAACCCTTCGACTGAATCGGCGCTGGCTGCTGGTGCGGTCATGGGAGTGATGATCATCCCGTTCGTCTCGTCGATGGCCGATGACAGTATTGCTGCGGTTCCAAGCGCGATGCGCGATGCCTCGCTGGCAATGGGCGCAACCAAGTCGGAAACGATCAAAAGGGTTCTGCTGCCAGCAGCTCTGCCCGGCATTGTTGCAGGCGTGATGCTGGCGATCAGCCGCGCGATTGGCGAAACCATGATCGTTGTCATGGCCGCCGGCGCCGCGGCAAACCTGTCGATCAATCCAATCGATTCGATGACCACGGTGACGTACCAGATCGTCCAGTTGCTGACCGGCGATCAGGAATTTGACAGCGCCAAGACACTTTCGGCATTCGCGCTGGGCCTTGTGTTGTTTGTCGTCACCTTGATTCTCAACATCATCGCGCTGAGCGTGGTGAAGCGATTCCGGGAAGCGTATGAATAGATCTCCTGGCTTTTGGCAAACGCCCGAAATGGAACGGCGGCGGGCCAGACGGCACGCAGCGGAACGGCGCTTTCGCCTGCTCGGCCTTGGCGCGATTGTGCTGTCCCTGGCTTTCCTTGCGTTGCTGCTGGTCATCATGTTGAAGAACGGCGTGGGCGGGCTCGACTGGAATTTTCTGACAGGTTCGGATTCGACCGATCCCGATGTGGCGGGTGTCTGGGGCGCAGCCAAAGGGTCGATCTTGACGATGCTGGTGACGCTGGCGATATCATTCCCGATGGGCGTGCTGTCGGCTGTTTATCTTGAGGAATTTGCCCCGAAGAACCGCTGGATCGACATGGTTGAAGTCTCGATCAACAACCTTGCTGCGGTCCCTTCGATCATTTTCGGCCTGCTTGGCCTTGCCGTGTTCATCAACACCCTGCACTTGCCGCGCTCCTCGCCAATTGTCGGCGGGCTGACACTGGCACTGATGACGATGCCGGTGATCGTGATATCGGGCCGCAACGCGATCAAGTCTGTACCACCCTCGATCCGCAATGCTGCATTGGCGGTGGGCGCAAGCCCGGTACAGACTGTTTTTCACCATGTCGTTCCACTGGCTCTGCCCGGCATCCTCACTGGCACGATCATCGGCATGGCCCGCGCGCTGGGTGAAACCGCGCCGCTGCTGATGATCGGTATGCGCGCATTTGTTGCGACGCCGCCCGGCGGCCTTTCAGACCCGTCGAGCGTCTTGCCGATGCAGATATTCCTGTGGTCGGACGAGATCGACCAGGGTTTTGTCCAGAATACCTCTGCCGCGATCATCGTTCTGCTGCTATTCCTGCTCGCGATGAACGGCCTTGCTATCTATCTTCGCAACAAATTCGAGGTCCGCTGGTAGGACAATGACGACTGCAACCAAACTCACAGCTCGAAACGTCGATGTTCACTACGGCGCAAAGCAGGCGATCGATGACGTTTCGATCGATATCGACAACGGTATCGTCACTGCATTTATCGGCCCGTCCGGCTGCGGGAAATCAACGTTCCTGCGCTGCTTCAACCGCATGAACGATACGATCCCGATTGCCCGGGTGACTGGTGATATCATGCTCGACGGCGAAGATATCTATGCCACTGGAATGGACGTCGTCCAGCTGCGCGCGCGGGTCGGGATGGTGTTCCAGAAACCCAATCCGTTCCCAAAGTCGATATTTGAAAACGTCGCATACGGCCCTCGCATCCACGGCCTCTCCAGATCAAAGGAAGAGATGGACCGGATCGTCGAAGATTCGCTTTCGCGGGCAGGGTTGTGGGACGAAGTAAAGGATCGGCTGAACGATGCTGGNACCGCGCTTTCAGGTGGTCAGCAGCAACGGCTGTGCATTGCCCGGGCCATCGCGGTCAGCCCCGAGGTTATCCTGATGGATGAGCCATGTTCCGCGCTGGACCCTATTGCGACGGCGCGTATCGAGGAACTGATTGACGAACTGAAGGAAAACTATGCAATCGTCATCGTCACGCACTCAATGCAACAGGCTGCCCGCGTTTCGCAGCGGACTGCGTTTTTTCACCTTGGCGCGATGGTAGAGTATGGTGAGACGTCGGACATTTTCACCAATCCGAAGGAAGCGCGTACACAAGATTATATCACTGGCCGGTACGGTTAGGGAGACAGACTTATGGTTGAACATACAGTCAAGGCATACGAGAACGAGATTAGCCAGCTTCGCGGGCTGATTGCCGAAATGGGCGGGTTGGCCGAAGTGGCGATCCGCAGCGCCATCGATGCACTCAGCCGCCAGGACGAGGACCTTGCCCGTCAGGTTGTCGAAAACGATGCCAAGCTTGATGCGCTTGAGGCGGAGGTCGACCGGCTGGTGGTCCGCACCATTGCGCTACGCGCGCCGATGGCGGACGATTTGCGCGATGTTATTGCTGCGCTCAAGATTTCCGGAGTCGTCGAGCGCATCGGCGATTATTCCAAGAACATTGCCAAGCGGGTTTATCGCTTTGAAGGCCCGCGCAAGATTGAACCGCTTACGCTGGTCCCTGCCATGGCCGAGATTGCCCAGGGAATGGTGAGGGACGTTCTCAACGCCTATGGGGCTCGCGATGCCGAGCTCGCCGTCGCGGTGATCGAACGTGACAAACAGCTAGACGATTTTTACAACAGCATCTTTCGCAACCTGGTGTCATACATGGTCGAAAATCCCTCGACGATATCGGATGCCGCGCAGCTGCTGTTTGTCGCTCGTAACCTTGAGCGGATCGGCGATCACGCCACCAACGTTGCTGAAATGGTCTACTTTGCGGCGACTGGCGATTACTGGACCGAGCGTGACGAAGACGAGCAAGGCGAAGTGTCCGGCTAGCGAACAAAGGGATAGGCAATGAACCCGTCCATACTTGTCGTCGAGGATGACAAACCGCTCCGNGAACTGCTGACATGGAATCTGAACGCTGAAGGCTATGACGTGCGCAGCACTGCCGATGGCGAGGAGGCGCTGCTGATGGTGCGTGAGCAACAGCCCGATGCCATCATACTTGACTGGATGATCGAACAGGTGCCGGGGATCGAGGTCTGCAGGCAGATACGCAAAGGCAAGGAAACCGCGCACATCCCAATCGTCATGCTGACCGC
>JGI24723J26617_10001985_pt1 | contig 17010 bp, 9 predicted proteins | sample Cruoilmetagenom6_FD_26617 | JGI IMG/M metagenome (IMG submission 26617)
TGGTATTTAGATATTTTTGCAGGAAAAAATGATTATGAAGCAGCAGATAACGGTGGAAGTGCAGGGCATAAAGAAATTAATAGAACTACAATAAAAAAGGAAGATGTAGCACATGGTCTTAAACAAGATATAGTTCTTCATCAGTTACAACTAATCAAACTAAGAAATACTTCTAAAGCATTTCAAGGAACCATGAAAATCAACGAAACAGCTGATAATGAATTAGATATTTTATGGTCAAGTGATTCCGAAAAAGCACAGTTAAAGGCTAATCTTAAAACCTTGACATTTTCTGTTATGTATACAGAAAATGGAAAAACCAAAACAATGAAATTTCATGATTAAAACAAATATTCCTTTTTAAATCTAGTAAGTACACATCTTCGTTCACTAAGCCATTTCAATTTGCTTTTTTCTATGCTCTGTTCTTCTAATAGTCTATATTTGCTAGTTCGATAAAACCATAGTAATTATGAGTAAACAAAGCAAAAGAAGAGAAGCTTTAGTATATCACGCAAAGCCAACTCCAGGAAAGATAGAAGTAGTACCTACAAAAAAATATGCAACACAAAGAGACTTGTCTTTAGCATATTCGCCAGGTGTAGCAGAACCTTGCTTAGAAATAGAAAAAGATAAAGAGAACGCTTATAAGTATACCGCAAAAGGAAATCTTGTAGCCGTAATATCTAACGGAACAGCCGTTTTAGGACTAGGTAATATTGGTCCGGAAGCATCCAAGCCAGTAATGGAAGGAAAAGGGCTTCTGTTTAAAATATTTGCAGGAATAGATGTTTTTGATATTGAAGTAGATACCGAAAACGTAGAAGAATTTATAGCTACAGTTAAAAATATAGCACCAACTTTTGGAGGAATTAATCTTGAAGATATAAAAGCTCCTGAAGCTTTTGAAATTGAAAGACGACTAAAAGAGGAGTTGGATATTCCTGTAATGCATGATGACCAACATGGTACCGCAATCATTTCCGCAGCAGCATTATTAAACGCATTAGAACTTTCTGAAAAGAAAATAGAAAATGCAAGAATAGTAGTAAGTGGTGCAGGAGCAGCAGCAATTTCATGTACACGATTGTATCAAGCTTTTGGTGCAAAACGTGAAAACATTGTCATGTTAGATAGTAAAGGTGTGATTCGTGAGGATAGAGATAATCTAAGCTCACAAAAAGCAGAGTTTGCAACCCATAGAAAAATTGACACCTTAGACCAAGCCATGCAAGATGCAGATGTGTTTATTGGCTTGTCTAAAGCAGATGTTGTAACACCAAGCATGTTAAAAGTCATGGCTAAAAACCCAATAGTTTTTGCAATGGCTAATCCAGATCCAGAAATAAGTTATCAACTAGCCATAGATACTAGAGATGATATTATTATGGCAACTGGAAGAAGTGACCATCCTAATCAAGTAAATAATGTACTAGGTTTTCCATTTATTTTTAGAGGTGCTTTAGATGTTCGTGCTACTGCAATTAACGAAGCTATGAAAATGGCAGCAGTTAAAGCGTTGGCAGAATTAGCAAAAGAAGCCGTTCCAGAACAAGTAAACATTGCGTATGGAGAAACTAGATTGACATTTAGTAAAGAATATATCATTCCAAAACCTTTTGATCCTCGTTTAATAACAACAGTTCCTCCAGCGGTAGCAAAAGCAGCAATGGAAAGTGGTGTGGCAAAAGAACCAATAGAAGATTGGCAAAAATATGAAGACGAATTATTAGAACGTCTTGGTAGTGATAATAAAATAGTAAGGCTTTTATTGAATAGAGCCAAAACAAACCCGAAACGTGTAGTATTTGCTGAAGCAGACCAGTTAGATGTTTTAAAAGCAGCACAAATTGTATATGAAGAAGGGATTGCTCATCCAATTCTTTTAGGAAGAAGAGACGAAATTGAAAGACTAAAAGAAGAAATAGAGTTTGATGCAGATGTGTTAATTATCGACCCTAAATCGGATGAAGAATTAGAACGCAAAAACAGATATGCTGAAGCCTATTGGCAACAACGTAAACGTAGAGGAATCACTTTGTATTCGGCACAAAAAATAATGCGTGAACGTAATTATTTTGCAGCTATGATGGTGAATGAAGGCGATGCAGATGCCCTTATTTCTGGTTATTCTAGAAGTTATCCTTCGGTAGTGAAACCAATGTTAGAACTTATTGGTATGGCCCATGGAACTACTCGTGTAGCGACTACTAATTTAATGATGACCAAAAGAGGTCCTTTGTTTTTAAGTGATACGGCAATTAATATTGATCCAACAGCAAAAGATTTAGCTATTATTACGCAAATGACTGCTAGAACAGTAAAAATGTTTGGTATGGACCCTGTTATGGCAATGACCAGTTATTCTAACTTTGGTTCTTCTACAAATGAAAAAGCTTCCAAAGTAAGAGACGCAGTTGCTATACTTCATAAAGCATATCCAGATATGGTTATCGATGGGGAATTGCAAACAGATTTTGCTTTAAATAGCGAGAAGATAAAAGAAGTGTTCCCGTTTTCAAAATTAGCAGGAAAGAAAGTAAATACGCTAATTTTCCCTAATCTAGATGCTGCAAATATTACGTACAAACTATTAAAAGTACTTAATAAAGCAGATTCAATTGGGCCAATTATGATGGGAATGCGTAAACCAGTTCATATTCTTCAACTTGGTGCAAGTGTAGACGAAATTGTAAACATGACAGCAATTGCTGTAATTGATGCACAAGAAAAAGAGAAATGGGAATTAAAACAAAATGAAAAGGCGAATAAAAAGTAAGTATTTTACCGATTTAATTAACGTTTTATTGTGATTTAACATATCACAATGGTATTGCATAATAATTTTATTACATTTGAGAGTTTAATGCGAATTTTTACATGATAACACACATACAAGGAAAATTAGTAGAGAAGAACCCAACAGATGTTGTAATAGACTGCAATGGCGTTGGTTATATGCTTAATATTTCTTTACATACATATTCTCAAATTCCAGATCAAGAAAACTTAAAACTGTATACACATCTTCAGGTTAAAGAAGATTCACATACTTTATTTGGTTTTTCTTCTTTGGCAGAAAGAGAAATGTTTAAGCTTTTAATTTCGGTAAGTGGTATTGGTGCAAGTATTGCTCGTACCATGCTTTCTTCATTAACACCAAAACAAGTTAGAGAAGGAATTGCCGTTGGTGATGTTGCTTTAATTCAATCTATTAAAGGTATTGGAGCAAAAACCGCGCAACGTGTTATACTCGACTTAAAGGACAAAGTCCTAAAGATTTATGATATTGATGAAGTTTCAGTATCTCAAAACAATACAAGTAAAGATGAAGCGTTATCAGCTTTAGAAGTTCTTGGTTTTAATAAAAAGCAGGCAGAACGTGTGGTGGATAAAGTGATTGCTATTCAGCCCGACGCAAACGTAGAAGTTATTATTAAGCAAGCTTTAAAAAACTTATAATAAGATTTGAATACAACTAACTCTAAATCAGTAAAAGCAATTCAAAAGCAACTCTTTACTACAGTTGCCGTTTTATTGTCTTTTGTAGCTTGGTCGCAAGAGCCAACACCGCAGGACTCAACAAGCACAGGTTACAGTCTTGGTAATTTACAAATGCCAAATCCTACTAGTATTGTTTCGCAATACACCTATGATCCTGCAACAGATAAATATTTTTATACAGAAACAGTAGGGACTTTTAATATTAACTATCCGGTAATTTTAACGCCAAGAGAATTTCAAGAATTAGTAGCCAAAGAAAACTCAAGAAGTTACTACAAGCAAAAAATTGACGCTTTCGATGGTAAAAAGGAAGGAAGTGAAGAAGAACAAAAAAATCTATTACCAGAATTTTATGTAAACTCCGGACTTTTTGAAACCATTTTTGGAAGTAATACAATTGAAGTAGTACCGCAAGGTTCTGTAGAAATGGATTTAGGAGTGTTATTCACAAAACAAGATAACCCTTCATTTTCTCCANGGAATAGAAGTAATTTTACCTTTGATTTTGATCAACGTATTAGCTTGAGTTTATTAGGAAAAGTAGGAACGCGTTTGCAAGTAACCGCTAATTACGATACAGAATCTACTTTTGATTTTCAAAATCTAGTAAAATTAGAATATACACCAACGGAAGATGATATCATTCAAAAGATAGAAGTTGGTAATGTAAGTATGCCTCTTAATAGTTCTTTAATTACAGGAGCGCAAAGTTTATTTGGTGTAAAAACACAATTGCAATTTGGTAGAACAACCATTACGGCTGTGTATTCCGAACAAAAATCAGATACAAAAACGGTAGTAGCACAAGGTGGAGGAACATTAGAAGAATTCGACTTTTATGCTAGAGACTATGATGAAAACAGACACTTCTTTTTAGCACATTATTTTAGAGATAACTATGATGCGGCATTAAATAATTATCCATTTATAAATACACAAGTTCAAATTACTAGAATAGAAGCTTGGATCACAAACCGAAGTAATAATACCGAAAATGTAAGAAATATTGTCGGATTACAAGATTTAGGGGAAACCGCTAGAGTAGGTTCTGCAGTTGCAGTTACTGGAGGTCCAAACGCCTATCCAGATAATGATAATAATGCATTCGATCCAACCAATATTGGTGGCGCAGGATCACAACTTAATGATTTAATTAGAGATATTGCTACCGTACAATCTGGTATTAGTGTTCCAGGAGTTACAGAAGGAGCGGATTACGCAAAATTGGAGAATGCAAGAAAGTTAACCGAAAATCAAGAGTATACGCTAAACACACAGTTAGGTTATATTTCTTTAAACCAACGTTTAAATAGTGATGAGGTTTTAGCAGTTGCCTTTCAATTTACAGTTGCAGGACAAGTATATCAAGTTGGTGAATTTGCAAATGATGGTGTAGACGCAACCGGCGTTTCTACAGATACAGACGGAAATGTTACCGCAGTTACAAATAACAACTTAGTTTTAAAATTATTAAAAAGTCCGATAACATCTACTTCTCAACCTATTTGGGATTTAATGATGAAAAATATTTATGATACAGGAGCGTATCAATTAAGTCAAGAAGATTTTAAATTAAATATTTTTTATAACGAAGGTTCTCCAGTAAACTTTATTACGCCAGTTTCAGGAACGGCATTTCCAACTTTTGATGCCAATACAACCATTACAACAGATGATTCTGAAATTACCGAAACACCATTAATTCGCTTATTTCATTTAGATAAATTAAACTACAATAATGATCCGCAAGTTGGAGGTGATGGTTTCTTTGATTTCGTATCTGGAACGACTGTAATTCCGCAAAACGGAAAAATTGTGTTTACAAAAGTAGAGCCTTTTGGAGAATACCTTTTTGATGTTTTAGCATTAGGTGGTGAGGATTATGAAATGACTACTTCATACAACGGCAATCAGGCCAAATATGTGTATGATGTTTTATATAAGGAAACAAAAACAGCCGCTCTTGAAGAGGTAGAGAAAAATAAATTCCAAATAACAGGTAGGTATACATCTTCTGGAAGTGGTGGTATTTCTATAGGCGCATTTAATGTGCCAAGAGGTTCTGTCGTTGTTACAGCTGGAGGTCGTGTATTAGTAGAAGGAATAGATTATACGGTAAACTATCAAATAGGAACCGTGCAGATTTTGGATGAAGCGTTAAAAGCTTCTAACACACCTATTCAAGTTTCAACGGAAAATAATTCTATTTTCGGACAAACATCTAAGCGTTTCTTTGGTTTAAATGTAGAGCATAAGTTTAACGAAAACTTTGTTATTGGTGCAACATATATTGGCTTAAAAGAAAGACCAATAACCCAAAAAGCGAATTATAATAGTGAGCCAATAAATAATCAGATTTATGGTTTCAATGTAAACTATTCTACAGAAGTTCCATTTTTAACAAGATTAGTAAATAAACTTCCTAATATTGATACCGATGTGCCTTCTAATTTTTCCATACGAGGAGAAGTTGCAGCATTGCGTCCGGGTTCACCTAGTGGAACAGATTTTGGCGGCGAAGCAACATCGTATATAGATGATTTTGAAGGTTCACAAAGTGCTATAGATTTAAAATCGGCTAGTTCTTGGTACTTATCTAGTAGACCTATTAGAGTAGATGATACCGATGTTTTTGATGTGCAAAACATTACCAATGGTTATGGTAGAGCAATGTTAAACTGGTATCATGTAGATCCTATTTTTTATAGTAGTAGACGTCCAGATGGTATTAGTGATGATGACATGTCTGGTTTATATACTTCAAGAGTATTCATTAATGAGCTTTTTCCACAACAAGATATCGCGCAAGGACAAACAACAGTCTTAAACACTTTAGATTTAGCGTACTATCCTGCAGAACGTGGACCTTATAATTTTCAGACGAATGATATTGATATTCCTAGCGGAACGTTAACAGCACCACAAGACTCTTGGGCAGGAATTTCACGTCAGCTTACTTCTACAGATTTTGAACAAGCAAATGTAGAGTATATAGAATTTTGGTTACAAGATCCATTTCAAGAAAACGCAGCAAATCCAGGAGGTAAATTAGTGTTTAATCTTGGTAATATTTCAGAAGATGTTGTTAAAGATGGAAGAAAATTATACGAAAACGGTTTGCCAAAAGATGGTGATGTTAGTGTTTTTACCCAAACAGATTGGGGAAGTGTAGTGCCTTTAAATCAATCCTTAATTTATGCTTTTGATTCTACAGGAGATGAACGTGCCAATCAAGATGTAGGGTACGATGGTTATGATGATAGAGAGGAAAAATTACTTTCTTCATCTTTAGATTATCAAAACTTAACGGATCCTTCTAACGATAATTATTCTTATTTCTTAAATACAGACGGAGATATTTTTGATCGTTATAAAAAATACAATAACGTAGAAGGAAATTCACCAGATACATTTAGTGACACCAATAGAGGTAGTACTACACAGCCAGATGTTGAGGATATTAATAGAGATAACACAATGAACACCATTGATAGTTATTATGAATACGAACTTGATATTACACCTTCCGACTTAAATCTTAACAATCCATACATTGTAGATATCAAAGATTCCGAAACGAGACAATTACCTAATGGACAATCCGTAGTTCCAGTTTGGTATCAGTTTAGAGTTCCCGTATCCGATTTTACAAATGATGTTGGTGGTATTGCAGATTTACGTTCCATACGTTTTGCACGTATGTATGTTAAAGATTTCTCAGAAGCTACTGTCTTTAGATTTGGATCTTTAGATTTAGTACGTAGCGAATGGAGAAGATACTCACAGACTTTAGATGAAGATCTAGGAGATCCAGATTTAGATGTAAATACAGATTTTAGTATTGGTGTAATTAGTACTTTAGAAAATGATGGAGATTACCAATCACCTCCAGGAGTAGATGCTGAAGAATTATATAACAACAATACAGTTATAAGACAAAATGAACAGGCCTTAGTCGTTAATGTTTGCGATTTAGAATCCCATGATGCAAGAGCCGTTTACAAAAATATTAATGTAGATATGAGGCAGTATAAGCACTTAAAAATGTTTATGCATGCAGAAGTAGGAGAAGACATGTCTATTTTAGATGATGGAGATTTAATTGGTTTTATAAGAATGGGTAATGACCTTTCTCAAAACTATTACCAAATAGAAGTGCCTTTAACGGTGTCTACAGGTACATCAAGATCTGATTTATGGCCAGAGTTTAATGATTTGGATGTGGATTTATCCGTACTTCAGCAAATAAAAGCAAAAGCAATATCCGATAATTTTAGTGCAACACAAGCAACATTCTATGATGTTGTTGATGGTGTGTTAAGCGAGAATTCGGTTCCAGAATTTTCACAATATACTATAGGGCAACAACGTGTAGCTATATTTGGTAATCCTAATTTTGGAGACATAAGAAGCTTAATGGTAGGTGTTAAAAATGCCGATGATAGAACATCTAAATGTGGGGAGATTTGGTTTAATGAACTTCGCCTTGCAGAAATGGATAATGAAGGTGGTTGGGCTACTGTAATAAGTGCAGACGGAAATATTGCCGATTTTGCAAATGTTAGCGCAACAGGTAGATACAGTACTTCTGGTTTTGGGTCTATTGAACAAGGACCTCAAGAACGTAGTTTAGAAGACGTGCAACAGTATGACGTAGTTACTAATATTAATGCAGGACAGTTACTACCTAAGAAATGGGGAATTCAAATTCCATTTAATTATGGTCAAGGAGAAGAAAGTATTACCCCTAAGTACGATCAACTTTACGAAGATATTGAACTACAAACAAGAATAGATGCGGCAGAAACTAGTCCCGAAAAAGAAGTGATTAAAGAACAATCGCAAACCTACACGAAAAGAAAAAACATTAGTTTTATTGGCGTAAGGAAAAATAGAACGACAGAGAAAAAACCGCAATTTTATGATGTAGAAAACTTAACATTAAGTTATTCCTACAACAAAGTAGAACATCGGGATTTCGAAATAGAACGTTCATTAGATCAACAAGTAAGAACAGGTGCTAGTTATGCATATAATTTCGCACCATTTTCAATAGAGCCATTTAAAAAGAACGATTCCTTATTTACAGGTAAATACTGGAAAATTTTAAAAGACTTTAACTTTAACCCATTACCTTCAAGCTTTACGGTTAATTCAGACTTCAACCGACAGTTTAACAAACAAAAATTTAGAGATGTTGATTTAACAGGAGATAATATCGGTTTAGAGGAATTGTTTAGAAGAAATTACACCTATGATTTTCAATATACGGTAAACTTCAATGTAACAAAATCCTTAAGTTTCGATTATACTTCATCTAGTAATAAAATTGTAAGAAATTATTATATTGATGATGAGTTAAACGGAAGGCAAGATCCAGAATTAACGGTTTGGGATGGTTTCTTCGATTTTGGAGATCCTAATAGACAATATCAAAAACTTGGCTTAAACTACAAGTTGCCTATAAATAAAATCCCAACTTTCAGCTTTATTGATGCTACCTATACATATAGTGGTGAATTTCAATGGCAAAAAGGATCCGATTTATATGGAGATATAGAATATGTAGATACCGACGGTGGTGGATTAACTGGAACGTATGATTTAGGAAATTCCATATCTAACGCCAACCAACACAATATTAATGCATCTTTAGATATGAATAAGTTGTATAAATATCTTGGTATATCGAAGATTAAAAGTAGAAAGAATGCGAGTACAGCAAGACCTAGTAGAGCAACGCCTCCAGGAGCAGGTGAGAAAGCTAAAAAGCCTGTAAAAGTTAAAAAACCAAGTAAGCTAGCAAACTTTGGAATAGGTGTAGTAACTAGTGTAAAACGTATACAATTAAATTATAACGAATCTAATGGTACTTACCTTCCAGGTTATACTCAAACACCAGGATTTGCAGGAACATTAAAACCTACAGTTGGTTATACCTTTGGTAGCCAAAATGATATTAGAGAATTGGCAGCAAGAAATGGATGGCTAACACAATATCCAGAATTTAACCAACAGTATACAGAAACACACGCAAAGCAATTTGACTATGCAATTAATATGGAGCCGTTCAACGATCTTAAAATTGATATTGTTGGAAATAGAATTTATTCTGAAAATTTAACCGAAAATTACAATGTAAATAGTGATTTAGAGTATATTCAACTAACACCAAATACCTACGGAAACTTTACTATTTCTACAGCTTTAATTAAAACAGCATTTAATAAGAGTGATGAAAATGAGTCTAAAACTTTTGAAGACTTTAGAACGAATAGATTGGTGGTTGCAAATAGACTAGCCGAAAAGCATTATGGTGCCGCAGGCTTTAATAGAGATGCAGATGGGTATCCTGAAGGATTTGGAAAATCTAGTCAAGCGGTATTATTACCATCCTTTTTATCTGCTTATCAAGGACAAGACGCAGGTAAAACGAAGACTACTGCTTTAAGAGATATACCAATTCCTAACTGGGATTTAAAGTATACCGGTTTTATGAAACTGAATTGGTTTAAAAAACGCTTCAAACGTTTCTCTTTATCTCATGGTTATCGTTCTGCCTATACTATTAATCAGTTTAGAACAAACTTAGACTATACCGCTCCAGACACATCTGTCGATTATGCAAATCAACCTGCAGATGCATTAGATCAATCCGGAGATTTTAAAAATGAGAAAGTATATAGTAACATTAACTTAACAGAAATGTTTAGTCCACTATTTCGTATAGATTTTGAATCTAAAAGCGCCGTAAAAGTACTTTTAGAAATGAAAAAAGATAGAATGCTTTCTCTAAGTTTCGATAATAACCTGATGACAGAAATTCAAGGTAAAGAATACATTGTAGGTCTAGGATACAGAATTAAAGATGTAAGAATGAAATCTAAACTTGCAGGACCAAACAAAACGATCATTAGTGATATCAATCTAAAAGCAGATGTTTCGTTTAGAGATAATAAAACCATAATCCGATATTTAGATTTAGAAAACAATCAAATTACATCAGGACAATCCTTATGGAGTGGTAAGTTTACTGCAGATTATGCCTTTAGTAAAAACCTAACTGGAATTTTCTATTTTGATTATACTTTTTCAGAATATGCAATATCTACAGCATTTCCGCAAACCACAATTAGATCTGGTTTAACATTAAGATATAATTTTGGTAATTAAAAGTTTAAAATTAAAGGACAATTAAATACATTTGCGAATAACAAATAATTAAAATAAAAAATGAACATTCCAGCAGAATTAAAATATACTAAAGATCACGAGTGGATCAAAATAGAAGGTGATGTAGCAACCATAGGAATTACAGATTTCGCACAAAGCGAATTAGGTGACATTGTTTATGTGGAAGTAGAAACTGTAGACGAAACACTAGAGGCAGAGGAGATTTTTGGAACTGTAGAAGCTGTGAAAACGGTTTCTGATTTATTTTTACCATTGTCTGGAGAAATTACAGCCTTTAACGAAGCTTTAGAAGACGAGCCAGAAAAAGTGAATTCTGATCCTTACGGAGATGGTTGGATGATAAAAATGAAATGTTCTGATCTATCACAAGTAGAAGGTTTGTTGTCTGCCGAAGATTATAAAGCGTTAATAAGTGCTTAGAAAATATGCATTTGGAATTACCTTGTGCTATACTACTGTTTTAACAATAGCTAGTCTTATTCATGTTTCTGGTTTGCCAGAGATTAATTATTCAAACACAGATAAGATATTTCATTTCATTGCTTACAGTGGTTTATCCTGGTTTTGGTTTCAAGCATTTTATAATAAATTTAAATGGCCTTTCCATAAAGCATTGTTAGTTTCTGCAATTGTTTCTGTAATCTTTGGTATAATTATTGAGGTATTACAAGGTATACTCACCGATACCAGAGTTGCAGATAATAATGATATTTTAGCTAACACATTGGGAGTAGGCGTAACAGTTGCCGTTTTATTGCTATTTAAGAAAACAGAAGTTAAAAAATAATAAACCCTTGCTTATTTGCCAAATAAATGGTTATTTTAGCAACAAGTAAAAACATATAATCATGGAACTTAAGAAAAATCCTAAAGCAAACGTTGGTAGAAATAGTAGTCTATACTTTTTAATAGGTTTAGCGTTAATGTTATTTTTAACAAATTTTGCGATTAATTATAAAACATACGACAAGTCTGCTATAGATATAGGTCAATTAAATTTAGATGAAGAGTTAGAGGAAGAAGTGCCAATTACGGAACAAATTCAAACGCCTCCACCACCACCACCACCACCTGCAGCTCCAGAAGTTATTGAAATAGTTGAGGATGAAGCGGAAGTGGAAGAGACAGTTATAGAATCTACAGAAACAAATCAAGAAGAAGAAATCGTTGAGGTAGAAGAGGTGCAAGAGATTGAAGAAGTAGAAGAAGATATCGAAGTTCCTTTTGCTGTTATTGAAAACGTTCCTGTATTTCCAGGATGTGAAGGAGAAGCAAATAACAATGCAAGAAAAAAATGTATGTCTGAAAAAATCAGCAAGTTTGTAAACAAGAAATTTAATACAGACTTAGCACAAGATTTAGGATTGAATTCTGGTAAGCACAGAATTAGTATTCAATTTAAAGTAGATAAAAACGGAAATGTTGTTGGTGTACGTGCAAGAGCACCGCATCCAAAATTAGAGCAAGAAGCTGTAAAAGTTGTAAGTCAATTACCTAAAATGAAACCAGGTATGCAACGTGGTAAAGCAGTAACTGTACCTTACGGATTCCCAATCTCATTTCAAGTACAAGATTAAAAAGAAATATCTTTTTTAATTATATTAAAATCCCGTTACAAATAATGTATCGGGATTTCTTTTTTGGTATGCTTATTGTGATTTTATCAAAATATTAACATTAAAACCTTTAATATTATGAGAAATTTTAAAAATGCTTACGACCTCAATGACCAAAAAGAGGAAATCGTAAAAAAATCACAAAAGCATGATGCAAATTTACAAAAAAATGCTACTATTTACTTTCAAATAGGTTTAATTGTGTGTTTGCTTTTCAGCTACGGACTTCTAGAAATGAAGTTTGAAACCAAACCTTTAGATCTTGGTCATACTATTCCGTTGGATATGGAGGACGATTTTATTAACGTTAATTTTGTTGTTGAAGAACCAGTAGTAGTACAAAAGACTGTGGAGAAGTCTACACCATCTCGGTTGATTGATTCGTATACAACGGTTCTAGATGATACCCCAGAAACAATCGTTACAGATGTTATTGTAGATCCTCCAAAGGTAGATAATCCTGTAGTTGCAATTGTCGATGTACCTAGTATAAAACTGCCAGAAGAGCCCGTAACCATTCCGGTGGACTTTGTAGAGATCGTTCCCGTTTTTCCAGGTTGCGAAAGTGCTTCCACCAATGCAGCGCGTAAAGCATGCATGTCAGAGAAAATTGCGAAGCATATTCAGAAAAAGTTTGATACCGATATTGCAGCAGATTTAGGATTAAATGGCCAACAGAAAATTAATGTAATGTTTAAAATTGATCAAAATGGAAACGTTACTAGTATACAAGCAAGAGCACTACATAAGGAACTTGAAATAGAAGCGAAAGCCGTTATTGGTAAATTACCTCAAATGACTCCAGGAAAACAACATGATAAAAATGTTTCCGTTATTTATGGAATTCCTATTACGTTTAGCATTCAGAATTAAGAACCATTTAAAATTTGAATTAAAGTCGTTAGTAAGTTCTTATTAACGACTTTTTTTAATTTATAGGATTGTAAAAAAATAGTATCTTACCGCTTTATTAAAAACAGCAAACATAACTATGAAGAAATTCCTCTTTTTACTTCTTCTTATTCCATATTTTACATTTTCACAAGAAGATTCTTTTTTCGAAAAGCCTCCGGTTTTTCCTAATTGTGAATCTGTAGAAATAGATGCGCTTCAGAATTGTTTTGATACCAATGTGTTAAATCATATTTACAATACGTTTAAAACACCAGAAATCGTTTCCGAAGAAAAGTATAGCGGAGAAGTTGTGGTGCTTTTTGAAGTAGATAAAGAAGGTGCTTTTCATGTTATATATGTAGATGCCATGTATGACGATTTAAAAGACGAAGCTACTCGTGTTTTTGATGCGTTACCAAAAATTAAACCAGGAACTTATAATGGTAAACCAACCTATAAACAGTATTCCCTTCCTATTCAAATACCTATTGTAAACCAAACGGTTCCGGCTAAAGCNGTTACNAAGGAAGTGAAAAAACTATCTATTGAAGATGCTATTAAAACCGAATACGATAGCGTCAATAAGAAATTGGTTCCATACACAAACAAAGAATATACGAGTCAGTTAAATATACCTTTTACACATAGTGGTTATGCAAAGTTTGATAGAAATATCAATCTAGTAGGGACTAATAGTCATACCGCATCGAAACCTTTTGTGTATGAAGACGTTTCCAAATATTATGATTTTAAAGCAGAAAATGAAGCCTTAAAAAAAGGAAAGGAAACCTTAGTGTCTAGAAAGTTATGGGACGAGCATCTGGTGCGTTATCAAGCAGAAAACTATTGGTTTACTATAGATCCTATTTTTGATTTTGAAGTTGGTAAAGACACAGACGCTGATTTTAGTTCTACCTATAATAATACAAGAGGAATTAATATTCAAGGAGGATTGGGAGAGAAATTTAGTTTCTATGCTTCGGTTTTTGAAAGTCAGGGGCGCTTTGCACAATATTACAACCAGTATGCAGAATCTATTAAAGCTTCCGATGAAATTGCTATAATTCCGGGTAGAGGAATTGCTAAGCGATTTAAAGACGATTCTTATGATTATCCGGTTGCGGAAGCATATTTATCCTATGCACCTACCGATTTTTTAAACGTGCAATTTGGTCATGGTAAAAACTTTATTGGCGATGGATATCGTTCCTTATTTTTAAGTGATGTTGCTAGTCCTTCTACATTTTTTAAGATTAATACTAAATTCTGGAAAATTAAATATACTAACACTTGGATGTGGCTAAAGGATGTTACACCAGCTGGAACAGACGAAGATGGTGCCTATCTAAGTAAATACATGGCAACACACTTTTTAAGTTGGAATGCCACAAAGCGTTTAAATATTGGTTTTTTTGAATCTATAGTTTGGGCAAAATCACAAAACAGAGGTTTTGATATGAATTACTTGAATCCCATTATATTTTATCGTGCTATTGAGTTTGAAACTGGGCAAGATGCAGGAAATGCAATTATGGGTTTATCAGCAAAATATAAAATTAACGATAACATCAATGCGTACAGTCAGTTTGTATTAGATGAGTTCTCGTTAAACGATATTACTGGAGGCGAAAAAAGCTGGAAAAACAAATTTGGTTACCAATTAGGTCTAAAGTATTACAATGCGTTTAAAGTAGATAACCTTTTATTACAAGCAGAATACAATAGAGTAAGACCATATACCTATTCCCATAACACTACTTTTTTAAACTACGGGCATAACAATCAGTCGATGGCCCATCTTTGGGGAGCAAATTTTAGTGAATTAGTACTTGTTGGGCGTTACAACTACAAACGTTGGTTTGCAAATGCTAAAATGGTTTTAGGTTCTCGCGGATTAGATTTTGATAACGCGATTAGCTTCGGTAGTAATATTTATGAAAGCTATAACGATAGACCTGGTGATACAGGAATTACGGTGGCACAAGGAAACAAAACCAAAACGTTTTATACCAACCTACAGGCAGGTTACTTAATAAATCCTGCTACAAACCTGAAAATATTTGCAGATATAAGTGTGAGAGATTTTAACCCGGAAGCACAAACAACTACTACGTTTAAGAATAATACCGTATGGTTTAATTTCGGAATTAGAACCGACTTATTTAACTGGTATTTTGATTTGTAGAGAATTCCTGCGTAGGCAGGAATCTATAGAATACACTTTCAAAAACATATAATTTAAACAACATCCAGTAACTCTATAAACCACAAACTAAAACCTTGTGGTTTTTTCTTTTTAAATATCGTTTTATAAAGTATCTTTGCACTCGCAAAACAAAGCGTTTTATTTGAGTACAACAGCCACATCTACAGTACAACATAGCATAATTTCAGATTTTAAAGAAATTACCAAAATGCGCTTGGCATTAAGTGTCGTGTTTTCTTCGCTTGCGGGTTACCTGTTAGGTGTAGATACCGTGGATTACAAAACCCTTATTTTATTGGCCTTTGGAGGTTATTTTATGGTTGGTGCTTCTAATGCGTTCAACCAAATTATAGAGAAAGATCTAGATGCTTTAATGGATAGAACCAAAGATCGACCAGTTGCTGCAGGACGTATGTCTGTAAATACAGCTTTTGCAATTGCTTCTATTTTTACCATTTTAGGGATTGTTATTTTATATATCATAAATCCGCAAACAGCCATGTTTGGAGCGATTTCTATATTTTTATATGCTTGTGTATATACGCCATTAAAAACAAAAACACCATTATCTGTTTTTGTAGGTGCTATTCCAGGAGCGATTCCATTTATGTTAGGATGGGTTGCTGCTACCAATGAGTTTGGTATCGAACCAGGAACCTTATTCGCGATACAGTTTTTCTGGCAATTCCCGCATTTCTGGGCAATTGGTTGGTTTTTATTCGACGATTATAAAAAAGGAGGTTTCTTTATGCTGCCTACCAGAAAAAAAGATAAAGGTACCGCAGTACAAACTATTATATATACCATTTGGACTATTTTAGCATCGCTAATTCCGGCATTTGGCTTTACAGGTAAATTATACCTAACACCAGTTTCGGCAATTATAGTTGNGCTTCTAGGTTTAGGATTACTCTATTTTGCCTTACAATTATTTAAAAAAATGACAACACAAGCAGCAAAAACATTAATGATTGCTAGTGTTTCTTATATTACATTGCTACAAATAGTATATGTATTAGATAAATTTATACGTTAATCATGGATTTAACCCAAGGTACTTTACAAGAAAAACACGGCAGAGCAAAAAAGATGATGCTTTGGTTTGGTATAATTTCATTAGTGATGTCTTTCGCAGGATGGACAAGTGCTTTTGTAGTAAGTAGTGCTAGGCCAGATTGGTTAAAAGATTTTGTATTGCCTAATGCTTTTATAATTAGCACTATTGTAATTATACTTAGTAGCATCACATTTATTTTAGCAAAACGTGCTGTAAAAAATAACAATAGACAACAAACTACTATATGGTTGTTAACCACTCTAGTTTTTGGTGTTGTTTTCATTATTAATCAATTTACCGGCTTTCAGCAAATCATAGATTTAGGGTATAATTTTACTGGTCCAACTAGTAATGTTACCATGTCGTATATCTATTTAATAGCAATGGTGCATATTTTGCACGTTATTGTTGGCTTGTTTTGCCTGTTGGTAGTAATTTATAATCATTTTAAACAAAAGTATAATGCTACAAATATGCTAGGCTTTGAGTTAGCAGCAACCTTTTGGCATTTTATTGATATACTTTGGGTATATCTCTTT
>JGI24723J26617_10001990_pt1 | contig 16984 bp, 5 predicted proteins | sample Cruoilmetagenom6_FD_26617 | JGI IMG/M metagenome (IMG submission 26617)
TTTCCCGCAAGCGCGGGTTGGGCATTGATCCGGCCGGTCAAACATTGCTGATCTTCCAGCATGTCCGGCGCATAGCGTTCAACTCTGGGCACACCGTCAAGGCGTAACGCATATATTTGCGCTTCATCATCAGCGGGGCCTGTTGGCCCGCTCGTCAATTTATGGACGTTAAACAAAGCCAGATCATTGTGAAGCCACGTGCTCCAGCCATGGGCTTCATAGGCTTCACCCAATCCAAGGCTGGACAGGTTGATGTGCACCCATTCATCATCCTGCGAATTGTTCGGATCATTTTCATCGCGATAGACATACCAGAGCTTGGTGAAACATTCCGGTCCGCCACTGCTGCAATCCATTTTTTGCTTGGCGGTCAAAGCGCGATCAAGGGCTGGTGAGACGACCGTTAACAGCGTTCCCCAACCCAGCGGTTGTTGTGGATCGAACAAGACTTCGGACTGGCTGGACTGCGCATCAAGACCGTTGGCCATTCGGACCGTGCCATCCGTCAAGCTGGTGAAAGTGATGTTGTATTTGTCACCATCTATTGGATGATATGGACAGCGTATTTCAACATCTGGTGTAACGGTTCGACAGGTTGCAGTCGGCGGAGGTACCGGTGTCGGGTCTGGCGTAGGCGCAGGGNTTACAGGTGGAGCAGAAGAGGATGAACCGTCTCCACCACATGCTAGAAGCGCGGCAAAAGAAGAAATTACAATCATGGCTCGGCTCCATCGCCACCTCTGAGCGATGTGTTCTGGCATTTTATATTTATCCTTTTCTTTCATTTGTTTTCTTTTTCTAATATACAATTATCATTACGGTAATTTCTCAGGTATATATACTTCGGAGTATGAGGCATGTCAATTTCATGAGGGAAAATGCGATTGTCCACGACTGGCCCAGGCGGTCTTGTCAGACTAAACGTACCTGACCGAAAACTAGCGCCGGTTGGGTAGGGCAGGGACCATACCCAGACACAGGAAACCAGCCGGCCCGTTCCGATATTTCAACTCATCGCCCGAAGTTATCCGGATGACGGTGCTGATGTATGTTCGTGTCCTCCGTCAGCGTTCAATGGACAGATTGGCTGCGTGAAATATGTGTGTGTTTTGGGTTCGTTACAGTGGCTGTAAGGAACCCAAAACACTCGAAGGCGCCTGCGGAGCAGGTGGTGAAGGCATCCGGCGCGCCACGCGCAAGCGGTATAGTGCGGAAGAGAAGATTCCGATCGTGCTGGAAGGCCTGCGCAGTTACGACAGTATCGCCGAGATGTGCCGCCGTGAGGGCATTGCACAGGGCATTTATTACAAATGGCCGAAGAACTTCATGGAGGTCGGCAAGCGTCGGCTTTCTGGTGACGTAGGCGCTGATGGGGAACACTCTAGCTTATTGTATTCCGCTCGCCAAAGTAGCATGTCAACGCCATCTACTAGAACCACTTCATGCCCTGGTCTTTTGCAAAAGCCGTGCGAACAGTGCTAATTCATTATTGGCATGGCTATTCATTGAAAGGCGTGGTTTGCGGGTATAGGAAGGTAACTATCGCTCGAAAATCTGTTTCTTTCCGAGTATTTGATTGCACAGTTCTAAAATGCCTGTCAATTTTGGTCTATGCGAAAGGCCTGCCTGATACGGCGGCGCGGCGGGGACCGGTGGCTGGAGTATGTATGCGCATGAAAGAGGTTGAAAATTCAACTCGCGTCAGCCGTTGCTTGGAAGATTGACGGCAGCCATTCTGGCAATGGTGCCGCTGGCGATCGGTGTGCTCCTGATGCTGGGTGATGATATTCGCATCGACCGGGTATTTCGCGCGCCATTCCAGTCATTACCTGCTCTTTTCCAGGAATATCCGCTGCGTGTTGTGCTGGGCGGAGAGCGAAACGGAACGTCCCCGTCGGGTGCGCCGTCCGATGTCGCACCGAACCCCCAATTCTTCAAGCTGGATGCAGATGCAAACGAGGCCGAGGATCTAGGCCACAAGGAGGGTGACAGCGCTTCGTCTTCGTTACCTGTTTCCGGCGGCGTTTTCGCGCGCGCAGTTGGAATGGATGAGGCTGTGACGGTTGCCCAGGCGAGCGATGATAGCAGCGTCTTTGACAAGGCATTTGCCGAGTTCGAACGGCCGAAAGGTCAGTCGCGCTCGTCGCCAGTGGCAAAGAGTGGTCCAAAGACGCTGCTTGGTCTTGATTTTCGGCTTGAGAACGCCCGATCCGGGGCCGAGGGGTTCGAGGTCCGCAAGGCGCTGCGTGCAGACGGCATTTCGAAAGGCAAGGTTACGCTTAGAATAGTCAACGACACGACCATTATGGTGAAGGCAGCAGACTTGTCTGGTGTACTTTCCGCCCAGTCGAGCAAGGACAGGCTTTCGGCCCTGGGGAACAAGCTTGGCGCTTTTATTGATTTCGATGCCCTACGCGATGCTGGCTTCGATGTGCGGTACAATGCCTCACGGGATGTCGTTGAGGTGTCATCTCAGCCCCAATAATTCTAGCGAATCGGGCGGAATGGCCCCCAAGCAGCCAACAAATTCGGTTCTGGCGACCATTAGAGGCAAATCCAGGATGTTTCCTGCAATCTAGCTGAACAGTAATTGTCTCACTCGGCCAGAGTTCTGATTCGCTGGTTTTGCACCTCGCTGGTCCAGCTTCTTTGGCGAGTCGGAAAAAGGGCCACTTAGAGCGTCTGAATGTCAAGTCAAGATATCGCCAATTGGCAGCCGCGAATTCCCGGCCCAAACGGACCAAAATTTGGTTAATATCCTTGTAACCATTGCCTTTTGGTGTTCCAGTTACTGCTAAAGGTCTTGTGGAAAACTTGCGAGGTCAGGCAACTGACAACGTTGGATCTCGATTTTCCTTGGCCAAACAGAGCGTTGGGCACAGGCAATGATTTATCTTGCCTGATGCACGACTCGGCGCAGGGTTTCGCTTTTGCGATTCGCACTATCAGGCGATCCTCTGCTTCCCGGGACGGTTTCAAGATAGAGGGTAAGTTCGATGGACTACGAGGACTCAAGAGAGAATGACGAGGGCGCGGAAAGCGCGAACCTTGGTCCGGAAATAGCTTCGATTGCCGCGTCTGCAGGCAGGTCCGGCGCAGTCCTGTTGCTCCCTGGCGAAGATAACACGGTAGTGCTGCCTCAAGGCGCTACCATTGATGATGTGCAGGTCAGCGGCCGGGACCTTGTCATCAGCCTGCCTGACGGAAGCACCTATGTCATTCCAGATGGCGCCGTGTTCGTTCCGGTTCTCGTCGTGGATGGTGTCGCGGTTCCGCCTCTCAACCTCGCCGCGCTGCTTACTGGCGATCAGCCGCAGCCGGCTGCGGGCAGCGTCCAGAGCTCGGGCGGCAATTTTGCCGATCCGGCCGACCCGATCCAGGCTGCCTATGATCTCGGGAACCTGCTGCCCTATACGGAGCTCGCATTCCCTGAGCCGCAGGATGAGGAGATCATTCCGAATCTCGTCGACAACGAACCAGCCATTACTTTCGTTCCTCGAAATGGCGATGGCACGCAGGTTCCTGAATCCCACTTGCCGCCGACCACGTCAGTGCGCACTGATGAATCCGAAGGCTCGGAATTCGATGGCGATGACGATACGACATCCAACGTGATCGAATTCGTCTCGCTCGACGGCGTCGATACGATCACCATCAACGGTGTTACGCTTGATCCGGGCCAGTTTCCGCAGGTCGTTTCGGACGACGATATCGGAACGCTCACCGTCACCGGGCTCACTTTCGACAACGCGACCGGAAACGGCACGATTTCGTACACTTACACACTTAATGACAATACGACCGATCCCGATGGCTCGCAGGTAGAATTCGACATTGTCCTGACAGATCCCGATGGCGATGTCGCCGAGGACGTGCTTGTCATCGATATTATCGATGACGTTCCAACAGCGGTCGAGGACTTCGATACTGTCGCGGAAGGCGGCACGACCACCGGCAATGTCCTGCCGAACGATGAATTTGGTGCGGATGGTCCGACAGCGACAACACCCGCTGGCGGCGTCATCGGCGTGCGCGCTGACGATGGCGATACGACGACGCCNGTCACTACCGGCACCGGCTTAGAGATTCGCGGCGATTTCGGTACGCTGACACTGAATGCCGACGGCAGCTATACCTATGTAGCGGATGCCAACATAACCGATACGGACGTCGAGGATGTTTTCGTCTACACGATCGAGGATGGCGACCTGCCGGATGGCGACCTTTCAACGACAACGCTGACGATCACCCTAGCCGACGTCACACTTGTCGGTGATGACGAAAGGGTCATTGTCGACGAAGCGGCGCTGGACCTTGCGCGGGACGGGGCCGACCTGGCTCCGGGTGTCGTCACGGGGTCGGATCCGGCAAGCACGGATGAAACCGTTTCCGGCGCAGTCAATGTCGCAGGCGCGACGGGCTTTGCGATCGTGGGCTCCGAAACGGGCACCTACGGCGTCATTGCGATCGGTAACGACGGCAATTTCACTTATACGCTGACCACGCGCTTCGACAATCTGCCGCACGCCGACGACGGGACGGAAACCGAGCCGGCCGGCGAGGTATTCACCTACGAAGCAACCGATGCCAACGGCAACTCGGTGACTGGCACGATCACGATCGACATTATCGACGACATACCAACGGCGAGAGCCGACATCGACATGGTCGAGGAAGGCGGTACCGCGACGGGCAATGTCCTGCCCAACGACGAATTCGGGGCGGACGGACCGGGTGAAAACGCGCCTGCCGGCGGCGTCATCGGTGTGCGCGCTGACGATGGCGATACGACGACGCCGGTCACCACTGGCACCGGCACTCAAATCCGTGGCGATTTTGGCGATTTGGTGCTGAATGCGGACGGTAGCTACACTTATGTCGCTGATNCCAACATCGTCGACGCGGACATGGAAGATGTCTTTGTCTACACGATCGTGGACGGCGATGGCGACCGGTCGACGACGACGCTGACCATCACGGTCAAGGACATCACGATCGCCATTGGTGACAATGACGTCCAGGTTGACGAATCCGGTCTTGACGGAATTGGCAGCCAACTGGCCCCGGACGGTGAATTCTACACGTCCGGCCAGATTACGGCGGCCGGTGCAAGCGGTCAGCTTACTTACATGCTGACCAGCCCGGCCGATGGCACATATGGAACGCTGGTCCTCAACATGGATACTGGCGCATTCAGCTATACGCTCGATACACCCTTTGACGAACCTGACACGGACAATGGTCGCGATACAATCGATAATGCGGAGAGCTTNGGCTACGAGGTCAAGGACCAGAACGGCAATGTAATCGGATCCGGCACAATCGACATCGACATTGTCGATGACGTGCCAATTGCGCGACCCGATTTCGACTCTGTCGCCGAATTGAGCTCAACTTCGGGCGACGTGCTGCCCAACGACACTTTCGGGGCAGATGGATCGGGCGGCGGCGTGATCGGAGTTCGCGCTGCCAGCGGTGACTCCACCAGCGACGTTTTNAGCGGTGTCGGTGTCGTTNTCGCCGGACTGCATGGCGATCTGACGCTCAATGGCGATGGCAGCTACACCTATACCGCAGGTAACGTGACTGGTGCACAGCAGGACATCTTTGTCTACACTATCCGCGACGGCGACGGGGATCTGGCGACGACCACTCTGACGATCAACATCGCGGACATTCCGCCTCCTGCCAATGAAGTGCCAACGGCAGGGCAAGTAGGTGCGACGCTAGACGATGATGCCCTTGCCAACGGCAATCCCGGCGACAATGGTGACGGCAGCGATGATGCTCCTGACACGTCGAACCTTGCCGGGACCCTTCCCGGCGCAGGCGGCGACGGTGCACTGACCTGGGCGTTCGAAACCACGGGCGCGCCTGCAGGCTTCACATATGTGCCATCGGGCAATAGCCTGCTGATTCAGCAGGGCGGCTCGACCGTCATCACAGTTACGCTGAACCCGGCGAACGGCAGCTATTCCATCCTGCAAAACTCCGCGATAGACCATGCTGCCGGCGACACCGAGAACAACCAGGTGTTCACGATCAGCTACACGGTGAGCGATGCGGATGTGAACACGGGTCCGGCTGACGAAGCAACCGGAACGCTCACGATCAATGCCGACGATGACACGCCGACGGCGACCGCAACAGCAAATCCCGATGGTGCTGCGCAAGTCGATGAGACTGCGGCATCGAGCGGTACGCCGACTCTGGCAACCACGTCCCNGAAAGGCGATGATCCTGATGTAGCAGGGACCGGCACGATCGGCAGCGACACGACCGGCAGCGCGGTTGTGACGGCAGGCGGCAGTTTTGGCGCGGATGGCCTCGGCGCACTGACTTATGCTCTGACGGTAGTCAGCGCGACTTCGGGCCTTACAGCGACCGACGGTTCGCCCATCAGCCTTGTCAACGAAGGCGGCGTGATTGTCGGCCAGGTACAGGGCGGCACATTTGGCGGACAGGCCGCGTTTGCCTTCGGCATCGATTCCTCGACTGGACTGGTCACGCTTGAACAGTACCTTTCGGTTTTCCATTCCGATGACACGAACCCGAACGATTTCCACTCGCTGGCCACTGGCTCGCTCGGCGCGACAGTCACCCGCAGCGATGACGACGGCGACTCCATTACATCGGATGCAGCCGATATCTCGAGCCAATTCAGCTTCTTCGACGATGGCCCGACCGCCAATAACGACGTCGATAGCCTCGCCGGCGGCTCGTCCGGACCGGCAACGGGTAACGTCCTGACCGCTGTCGATATCGTCGGAGGCGATACGAATACCGCTGACGGCGTGGCCGATCTTGACGGCGCCGACGGCGGCGCGGTGGTTGTCGGAGTCGCAAAGGGCGACACGGGNACNGAACTGGAAAGTGCAGGCACGGTCGGTGCGTCGGTGGCGGGCGATCACGGCACGCTGACGATCGATGCCAATGGCGACTACAGCTATACCCGCACCAGCACCACGTCTGGCGATTTCACCGATGTCTTTACGTACACCATGGAAGATACCGACGGCGACAAGGACACCGCAACGCTGACGATCACGATCGGCGATGCCACGCCTATCGCCGGTGAGCAGACGGTGAAGCTTGACGATGACCTTCTGCCGAACGGTATCGACAACGGCCCGGGCGACGACGATCCCGATATCGGAGCGCCGGTCCCGGCGACCGGCAACCTGATCGGCTCGGGCGGCGACGGCACGCTGACGTTTGCGATGGCGAACACCGGCCCGCCTGCTGGCTTCAGTTACGATACATCGACGGCCGGCACGCTGCTGATCAAGCAGGGCACCACGACTGTGGTGACTGTGGTGATCACTGACAGCGCCACCGGCGCCTATTCGATTACGCAGAACAATCCCGTCATTCACCCAGACGGCAATGACGAGAACAACCAGATCTTCACGATCGCCTATTCGGTGACGGATCAGGACAGCGATGTCGCCAATGGCACGCTGACCATCGATACCGATGACGACACGCCGACAGCCACGCTGGTAACAAGTCCGACGGTTCCGATGCTGGTGACGGACGATACCGACACGCCCAACGATACGGCAGGTCCAACGAGCTTTGCAGGCCTGTTCACCACCGCGTTTGGCGCTGACGGCGGAAAGGACAACANTCCTGCCGACGGCAGCGTCGATGCTGATGCGATCTCTTATGCNCTGAGCGTGACCGGCGGCAATGGCGTCGATAGCGGGCTGGACGACACGCTGACCGCCGACAACATCCTGTTGCGGCTGGTCGGCACCGATACGATTGAAGGCTATCTCGCCAGCAACACTGCCGTGGTGGCATTCACCATCACGGTCGATGCCGATACCGGCACTGTGTCGCTCGAACAGGACCGCGCAATCGTTCATGACGATCCGACCGATCCTGTCGAAACGGGCATGTCAGCTGCAACACTGGCGGCAGGTCTTGTCAACCTGACGGCCACAGTCACCGATCGCGATCTGGACAGCGATAGCGCCACGGCAGACATCACCGGAGCCTTCAAGTTTGAAGACGACGGACCGTCGATTTCTGTGGTTGCCCAACCCACAGTGCCAATGCTGGTGACGGACGATACGGACACCCCGAACGACACGGCGGGTCCGACCAGTTTTGCGAGCCTGTTCACATCGAGCTTCGGCAAGGATGATTTCAAGGACGGCGACGACAACGATGTCGAGGATGCCGACGCGATCGCCTATGCGCTTGTTCTTAACGGCGGCAACGGCGTCGATAGCGGGCTGGACGACACGCTGACCGCCGACAACATCCTGTTGCGGCTGGTGGGCACCGATACGATTGAAGGCTATCTCGCCAGCAACACTGCCGTGGTGGCATTCACCATCACCGTCAATGCCGACACCGGCACCGTGTCGCTCGAACAGGACCGCGCAATCGTTCATGACGATGTCAACGATCCTGTCGAAACGGGCGCGGCGGCCGAGACCCTGGCGGCGGGCCTGATCTCGCTGAAGGCGACGATCACCGACGGCGATCTGGACACCGACGATGCCATGATCGACATCACCGGGGCCTTCAAGTTCGAGGACGACGGACCGTCGATTTCTGTGGTTGCCCAACCCACAGTGCCGATGCTGGTGACGGACGATACCGACACCCCGAACGACACAGCGGGCCCGACCAGTTTTGCGAGCCTGTTCACATCGAGCTTCGGCAAGGACGATTTCAAGGACGGCGACGACAACGATGTCGAGGATGCCGACGCGATCGCCTATGCGCTTGTTCTTAACGGCGGCAACGGCGTCGATAGCGGGCTGGACGACACGCTGACCGGCGACAACATCCTGCTGCGGCTGGTCGGCACCGATACGATTGAAGGCTATCTCGCCAGCAACACTGCCGTGGTGGCGTTCACCATCACTGTCGATGCCGATACCGGCACCGTGTCGCTCGAACAGGACCGCGCAATCGTTCATGACGATGTCAACGACCCTGTCGAAACGGGCGCGGCGGCCGAGACCCTGGCGGCGGGCCTGATCTCGCTGAAGGCGACGATCACCGACGGCGATCTGGACACCGACGATGCCATGATCGACATCACCGGGGCCTTCAAGTTTGAGGACGACGGACCGCTTGCGGCAGATGATACCGACAGTGTTGCGAGCGGTACGACGGGCCCGGCAACGGGCAATGTGCTGACCGGAACCGAAGTGGCCGTGGCCGAAGACACGAACGGCACCGACGGTGTGGCCGACGATCCGGGTTCGGACGGGCTTGGCCGTGTCACGTTCATCGACCACAGCGATGCCGCTGCCGGGCAGGCCGTGGCCGATGGCGGCTCCACGATGATTGCCGGCGATTACGGCACGCTGACGATCTTTTCGAACGGCGATTACAGTTATGCGCGGACTGCCGGGCAAGGCGGCGGGCAGAGCGAAGTCTTCACCTACACGATGACCGATGGCGATGGCGACACAGACACCGCAACGCTGACGATCACGATCCTGAATGAAACGCCGGCAGCGGGCACCGTCAATGCCGTGATCGACGATGACGATGTTTCAGGGGCCAATGGCATTCCCGGCGGCACCGGCGACCTTGCCCCGTCAAACACAGCAGGCACTCTGCCCGATCCGGCAGCGGGCGATGCTCCGCTGACATATGCGCTGGCGAACACCGGTGCGCCTGTCGGCTTCACCTATGACAACTCGACTGCGGGCACGCTGCTGATCAAGCAGAGTGGGACGACGGTGGTGACGGTGACGTACAACACTGCGACCGGGGCCTATACAATCGTGCAGAACGCGGTGATCGACCATCCCGACGCCCTCGACGAGAACAACGTCGACTTCGCGATNGCCTATACGATTACGGACAATGACAGCGAAGTCGCCAACGGTACATTGAATATCAAGGCCAACGACGACACACCAACCGCGACCGCTACGGCGGACACCAATGCTACGGTCATGCTGGACGAAACCGCAACGACGAGCGGCGTGTCGGCTCTGGGCGTATCGACGATCGGCGATGATCCGGATGTCCCGGGCGTGGGTACGATTGCGACAGCGACGAGCGGTTCTGCAATCGTGACCGCCGGCGGCGGTTATGGCGCGGACGGTCCGGGCACCCTGACTTATGCGCTGAGTGTGACCAATGCGACTTCGGGCCTTACGGTGACCGACGGATCGGCGATCAATCTTGTCAACGAAGGCGGAGTGATCGTGGGCCGGGTTCAGGCCGGAACGTTCTCGGGCGATGCCGCATTTGCGATCAGCATCAATTCCNCCACGGGGGTGGTGACNGTCGAGCAATATCTCTCGCTCAACCATCCGATTACGACCGATCATGACGATACGGTGTNCNTGGCCAATGGCAGCCTCGGCGCGACAGTGACGCGCACCGATGGTGACAACGACAGCGTGACCTCGACAGCCGCCGATGTCTCCGGACTGATCAGCTTTGACGATGATGGGCCAGGCCTTGGTGCCATTCAGGATGGGACGGCCAACAACGTTCCGGCTTCTGCCGTATCGACCGGCACGCTCAATTTCGTTTCCGGATCGGATGGTGTGGGCTCGCCGATCGCCATCACTTATGACACAACCGGTGTTACGTCTGGCGGACAGGCTCTTGTCACCCAGCAAGTCGGCAATGTCCTGACTGCTTATGCCGGCTCACTCGCCGGGACGCCGGTGTTTACGCTAACCGTTAACTCGGGGACGGACCAGTACACGTTTGACCTGCTGGCACCGCTTGATGGAGTGGTCACTCCAGTTGCCATCGGGGCCGGCAGCTCATTCGGCGTTGGCCCCAGCGACAGTATCGTTGTGACAGATAATGCCACGATGCAGGACTTGGTGTTCGTGACTGGTTGGGAGCCGGGAGGGGGGTTCGATGAAGCTACTTGGCTCACAGGTTCAATTCCGGACCTGGTCCAGCGGTCTGACATTAACGGATCGACGTCTGGTTGGGGCCTTGCCAACAACAATTTCGATGCGCCTGAATTCATACGCTTCGATTTTGGCAGCTTGAATGACTATGATGCTGCCGGTTCCTATGTTCCGCCGGGGGGCGTCGGCCCAGTTGCCGACGTTACATTTGCGACCTTCGAGTTTTTCAATTTCGGCGCAGGCGATACCATTAAGCTGGTTGCGCACTATACGGACAGCAGCACTCAGTCCTTTGAACTCGACGGTGCTGTCGATCCTGATACGCTTACGATTACCGCGCCTCTCGGCGCAGAGATCGCATGGGTCGATGTCTACGAATCAGCAGGCTCGATCAAACTCAATCTGACTTCAGTTGGTGTGCGAACGACCGATGTCGACCACGATCTCGATTTCACCGTCACCATACCCGATGGCGATGGCGATACCGCGAGCGATTCTTTCACCATCAATGTCGCCGATGGCAATTCGCCTTCAACTGCCGCTCCGGTNGTTCTCGATCTTGATGGNGACGGGGCGGAGTTCCTCGCGATCGATGCNGGTGTGGCCCACGACTATGGCTTTGGCCTTGTGGCAACCGCATGGGTCGCCGCTGACGATGGCCTGCTGGCGCGTCAGGCGGCCGAGGGGCTCGATATTGTCTTCACCGATGACGGCGAAGGCGCTGCAACCGACCTTGAAGGCGTACGCGCGAACTATGACAGCGATGGCGACGGTCAGCTTACCGCGGGCGATGCGGCATGGGGCGAGTTCGGCGTCTGGCAGGATGCTGACAGCGACGGCGTGACCGATGTGGGCGAGTTTGCCTCGCTCGACGATCTTGGCATCGTATCGATCAGCTTGATTTCGGACGGCAAGGCTTACAGCGCTGCCAACGACGACGTCACGGTCCATGGCGAAGCCACATTCGCGCGGGCCGACGGCAGCACCGGAGTGCTGGCCGATGCCAGCTTCGCGGTTGGCCAGCAACGGATAGCCGCGCGCAGCCAGGAAATCGCGACCAATGCAGTTGCCGCCGGCGTTGCCGCCAGCATGTTGATCGAAGAGGCCGGCTTGACAGCCGATGTTNGGATCTCGGTCAGCGATCAGGGTGGCAATGACCACNTNACGGTCCAGACNGCTTCGCTGCCGATGACGATTTCGGACGATATCGAGGCCGGCAGCATCATATACCTGGGAAGCATTCCGGGAAGCGATGCAGGACAGCCTGCCGAGCGCACGTCTGCGGCGGATGCGGTCAGCGAATACTCAGATGACGGCATGCAGGTGTTGATCGACCATTATAGCGCCAATGCGCCAACGACCGTGCAAGAGCCTTCGTCATTCTCCACGGATGCATCGGAAAGCCTGATCCTTGCCGGTTCGCCCGGCGATGCAGGTGCGATGCAAGGCCTGCTCATGCTCACGGAAATTCCTGCTTCGGCCGAGGGCGGCGATGAAACCGGCCCTGTCGAGGAAGCTCTTGCAGTTGCGGATGGTGAGTCATTTGTCGATCAGCTGGTCGACAAACTCGGCTCACATGAAGTGGNTGACGGCTCTGAAGGGGCAACGAGCAATCTGGAAGCGCTGCTTGCGACAAATATCGGAAGCGATCCAGCCTTTGGGCAAAACGCGTTCAATCTTGATCAGACGGTCGAAGAGGCGACTGCGATGGCTTCGGCCTAGGACTATGCGAGATAACTTAAGTTGGGGGTACTAACTATGCGAAATCACCGTTCAAGCCTGGCTCTGGGCGCTGCGGTATTGGCTATTTCATGGCCGGGAATGGCTGCGGCACAGGCAAGCAGCGCGGACGATCTGATGGCGCTGGGCAAGTCTTCGCTGCAAGGCGAAATACAGCAGCGTTACAGTGAGGCACTTGGCGTTTCGCAAGACGCCAGCGTCGTATCAGCCGACAGCAATCGCTACATGTGGGCGTCGCAGGCCAAAGCCCAGTGCGGTATTGCTCTGGGGTTCCTCAAGAGCAGCACCAAGGATCCGGTGAGCATCGGCAAGTGCGTCGATGCGCACCGCCGGATGCAGGCCGCTTCGCTTGCTCCGCCGCTCGCACCGGTTCCACAGGCGCTGTGTGAACAACCGGTGGCGGGCATCGTCTTCTTCGAATGGGACAGCGCGATACCGCCTGCGGATTCGTCGCAGATTCTTGATTCCGTCGTGAGCAATATCGCGTCGTGCGGTTGGCAGGGCCTTATCGTGACCGGGCACACCGACCGGTCCGGGTCCGACGCTTACAACGACCGACTCTCGGTCGAACGCGCGACCGCAGTTGCCGGTGTCCTTGAGAACAGCGGGATATCGCGCAGCCAGTTGATCGTAAGCGGCAGGGGCGAGACCGAAACAAAGGTCCCGACCCTCGATGGTGAACGCAATCCAACGAATCGTCGTGTCGAAGTGACGGTTCAGGGCGCAGGCGGGGAGTGAATATCATGTTGAACAGAAAACTCTTGACGGTCACGATTTCGATCCTGCTCTCGGGCACTGCGAATAGCGCTCTGGCCCAGGACGAAGTGATTTCGCTTAACGAGGCCGTTGTTGTCGCGATGAGCTCCAACCCGAATATTGCACAAGCACAGTACAATACCGAGGCGATCCAATTCGAGCGCAGGCAGGCCCAGGGACTTTTTGCACCCCGGGTCGATGTCGAGACATCGGCCGGCATTCGCTACCTTCGCAATCCAACGCGGCGCGCCTTGGGAATCTCGAACAAGGAACTCTACCCGCTCGAAGCACAGGTGCGCGGTGAGTGGGTCGTTCTCGATTTCGGCCGCAGGCGCGGTGAACTTCACCGTCAGGCAGCCCGTGTAGACGGTGCATCGCTACGTGTCCTTGAGCGCTCCGAATTCGTTGCGCTGCAGGTTTCGCGGCAATATCTCGATGTGCTCCTGCAGCAGCGGGTGGTCGCGGCCAGCCAGGACAATGTCGGTTTTCACCAGATACTGGTGAGTGATCTTACCAGCGGCGTGCAGCAGGGCTCGATCTCGATCGCCGACCAGCAGCAGGCCGAAGAACGCCTGCAAGCGGCTCTGGTGCGACAGACCGAATCCGAGCAGAGCCTTCAGGAAGCTCAAAATGCGTTGAAACGACTGACCGGACTGGATGTGTCAAACGTACGCATGCCGCCCGAGCTTGCCGCACAGCTACCTCCCTCGCTCGATGAAGCAGTGGGGTTGGCCCGGTTGAACAACCCGAAAGTCCTTGAAGCAAAGTCTGACGTGGATGCAGCCCATGCCCTGGCGAAGAGCGCCAAGGGCGATCTCTACCCTGAGGTCGGCATCGACGTGAGAGGGCGTATCGGTGATGACATCGACGGCTTCCGAGGCGAAACGCGAGAGGCGCAGGGCCGCGTGTTCTTGCGCTGGAACATCTTCGACGGCGGGATCAATCGCGCCAAGTATCAGGAGATGGTTCGCCGTTCCAGTCAGGCACGCTATCGCTTGCATGAGCTGGAGCGCGAAGCCGAGGAAGACGTTCGCAATGCCTGGTCGCAACTCAATACGCAGATGCGAGTAAGCGATCAGCTTGCACGGCAAAGCAGTGTAAGCGATGATCTGCTGCTGTCGTACCGCAGCCAGTTCAACGTCGGCCGCCGCTCCCTGCTCGACGTGCTGGACGCACAGAATACGCGTTACAATGTCCAGGTCAGGCTGGAGACAGCGAACTTTTCCAAGATGTTCGCTCGTTACCAGACCCTTGCAGCAACCAATCGTTTCCTCTCAGCGCTGAATATTGCGCCAGGTGCCGGAGCGGGTGAAAACGAGCGCGAGGAATACAATTATGGACCATCCCAGCCTGCGGAACTGCAGATCCGAAGATATCCGTAACATTTGGCTAGCTGGCGCACAGGGGGTTCAGAGGTTTTGAATATGGCTGGACCGCCGAACCCTTTGTCGAGCATGGCCGACCCGTTGCTTGCCTGTCTGGGCAACGTTGCGGAGCGGCTGGGCGTGGCTTTCTCCGGTTCGATATTCAGCGGGCTGGCCAAGGATTCAGAGGGTCGGCTGCCTCTGCATCAGGTGGAGCCGGCGTTGGAGATCATGGGGCTGAATTGCGAACCGGCCCGCCTGGACAAGTTGCCGAGAAGGCCGGGGAATTACCCTGCTATCGTGTCTCTGGGTGAAGTTGGCCCCGTCGTCGTCCATGAGTTGCGCGACGGGGACTTGCTGGTCTGGCGGCCGGGAGCAGACGAAAGCTGTTGGGAAAGCCTTTCCGATGTCGAAAGCGCATTTGATGGCTGGCTAGCAACAATTTTTGGCGATCCGACTGCCATCCGCGCGGAAGGCCAGCCCTGGCATGAGAGCGCGAAAAGCCACTGGTTCTGGAGTGAAGTGCACAAACTGCGCCGCCAGTTCCGCCCCGTCCTGCTTGCATCCCTGTTGGTCAATTCGCTCGCGCTGGCTTTGCCGCTGTTCACCATGAACGTCTATGACAGGGTGATCCCGAATCGGGCGCAGGCAACGCTCTGGGTCCTGGCTGCGGGCGTTCTGATCGCGTTCGCGCTTGACTATGCCTTGCGCCGTGCGCGGACCAAGGTCCTGGATGAGATTGGTCGCGACCTTGACCTAAAGCTCTCGCAGAAGATCTATTCGAAAGTGCTCTCCGCGCCGCTGGCCGAGCGCAAGGGCTACACGGGCAATCTCGTCGCCAGGGTGACGGAATTCGCAATTGTACGAGACTTCTTCGCTTCGACGACAATCGTGCTGATCGTTGATCTTGCCTTCCTCGTGCTGTTTGTCGCGCTGATAGCGTATATCGCCGGCTGGCTGGCGCTAGTGCCGCTTATCGTCATCATAGTGATGATCGCGATCGGCATTCGCCTCCAGCGCGAGGTTACCGATGCTGCGCGTGAGGCGCAGGCGGACCGGGGATTGCAACAAACGCTGCTGGTCGAATCCATTGCCGGGCTTGAAACGCTCAAGAGCCTTGCGGGCGAAGGCGTCATGCTGGGCCGGTGGCGTCGTCTAGCCGAGCTCGGCGCGCAATCCGAACGGCGTCTGCGCGATATCAGTTCGACAGCGATAGGGTTCGCTTCCACAGCACAACAGTTCACCAGCATCGCCCTGATCATCGGCGGCTATTATCTGTTCGCAGCTGGCCAGATCACGATGGGTGCGATCATCGCTATCGTCATGCTTTCATCTCGCTCGCTGGCACCGGCGGCCCAATTCGCGTTCCTGTTGACGCGCGGGAAACAGGCGGAACAGGCGATCGATTCCATCAAGCAACTGTGGGATGGCGAGGACGAGCGCCGAATGGGAAGCGCATCGCTCACCCCGGAAGTCCGTTCGGGGAACATCAAGCTTGAGGATCTGAGCTTCTCCTATCCCGAAGCGGCAACGCCGTCGCTTTCAGGGCTGGACCTGGAGATCAATCCCGGCGACCGCGTTGCGATCATCGGCAAGGTCGCCTCCGGCAAGTCCACGTTGGGTCGCATTCTGTGCGGTCTCTACCAGCCCACTGAAGGCGCGATGCTTGTCGACGGGATCGATAGTCGGCAGTATCGTCCTCAGGAACTGCGGGCCGCTTTTCGTTTCGTCGGTCAGGATTCGAGCCTTTTCAGCGGCACGGTCAAAGACAATCTCAACCTTGGCGCGGGCCTGATCGGCGATGAGGACCTGCTCTCTGCCCTGCGCGGCGTCGGCGCGGATGAGTTCCTCTCGCGCGATGCGGGCGGGTTCGATCGCAACGTCGGCGAGGCCGGGACGCGTCTTTCGGGCGGCCAGCGCGCGTTCCTAACGCTCGCGAGAGCCTTCGTGAGTCCTTCCAGAATGCTCTTCCTCGATGAGCCGACAGGGGCGATGGATAGCCAAACCGAGAAACTATTTGTGGAGCGGTTGTCCCAATCTCTTACAGGTGGGCAGACTTTGCTCATGGCAACGCACCGACCAGCCCTGTTTGGTGTCTGCAACCGCTTGATTGTGCTGGACAAGGGGCGCATTGTTGCGGACGGTCCACGCGATGAGGTGATCGCCTCCGCCAATGTGAGCCAGAAAGCCTGAGTATGAACGACGGCAGCATACCATCGGATCAGCACGCGCCCGCAATCCGGACAGGAAAAGCGTTCACGCGTGGCA
>JGI24723J26617_10001992_pt1 | contig 16981 bp, 15 predicted proteins | sample Cruoilmetagenom6_FD_26617 | JGI IMG/M metagenome (IMG submission 26617)
ACCGTCACATCAGTGAACGTGCCACCGATATCTACACCAATTCGAACTGATCCCATGGCGGGCTATCTCCGTTTTTGCTTTCCAGTTCCGTCCCATCGAAAGCGGACCAGACAACCTGCCTGAAACACCTCAACTGCCGCCCCAACAATCACCTGCCAGATCATTCGATCCCCAAGTCAGCCGGGTAGACACTCGGAACGTCTTTCTAGGATCAGCTAATAAGTTTACGGGAAAGTTGTCAATACAAATTTGTATTGATAAGTTGTGGAGCAAGTCACCACCAATTTGTTTGCTCCACAAGTCGGTTGAATTGACTATTTTTTTGAACGCCCATAACAGTCTTGTTGATCGTGACACGTTCCAGAGTGGAGTGACGCGCCAGGAAAACAGGCTTCTGATTGTGCTGTCTGCCAAAAAAACTCCCACATTGGAGATTCTGCGCAGAGAGGACATGGCCGAAGCCGAATGCAGGAAGTGTATGACCATGAGGAACACAAAACCCCGGTATGTCGCGATTGCGGAAACACTGGAAAGCGAAGTGCAAGCGCTCGCGCCGAACTCGTTGCTGCCCACCGAAGACCAGATGGCCAAGAGGTTCGAAGTCAGCCGAATCACCGTGCGCGCGGCCCTGGAACTGTTGGAAAACAGTGGCTTGATCACCCGCCTGCGCGGGCGCGGAACCATCGTCAGCCCCAAGAAACTCATTCGGAACTTTTCCCCATTCCTGGGGTTCGAAGCGGACATGACTCACCAGGGGATCGACTTTACCACCAAGGTTCTGTCATTCGAGAAAAGCATTGCCGCCCCGGCCAAGATCGCGCGGCAACTGGAGCTGCCAGAAGACAGCCGTGTGGGTCGAATCTCACTGATTCGGTTGGTAAATGATCAGGTCATCTGCCACGATCATCGCTACTATCCCGAGGCGATCGCCAAGAAAATAAACCCCAAGAATGCCGAATCGAAAACCTGTTCTGGGATCGTGCAGTCTGCGGCAGGCACCAAGATCCGCCGCGTGCATTGGGATAGCGAGATCCTTTCGTCGACGCAGGATGTCGCTGCGGCACTGGGCATTGCGAACCGCACGCTGGTCTTTACCAGCAACTACATCTGGTATGCGAAAGATCGCGTTCCGATTGAAACCGGGCTGGTCAGCTACCGAATCGATCGCTGCAAATTCCGATTTCAAGAGCGGCTGCGAGACGATCTGGATGGCATCGACGACAAATAAGGCCGGTAGATCCCGCCCGGTCCTTTGCCGTGAGAGTCAATATCGCGAGCGTTTCGCGCCCGATCCGAACCTCGGATTGAAATCGAAACGCTTTAAACGGATGCCTTCATCCTTTGCGCCGCACCGCCAAAGCGCGCGTGCTTGCCGGCCTTGGATTGCACCACCGGCACGATGTCTTCGGCGACGTAGGATTTGGCCGATTGCTGTTCGTTCGGCGCGCCGTAGACAGTAGAACGCTGTCCGGGGATCCGCCCTGCTGATCGGATCAGCGCATCCATCCGGTCGGGCACCATTTCCTGCCCGAATTCGCTGCCCGCCGCGCGGCTGATGGATTCGTTCATCAAAGTCCCGCCCAGATCATTCGCACCGGCGGCCAATGCGGCCCTGACGCCATCCTCGCCCATCTTCACCCAGGACACCTGGATATTGTCGATGGCATCATTCAACGCCAGTCGCGCGACCGAGTGCATGAGCACCGCTTCGCGGTAACTTGGCCCCTGACGGGCGGCGCCGCGCAGATAGACCGGCGCCTCCATATGGACGAAGGGAAGCGGCACGAACTCGGTAAAGCCACCGGTCCTTTCCTGCAGCGCGCGGATGCGGTTCAGGTGGCGCGCCCAGTTGTGATAGCCATCAATGTGACCATACATGATTGTAGCTGTGGTACGCAGACCGACGCCATGTGCGGCTTCGATCACTGATAGCCACTCGTCGGTGGAGAGCTTGTCACCGCACAGCTTGTTACGGACTTCGTCGTCCAGAATCTCAGCGGCCGTGCCGGGCAATGTCCCCAGCCCCGCTTCCTTCAGCATCGTCAGGAACTCTGCCACCGGCAGGCCCAGAGTATGAGCCCCTTGCGACACTTCCAGAGGTGAAAAGGCATGGATGTGCATATCGGGAACTGCACCTTTGACGATCCGGCAAATCTCCAGATAGGTCTCGCCGGTATAGTCGGGGTGGATACCGCCCTGCATGCAGACTTCGGTGCCGCCGCGTGCCCAGGCTTCGCTTACCCGGCGGGCAATCTCTTCTGGCTCCAGATCATAGGGTTTGCCGCGCAGATGCTCGGCCTTGTTGCCCTTGGAAAAGGCGCAGAAGGTGCATTTGTAGGTGCAGACATTGGTATAGTTGATGTTGCGGTTGACGACATAACGCACGCCATCGCCACATTTTTCACTGCGCACGGCATCCGCGGCCGCACGCACGGCGGCGGCCCCTGATCCACGCGCAGAAAACAGCGTCGTGATGTCATCTTCGCTCAGCTGCCGCCCTGCCACGCCATTGTCGATCGCGCGCGCCAGCCGGCTCGAAATCGCGGGCCCTTCGGTCATGGCAACCTCGATCGGCGCGGTCTGGTTCACCTGGCCCACGCGCCAGCTATATTCCTGGGCATAGCCCTGCCCGTCCGCCTTTTTCAGCGTCGCGGTCAGCACCTTGGGGGCAAGCCATTTATCCGAGTCCTTCAGCCAGGCAGGATAGATTGCCAGCCGCGGCACCAGCACCTTACCGGCCGCAGCCGTTTCACGCGCAAGCCGCGCCAGCTCGGGCCACGGGGCCTCGGGGTTGACGTGGTCGGGGGTCACAGGCGACACGCCGCCCCAATCGCTGAGGCCGGCCGACACCAGCGGGGCCAATTCGCCCGAACGCAGGTTCGGCGGGGCCTGTACCGATACATCCGTGCCAAAGATCAGGCGCGCCACGGCGATGGTCCACAGATGATCCTCCAGCGTCGGTTCGGGTGCATCCACCATCTTGGTGCCCGGCTTGGCGCGGAAGTTTTGAATGATGATTTCCTGAATATGGCCGTATCTGTCATGCAGATCGCGCAACGCCAAGAGCGCTTCGACGCGTTCGGCGCGGGTCTCGCCGATGCCGATCAGGATACCGGTGGTGAACGGAACCGCCGCGCGCCCTGCTGCGGCGACCATCTCCAGACGCACCGCAGGCAGTTTGTCGGGCGACCCGAAATGCGGCCCGCCCCGCTGACTCAGCCGGTCCGAGACGGTTTCCAGCATGATCCCCTGCGATACCGAGACATCGCGCAACGCCCGTATTTCTTCCTCGCTCATGATTCCGGCATTGATGTGCGGCAGTAGGCCGGTCTCTTGCAAAACGCGGCGCGAGATATCGGTTAGATACTCCACGGTAGTGGCATACCCCATCTCGGCCAGTTCCTCGCGGGCCACGCGGTAACGCAATTCAGGCTTGTCGCCCAAGGTGAACAGGGCTTCATCACAGCCCGCCCGCGCCCCGGCGCGCGCGATATCCAGCACTTCGTCCGGGGTCATGAACGCCCGCTGGCCTTTCTTGGGCGGGTGGGCAAACGTGCAGTAATGGCAAACATCACGGCAGAGTTTTGTCAGCGGAATGAATACCTTGCGCGACACACTCACGAGATCGCCAAAGCCCTGATCGCGCACCATGGAGGCCGCCCGGCACAACGAGTCCAGATCGTCGACCGCTACCAGAGACTGCGCCTCGGCGTTGGAGAGCTTGCCGCCCATCGCAATACGGCTGACCCAATGTTCGATTGGAAGTTGGTCTGTCATTTCGTGTCCTCCGTAAGGGCCGGGATACTCTGGTAGGTGCATTTATCCAGCGCTGAATTGGTTTTCGGCGCGCCGCCCTGCCCGCGCCGTTGCCGCAGGGCCGTCAGGTCATCGGGCCAGTCGATATCCCGGTTGAATGACGCCAGTGGCAAGCCACGCACAGGNCCGTTCGAGCGATCGTGTAGATGAAGCTGATAGCTGTTCTGGCCGAAGCGAAATTGCGGCACCCGGTCAGCCCAGAAGATCAGTGCGTTGGTGCCTTCGCGGTTATGGTCAGGCACCACAACTCTGGTATTTTCGTGCACCGCGCTCAGGATAGCGCGGTCGATATCATCGGCGGTCAGCAGCGGCACGTCACCGGGCAGAACCGCCACCATATCGGCCCCCGACCTGCGCAACCGGTCAACCCCATGTGCAACGGCTCCGTTCAGGCCGCCACCCTCAGGCTCATCGCCGATAACGCGAATTCCGCGCGCGGTGACCAACGCCTGAATCGTCGGGTCGGGGCAGACAATCGCCACACCGGCCAACCATTTGGATGCCTGCAACTGGTCCAGAACATCCTGAAGCATTGCCCATTGAAGCTGCGAACGCTCAGACGGCGACAGCATGACCGATAGCCGGGTCTTGGCCCAGATCGGTGACTTGACGGGCACCAGCGCCCAAGCCTGAACCGGCCGAATGCTTCCCAGTTCGCTCATCCCGCGCTCTCCTTGCCCTCGGCAGCGATGTCCAGAACGACCCGGGCCAGCTCAATTCGGTCCTGCAATGTGGTCATCATTGTCTTTGCCACGCGTTTTTGCGGGCCATCGAATGTCACGTCTTCATCCGCGTGATCCACCAGCAGCACATCCGCCAGCCCGGTGTAATGCCGCGCGATGCTGGCGACATCCGATGTGCCGCCGAATTCCGCCATCATCTTGGCCAGCGGTCCCTTGACCGCCTTGCCGCCGATGATCGGGCTGACCGCGATGACCGGCACGCCACGGGCACGGATCAGCGCCTGTGCGCTCGGGATGGCCAGGATCGGATCGACCGAAAGGTAGGGGTTCGAGGGGCAGATCACGATGGCAGCCAGATCGGGGGCTTCAAGTGCTGCGATAACTTCGGGCGTCAGCCGCGTGTTCTGGGCGTTGTCAAAGCGCAGGGACCGTGCGACCGGCTCGCATCTGCGCCCGACGAAATAGCGCTGGAATGGCAGCGCGCCTTCGTCGGTTTCAACGATGGTCCTGATCTTGTCATCCGTCGCGGGCAGGATCGGCACCTTGATCCCCAGCGCGCGGGTGATATCGCGCGTCACCTCGGTCAGCCGCATGCCTCCGGCGCGCCGCGCGGTGCGAAAGGCATGGGTTGCCAGATCCGTATCGCCGAGGTTGAACCAGGTCTCGCCGCCCAGTCGCTCAAGCGCCTGCATGAAGCGCCAGCTTTCGTCCTTGCGGCCCCAGCCGGTTTCGGGATTGACCTCTTCGGCCAGCGTATAGGTCACCGTGTCGATATCAGGCGAGATTGCCAACCCCAGATGCTCGAAGTCATCGGCAGTGTTCACGATGATCGACAACTGATCGGGGGCCAGCACATGGGTCAGCCCCAGGGCAAGCTTGGCCCCGCCGACGCCTCCGCAAAGTGCTGCAATCTTTCCTGGAAATTGCGGGGCGCTCATCGAAACATATCCTTGTCATGCGGGCGCAGAACATCGGCGGCCTTTTGGGACGTATCGGCCCAGGTCAGCCCGCGGATCACCACCACCGGCGTGCTTTCCGCCCCCTCGCCCATCGCCAGAACCGCCGCCGCGGCGATCCCGTCGGAAAACCCGATTTCCGTGGCCTCCAGCGTGCGGCCAAACATGTCTTTCTCGCCGCGACGGTCAATCAGCGCGGCTGGCCCGGCGATGCCGATCGCCACCCCCGTCGTGCCCAGCCGCCATGGGCGACCGAAACTGTCGGTGATCACGACACCTATGGGAGCCTGCCCGCCCTCCTCAAAGCGCGCCCGCAATCCGCGCGCCGATGCATCGGGATCTTCGGGTAGCAACAAAACGATGTCATCCCCCTTCCCGGGGGCGGTCACATTGGAATGGTCGACACCTGCATTGGCCATGACGTGCCCCAGCCGATGCTCGACGATACAGACCTCGCGTTGCGCTCGCAGAACCTTGGCCGTGTCACGCACGATCACCTCGAGGAGGCGCTCGTCCTTGCCGGTCTTCTTCGCGAGCGTCATGGCTTCGTGCGACACCGTGACTGTGGATAGATCCACCGTGCACCCTTCGGCCTTCGAGACGATCTTCTGGGCGATGGCCACGACATCACCGGACTGCAAGACCACGCCTTCGCGGTTAAGCGTTTCAAGGATCACAGCTGCCAGATCATCCCCCCGCGAAATTACGGGGACGGTTCTGGGAGTTATATAGCTGATCGTGGGTGCATTCATCGCCGTATCCTGTTCACCTTGCTTGCCCGCCGGATCTATTCGGCCGGGATGCCAGTGATCATGATGCCCGCACCATCCTTCACCTTGTAGCGCTTGTTTATGGCGATCAGCAGCGATGTCATCGCTTCGGCCGCGACCGAGTTTGCCAGAGGCCCGCCATGCAGGGCGCGCACGCCCAACTGGTTGGTAATCTCCACGATCTGTTCGCGCGCGTCGATGTCATCACCAAAGATCAGCACATCACACCCGGTTTCCCCTTCGCCGCTCAGCTTGTGCGCTGACACGTTGTGGAACCCCGAAAGCAAGCGCACGTCTTCGCCCAGCACTTCGGCGGCGATGGCAGCGGCAGAGCCTTCTTCGGGCAGCTGCACCCGCGCCACCTTGGGCGGGACAAGCGGCACGGTGGTATCGACGACAATCTTGCCTTTGACGACAGGTGCAATATCGCCCAACGTCCCGCGCTGGCTGGCAAAGGGCACCGTCACGAAAACAATATCGGAGTCGCGTGCGGATGATACATTGTCCGTCCCGCTGACACGGCTCGAGCCGGTCGCCTCCGCCAGTTGAGAGGCCGCTTCGGCGGCGCGCCCGGCATCGCGCGATCCGATCGAGACGATAAAGCCCGCGCGCGCCAACCTGAGGGCAAGCCCGCCACCCAACGCACCGGTGCCGCCTACGACTGAGAGTTTGAGGTCTTTCATGTGCTGGTCTCCATTACAAAAGCCGCGCTGCCCGTCTGGCAACCTTGTCTAGGGTCACAAGGGGTTTCAGCACTGGAAAGACGTTGCAAACGGCTCTTGTATTGATATCCTTGTATTCACTTAAATGATATGACATGAAATATGACTTGTCAAAGCCAATAAAGTGCCCGGCCATATCGCCCCGATTTCCAGGGAACAAGGAACCGCACGATGGAGAGATCACATCATCCGGCTGATCCGCAATATACGCCGCTTGAGACCAATGTCCCAGCAGAACCTTTGCGCTATGTCTTTGTCCTGCTCGACGAGTTTTCCTATCTGACCTTTTCCTGCGCGATCGAGGCTTTGCGTCTGGCCAATGGGTACAAGGAAAAGACGTATTATCAATGGGAAGTGCTGAGCGAGACCGGCGCTCCGACGGTCGGCTCCAACGGGCTTGCCCTGCAGGTGAACGGCCCGCTGCGCCCACTGGCGCGCAACGAGACCATGATCATCTGCGGCGGTGACAACATTGCAGAAACCGCGACCCCCGGGATCATCTCCTGGTTACGCCAGAACGCCCGGCACGGGGCAAAATATGGTGGCATGTCCACCGGCGCCTTTGCTTTGGCCAAAGCGGGCCTGCTGACCGGAACCAAGGCAACCCTGCATTGGGAATATCACGCGTCGTTCCGGGAATTGTTCCCCCAAATCGAACTTCTCGACTCGATTTACTATCTGGATGACAACCGGTTTACCTGTGCGGGCTGTGCTGCGTCGATGGACCTGATGCTGCATCTGATGGCCCGGGACTGGGGGCCGGATCTGGCCGGCTACGTCTCGGATCTGATGGTCTACACTGCGCCGCGCGACTTCGGTCAGAGCCAGCGGATGTCCTTTCGGGCGCGCAGTGGCACGCGCCATCCAAAACTGTCTCATTGCCTGGAAATCATGTCAGACCAGATCGAAGAGCCCCTGAGCGCCGCCAGCGTTGCCGAGAAGGTCGGGATATCAACCCGGCAACTGGAAAGGCTGTTCCGCAAATATCTGAATACCACACCGGGGGCGCATTACACGTCGCTCCGGCTGGAGCGTGCGCGGGCGCTGCTGTTGCAGACGGAAATGACAATAACGGAAATCAGTATCGTGGCGGGATTCAGGTCGCGACCGCATTTTACCCGCTGTTACCGGCGGAAATACGGAATCAGCCCCAACCGCGAAAACGGCATGCGGCGCGCATCAGCAGGCTGATCCCGAAGAGTCAGGTGGACGACGCGGCCATGCGGGCGGCGACGAAATCTTCCAGAGCGGCCCCCACGGATTTGAACAGGGTGATCTGATCGTCGGCCTTGCGCGGCACGGCTTCACCGCGGCACAGTTCAGCCAGATCGCCGACAATGTCGGATCTGGCGATATCCCCCGCCGCCAGAGGCTGCGTCAGGTCGCCGGCCTCGGCCATCGCGCCATCATAGGTATCGACAATGATCCCTCCAGCGGCGCGTTTCACAGCCTCGGTATCGGCTTCGCGCATCTCCTGGGTGTAGCCGCCCACCAGATCCAGATGGGTGCCAGGCTTTAGCAAGGCCCCCTTGATCAGCGGCTCGTTGGTGATGGTGGCGGCTGCGATCACATCGGCCTCGGCCACGGCCGCATCCAGATCGGTCGCGACGCTCACGCCCTCGAACTTGTCGGCAAGCGCCTGTGCCTTGTCGGGGTTGCGACCCCAGATCTTGACGGTGTCGTAGTCGCGCACGGTGCGGTGCGCAGAGACCAGCACTTCGGCAATGGTCCCCGACCCGACGATCAGCAGAGACTTGGCATCCTTGCGCGCCATGGCGTCCGCGGCCAGGGCCGAGGTTGCTGCGGTCCGTCGCGCGGTCAGTTCCGCCCCTTCCATCACCGCTTCAGCCTGACCGGTGACCGCATCGAACACCACCACTGTCGCGTTCACCGCAGGCAGGTTGCGCGCCGCGTTGCCGGGCACGATGAACAGGATCTTGACCGCCAGCTTGCCGCCCTCTTCCCAGGCGGGCATTGTCAGAAACGTGGAATCCGGACCATCAGGCACGGGCACGGGATAGGCGCTGCGCAATGGTTGCGTCACGCCCTTGGCAAAGGCTTCACGCAACTCATCGATCAGCCGAGGCCAAGGCAAGGCCGCCTTCACGTCTTTGTCTGTAAACAGCTTCATCGGTGTGTCTCCCTTCGTTACAGATTCCTGCCGGCGGCTCAGCCAGTTGGAAAAACCAGCTTGGAAAGCTGGCTTTTGATGACTTTCTTGGTTGGTGTCATCGGCAGATCATCAAGGATGACCACATGTTCGGGGCGACGCATCTTGCCGATTTTCCGTTCGGCCAGAAAGGCGCTCAAGGACTCGACAGTCATGGTTTTTCCGGGGCGCAGGCTCAGCACGGCGCAGATCCGTTCGCCCAGAATGTCATCGGGCTTGGGGATCAGTGCGGCCTGAACGACATCGGGATGCTCCGAGATTGCCGCCTCTATGTCCGAGGGGTTGATCTTGACCCCGCCGCGATTGATCACGTCGATCGACCGGCCGGTGATCGCGACATTGCCATGTTCATCCCACATCGCCATGTCGCCGCAAGTGAACCAGCCATCTTCGTTGAACGCCTTGGCGTTGGCCGCGTCATTGCCGACATATCCGGCCATGATGGTGAAGCCCCGCAACTGCAATTCGCCCTCAACGCCCGCTCCAAGCTCTGTGCCGTCAGTGTCAACGATCCGCACCTCGATGCCGGGAACCGGGCGTCCGACCGTGCCGTGCCGCTCTGCCGGAGACGCGTCATAATCGGTTTGCGTCACTAGAAGGGATTCGGTCATCCCAAACAGGATGCCGATCCGACCATTGGGCAGATGATCTTCGAACTCACGCGCCACGGCGGGCGCACAGAGCGCCCCGCCCAGGATCACGTGCCGCACCGACGACAGATCGCGCCCTTCCAGTTCACCGGCGCGCAGCGTGGCGGCCAGATGGGCCGGGGCACCGTAAACGATCGTGGGCTTCTGCTGCTCCAGCATCCCGGCAAAGGCGGAGGGTGTGTATTGATCCAACATCACCACCGAGCCACCGACGCTGAGCGAATTGTTCACGCATTCCAGCCCGAAGATGTGGCTGAAGGGCGGCGCAATCATCGAATGGTCGTCCTGCGTGCCGTTGATGGTCTTGGTATAGGCACGCGCGTCCGCCAGCAGCGTTTCACAGGCATGCATGACCGCCTTGGGCGCGCTCGTCGTGCCCGAGGTGAAGCACAACAGCGCCGCATCCCCGGCCGTGGGCGGATCGGCAATTTCGTCCAGTGTGCTTTTCGCGATCATGTCGGACATTCGGTAGAACTGCGCGCCCTCGACGCTGCCGCGAGCCACGATCACATGCTCCAGATCGGGCAGCGAGTTTCGCAGCCCATCCATCACTTCGGGGCGGTTGCGCTTTTCATCGGCGGGGGCACAGATGACCGCCTTGGCACCAGAGAATTCCAGAAGCGGGCGCAGTTCATGCTCTTCATAGGGCATGTGCATCGTGGCCAGGATGCCCCCCATCCGGGTGACACCGAAATAGGCGATCAAAAACTCGATGCTGCTGGGCAACTGGATCGCAACGATATCGCCCTTGCCCAAGCCGATATCCAGCAGCGCGTTGGCAAATTTGAGCGAGGCGCGGGAAAACTCCCGATAGGTAAAGCCGCGCCCATCTGCTTCGCTGGCGAACAATCGGTCGGGGGTTTCAACAGCCCATTTGTCGAGCAGGTCGCACAGCGTGTCGCTCTGCCAATGCCCCTCGGTCACGTAGCGATTGACCGTATGTTCCGGGTGCCGTGAGAATTTGGCGCGCGCCATATCGTATTTCCATCGTCCATAGTTTCAGGTCCGGATCGCCCTGCAAGCAAGCCTTGGCTGACAGAAACCGGTGACCTTCGACAAGAACCTGCCGACTGTCATAGCCTGAGTGAAAAGTGGTGGGTGAAGTCCCGCCGGGGCAAAGCACTGCGCCCGGCGGAGGGATCGAGATGCCTAGTCGGCCATCAGGACCATGTCCGTGGTGCGGATATCGGCGGGGTTGATAACCTCGACCTCACCATTCTGCACCTGGATGACCGGCAGATCACGCGCCGCGTTCATGCCGTCTTCGCGGAAGTTGATCGGTCCGAAGAAGGTGTTGATCTCCATCTCCTGTAACGCGGTCCGAACAGCGTCACGATCGGTTGTGCCGGCTATTTCCATCGCCTTGGTCAAGGCGATCAGCGCCGCGGCAGAGGACGCCCAGACATAATCTGCCTCTTCGCCCGTCGCTTCGGCAACCGCATCGTAGAACTCCTTGGACGTGCCAAAGACATCATCACCCTTGTAGGGGGTCGACTGGTGCCACCATGTCGCACTGGTGACGCCATCGGCCAGACTACCGAGGTTGTCGATGAATTCCTTGTAGGCCGGTCCGGTGATCATCGTCACGATCGGGGCTGTCACGCCCAAGTCGGCCATCTGCTGCCGGAACAACACCAGGTCCTGCGTGTAGCCCGTCACATAAATCCAATCGGGATCAGCCGATTTGATGCTGGTGATCGCCGAGGAATGATCGAGCGATCCGACCGGATAGAGGCTCTTGTAAACCACCTCGATCCCGGCACCGGGCGCTTCGCGCTCCATCGCTTCGGCCATGATCTTGGGGAATACGTCATCCCGCCCGACGATGGCAACGGTCGCAAGGTCCGGCTTGACCGCCTTGAACTGGGTCAGCATCGAATTGATCAGCCCGAGGCTGGGCGAAAGAGTGCCGAACAGGTTGGTATATCCCTGGTTATGCACTGGCTCGGATGAGGCGACAGCGACGATCGGAACGCCGTAACGCTCTGCAACGCCAGCCACGATCTTGGTATGGCCCGACCCGAACGGCGCGGTCATGAAATCCACCTTGTCACGGGTGATCAGGGTTTCTGCCAGCTGCTGCGCGCGGTTTCCGTCGGTCTGGTAGTCATAGGTGATCAACTCGACCTGATATTTCTCGCCACCGATGTCGATGCCGCCGGCTGCATTCACCCTGTCCAGCCAGAGTTTGTAAGCCTGCTCTTGCTTGTGCCCCTCTTCGGCAAGGCCACCCGTCAGCGCAAGCGGCGCGCCGATCTTGACGACCTTGTCCTGAGCGGTTGCCGCCCCGGGGCCCATGGCAACCGCAGCCGCGCAGCAAAGCCCGAGAAAACTCCTCCTGGCCAAGCTATTGTTTAGAATCAATGTCATTTTTTACCTCCCTTAATTTATTGCCTACATTCTTGACCAAAACGTCAACTTGTCAATATCTATTTGTTATGATGTATTGCCTCGGCAGGTAAACCGATGTTCGCCCGGGCCTTTTTTCCTTGCTTGCTACTGGGAATAATTCCGCGAAATTTGCCTGCATTTGTTTGGTGCAATTGATACGGACCTGCCACGGCATCTGCTGGCGTGGCAGCACCTGCAAACGGCCGGGCAACCGGGCACCCCCGTGGAATGAGGTGGGTGGGTACATCTGATACCACCCCGAAATTTCTTCGGAAAAACTGCTTGGCAGCCATAGGAAATGGACTGACCCAAAGAGCCGTGCGCACGCTGTTCACGGCGCGCTTCGGTCCGGTCAGAAACACCGGAAGCCGTGCTTTTCCAGGAAAATCAGCGCTTCATCTAGGCACCATTGCCCAAGGGACAGTCAGGTAGTGGGCCGCCCCGGTTTGACCAGCGGGCCGAGGCTGTCCAGGTAGCTGCGGTCGAACTCCGACGCCCGATCGTAGATCGAAAACCGTGCCCGGCTGTCGCGAAAGCTCTTGTGAGGTTGTCCCATGCGCAGGATCCCCTCGCGCCGCTGACGGCGCACCAGTTCGAAATCGACCTCGATGGGTATCATCTCTTCCTGGACGCTACCGCGATGCAGGATCTGGCCGGCGGGGTCGATCACCATGGAATAGCCATTGCCGCCCGCCAGCAACCCATTGATGTGAAAGACATAGCTTTGGAACATCGCCGCTGACCCCTGGGCGATAGCCAGATCGGCGGGACGGTCGATAAAGCTGGCCATCACCGGATTGATGATCACCTCAGCCCCCATCGAGGTCAGCGTGCGCGTCACCTCGGGAAACCACAGATCATAGCAGATGGACACGCCAAAGCGCCCTACCCCCGGAACGTCGAACACGCAGAATTCCTCGCCCGCCGTCACGCCCTCTTCATACGGGGTAAAGGGGAACAGCTTGCGATATCGGGTTACGATTTCGCCGGCCGGATTGAAGACCGGCGTCGTATTGAAAACATGCTCACCGCTCTGTTCGAAATAGCTGCCGGGAACCAGCCAGCAATCATGGCGGCGGGCAAGTTCTGCCAGTTGCTGTTCGATCGCCCCGCCGATGGGCTGGGCCGCGGCCCTGTCCGGCCCATGCGGGGCAAGTTCGCTAAAGACCACCATCTGCACCCACGGATAGAGATGAAACAGGATTTCCATGCGCTTCTGCATCTCGGCGATATTGTTGTGCATAGTGATATGCATCTGGATGCCGGCAATCGAAAAACGGGACATTTCTTCTCCTGGGGGATTTAGGAAAGATGTGTTCGGGAGCTTTGCGGCCTCAACAATTGCTGTGACTGTTCTGATGGCCAGCCCCCGGCAGGTCCGGACGGCCCTGCGCCGGGGCGGCGCTGTCGGATTTCAGGCTCTTTGCCGATCTGTAGGCCACACTGCGAGACCCTGCGGCAGAAAAATGGACCATGCGTTCACGCCGGTCGACCGCGTCCAGTTGCCACTCATCGCGCGTGCCATCCATCCAGGCCAGCGAAACCGAGCGCGCCAAGGGGCGATACACAGCCGTGTAAACGGTGCCGAATCCGCGGTCATATCCGGTACTGGCAAGCGGGCTGGTCAGAAATTCGCCCAGCAACCGATCAGCGGTCATTGTCGGATCGCGGAACAGCTCCTCCAGATGGTCAGCACGGCCCTGGGTGTTTGAAAACCGTCCATGGCGCGGCCACTCGACACCGATCTGGTGATTGGTGGCAAACGGCGAATGAGTGACAATCGCCGGGCGGTCGGGTGCCAGAAAGACCGTCGCCCAAGCGCCCGACGCATCCGCCACCGTGACGTTATAGGACATATGGCAGGGCACGCTGCGCAGTGCTTCGACCGCTTGTTGCACGTCCACGCACATTTCCAGCACGTACCGGATGATCATCGGGATGCCGAAGCCGGCGGCGCTGACCACGCGGCCCCCGAATGTCAGCGACGCCACAAGACCCGCATCGTTCATGCCATCTGCAAGGCCCACCATTCCCTCGACCATGCCCACGACGCGGCGTCCCCGCCACTTTGTCGACAACAGCGTGGATTCGTTCAGTTTTGGGTCCAGATCGTAATTGCGGATCAGTTGCGGACCGTCGGCATCTACGATCACCGCCTGCGAACAATTGACCAGATATCGCGGCGGCGACCAGAAGCTGAGAAACAGGGCAATGTCGTCATCATCGCCGCATGTTTCGACCCATTTATCCCAAAGCGTTTCAAACTCGGGCATATGACGGCGCAGCGCGAGGCGTGCATTGCGCAGATCGGTTGCACCAATCGTATGGCGTTTGCGCATCCAGTCAGACCAACCCGGCCAGCCATGCGAAAACACCTGCCGCAATGCGTCAGCGGGTGCATCTTCTGCAAGGCTTCTGAAATTGAGTTGCATGATGTGTCCGTGGATATCCGGCAAAACTGATACGTGAGTCGTGCGCGAAGCTTTCCTTAACAGGCATCAAGCAAGAAGCACCATAGCGCATGGTGTAGTGATATTGACATGGGGCGGCATGATGTCAAGATTGCCACCATGCTCCAGTCGCCCGTCCCAAACGGCGCGATCCGTCAGACCGACATCGCCATGTTGGTCGCGAGTTATCGGATTACGCAGTATCCCACCATCGTGCGCGTGCGCCGCACGGTACAGGGCGGCGGGTTTGGCGATCAGGATCGCATCCCCTATACATGGACGGTATTTTTTCTGGTCGATGGCCAGTGGATGTCACTGGAAAGCGCGCGCGGCATGCGGCGCGAATGGGGCAGTCTGGACAAGCTTGAAATCTGGCTGCGCGGTCAGGGATTCGCCTTTTTCTGGGTGAGAAACGATATCGACGCGGTCGGAGTGCCGGGCGAAGAGACTGATTGCCCCCCGCCCTAGCAATTTTCAGAACCATTTACCGGCGGTCATATCCGCTGGCATGGCGACTTCGGTGGTGGTGGTCAAAGGCACGCTTTTGAACTCTGCCTTGATCGCACTGTTCCACTGCTTGGCGCGTTCCAGCAGTTGCCGGTCATCCGATTGCATCCGGCCACGTGCCAGGATGCAGCCCAGATCGGCACCGTGGTAACAGTATTCTCCGACCCCGTAGACCCGCAGATAGAACGCTTCGTGCTCGTCACCGAGCGCGTTGATATTGTGGCCTGCTCGCTGAAACGTGATCGCCCCGGCATCGTCCATCGCCCAGATCCCCGACCGGGGGGCCTGTGTGATCAGCTCGACCTTGTCCTCGGTCTGCTTGAGGATCAGTTGGGTCCAGTAATCGTAGTGGTTCCAGCGGCTCTGGATTTCCGCGATGTCGATTTCATAATCGACATCCATGAATTCCAGCAGATGGAACAGGAACATCGGGCACCCGCCATAGGTCGAGGTGATCAGGTTGGTGGGCGGCGATGCCCCTGAAACCCGTGGGTTCAACTCGCCCAGGTAGACCTCGTTGGTGTCGGTATCGAGCAGAAAGTCGGTGCAGAACACCCCCTTGTAACCCTCTTTATACAGTTGATCACCCAGCTTGCGCGCCATCTCGCGCACCTTGTCCGGCACGCCCTCGGGCAGGATTGCAGGCGACACATCATTGCCGCACCAACCACCCTTGTAGGGCGTGATTTCCTCGAAACCAGTAATGTCTGTCATCACCGGACCGACCAGCGTGCCATGCCGCGTGGCGCAGCCTTCGATGGTGCCCGGCAGGTGATTGAGGCGCTTCATCACCTTCAGTTTCTCACCGATGATCTTGCTGGAAAACTTGTCCCAATCGGCCTCGGATTTGATGAAGAACGTGGTACGGCCACTGTCGCCATAAGGGGTCTGAACGACCAGATCCTTGCCCAGCTTGGCACTGGCGGCGAGTTTGTTGAGCTTGGCATAGCTATCGGCTTCGCCCATCACGTTGGGCGCGCTTTCAACACCGGCTTCGTTGCCCAGGCGGGTGGTCTCGATCTTGCTGTCCAACCGGTGGCGCAACTCGTTCGAGGGCAGCGCAATCTTGAGGCCGATTTCCTCGCACAATTCCTCGGTCTTTTCGTCGAACATGACAAAAACCGCCAACCCCGGATCGCGTTGTTTCACCCGATCCCGGAATTCGGGATGGTCGACCAGATAGTTACCGACATCTTCCATCGACTGGAAAACCGGCGCGCCAATCTGCGTCGGCTTGAACACCCGGGGGTGCTGCCCGTCAAACACGTCAAAGTAATTCACGAACTCGAGCCCGCCGACCCATTGGTCCAGCCCCATCAGGTTGAAAGGCGTCGGCATGACGACATAAATCGGCGTCTTGTTGCGCCTCAGGTAACGATAGATTTCGGTCAGACCGGTTAGCTTTTCTTTAGTCCTGGTCATCGTTGGCTGTCTCCTGTTGGTTCTTTTTGTTGGCGCAAAGGCGCGTGGTCGGCTCACGCAGATAGGCCTTGTTGGCGTATGGTCCGAAGAGGATGCACATGTTTTCTCTGGCCGGTGCACATCCCCCCTTTCGTCAACTCATTTTCAGGCTATCTGGTTTCAAACGAGAGGTCACTTTTCATTTATTACGCTCAGGCACCTCGCAGAGATATTTCCGGCACGCCAAAACGCCATCCGCATTACCATCATTACCTACAACATAGAGCATGATGTGAAAATGCCTACAAGCCTCGGAGATGGGACCGCCCTCAAGTGCAAAGTTTGGAAGATTTGCGCGTGCGAGGGGCTTTGTTGCACAAATCATCTGAAGTCCGGAGTTCCCCTTTCCCCGGACGGATTTATCCTACGGCCTCTGTGACGGGTATGCCAAGAGCGGTGTAGCGG
>JGI24723J26617_10001996_pt1 | contig 16958 bp, 16 predicted proteins | sample Cruoilmetagenom6_FD_26617 | JGI IMG/M metagenome (IMG submission 26617)
GGCGGCAAAAAGGCGCTAGTGGATCGACCGAAACATTTGAATCCCTCGGCCAGTCGGCCAGTCGGCCAGTCGGCAAGGTTGCTGCGCAAGCCATTAAAGTGTTTTCATAAGTTGATTCATCAAGAAAACGGCTAGTGGTTCGAATCGTCAGAGTCGCACCACTAGTATTCACACAGTCAGCGGAATGTCACAGATGCCCCAGCATACCCAGCCCCTCATCTGTCCGGCCGGCACGGTCCTGTTTCGCCCCGGGCAGGATTGCCCCGGTTTTGTCCGCCTGCTTTCAGGCACAATCCGGGTCACCCTGACGGCCGCCAACGGGCGCGAAGTGGTGCTGTACCGGGTCACGCCGGGGGACGTATGCCTGCAAACCTTCGCCTGCCTGACTGACGGGCGCAGCTATTCCGCCGAAGGTGTCGCCGAGACGGATATCGAGGGGGAGATCATGCCGCATGCGCAGTTCCGTCAGGCCATGAGTGCCGACCCGGAGTTTCGTGCCGAGGTGATGCAGGGCGTCGCCCGCCGCTTTGCCGACTTTCAGCAACTGGTCGAGGATGTCGCCCTGACAGGCTTTGACGCGCGCCTTGCGCGGGTTCTGTTGCGGCTGGCGGGGGCAGGGCATCAGATATCGGTAACCCACGATGCGCTGGCCGCCGAAACTGCTTCCGGGCGGGCCTTTGTCAGCCGGCGTCTGGGCGAATTCGCCCGTCGCGGACTGGTCCGGCCGGGGCGGGGGCGGCTGACCCTGCTGGATCGGGACGGGTTGGAACGGATCGCATCCGAGGAACGGTGACACTGTCACCGACACGTGCGCGCGAATATGCGATAAAGGGCCATCACTTGTGACTCTGCTGAAAGGAAACACCCATGCTGAAACGTAACGAAGGCAACCTTGACCGCGTCCTGCGCATCATCCTTGGTCTTGTCCTGCTGTCGCTGGTCTTTATCGGCCCGATGACGCCCTGGGGCTGGGTCGGCATCATCCCTCTGGCCACCGGTCTGCTGGGGTCTTGCCCGATCTATTCGATCCTGGGCCTGAATACCTGCCCGATCAAAAACTGATCCCAGTGACAGCCCAGGTCGGTACTGCCCTCGTGGTGCTGACCTGGGTTGCACCANATATTGGGTTTGATCGGATTCAATACACTCTAATCCCGCTGCACCCCATGCCGCATCCGCATCCACCCACCCGGCGAGACAAAGAATGACAGCCCGAACCCGGTGGCAAACCCGGACAGATCGGCGATCCAGTCTTTCTGCAATCCGAACAACAGGCCAAACACCAGCTGCGCCCCCATCAAAAACGCAATCAGAGTAAACGCCTGCGCCTGATTGGCCCCGACCAGCGACAGCGACTTCCATAGCAAATAGGTGAACGCCCCAATCAGCCCGTAAACCGGCGGGAAGCCTCCGATCAGCGGGAAGGATTCGTTGGTGAGCAAGGTATAGCCCATCGCCCCGCCAATCCCTGACAACACAAACACCGCCAGCATGGCGATCCCGCCAAACACCTCGGCCACCATTTTGCCCATCGCCAGCACGAACACGCCGACAAACAGCGCCTGGGTGAACGAGCCATGCACAAAGGGATAGGACACAAACCGGATCAGATGTTCCATCGGCCAGCGCCCGGTCTCCCACATCCAGCGGACAATTTCCCCGGAAAACGCATAGGTTTCGATCGCTTCCAGCCGCCAGCCAATCGCTTCGGGTCCGCCGATCAGCCCGCGCGTGCCCAGCGAAAAGGCGGCCTCGACCCCCATGATGAACAAAAACAACGCCGCCACGACCGGTGGCAGCGGGTTAACCGCAGGGGTGTGGGACTCACTGCTCATGTCACGGTCTCCTTTGGCCGCACCTGTTGACGATGCCTGATCCCATGGGTAAGCGAGGCGGATTGATTTTGCCAGCCGGGAGTTGCCGCATATGACCGAAACGACCTTCACACCGCGTGTATTCTCTGGCATTCAGCCCTCTGGCGGGCTTACCCTGGGCAACTACCTGGGCGCGATAAAACGTTTCGTGGATATGCAGGGCGATGATTTCGAGACCATCTATTGCATGGTCGATCTGCACGCCATTACCGTTTGGCAAAACCCTTCTGACCTGACCCACAACACCCGTGAATTGTGCGCCGGTTTCATCGCCGCCGGGATCGACCCGGAAAAATCGGTTCTGATCAACCAAAGCCAGGTGCCGGAACACGCGCAGCTGGGATGGATATTCAACTGCGTCGCCCGCATGGGCTGGATGCAGCGGATGACCCAATTCAAGGACAAGGCCGGCAAGAATGCCCAGAATGCCTCGCTTGGGTTGTTCGGATATCCGGCCCTGATGGCCGCCGACATTCTGATTTATCACGCCACCCATGTGCCGGTGGGCGAGGATCAGAAACAGCATCTGGAACTGACCCGCGACATTGCCGCCAAGTTCAATCATGACTATGGCATCGATTTCTTCCCAATGACTGAACCAGTGATCGAGGGCGCGGCCACGCGGGTCATGTCCCTGCGCGACGGTTCAAAGAAGATGTCAAAATCCGATCCCTCTGACATGAGCCGGATCAACATGACCGACGATTCAGACGCAATTGCCAAGAAGATCCGCAAGGCAAAGACCGACCCGGACGCCCTGCCATCCGAAGTCAAGGGGCTTGAGGGCCGTCCCGAGGCGCGCAATCTGGTGAACATATTTGCCGCCCTTTCCGACCAAAGCGTCGAACAAGTCCTTGCAGAATTTGGCGGAAACCAGTTTGGCACGTTCAAACCCCTGCTGGCCGAACTGGCGGTATCCAAGCTTTCGCCGATCTCGGCGGAAATGGCCCGTCTGATGGCCGATCCGGATGAAATCGACCGCATCCTGACCCGCGGCTCTCTGCGCGCGCGTGAGATCACCGCGCCAATCCTGCGCAAGACTTATGACATTGTGGGAATGGTCGGGCCTGTTTGATCAGAGGTGGTCACGGAAATTCGGACCAGTATCTAAGATGGATCGACTTATGAGAACGTCGATTCGAAATTACGCGACGAAAGAACCCTTCGCCTGATTTCAAAGCCAAAGTTGCGCTTGAGGCGATCCGTGAAGAAATTATGATGGCGGAGCTGTCGAAGAAGTATGGCGTACATTCGACCCAGATTGGGGCGTGGAAACGTGCTGCGATTGGCTTTGATGATGTAACCGCCCCCTGTCATGACCAAACGGTTTAACGCCGCCATTCCCGGTCACGAACTTCACGCGCTGCTTCAGAAATCAACGCATCGTTATTCTGTTCACAATGGGGCCGGCCATGGAAGGCAATTTGTCTATTTGGCCGGGTGCTTGCTTGTACGCGGCGGGTGGCCACGAACTATTTTATAAGGCCCAAAAGATGAGGTCCGCCAACCGCAAACCCGTAAGAACCGTGTTTGTGGCAACGCGCCCCGCTCTGCGTGGCAACTGGCCGCTTGACCCCGCCCGGTTGCAGGGCCATGTAGCTGGATTAGATGCTCCCGGGGTAGGCACGGAGGCGTCAGACAGACACACACGGACGCAGCAGGAACCAGATATGGCGCGACAACAGGCAGCTCCGGACTCCACGGAAGAACGCGAAAAATCCCGGGAGATAGGGGTTCTGGGCGCGCTTTGGCCGTTCTTGAAACCCTATAAGTGGCTGATGATCGGGGCCAGTCTGGCGTTGGTGATGACTGCGGGCATGTCGCTCACCCTGCCTTTGGCGGTGCGCCGTGTGGTGGATAATTTCCGTATCGAGGACGGAGACCTGCTGGACCTCTATTTCCTGGCCGCTCTTGGTATCGCGGCGGTGCTGGCGCTGGGAACCGGTCTGCGGTATTCGCTGGTCACAAGGCTGGGCGAACGGGTGGTGGCCGATATTCGGATGGCCGTCTTTGACCGGGTCATCGGCATGAGCCCGCGGTTCTTTGAACAGATCATGACCGGAGAAGTACTCAGCCGGATCACCACGGATACCACTCTGATCCAGTCGGTGCTTGGGTCGTCCGTGTCGATCGCGCTGCGTAATCTTCTGATCTTTATCGGTGGGCTGGCTCTGATGCTGTTGACCTCGGCAAAGCTGGCGGGGTTGGTGTTGATGATCGTGCCGGTGATCATCGTGCCGATCCTGGTGCTTGGGCGCCGGTTGCGGGTGATCAGCCGCGAGAATCAGGACTGGATCGCCGCGTCATCCGGCAATGCCTCCGAGGCGCTGGGCGCGGTGCAGACAGTGCAGGCCTTTACGCACGAGGCCAACAGCCGGGCCCAGTTTGCCGATATCACCGAAACCTCTTACGAGGTCTCGCGCCGTCGTATTCACACCCGCGCAATGCTGACCGTGATCGTCATTTTTCTGGTGTTTACCGGCGTTGTCGGTGTGTTGTGGATGGGCGCGCGCGATGTGCGTTCCGGCACCATGACCGAAGGCGCGCTGATCCAGTTTGTGATCTATGCGGTAATGGTTGCCGGAGCGGTTGCCGCCCTGTCCGAGATCTGGAGCGAATTGCAGCGCGCTGCCGGTGCAACCGAACGCCTGGTGGAATTGCTAAGATCGGTGGATACGGTGCAGGATTCGAACGCACCGGTCACGCTGCCCCGCCCGGTGCGGGGCGAGATCGCGTTCGAGAACGTATCCTTCCGCTATCCGGCCCGCCCCGGAATTGCCGCGCTTGAGGACATATCGTTAACCGTTCGCCCCGGCGAAACGGTGGCTTTTGTTGGTCCGTCGGGGGCAGGCAAGACCACGATGATCCAGATGATCCTGCGGTTTTATGACCCCGATCAGGGGCGTGTCACGCTGGACGGNGTCGGCCTGGGCGATCTGGTGCGGGATGATTTCCGCACATCGGTCGCTCTGGTGCCGCAGGATCCGGTGATCTTTGCCACCTCGGCGCGCGAAAATATCCGCTTTGGTCGCCTTGATGCCACCGATTCCGAGGTTGAAGCGGCGGCTGCGGCTGCGGCNGCGCACGAGTTCATTTCGGCGCTTCCNGATGGGTATGACAGCTATGTGGGCGAACGCGGCGTCATGCTGTCGGGCGGCCAGAANCAGCGCATTGCCATTGCCCGCGCCATTTTGCGCGACGCNCCGGTTCTGTTGCTGGACGAGGCCACCAGCGCGCTGGATGCCGAAAGCGAACGCGCGGTGCAACATGCGGTGGATAAACTCAGCGCCGGGCGCACCACGCTGATTGTGGCGCATCGGCTGGCGACGGTGAAAAAGGCCGACCGGATCGTCGTCCTGGATCAGGGCCGGATCGTGGCCACCGGTCCGCATGATCAGTTGGTGGCCGAAGGCGGGCTGTATGCAAGGCTGGCGCGCTTACAGTTCACCGACGGAATGGCGGCCGAATAACGCGGATTGGCGCGGCGTTACCAAAACCATGACCAGCCTGACGTTAAGCCTTTGCTTGCGTCGCCGCAGTTTTTTACCCATCCTGCCTCCAGTGAAAAGAAAGCCTGAATACGGGCGATCAGGGGAGGATACGATGAAGACCTTTGCGGATATGGCGGATCGCGATGCGATCGAGAACGAAGGCCCTTGGGAACAGCGGGACAAACCGGTCACGCTTTACCAGATGCTGGAACGCACGGCGACACGGGTTCCCGACAATGACGCGATCAGCTACCAGTTGCTGTCCGGTCCCCAGGACAAGGCCGAAACCCTTAGCTGGTCCCAGCTTATGGCGCAGACCTGTCAGGCGGCCAACCTGTTCCGCTCGCTCGGGATCGGCGAGACGGACGTGGTGGCCTATATCCTGCCCAACTGCACCGAGATCATCACCACCNTGCTGGGCGGTGCAATTGCCGGCATCGTCAACCCGATCAACCCGCTGCTGGAACCCGAACAGATCGCCTCNATCCTGCGCGAGACCAACGCNAAGGTTGTCGTCACCCTGCGCCCGTTCCCGAAAACCGACGTGGCCGAAAAAACCGCCGAAGCGGTGCGCCACGCGCCCAACGTGAACACAGTGCTTGAGGTTGACCTGAACCGTTACCTGACGCCGCCGAAATCGTGGATCGTGCCGCTGATCCGGCCCAAGATGGACAATAAAGAGGGGCTGGCCCACGCGGACTACAAGATATTCAAAAAGGAAATGGCACGCCAGTCCACCACGTTGGATTTTGCCGACGGTGGCAAGGACCGGGTGGCCTGTTATTTCCACACCGGCGGCACCACAGGCATGCCCAAGGTGGCGCAGCATCAGTATTCCGGGCTGATATATAATGGCTGGATCGGTGACACGCTGCTTTATACCGAAGACGACAACATCATGTGCCCTCTGCCGATGTTCCATGTGTTCGGCGTGCATGTGATCCTGATGGCGGCGATTGCCAGCGGCGCGCATGTGGTGTTTCCGACACCGCAGGGCTATCGCGGCGATGGGGTGTTCGACAATTTCTGGAAGCTGATCGAACGCTGGAACGCTACCTTCATGATTACCGTACCCACCGCCATTTCGGCGCTGATGCAGCGCCCGGTTGATGCGGATATCAGCACCATCAAGACGGCGTTTTCCGGTTCGGCCCCGTTGCCGGTCGAACTGTTCCGCCGCTTTGAGGAGGCGACCGGCGTCAACGTGGTCGAAGGCTATGGCCTGACCGAGGCCACCTGCCTTGTGTCCTGCAATCCGACCGATGGCGAAAAGAAGATCGGTTCGGTTGGTATTACCTTCCCCTATACGGATGTGAAGATTTACAAAGGCACGCCCGGTGGCCCAATCGAGGCCGACGTGGACGAGATCGGCGAGATCTGCATTTCCAATCCGGGTGTTTACGCCGGTAATACCTATACCGAGGCAGCCAAGAACGAAGACCTGTTTTACCACGGTGAATACCTGCGCACCGGCGATCTGGGCCGGTTCGACAGCGATGGCTATCTGTGGATCACTGGGCGCGCCAAGGATCTGATCATTCGCGGCGGTCACAACATCGACCCGGCCGAGATAGAAGAGGCGTTGCTGGGCCACAACGCCGTGGCCTTTGCCGGAGCGATTGGCCAGCCGGACGCCCATTCGGGCGAGTTGCCCTGTGCCTTTGTCGAACTGGTGGCCGGGGCCGATGTTTCGCCCGAGGAGCTGCTTGAATACTGCCGCGTCCATGTGCATGAACGCGCCGCCCACCCCAAGCATATGACCATCCTTGACGAGCTGCCGAAAACTGCCGTGGGCAAGGTGTTCAAACCGGAACTGCGCAAACAGGCGATCACCCGTGTGTATAATGCGGCTCTGGAAGATGCCGCCGTGCAGGCGCGCGTGACGTCTGTCATTGATGACAAGACCCGCGGTCTGGTGGCGCAACTGCGTCGGGGCGGCGCAAATGAAGAGGCTGTCGCAAAAGTGCTGGGCGGGTTCACACGACCCTGGGAATGGGCCGAGTAACCGGACGCNCGGCAGGNGATCTGGCCTTATGACTAAGCCCGCGCCCCGCGCGTGGGTTGTCACCGGATCGGGCAGCTACTCAATTTAGAAAAGCGCGTTGGGAACCGATGTCATAGGGTGACCGTTTTGCAATGATCGCCAATCGTCAAGCGCGCACGGCGACAGCCAAGTCCATGACATTGGTACCAGTCGGCCCGGTGCGCAACAGGGCACCTCTGGCGTCCAGATAGCGACCGCTGTCGGCAGTCGCCAGTGCTTCAGCCGCGTCCGGACCCCAGGTGGTCCCGTCAACAACGCCACCCGCGGCTTCGGTTGGGCCATCCGACCCGTCCGTGCCGCCCACGACCACTGTCAGCCCCTCAGCCCCGGAAATCTCGCGCGCAAGTGCAAGTGCCAGCGCCTGATTGCGCCCGCCCCGACCGGGGTTCGCCGGCAAAACAACCGTCGGTTCACCGCCAAAAATCATCACGCCCGGTCCCATCGACCTTATCCGTGGCCCGATGTGGCGCGCCAATGCATCAAGATCATCATGCAGCACCTCGCCACATTCCAGCACCGGACACCCAAGGGCGCGCGCCGCCGCGGCGGCAGCGTCGCGGGCAATCGCGTTCGAGGCAATAATCTGCGCGCGATAAGAGAAATCATGGTGGTCTGGCGCGCTTCCCAAACCCGAACCGATAACCGCCAGATCATCCCCCGGAACATCCGAAATCGCCAGTACCCGCACCCCTGCGCCGTGGAAATGGCCAAGCAAACCGCCGCCCTTGATGCGCGACAGCTTGCGCCGTTCGCGGTTCATCGCGATGATGTCCAGCCCTGCCGCCAGCAAGTGGCGATTCAGCGCCTGCAAATCCGCCAGCGTCCTGCCGGCGACCGGGTCTTCGGCCAGCGATGATGCCCCGCCCGAAATCAGTATCAGCACATTCGAGCCTTTGGGCATGGCCGCAAGTGTTTCGCGCAATGCCTGCCCGCCTGCCAGGCTGCGCGTATCCGGCACCGGATGCGCCGCCTCTATCAGGCGCACATGGGCCGCCAGCCCGGTTCCATGCCCGTCCTTGGTCACCACCAGCGCCGGGACAGGGCCAAACCGGTCAAGGGCCGCTTGCGTCATTGTCCCTGCTGCCTTGCCGACCGCGATGATCTGGTCAGGTTTGACGGTTTGGTCAGCCTTCAGCGCGCGCATTGTTGCAAGATATCCGCCCACCGCCTCAACGCCGGCATGCCAGATGGCAAGGGCCTTCTTGGCACCGTTCATTCCATATCCATCCAGATCGTCACCGGACCGTCATTGATCAGCTCAACACTCATGTCCGCGCCAAACCGACCAGCCCCGACCGGCACGCCGAGGGCTGCCAAGGCNTGCGCGAAATGCTGGTAAAGCGNTTCACCCAAGGCCGGAGGGGCCGCCGCCGAAAACCCCGGACGATTGCCGCGCGCGGTATCCGCCGACAGAGTGAACTGGCTGACTACCAGCGCCTCTCCACCAACGTCCAGCAATGAGCGGTTCATCTTGCCAGCTTGATCGGCGAATATGCGCAGCTTGGCGATCTTGGCGGCAAGCGCGTCGGCTTGTGCCTTGCTGTCGTTCTGCATGGCGCAGACAAGGATCAGCAGGCCGGCATCAACCTTGGCGATGACCTGGCCGTCAACCGTGACGCTGGCCTTTGTGACCCGTTGGATGAGGGCACGCATTGTTTAGCCTTGCCAGTCCACGATCGAGTCCAACCCGACCCGGCTGGTGCGAAAACTGTTGGCGGGATGATCTTTGTCGCTATAGCCGAAGGAAATCACGCACAGAATCAACTGGTCGTCGGGGATGTCGAAAAAGCGGTGCAGGAACGGCCCGTAAGAGGCCACCGCTGCCTGGGCAATACTGGCCACTCCGCCCGCTTGCGCGGCAATGGTAAAGCCGGTGATAAACCCGCCACAATCAACGGCACCATATGAGCCGAGATCCGCCGGAGCGGACACTATCGCGCAATGGGGGGCACCAAACAGGGCAAAGTTTTCCATCATTTGGCGGGCCGACCCGGCGCGATCACCCTTTTCCACGCCAACCGCTTTGTACAATTGCCAGCCGGTTTCCCGGCGGCGATCCTGATAAACGCCCGTGTACTTGTCCGGAAACGGCAGATCGGGATCGGTAGATCCGGTGGCCACTTCGTTTTGCAGGGCGACGCGAAATCTGTCAGTTTCGGTCCCGCTTGTCAGGGTGACTTTCCAGGGTTGCATATTGTACCAGGATGGCACCCGGCTGGCGGTTTTCAGGATTTGTTCGATTTGCGCGCGCGGCACCAGGTCAGGGCGAAAGGCGCGGCAGGAATGACGCGCCGCAAACAGCGTGTCCAGTTCATCAGGCGTTATGGTCATGGGGGCCGTGTCCTCATTAGGGATTCGCCACAGGATGGCCGGGGCACGCACGATCCGCAAGAGCAGGAATATGCGCCTGATACGCGGCTAGGGCGGTCGGGGGACGCATTGGTTTACTGGTTGGTTGCAATCAGATAGCCGACTCCGGCTGCCACCAGCAATGCCAGGGTCACAGCGATTGTGATCTTGATAACCGACCACGGGCGTTCGCCCTGCACCCGCCCCGTGCGTCCGTTGACCACAAAGCGGAAGGTCGTCCCGCGGTACTTATACGCAGCCAGCCAGACCGGCAGCAGGATATGTTTGAACGTGACATCCGATACCTCTGTGTCGATGTCATGAATGCGCTGACGGTCGCCGCCGATGTCAAAGCGCACGTCGCGTTCGATCATCCGGGCCATGTGCTGGCGCGCCTGTTCGTACCCATCGGACAGTTCGATTGTATAGGCCTCGGCGCGGAACCCGGCCAGGAATTGTGGTTGATAAGGCTCAAGCGCCGGCAGATCCCAGGGCTCCAGCGCGTCGGTATAGCGTTTGGGCAGGCTGTGCGAGGCCAGCACCAGCACATCGTCAAAGAACCGCGCGACCCGTCCGGCAACGCCGCGCCAGCGCACCTTGGCCACCTTTTCCTGAACCTTTTTTCCATCACGGGTCACAGTGCGGGTCTCGTAGTAGACCGTGCCGCGTTCACCGCGATAGCTGGATTTGGTATCGGCATCAAAGGTCCAGTAAGGCACATAAATGCCCTGCATCTTTCGCCCTTTGCGTGCGTATTGCTTCAGCCCGCCCGGCGCGAACCAAAGGCGGCCCAGCCAGTCGGCCATGGCCTTGTGGGCGGTACGTTCGTCCACACTGAACGGCAGCACACCGCGTGGTTTGATATGTCGGCTGGTGCCGGTATCGGTGACGATCGGCGTGGCGCAGAATGGGCATTCGGCCGCGTGCGTGGCCGGGTCGAACTCGACCTGAGCAGCGCAGTTGGGACAACTTGAGATCCGGGTTTCCTCAATATCGGCCTCGGGCAACTGGTCGGCGCTGGCCGCCGTGAAATCCAGTTCCTTCAGCGCCGCGCCTTTCCAGGGACCAGAGCCGATGGTTTCTGAATGTCCGCAATGGTCGCAGACCAAATGGCCCTTGGCGGGATCAAATCGGTAATCGCTGCCGCATTGATCGCAGGGAAAGCGGTGCTCCTGGCTTTCGGTCATCTATGGCCCCTGATTACGCCCGAGTTGATGGGTTGCAGGGACATAATGTATTGCTCGTTCTCCATGATCAATGGCCCGGCATCAAAGCCCGGCGCATTTTGCAACAAGACCGGGTGTGACGCAGTCCATGACCGGCAATCGGGGGAAAAGGCGCTAGATTTCTGATTCGAAGACCTGATCAAGAATTCCGAGGGCGATATCAATCTCGGCGTCAGAAATGTTCAGCGGCGGTGCAAGGCGCCAGACAGAATGCGGCCCGCCGACCTTGTTTAGGTTGAGACCAAGTGCGTAGGCACGATTGCTAAGCGATTCAATCAATTCGTAACCTGGGGTTTTGTCGGCCCGGTTGGTGACAATCTCGACGCCCAGCAACAGGCCGTGGCCGCGGATATCGCCGATTGCCGGGTGGCGGGTCTGTAATTCCGCCAGTCGCTCCAGCAGCCGGGTACCCGTTTCGTGAGCCCTTGCCGCTAGCCCCTCNCTCTCAATCACGTCAAGCACCGCCAGACCCACAGCTGCGGTCAGCGGATCAGAGGCGTGCGACGTATAATGCGAAAACCCAAGCCGGGCTGACTGGGCCGCGATGTCGTCCGAAGTGACAACGGCCGAAAGCGGCAAGCCGCCGCCCAGAGTCTTGGACAGTGTCAGAATATCCGGCACAATACCTTCGCGTTCAAACCCGAACATTCGCCCCGTGCGGCCAAGCCCGGTCTGGGATTCATCAAGGATCAACAGCATGCCCCGGTCGCGGCATTTGTCCAACACTTTGGCATGGTATCCGGGCGGTGGCACGATTATCCCTCCCGCACTTTGCACCGGTTCCATAATCAGTGCAGCAGGGTTGGCGCTGGCGCTGGCATCGACCAGTTCGAACCCTAGATCAAGGCAGGCCATGGCACAGCTTTCGGGCGATTTGCGCAGCGGACAACGGTAGCAATTGGGTGCAGGTATCGCCAGCGCCCCGGGTACGGTTGGGCCATAGCCGCGCCGGCCGTGTGCATAAGTGGCCGCCGAAGCCCCCAAAGTCGTACCATGCCAGGAACCGGTAAGCGCGACGATCTCGTGCCTTCCCGTGACGATTTTGGCCAGCCGGATCGCCGCTTCATTAGCCTCGCCGCCGGTGTTGAGGAATTGTACGCGGCTCAATGGCGCAGGAAGAAGCGCGACAATCCGATCGGCCAGTTCGACCACATCACGCGACAGCATGGTGCTGTCCAGATGCAACACGCGGTTAGCGGCACTGGCCATGGCATTGGCGATAGCGGGGTGATTGTGACCAATGGTGGCGCACATCTGGCCGGACGAAAAATCAAGGATTTCCCGACCGCTTTTGGTGTAAAGCCAGCTGCCCCGGGCCCTGGCGATAAGTTCGGGCGAAAAATTCCGCCCATAGCGCAATAGATGCCGGGTGAAATCCGGATTATCTGCCTTTTCGCCGGGCATGACGTGTCGCTCCTGTCAGTTCACAAGCGTATCGTCGTGAAAAGGAATGTAGCCTTCTGTCGCAAAACCGTCACCGATGGTGACGTTTACGTGCCCTTTCAGACCCCCGGAGGAGGCGGCGGTGGCAGGATGGTGAAAAGCTGGGCCAGTTCCTGAATATCGCCGGCGCGCAACCAGCCATCCTGACCGGCGGCCCATACCAGAGTTTCCCGGCTCAGGCTGTTTTCGGTGGCCATGCGGCCCAGCGCGGCGCGTGAAAACGGACCCTTGGTGGCCCCGTTTTCGGCGATGTGCCAGACCTTTTCGACCGGTGGCGGGGGCGGCGGTGTCGCAACCGGTGCAAGGGATGCCCCCCAAGGACCAGGATGCGCCATCTGTTGCCCCATCGCCATGCCCATTCCGGCCCCGAGACCTGCGGCCATGCCACCGCCGGACGGGTTGGCAGCGGCGGCAGTCATCGCTTCGGCGGCGGAAAACTGGGTGAATTTGCCCAGATCGCCCGCCAGGCCGATGGAAGTGCGCTTGTCCAGCACCGCCTCGACCGCCGGTGGCAGCGAGATATTTTCGATGTAAAGCTCGGGGATGGACAGCCCATAGCTTTCTAGTGTCGGCGCAATTTGTGTCGCCAGCAGTTTGCCCAGATCGGCGGTGTTGGCGGCCATGTCCAATACCGGAATGCCCGCGCCGGCCACAACACGCGAAAACTCCTGCACGATAATGTTGCGTACCTGAAAGCTGATTTCGTCCATGGTGAATTCGCCGTCGGTGCCGACGATTTCGGTCAGAAAACGGGCCGGATCGCTGACCTTGACCGCATAGGTGCCATAGGCGCGGATACGCACCGGCCCGAATTCCGGATCACGGCAGATGATCGGGTTCTTGGTGCCCCATTTGAGGTCATTGAACCGGGTGGTGTTGACGAAGTAGATCTCGGATTTGAACGGGCTTTGGAAACCATGATCCCAGTGCTGCAGGGTGGTCATCACCGGCATGTTGTTGGTCTCAAGCATATAAAGACCCGGCGTAAACACATCGGCCAACTGTCCCTCGTGCACAAACACTGCTGCCTGCCCCTCGCGCACCGTCAGCTTGGCCCCGTATTTGATTTCGTGGCCTTCGCGCTCGAACCGCCAGACCATCGTGTCGCGTGTGTCATCCACCCAGTGAATGACGTCGATGAATTCGCCGGTTAGAAAATCAAAAATACCCATAAAATTGGTCCTTTCACTTCATAATCAGGGCAGCATATTACAACGCCTGCCCCATCAATTCATAAGCGATGATTCGCACCACAGGACGGGCCTGATCTGCGCTCATGCCCGGTTTCAGCCGTGGATCATACAGCATTTTCAGCAACAGTTCGTCATGTGTGGTGAGCAAGGCAAATTCGTCGTCGTCATTGAAGATCGACGGGCGCGCGCGCGGGCTGTCGTTGGGCAGGCCAAGCCCCTGGGCAATCTCTTCGTGGATGCACGACAGCCGCACCAGATCGGGGTGTTCGGCCCGGATCAGCGCCACGGCGCGGGAATAGATGTGGGGGGCGCGGGCGTCGGACACCGAAACCACCAGACAATAATAGGACCGGGGCAGATTGGCGAACAGATTCAGTTCGGCCTGGCTGATGTTGGGCACCAGTTGTTTCAGGCGCATCTGCACAAAATCGCGGTCATCTTCGCCGGCGACAAAAACGTGGAAATTGCCATTGCCATTCACTGAAGAAATCGGGTGCCCGGTCACGCGGGCCAGCCGCGCGGCATAACCCGAGATGCTGGCCTGATCCTTGTCCCGCTGCGCCTGCGGTACGCTGGAGCCGAATTCGCTGCTGATGCGTACCGGGTTTCTCCAGCGGCTGAGATGACCACTGGTGCCGGGGCGGTCCAGCGGCGTCGCGCTGCCGCGTGAATACTCATCGAAAAAGGCGATGTTTTCAAAATTCCGCGCCAGATCGTCGGGTCTGAACCCGGTATCCGGCCCGCCGCCATCGGTGCGCAGCAACCCGCGCGTCAGAAGGTCGTTCTGAAGCGCCACATAGTAGCGCGCCAATGCCTCGCTTTGGGCCGAGCGCGGGGCCGGAGTCGCCAGGGTTTGCGGTCGCGTCTGGGGGGCAACGGACGGGGAGGTTTCAAAATCGTCGCAGGCGGTCAACATTTGTGCCGCGCACAACAAAAGAAACGCGGGGCCTCGTATCCCCCGAAACAACTTTTCCCCATGCCGCATCAATGTTTCCCTTATCCCGGCACTGCGCCGCCGGATGTGTCACCCACACCATCCTTGCGCGCCTTGGCCGATGCCAGCGTGTCGCGCAGTTCGGCCTCCATCTTCTTCAGCTCTTGCTCGGCCGCCGCGCGCCGTGCCTTGCCTTCATCGGCAATGGCCAGGCTGTCCTGAATGGTGCCGATCAGGTCGGCATTGGCCTGTTTCACCGCCTCGATGTCAAACACGCCACGCTCCATTTCCTGGCGGATCAGCTTGTTGCTGTCGCGCAGGTTGGCGGCATTCGAGGTCAGCAATTCGTTGGTCAGATCGTTGGCGTCGCGCACGGCTGCCGCCGCTTCGGCGCTGCGTTGGATGGTCACCGCCTGCGCCAGTTGGGTTTCCCAAAGCGGCACGGTATTGACCAGCGTCGAATTGATCTTGGTGACCAGCGATTTGTCGTTCTCCTGCACCAGCCGGATCGAGGGCAGCGACTGCATCGTCACCTGTCGCGTCAGTTTCAGATCATGCACCCGGCGTTCCAGATCGTCGTGCGCGGCGCGCAGATCGCGCAATTCCTGCGCTGCCATCACCTGATCGGCCTCAGCCGCCGCCTTGACGGCGGCGTCTTTGGCGGGAATGTCAGTTGCGTCCAGCACCGACAGCTTTTCCTCGCCCGCCGCGATGTAAAGCGCCAGTTCATCGTAGAATTGCAGGGTCTTGTCATACAGCAGGTCCAGCGACTTGATGTCTTTCAGCAGGGTATGTTCATGCCCGAGAAGATCATCGGTGACCCGGTCGATCTGTTCCTGGACCTCTTCGAACCGGGCGGTGAACTGGGCAAAGGGCGCGGCGCGGCCCAACAGGCGTTCCCACCAGCTTTGTTTGCGCCGCACGTCGAGTTCGCTGATCGAAAAACCGCGGATCGTGGTGACGATATTGCGCAGGCTGTCACCCGCCGGTCCGACATCCTTGTTGCGCACATCCGCCAGCATGGCCTGGCTTATTTCCTGCAATTCAGCCTGAGCGCCGGACCCGAAGGCGACGATCGAATTGGTGTCCTCCATGTCGATCTCGTCCATTCGCCGGCGAATTTCCTCGCCCACCGGCGGATCGGCCTTTGCCAGCGGTACGATNTCACCGGTGGGTTCCATCAGCACGACGGCGGCCACTTCGTCAATCTCGGTCTTTGCGCTTTCGGCCTTTTGGCGGATTGTGTCGGACATATCGGGTTCCTCGTTACAAATGGGGTCAGGTTGAGCGGATGCCTTCGCGCTGCAGTCTTTCGCGCAACACGTCAATTTCTATGGTCAGATCAGAGCGGTCGTCCAGCAGCATCTTACGGGTGCGGGCAGCGAAATTCTGCTCCAGATCGTCAAGCAGCGCCAGATAATCGGCGCGCGCCTGCGCATCGCGGTTGCGGGCGTAGATATCGGCGAACTTGATCGTCGCATCGCGCGCGCCCAGCAGATAGACGGTCAGATACTTGCGCGCTCCGGTCAGGTCGCGCGGGTCTTCCTCGACCGTGCGGAACAGATCGCGGGCGGTGGTCTGGAACTGGTCAACCCGTGTTTCAACCTGCCGGTCGCCAGCGCGTTTGATGGCGTCGCTCATGGCGGACAGGTGGGTTTCGGCCTCGGTCACGGCGCGCGCGACGCGGCTTTGCTGGAATGTATCAATGCCCTCCATGCCCTTGTCTTTCAGCGGGTCCAGACCGAAGGCCACGCCATGCAGTACCAGCGCGATACCGCCATAAAGCAGCGGCGCGACCAGCCCCGGTTCGTACTTGTAAGCCGCCAGGGCGATGCCGGTACCGGTCAGCAGGCTGGCCGCCATCTTGCGCGGAAAGGCCGGGCGGCGGGCCACTTTGCGCGCAGTATACGCCGCCTCGGCGCGCAACCCGCCCCGCAACAGCCAGGCGGCAAGCGTCAGAAGTGCGGCAGCGCTTAGGCCCAGAGCCAGACCAATCGCGCCGTCACCAAGGGAAAGGAAAACCAGCGGAATGGCCGGGACAAACAAAAAATTGGCGCGCAGGCCAACCGGATCCACCTGCGTCCCGTCAAACTGGTTGCGCGGCGCGGAAACGTCGCTGGGTGTTTCGGTGTCGGATGAATCGGGGCTGAATTTGCCACCAAAGCGCTGGGCCATGCTTAAAGCCCCCCAAGCCAGCCGGTGCAAATGCCGAACATCAGAATGATCAGCGCGCCAAAAGCCAGTCTCTGCACAGCGGTTCCGGACATTTCTGGTCCCCAGAGTGATGCAACTATTACGAAAACCTAAAGCAAGGTTTGCCACCTTGCTAGGGGGAAGCGGCGCAACCTTTTACCAAAGCCTGACGAAAAGCCGTTTGGAAACCTGGCGGGCTGTCAGGTTTTGC
>JGI24723J26617_10002006_pt1 | contig 16902 bp, 15 predicted proteins | sample Cruoilmetagenom6_FD_26617 | JGI IMG/M metagenome (IMG submission 26617)
TTTGGGTCCATGAAGACCTTAGCCATGCTCTGGGTGATGGTGGCATTGGGTGCTTCGTCGGGTGTGAGTGTAATCGCATCCAGTGGTATCCAGCCCAAATAGCCATCGATGACTGACTGTCCATAAGCCCAACCATCTTTGTTGCATAACAAGAAAAATAGCTCACCAAATAGCAGTTGGCTATGCTGTTCAGCCCCCTCATTTTGTGATGCCATCAACCCGACCCATGGTTTTTTGACGCGGCAAGGGATGGGAGAATCTAATGGCAAATTGCCATCGGGTACAAAGCGTTTGTCACGCTGGCAAGCGCTTGTTGGGTCAATCAGTGGTGAAAAATGTAACAACTCAAGCAAAACTAATCTCCTGTTTTGCGATTACAGTGTATCGATCATTCCATTTATAGCATGAAAAGCAGCGCGCAGGCCAAGTGCTTCTCCACCCTTGCTTCGCCCGGGTCTAATCTGGTCATTCCATGCGAAGGTATCGATATGAGCCCAGCGGGGTGATTTTTCGACAAAATGCTCTAGGTAAAGCGCGGCAGTAATTGCGCCGCCGTAGCTACCGGCAGACATGTTTGAAATATCAGCGACGTCGCTTGCTAGTTGTTGGCGATACCCATCCCACAGTGGCATTTGCCATAGCGGGTCGCCAACAGTCATACTGGCGTTGATGAGTGCATCGGCGAGCACAGAATCGTTGGCGAATGTGGCGGGGATGTCAGCGCCGAGGGCCACACGTGCGGCTCCGGTGAGAGTGGCAAAATCAATGAGAATTTCTGGCTCTTCCTCGTCGGCAAGCGCAAGGGCATCGCACAGAACAAGCCGTCCTTCAGCATCGGTATTATCAATTTCAACGGTCGTGCCTTTGCGTGTCGTGATGATGTCACCGGGGCGGAAAGCATTGCCCGCAACTGCGTTCTCTACGGCTGGTACAAGCACACGTAAGCGCACAGGCAACTTACGTTCCATAATCAATTGAGCTAGGCCTAGCACATGTGCGGCTCCGCCCATGTCTTTTTTCATGTTGCGCATGAAGGGCGCTGACTTCATGTCGAGACCGCCGCTATCAAAACAAACCCCTTTACCAACCAGCGTTACTTTAGGGTGCTTGTGGTTGCCCCATAGCATGTCGATGAGGCGAGGCGCTTGTTCAGCAGCGCGGCCCACAGCGTGAATAGTAGGAAAGTTATGTTCGAGCAGAGCGTCACCTTCAATAACCGAGATGGTTGCACTCTGAGAGCCTGCAAGCGCACGTGCGGCTGCTTCAAGGGCTATGGGCCCCATGTCTTCAGCAGGAGTGTTAACCAGATCACGCACAAGTGCTGTTGCGCTCACCTCCGTTTGCACGGCCTTGATACCTGCTTTTTTAGGAAGCAATAAAATGCGATCCTTAGTGGTGTTCTTGCTTTTGTAGCGATCAAATTGATACTGCGCCATGCACCAACCAAAGGCACCAGCTGCGATACAGTCACCTGTGAGCGTGCCCTCTAGGCGGTAAGTACCGACCTCTAAGCTGTCTACGATGCCTGCAAGCCACCATGGGTTTTCTCTCTTGGGGGCGCTGTTACCAACACCTATGAGAACCGCCGCAAGGCCACCGTCCGCACTTGGTAATAGGCAGATGTCACCTTCATTAGCCTTAAAGCCTGTGGTTCTGATCCACCCTTCAGCAAGTGTTTCGGCGTCTGCCAAAAAAGCCTCTAGCCCTGCTTTGGTCAACGGATGAATAGCAATTGCCTCTTCACCACTGTCGACTGCTATTAGGGCTGTTAGGTCGCGCATCTCAGGTTATGTCCTATTCTTCAGGAGCGATGGTTACGTTAAGACCGTTTAGGCTGTCATCATATTCAATCTGACAGGAAAGTCGGGAGTTTGGCTGAAAGTTATCGTTGTCTTCCAGTAGGTCACGCTCGTCTTCTTCCATTGGGGGGAGTTTTTCTAACCAGTCACCCTCAACGTAAACATGGCAAGTACAGCAGCTACAGCAGCCACCGCAAATTGCGGCCAAATCATCAAAATCATTATCTCTAATGATTTCCATAACGGTAAGGCCGACCTCACCCTCAACTTCACGTGTTTCGCCCTCGGTGTCAGTAATTGTTAATTTTGTCATCGTCTAAAATCCATACAAATATTTATGCTGTGCCCAATGGAGCAAGGCCCATACAAAAGATCAAGTAAAATTGACAGTAAGGTGTAAAATTAGCACCAAAAATGCGTTTTAAACAAATGAAAGGCGACATGTGGCCCTAAAACCATCATGTCGCCTTTGCTATAGTAGCCAACTTTCAAATAAGGGGAAGGAGAGGTGGCTCTATTTCTATAAACGGCTGTTTAGCCGAACTGGCTCATAGTATTATCTTTACCAGAAGCCTTCAGCGCTGCATCACCAGCGAAAGCTTCCTTGTGGTCGTCACCAATGTCGGAGCCTGCCATGTTTTGGTGCTTCACGCAGGCGATACCCTGACGGATTTCCTCACGTTGCACTTGCTTGACATAACCGAGCATTGCCTCATCGCCGAAATAGCGCTTGGCTAAATTGTCAGTCGACAGGGCTGCGGTATGGTAAGTTGGCAGAGTGATTAGATGGTGGAAGATGCCAGCACGCTTGGCGGCATCACTTTGGAAGGTTCTAATTTTCTCATCAGCTTCGCTCGCCAAATCGGTCTCGTCATAGTTAACACTCATTAGGTTGTTGCGATCATACGCGGATACATCTTTGCCTTCAGTTGCCCACTGATCAAACACCTGTTGACGGAAGTTTAGCGTCCAGTTGAAAGACGGAGAGTTGTTATAAACCAGTTTCGCGTTTGGAATAACTTTACGAATTCTGTCCACCATACCAGCGATCTGTTCAACATGCGGCTTCTCAGTTTCTATCCACAGAAGGTCGGATCCATTTTGTAGCGAATTAATGCAGTCTAGAACGCAGCGGTCTTCCCCGGTTCCTGCTTTGAACTGGAACAAGTTTGACGGCAAACGTTTAGGGCGCATGAGTTTTCCGTCACGTTTGATAACAACGTCGCTTGGCGACAAATCTTCAGCTGTGACTTCATCACAGTCTAGGAAAGCATTGTACTGATCACCCATATCTCCTGGCTCAGCTGAGAAGGCAATCTGCTTGGTCAGACCTGCGCCAAGACTGTCTGTGCGGGTAACAATAATACCGTTTTCAACGCCCATTTCTAGGAATGCATAGCGACAAGCGCGAACCTTCGCTAGGAAGTCCTCATGTGGCACGGTCACTTTTCCATCTTGGTGACCACACTGCTTTTCATCAGATACTTGGTTTTCAATTTGAAGGGCACAAGCGCCAGCTTCAATCATTTTTTTAGCCAGTAAATAGGTAGCTTCTGCGTTGCCGAAACCAGCATCAATGTCTGCGATGATAGGAACGACATGGGTCTGGAAATTTTTTATCTTGTTCTTAATCTCCTGTTCGCCGACAGCATTGCCAGCATCACGGGCCGCGTCGAGGTCACGAAATAGCATACCTAGTTCACGAGCATCAGCCTGTTTAAGGAAAGTGTAAAGTTCTTCGATTAGGGCTGGAACAGATGTTTTCTCATGCATTGATTGGTCAGGCAGCGGCCCAAAGTCAGAACGTAGCGCTGCAACCATCCAACCAGAAAGGTAGAGATAACGGCCTTTAGTGCTGCCGAAATGTTTCTTGATTGAGATCATCTTCTGTTGGCCAATAAATCCGTGCCAACAGCCCAGTGACTGAGTGTAGTCAGCAGGGTTAGCATCATAGGCCGCCATATCCCCGCGCATGATGTTCGCTGTATACTTAGCAATATCAAGACCTGTGTGAAAGCGGTTTTGAGCGCGCATTCGTGCTACTGATTCGGCGTTGATACCGTCCCAAGTGCCCTCGTTACTGCTGATAAGCGCTTGAACATTTTGGATGTCCTCTTGATAATTCATGGTAGCTCTCCTGTTTAGTGTGCGTGTTATTTGGGTCTNTGTCAGAGTTATGTATCTGTGCGAATAAGCTCGTACGCAGGTGTTGTTAAAAATTCTTCGAGAGTGTCATTCATAATGAGGGCAGTGAAAAGAGCGCCTGCTTTTGGCAGCTTGTCACCAACGATGGCCTGTGCTGTTGCGTCTGTCGCAAGCGCAGCCATTTCTTCGTCAATGCAGGTTTGAATAAGCTCTGCTGTCACTGTGCGGCCATCAGCCAATGGCGCTGCAAGGATGCGTTGTTGCCATAGCTGTGTGCGAGAGATTTCCGCGGTGGCCGCGTCTTCCATTAGGTTATAAATTGGCACTGCCCCACGACCATTTAACCAAGCCGCGATATATTGCACTCCAATGCGAATGTTCTCACGGACGCCGCCTTCTGTTGGTGCGCCTTCGTGTACGGTGAGCAGGTCATCAGCGGTGATGGTGATGTCATCACGTGTGCGATGAATTTGATTTGCCGCAGGCATACTCTCATTAAACACGGCTTTTGCAACGGCGACGAGCGCAGGGTGCGCAACCCAAGTGCCGTCATGGCCGTAACCAACCTCACGTACTTTATCGAGCCGTACTTTTTCAAAAGCAGCCTCGTTAGCAGCCTCGTCATTTTTAATTGGGATCTGTGCTGCCATGCCGCCCATCGCATGTGCGCCGCGCTTATGACAGGTTTTGATCAGCAGCAAGCTGTAGGCCTTCAAGAAGGCATCCCCCATGATGATGTGACCACGGTCAGGCAAGAGCATTGAAGCGTTGCTGCGGGCAACCCGCTTGATGAAGCTGAAAATATAATCCCAGCGTCCGCAGTTCAAGCCAACGATATGGTCTTTAAGCTCGAAAAGTATTTCATCCATCTCAAAGGCGGCGGGCAAGGTTTCAATCAGCACAGTTACCTTAATGGTGCCATGCGGGATACCTACTTTTTTTTCAGCAAAAGTGAATACTTCGTTCCACCAGCGTGCCTCGATGTGGCTCTCTAGTTTAGGAATGTAAAAGAAAGGCCCTCTATTACTATCGGCGAGAAGTTTGCCGTTATGGAAAAAGTGCAAACCAAAGTCAACCAAGGACGCAGATACAGTTTTACCGTTTATGCGCAGATGCGCTTCTTCCATGTGTAAGCCACGAGGACGCACTTTAAGGATTGCAGGGTCATCACCCATACTATATTTTTTACTGGTGTTTTGGTCGGTGTGCGTCAATGAACCACGCGCGAAGTCCAGCATGTTTACCTGGCCGTCAAGGGTAGCACCCCAGGTTGGTGCGTTAGCATCTTCAAAGTCGGCCATAAAAACATTGGCGCCAGAGTTGAAGGCGTTGATCATCATTTTGCGATCAACAGGGCCTGTGATTTCCACACGACGATCCTTTAAAACATCTGGCGTGTTCGTGATGGCCCAATCACCATTTCTGATGTCCGCTGTCTCGGGCAGGAAGGTTGGCAGCGTTCCCGCATTAAAAGTTTTTTGGCGGTCGGCACGTGCTTGCAACATTTCCTTACGGCGGCCACCAAACTTTGCTTCTAGTTCAGCAACAAAAGCCAACACTTCAGGTGTTAAAACCTCCTGTTGGCGTTCGGTCATATTGTGGTGAACACTAATTGTAGCACTCTGTATGGTCATTATTCAGTTCCTTGAGTCGACTTATCTATCGACAGAATTAACAAGAAGAATGTAGATGTCCAGAAATTGGCTAAATAAAAGGGTTTTACATTATGTCTTTGTACGTGTTAATTTTGTAAAACTGTAAAAATTGTCAATAAATTAAGAGTAAAACTCCTATATTTTGGGTAAAAACAGAGTGAATTAGGTGCAAAATGGATAAAAAAGATAAAGTTTTTGCNGGNCCGCGGGTGCGGCGGATCAGGCGTGAAATGGGGCTTAGTCAGTCGCAGATGGCGGCGGAGCTAGGGTTCTCCGTTAGTTACATCAATTTGGTCGAGCGGGATCAACGCCCAGTTTCTGCCCAGTTTTTGTTGCGGCTGGCCGAGGTTTATGACTTGGACCTAACCTCGCTTGCAGGTAACGATGAAGCGCGCGCCTTTGAAGAAATTAAAGAGGTGATGGCGGATCCGATGTTTGAAGGGGTGCGCTTATCCAAAATTGAGATTCAAGATGCAGCAAGCGCTAGTCCTGCAATTGGTGAAATGCTTTCCAAATTATACAGCGCCTACCGTCAATCGCATGAGCGCGTCACCGAGCTTTCCATTACCTATGCGGGCGATAGCCGCGAGGCGGGTGATGGTGCGTCTTCTGGCTTACCGTCTGATGAAGTGCGGGACTTTTTACAAGGGGCCAACAATTACTTTCCTGAGCTCGATGAAGCCGCAGAGCTCCTGTCTAACGAGCTTTGCTTGAAAGACGGCAATGTCTTTGCCAAACTTGAAGCGCGTTTGCTTGATGAGAGTGGCATTAAAGTAAGGGTCATGCCAGTGGAGGTGCTGCCAGATTCGCTCAGAGTATATGACCGTCACCGTCGCCAGCTTCTTATTTCAGAAATGCTTAGCCAGTCGGGCAAAAACTTTCAGCTTGCTTATGCCATAGGCATGCTTGAGAAGCGTCGAATGATCGACCGTGCCATGGACGACCACAAGTTTAAATCAGGTGAAGCGGAGCGGTTAGCGCGGGTGTCACTCAATAATTATTTTGCGGGTGCGATGTTGATGCCGTATGGACGCTTCATTAAAACTGCATCAACCATGCAATATGACATCGAGCATTTAGCGCAGCGGTTCGACACCAGTTTCGAGCAAACGTGCCACCGCCTCACCACCTTGCAGCGCCCTGGCAACAAAGGCATTCCATTCTTTTTTATTCGTGTAGATAGCGCAGGCAATGTCTCCAAGCGGCATTCTTCTGGCCGCTTTCACTTTGCGCGCTTCGGCGGCACTTGCCCGCTTTGGAACCTTCATGAGTGTTTCACTGTACCCAACAAGATCTTTTCACAGATCATTCAGATGCCCGATGACACTGTGTATTTCTCGGTGGCTCGCACGGTAGTGCGGGGGATAAAACCTTACGGGCAACCAAGGCAGCAGTTGGCGATAGCGCTGACATGTGACTTGGCTCATGCCAAACAACTTGTTTACACCAAGGGGCACGATATGGAGCGAGTTGAAGCCACACCTGTTGGCCCAAACTGCCGTCTTTGTGAGCGTCCTAACTGTGCACAGCGCGCTCTGCCGCCGCTAACGCAGCGCACAATCACAGACGAGAGAAGTCGTGGCTTTTCAGCTTACCGCTTTACGGAGGAATAAATGGAAAGCCTTTATAATAACGTGGTTGAGGCCTATGCACGCATTAGTGAGAATGTGGTCCGCACGCCGATTGTGGAAGACACAAAGCTCAGTGAAGCAACGGGTGCTACTGTGTTACTAAAATGTGAGAATTTACAGCACACCGGTTCGTTCAAATTTCGCGGTGCCATGAACACAGTGTTATGCTTATCTAACGATGAAAAAACCCAGGGCGTGGTAACAGCATCCACTGGCAATCACGGTGCTGCAATCACACGAGCAGGTTCTAGTGTAGGTGTTGTGCCGGTGGTCTATGTGCCTGAGGGTTGCTCCCCGACCAAGCTTAGTGCGATGAAGGACGCGGGCGCTGACGTGGTTAAGGTAACAGGCGATGCCTTCGCGGCTGAAAGCGCCGCTCGTACTGCGGCTAAAAAAGCAAATCAGCAATATATCTCGCCCTACAATGACGAACGGGTGCTGGCGGGGCAGGGCACATGCGGCTTAGAAATTTTAGATCAATGCAATGATGTTGATGCAGTGTTTGTTGCTGTTGGGGGTGGGGGCCTCATTAGCGGTATTGCTGGCTACCTGGCTAAAGCGGCACCCCATGTTGAGGTAGTGGGTTGTTGGCCCGAGGTGGCACCTGCCATGCTACGCTGCATTGAGGCGGGCAAGGTAATCTCTGTTTGTGAAGAAGAAACAATATCAGACGGAACAGCGGGCGGTGTCGAGCCTGGCACTATAACTCTTGAGCCATGCAGAACTCTGATCAAGCGTAAGGTCACAGTAAGCGAAGATGCCATCAAGCAGGCTATGCGACATGCAGCAAATGATTTGGGTATGAGGATTGAAGGCGCAGCCGGCGTTGCTATCGCAGCGTTTGAAAAAGTGTCAGGTGACTATATTGGTAAAACGGTTGCGATTGTTGTATGCGGCGGCAATATCGCCGATGACAAATATTTGNCGATTATTTCTTAACCTCGCGGCGGAGCCACTCGATGAAAATTTTGATCTTCTCTTCTTGTATCCTATCNTCNGGACAAACAATGAAATGCGCGAAATCGATGGACACAGCTTGATCGAACAAGCGTACCAAGCGACCAGCATTCAGGTCATCTTCAGCGATGGCGGAGCGCGCCATTACCACACCGCGACCTGCAACTGCCGCTTCAATTGCTAAGCCGTGATGATCAAAATGGAGGGCGCGTTGCCCGTCCAGCTGGCTAATACCNGCGGCTTTTAACCACATTGCCCATGACGGAGCAGACATGTCCTCAGAAAAGCTATCATCATGAATGATAGTGACATGCGAAAGGTCTTCTGGTGTGTTGATGGTTTTTTCCTCTAGCAAGCTAGGTGCGCAAACAGGAAACACAGTTTCTCGCAGCAGCTCTTCAACAAAAACCCCTTTATAGTTACCAGCACCATATCGGATGGCAATATCCACTTCGTCGTTTTTAAAGTCCGTGAGTGCCATGCCGGAGGATACTTTAACCGTGGCATCATGGTGTTCATTGTAAAAACTAGCAATGCGCGGCACCAACCACTTTGAGGCGAAGGACGGTGAGGTCGCCACGCGTAAAATTGGGTCAGTTTCTGTGTCTTGAAGGGTATTCACTGCTTGCTCAAGTTGCTCGAAGCCGCCTTCTAGATTTTGGAGAGCTTTTTTGGCAACAGGCGTTAGACTCAGTGACCGTGCACTGCGTTTAAACAGTTTTACGCCCAGCGTTGCCTCAAGCGTACGAATCAACTGAGAAACAGCGGCAGGCGTCACCGACAGCTCGTTGGCAGCATTTTTAAANCTTAAATGTCGTGCCGCAGCTTCGAAAGCACGAAGCGCATTTAACGGCAACATTGCGCGTTTCATAATAGATCCTTCTTGAGTCTTACCTGTAAGATAGCGTGAAAAGCCCTATGAGGCTATCGGCATTTTCACCTGCTTGTTAGCAGAGAGGTGAATGCCGCATTCGCTTTTCAGGCTGCCTTGCCAGCGACCAGCGCGTGTGGGCGCTCCATCAACGACAGGCTTAGTACAAGGAGCGCAGCCTATGGAGGGGTAGCCCAACTTAACTAGGCTATGTTTTGGCAAATTATGTTCTTCTAGGTATTGTTCCACATCTTTTTGGGACCAATGAGCGAGTGGATTTACCTTAATTTTACCGTCGGCCACCTCAAAATGTGCCAGCGCTTGGCGGCTTTCATTTTGATATCGTTTGCGGCCTGTCGCCCATGCGGNATATTTGCTCACGACNTTATCAAGAGGAATCACCTTTCTGATAAAACAGCAGTGGTCATGGTCTCTTGCAAAGAGCGACCCGTCTTTATCANTTCCTAAAAGGTCATCCTGTTCAGGTTGGATCGTGATGACATTGGTTAGGCCCAATAGATCAATCAACTCATCGCGGTATGCGAGGGTCTCAGCAAAATGCTTGCCGGTATCAATGAAGAGAATAGGCAAACTTTTGTCGACCTTAGAAGCGACATGTAATAAAGCGGCGCTTTCAGCCCCAAAGGAAGAGACAACCGCAAAAGAAGAGCCAAATACAGACAAAGCACGACGCATAACATCTTCTGCGCTGCTATCAATGTGTGTTTTATTAAGACTATTTGCAGTTGCTTCAAGATCAGCCATTAGCGCTGACCTTTGATTGGCGTTGCTCTGCGATAGAGGCAGTATTATCCGCTGCGCGCTGGTAATAGCCTTTGTAAACTGAGAGCATATTTAGGAAGGCTGCTACATTTTTCTCTTCCACCAAAATGCTATCAAAGCCAGAACGCGCGAGAAACACAGCTTGGTCGGGAATAAGGTTACCACTAGCGCGTATCTCACCTTTAAAGCCTGCATCGCGCTTGATCCGCCTTGCGAGAGAAAATCCACGTCCATCACCGAAAGCAGCGAAATGAATTTCAACGCGCGCGGCTTTTTCAAGATGTGGCAAAATACTCTCCAGCGGGCTATCGGCCCACACTAGCAATCCGCCCTCACCAAGTGATGGGCTATCAGAATCAGTGGATATCTCATTCAACGGAGTTGCGTTTGGGCCAATGGCGCGGTTTGCGACACGAGCAGTTGTTAAATTAAGCAGTTCCATAAAGTGCCTCCTTAAAAGGGGTGTTGCCGATGCGGCGCACCGTATCTAAAAAACGTTCTTCGGTTTGGCGTTCACCTAGATAAACCGCAACCACGGTTTCAATGGCATCCACGATCTTATTTGCTTCAAAGCCGCGTCCTAATAATTCGCCGGTTGATGCGTCTTCCGCTCCGCTGCCACCTAGCATAATTTGATAAAGTTCAACCCCTTTACGGTCGACACCCAGAATGCCAATATGCCCAGCGTGATGATGACCACAGCTATTAATGCAGCCTGAAATTTTTACCTTGAGTTCACCGATGTCAGTGAGCCTTGTGATATCGTCAAACCGCTCAGCAATTTCTTGCGAGATGGGAATAGAGCGGGCATTTGCCAGTGCACAGTAATCCAGTCCTGGGCAGGCTATAATATCTGTGAGTAACCCAGCATTAGCGGTACCAAGCTCGGCCGCAACCAACGCACCATATAGCGCGGGAAGCTGACGGCTCTCAACATGAGGCAAAATAAGGTTTTGTTCATGTGAGACCCTAATTTCACCATGGCTGTATGTGTCTGCAAGCTCTGCTATCAGGTCCATCTGGTCAGCAGTTGCGTCACCAGGTATGCCGCCGTGGGGTTTTAAGGAAATGGTTACCATGCGGTGACCTGGCACTTTATGCTCATCTGTATTATGTTTGACCCAAGCATGAAAATTAGGTGCTATGAAGGCTTCGGTAAAACGAGGATCTTCCAGCACTGGCAAAGGTGGATTTTTGAAGAAAGCAGAGATACGTCTTTGCTCATTTTCAGGCAAATTAATGGCTTCGCGTCGGGTAAGCTTCCATTCACTTTCCACGGTTTCACGGAAGGTCTCTTCACCCATTTCATTAACCAGAATTTTAATACGTGCTTTATATTTGTTATCGCGGCGACCTTGCTCATTATAAACGCGCAAAATAGCTTCCAAATAGCTCAAAAGCTCCGCCTCGGGTAAAAAGTCACGGATAGTTTTACCTATCACTGGTGTACGACCCATGCCGCCACCAACTACCACTTCAAAACCGAGTGCTCCGTCCTGCTCTTTCACGATCAGGCCAATATCATGCCAGCGAATAGCGGCACGGTCCTTCGCGGCCCCTGTGATTGCGATTTTAAACTTACGCGGCAAAAAGCCAAATTCAGGGTGCAAGGTTGACCATTGACGAATGATCTCAGCGTAAGGGCGTGGGTCTGCTACCTCGTCCGCTGCAGCGCCTGCAAAATGGTCAGTGGTTACGTTGCGGATAACATTACCTGAAGTTTGGATTGCATGCATCTCTACGCTAGCAAGCTCTGCTAAAATATCAGGTGTTTCCACTAGTTTAGGCCAGTTATATTGAATATTTTGGCGTGTGGTGAAGTGAGCGTAGCCCTTGTCATAGCGGCGCGCAATATGCGCTAAACGACGCATTTGCTCAGAGGATAAAAGACCATACGGAATAGCGACCCGTAGCATATAAGCGTGTAACTGTAAGTACAGGCCGTTCACCAAACGTAGTGGGCGAAACTCTTCTTCACTGAGTTCTCCTGATAGGCGCCGCTCTACTTGAGAACGAAACTCTTCAACGCGAGCATCGACGAAGGTTTGATCATAACTGTCATATTTATACATTGGATACATGCCTTTGGCTGCGAGCGTTATATTCTGCCTCACCATAAATCACGGTGGGGCCATCCGCCTGAATGCTATATTTTGGATGGTCTGGGCTAGGGACGCCGCTCACCAAGGTTGCTGCCACTAACAAGGGACCAATCACAAGGTTATTATCGACATCTATTAAAGCTGATTTTTCAGCCACTGTCTGGGTGCTCTCATCTGGTAGATACCCTGCAAGTGTTGGTTTTTTAGTCCAGCCGTTCGGCGACCAAAAAACTGCGATTCCGTCATCTAGGCGGTTCGCGATTAGCAAGGCAGGGCGATTTTTTTTACGTGTCATGATTGGTCCTTTAGCTTGCTTTGCTCAAGAGTATTTGAGATTTAATCGGATTGAGCGCAGCGGCGAAATTGGTTACTTCACCCACTATAATTAGCGCAGGGCTCTTCACATTTTCAGCCTTCACAGTGGCTTCTAATGCACCGATGGTAGTGAAAAATTGACGTTCGTTCTCGCGGGTGCCGTTTTCAATTATGGCAACAGGGGTCTTGGCGTCGATCCCGCCAGTCAGCAGGCCACTTTTGATCTCACCAGCTGTTTTGACGCCCATATAAATGGCGAGTGTCCGGCCAACACCAGCAAGGGCAGCCCAGTCTTGTGTTTTTTCATCTTGCAAATGGCCAGTGACAAGGGTCACAGAGGATGCAGCACTTCGCTCAGTGAGGGGTATTTGTGCCGCTGCACCAATGCCTGCTAGGGCTGTTATACCTGGCACCACCGTTATATTTACGCCTTCTGCGCGCAGAGCCGTAAGCTCTTCACCAGCACGCGCAAAAGTCATCGGGTCGCCGCCTTTGAGGCGAACAACAAACTTGCCTTCACGTGCATATTTAACAAGAAGGTCTTGGATGCCCTCTTGACCAACACCGTGGTCAGATTCGCGTTTGCCAACAAAGACAAAATCCGCGTCACGACGGGCGAGTTTTAAGATGTCATCACCTACCAAGCGATCATAAAGCACCACGTCTGCTTCAATGAGAGCGCGGTGTGCTTTTAGTGTGAGTAGTTCTGGGTCACCAGGGCCTGCGCCTACTAACCAAACTTGACCAAGCTCGTCTTTTCTGGGGCCAAAATTGGCAAGCAAACGCGCTTCGGTGATCAGTTTATCTTTTATAGTTTCATTGTCGTGCCCAAGTAAATTACGCTCACCGTCATTGCTGAAAATTTGACGCCAGAATCTACGACGATCAGCAAAGGTCGGTAGAATATCTTTAATGGGTGCCCGCAAAGCCCCCGCCACATTTAAAACATGGGCAATGCCGTGGGGGATAAGTTGATCGAGGAGGGCTCGTAACTTAACGGCATATTGGGGGGCTTTGCCGGCCGTTGAAATAGCAATGGTAAGATCGCCATGTTCAACGAGGGCTGGGGAAATGAAATCACTTTTGTCGGGTTGGTCAGCTACATTCACTGAGATTTTTTTAATATTTGCCCAACTTGCAACGCGTTGATTGATGCTGTCGTCTTCGCTAGCAGCGTAAACAAGGTTGATACCAGCAAGGTCAGCATTTTCAAATGCACGTGCATGTATGGTGAGCCTATCGGTGTTGCTTGCTATACCTGCAGCGTTAAGCGCAGTTGCTGCATCATGATCAACTACGGTGACATCAGCACCGGCTGTTAACCAGCCGCGTAGTTTTGCCAGTGCAAGCGCACCACTACCAACAACGAGGATTTTTTGACCGTGGCCTTTGATAAAAATTGGGTATGTAGACATGGATTTCTCTTCCTAAAACGACAAAATGTCGTGGGGGATAAAGGGTGTGTGGTAATTGGTGAATTTGGAAAGGTGCGTTATTAGCTTTTTGCTTAGCTATAGTTTGTTGGCTTTAGCAACAACCACCACAGCGGCACATAATCATCATACAAGTCATATCTGATCTCCTGGCATTTATGCCGCTTTAAGTGTTTCCAACTGGGTGTCATACCCACTCAATCTATGATGTAAACATACAGGAAAGATTTTCTTTCTCAAAAGAGAAAATATTGTTGAATAGGAAAGATTTTTTTACTTATTCTGCTTATTTACCGTTTAATGAATAATAATATTCTAATTATATTCATATATAAAAATAATTTTCTAAAAATAGCTTTAAAATGAAATGATAATTTACGAACTTTCTCGTTTTAGATTGGGAATAGTGGCTAAATCTTTGCCGTGGACGAGAGAAGAAGAAGCTAATAGGGTAGTTTCAAATGAAAGTAACATCTAAAAAGGGTGATAAAATGAATGATAGCGTGAAAACATCGGTTGATATTGAAGGCGAGGGTATCCACTGGAAGCAAGATATCAGTTATGCAGGGTATTTAGACCTTGATGCTCTCTTGGACTGTCAAACACCGCGCACGGATCATCACGATGAAATGCTCTTCATCGTTATTCATCAAGCGACCGAGGTTTGGCTTAAATGTTGTCTGCATGAGCTGGGTGCAGCTATGGAGCATATTAAGCGCGACGAACTTGGTCCCGTCTTCAAAATGCTGTCTCGGGTTTCCAAAATTCAAGCAAACTTGAAACAGTCTTGGGATATCCTCGCTACATTGACACCTGCGGACTATGCAGCGTTTCGCGATGGCCTTGGTCAGTCATCAGGCTTTCAAAGCTATCAATACCGCGAAGTGGAATATTGGCTTGGCAACAAAAACGCTAAGATGGCGGATGCGCACAAGGGCAAGCCAGCCCGTTTTGATCGTTTGCAAGATGTGTTGGACCAGCCAAGTATCTATGACTTATGTCTTCAACTTCTCAAAAAACGTGGTTTGGAAATCCCAGCAGCAGCGCTCGACCGCACATGGCGGGAGCCATATAGCCCTTCAGAGGGCGTAGAAGCCGCTTGGGTAGAGGTTTATAAAAACACAGACAAACACTGGGACCTTTATGAACTGGCTGAAAAGTTGGTAGACCTAGAACATGAATTTCACGCTTGGCGCTTTGCCCACATGAAAACTGTGGAGCGTATCATAGGTGATAAAATGGGGACGGGCGGTACTTCAGGTGTTAGTTATCTAATTAAAGCGCTGGATTTACGCTTTTTCCCTGAACTGTGGACAGCACGCACGAAGATTTAAAATTTATGACAAAAATTTATGACATTAGCCAAACCATAAGAGATGGCATGCCCGCTTGGCCCGGTGATACTGAGTATGCGGTTGAGGCAACATGGGTGCTAGAGGGTGGTTGCCCAGTGAATGTCTCTAAGGTGACCATGTCTAGCCATATAGGCACGCACGCAGATGCCCCATTGCACTACAGCAATGCGGGCGCAGCGATGGAAGCGGTTTCGCTCACACCTTATATAGGGCTCTGTCATGTGGTGGAGGGCGATACGGCCTTAGCGCAGTTGCCTGAAAGGGTAGAGCGCGTGTTGCTCAAGCAGTTTAATGTTTATCCNCATGATGTTTGGCCTCAGGATTTNCCGACACCAACCAGTGATTTAATAGACGCACTAGCGGCGCGCGGCTGTCAGCTGATAGGGGTTGAGGCACCGTCCATTGACCCTGAAACATCAAAAGACTTACCCTGTCACAAAGCTGTTGAGTGGCATGGTATGGCGATTTTAGAAGGTTTAGTACTTACGGATGTTCCGTGTGGTACATACGAACTTATTGCGCCACCACTGAAGCTAGCTGGTGTGGATGCCTCGCCCGTGCGGGCCATCTTACGGGAGAGCGGGGATGCATAAATACTCACGAGAATGGTGCACACTGCAAGACGAGGCTGATGTGCTCGCGGACAGGCGAGCGCTGTTCGATATCCCAAACAACATAATTTATATGGACGGTAATTCGCTGGGTGCACTGCCTATCGCTGCTCGCGTTCGACTAGAGCATGTGGTGAACGAGGAGTGGGGCAAGGGCCTTATTAAAAGCTGGAACGCGGCGGATTGGATAGCACTTAACAAGCGTGTGGGTGCTAAAATCGCCCCACTTGTTGGTGCGAAACCGAGTGAGGTGGTGCTGGCTGATAGCACATCAGTGAACCTCTTTAAAGCGGTAGCCACTGCCGCTGCGCTAAACAAAGGGCGTAGTAAAATTATTAGTGAAGCGGGCAATTTCCCTACCGACCTTTATATGATGGAAGGTCTCACAGCCTTTATGAAAGGCGACTTTGCGCTGAAGGTAACAGCGCGCGATGATATCTTAGCAGCGCTCGACGAGGACACAGCTGTGCTATTACTCACCCANGTGCATTATGTATCAGGCGCTATGTTCGACATGGCAGTGGTGACCAAAGCAGCCCACGATAAAGGCATTTTGGTTGTGTGGGACCTAAGCCACTCTGCGGGTGCGGTGGAAGTTGTACTTAATGATGCTGACGCGGATTTTGCTGTAGGGTGTGGCTATAAATATTTAAACGGTGGTCCTGGTGCCCCTGCATTCATTTATGTAGCAGAGCGTCACCACGCAGTTATGGCACAGCCGCTGTCTGGTTGGTTTGGTCACAAACGCCCGTTTGACTTTATTGATAATTTTGAACCCACCGATGGGATCGCTCGCATGACTACGGGCACCACGCCTGTGTTGGCGGCTAGTGCGCTTGAAGCTGCGCTCAATGTGTTTGATGGGCTGGATATGGAAGCTGTTCGCGATAAATCTTTGGCGCTGAGCGACCTGTTCATCACGCTCTGCGAAAGGGACTTGGAAAAATACGGATTTAACGTTGTGTCCTGCGGAGAGGACGCGCGGGGCAGTCATGTCTCACTCATGCACGATGATGGCTATGCGATAATGGCGGCGCTCATTGACCTCGGTGTCATTGGTGACTTCCGCGCGCCCAACAACCTGCGCTTCGGCTTTACCCCACTCTATATGAGCTACGAGGATGTGTGGGACGCGGTGGAGACACTGCACCGGATCATGAAAAAGAAAATTTGGGACCACCCCAAGTATAAAGAGCGGCAAGCGGTGACGTAAACTCTGGCAGTAGTTAACCTGCCTCACAAAAA